>JGI20207J14881_1000035_pt1 | contig 43191 bp, 37 predicted proteins | sample NGESurdeep092012_4_FD_14881 | JGI IMG/M metagenome (IMG submission 14881)
GCAGTACGAGATTATCGGGCACGGTAGCGGCATCCGCTAGCCAGCTATTGATGAGGATCTGAGCGTTCGAGGGATGCTGAATGGTGTTCCTGCGCGGAGACCGGCCGGAAGATAGGTGCGCGTCATGGCTTACGCGCAACCGATAACGTGCCTCGGCGCCAATGGGCCGAGCGCCGCGCATTAGCATTTCGCTGGCTTGACTACAGTGCTCCCAGCCGCCTTTCGATCGGATTAGCTACCAGACTGTCCAGCCTGGCGCGCAGTGATACGAGTCGACTTGCGGAATCCCGTTCGATACCAAACTGCCGATACACTACGTGCCCCGTCCCGTCGAGTAGCAGGAACGTGGGAAGAGGGAATGTTTTCCGCCACGGGAGCAGCGATTGCCCGTGAGTAAACGTATCGGCGAGTCCACCGGCAGCGAGCGCGGCGGGAGTCTGGATGCCGTTACGAGCGAAGAGTGATGCAACGACGGCCGAGTCGCGATCGTTTGCGAGGATCACGACGTGCACGCCGCTTGGTGCATAGTTCGCCTGCAACGCGGCGATGGATTTAAGCGCCAGGAGCGACGCCGAACAAGTGGTACTCCACAGTGCAATTACTGCGGGACTGCCGTTCAGCGACTCCGGTGTCACCGTCGTGCCGTCCAGCATCGGGTAGCGAAAAACAGGGACCTGGCTCCCGATTGGCGGGAGGACCGCGTAGATGTCATCGACGGTCGACTTGCATGCGAGCGAGTTCGCGACGACGATCAGAGCAGCAACGCGTAGTAGGCGCATGTGCAGATCCCGGAAGACTGTGGAAGACGAGGCAACCTCGCATATTCGGCATGACGCCGCTAGAGCGAGCTGCATTTCGCAATTAAGACATGCATCGCGAGAGGGCAGTTGCGCGGACGGGCGAGTTGGCTATGATGTCCGTCAGGACAGGAGGCGTATGCTCGGAAGGCATCAGCGAGGCAGCCCTCCAAAGTGAAAATCCACTTACGTTTGCCGCGGCGAGGACATCGCTGCGGAGTAGACCGAGAACGACTGGTTGCCGTATCGCCGCAACTCACCTTCACGGTGCGTCGCGCGTAAATATCACGATCGCACCGCAACCGTCTCGCTCTCGCTCTCGCTCTGCGAGCCGCTGCCTTCGCGGAATTCCGGCGCATCGTGTATCGCACCAGATGCAAGCGACCACCTACCGCGGCGAGATCCGCTCCAGATCTTCCAGCCCCACCAGCACGTCACGCCCCCGCGGACCGTCCGACGGTCCCAGCACTCCCGCTAGCTGCAACTGATCCATGATGCGCGCCGCACGACCATAACCGATCTTCAACCTGCGCTGCAACAACGATGTCGAGCCGCTCTGGTTCTGAATGACAATCTCCGCGGCCTCGCGGAACAGCTTGTCGCGATCGCCGTCGTCGCCATCGTCACCATTCTCTCCACCGTTCGCGCGCTCGGCGTCCAGCTTCCGCACTGCCTCCAGAATGTCGCTCTCGCTCTGCATTTCTTCCGGCGCTGCGAAACCCGATGCGCGCACTTTCTTACGCGCCTCGAACCACCCCATCAAGCGCTCAGTATCTTCGCTCGATATGTACGCGCCCTGCAAGCGAGCTGGCTCCGACTGCCCAGGCGGAATGAACAGCATGTCGCCATTCCCAAGCAGCGATTCAGCGCCCATGCCGTCCAGAATCGTGCGACTGTCGATCTGACTCGCAACACGGAATGCAATCCGGCTCGGGAAATTTGCCTTGATCAGTCCGGTGATCACGTTCACGCTCGGACGCTGCGTCGCGAGAATCAGATGAATTCCGATCGCGCGCGCCTTCTGCGCCAGCATCGTGAGCGGGGTCTCCACCTCGCCCTGCACCGTCATCATCAGATCCGCGAGTTCGTCGATGATAACGACGATGTACGGCAACACGTCGTCCTTGTAGTCCAGATCCTCGAATGCAACGTTTGGAGTCTTGGGCTTCTTGAGGGGTGCCTTCTCGGTCACCTTGCGGTTGAAATCCTGAATGTTGCGCGCATTGTTGGCGGCGAGCAACTCATAGCGCGACTGCATCTCGTAAACAGCCCACTTGAGCACGGCGGCCGCATCGCGATTGTCGGTCACAACCTTGTGTCGGAGATGCGGAATCGTGTTGTACACCGACAGCTCGACCATCTTCGGATCCACCATCAGGAACCGCAGCGTACGCGGAGTGTGACGGTACAACAGACTCGTGATCAGAGTGTTGACGCAAACCGATTTTCCTGATCCAGTTGCACCCGCGATCAGCAGGTGCGGCATCTTCGCGAGATCGCCGACCACAGGGCGGCCCGCGAGATCCTTCCCGAGCGCGATGGGAAGCGCGGCTCGCGCATTCTGGAAGTCAGGAGACTCCAGCAGCTCGCGGAGCATCACCAGTTCCGGCACAGCGTTTGGAACTTCGACGCCGACCGCTCCTCTTCCCGGGATCGGCGCAACTACACGAATGCTCTGCGCACGCATCGCGAGCGCAAGATCATTCGCAAGGTTCGCGATCTGTCGCACCTTCACCCCCGGCGCCGGCTCGATCTCGAACTGCGTTACCGTTGGGCCCGTCGTCCGACCGACGAGCTCGCCATCCACGCGAAACGTTCGCAACGCATCCATCAACCGCTGCCCCGCAGCGTCGAGATCGCGTCGATTCGCGTCGACGTTCCGCGGTTCCGCTGCAGTCAGCAGATCGGGGGTCGGAAGATCTGCATCGTCGAACCGCTCGTGTGACACGTCGGTCGCCTCGATCGCCGCTGCGACGCGGTCCTCCCTGCCCCGACGGTGGCGGGTCTTATCCTTCTTCAGCTCGAATGGAGCCGACAACGATTCGTCGATTTCCGGCATCTCTTCCGGATCCGGCTCCAACTGTTGCGCAAGCAACTTCTGCTTGCGAACGCGCGGCGGTTTGTAGGTGTCGTCCAGCGCGCCGGCCTGGTCGGCGCTAGCGGCGGGTTTCGCATCGCGACCGACCAGCATTCGTATTGGATTCCACGATAGTGTCGCCGCGGCGAGCACGCTCAACACGAGCACGAATATCAGCCACGCGCCGATCGACCCGGTGAGCATCGTAGTATAGAAAGCAATCAGGCCGCCGATGATCCCGGAAAACACGTTGCTCTCGCGCGTTGCACCCATAGCGAGTGCAACACCGAACGGGAGCACGATCACGAGTCCGAGAAGGAAGATCAGCCAAGAGCGATCTTTTCCGCCGCTCATGCGGCCAAAGACGCGGAGCGAATGGACCGCGAGCGCGATCGGGAGCAACACCGCGCCGCTCCAGCCAAACACAGTAATGAGCGCCCAGGCCACGTGCGCTCCAACCCAGCCAAAGCCGCCGGCGGTTGCGGGAACGTGTCGAAGCTCGGTCCACCCGTGCAGCATCAGAGCGCCGGCCAGGAACACGGCCAGCAGCAGCAGCGCGATGGCCTCAACCTCTCGCTTGAGCGCGCTGTCCGTCACTTCATCGCCCCCGGTCGGCCCCGAGCCTGGTTATCTGGCGTTCTGCAAATACTGGCACGATGGGATATGCGTCAACGGCCGCGCAAAGCGCAAGATCCTCGCGAAATCCGGCATCAGCAAGCGCGCGACCATGCGCGGAATCCCGGAAAACGGAGCCGATATCATCCCCGTAGTTTCGAGCAAGAAGAGCGCATGAATGTGCAGCGTCATTCATCGCTACACCCGAAAGGCGTTTGGTGACCATCCGCACGAAACGACCCGCGCAGGCGGCGTCTTCGAGCGCATAATGTCCGTCCTGGCCCGAGCACGCGATCGTGACATCCGTTCCACCACGAAGCGCGGTGCGCAGCATCGCGGTTACGACAGAGATATTCACGTATGCCGCAACAACCACATCGGTAGCGCCCTGCGCGCCCACAAGCGCGCGCGTTCCGTTTGTTGTCGTCAGTAGCACAGTCATCCCACCAACAGCTTCACTCGTAAACTGGGCCGGCGAATTGCCAAGATCGAAGCCTTCGATCGGAACCATCTTCCTCTCGCCAGCCAGTCGCACGTCACCGCGCTCGAATTGCCGAGCACGCGTCATGAGTTCGTCTGCGTCGGCGAAGGGAACTACCGCACGCGCGCCATTCGCTAGCGCGGTGACAATCGTGGTGGATGCACGCAGCACGTCGATCACGGCTACGACTCGGCCCGTGGAATCGGCCTGCGCAAGTTCATCCGCCGTCAGATATACATCTAACCGCAATGTCCTGGACCCTAGGTAAGCTCCGCGATGAGCGCGGCGCCCTCGCGCTCGAGGAACTTCGTATCGACCTTGCCGGCCTGAAAATCGGCGTTGTGCATGACACGCGCAAGGAACGGTATTGTCGTTGTGACGCCCTCGACGATGAAACTCTCGAGCGCGATCTGCATGCGCCGGATCGCTTCTTCGCGAGTACCGCCCTGGCATATCAACTTTGCCAGCAACGAATCGTAATACGGAGGAACAGTGTAACCGGTGTACACGTGCGTATCGAGTCGAACGCCGGGACCACCCGGCGGATGAAACACCTCGACCCGTCCCGGTGACGGCTGGAAGTTGCGTGCGGGGTCTTCGGCGTTGACTCTGCATTCAATGACGTGCCCGCGAAGCGGCGGCATTTCCATTACGCTGAGGTGCTCGCCAGCCGCGACGCGAATCTGTTCCTTGACAAGATCGATGCCGGTCAGCATCTCGGTGACCGGATGCTCCACCTGGATGCGCGTGTTCATTTCCATGAAGTAGAACGAGTTGTCCTCGTTCAACAGCATCTCGATAGTACCCGCGCCGACGTAATTGATCGCCTTCGCACCACGCACCGCCGCATCGCCCATCGCCTTGCGCAGCTCCGGCGTCATCGCGGGGCTGGGTGCTTCTTCGATCAATTTCTGATGCCGCCGCTGAACGGAGCAATCACGTTCGCCGAGGTGAATCACGTTGCCATGCGAGTCGCCCATGATCTGGAACTCGATGTGGCGCGGGCGCGCGAGATATTTCTCGACGTACACGTCGCCGTTGCCGAACGCAGACAGGGCCTCGGATCTCGCAAGTTGAAATGCGCGCGCAAAATCATCCGGATCGGCAGCTACGCGCATTCCCTTGCCGCCGCCGCCCGCCGAAGCCTTGATGATGACCGGGAAACCGATGTCGTTCGCAAAGCGAAGAGCCTCGTCGACGTCTTCCACCGGTCCGGGCGAACCCGGTACGATCGGCACCCCGACAGCCTGCATCGCGTTTCGGGCTGACGCCTTGTTGCCCATCACACGGATCTGCTCGGCGGTCGGTCCGATGAAAGTGATGTTCGACGCAGCGCAGGTTTCCGCGAATTCGGCATTCTCGGCCAGAAATCCATAACCCGGATGTATCGCGTCTGCCCCGGTAATTTCCGCCGCAGCGATCAGGCGCGGGATGTTGAGATACGACTCGCGCGCCGGAGGCGGCCCTATGCAGACGTCGTCATCGGCGAAGCGAACATGCAACGATTCGCGATCTGCCTCCGAGTATACGGCCACGGTCTGAACGCCGAGTTCCTTACAGGCGCGGATTACCCGCAGCGCAATTTCGCCGCGGTTTGCAATGAGAATCTTGTTAAACACCGGTGCTAGGAACCTTTTTCAGTGAAAGCGTCCCAGGTAGTGTCGCTTGCACCAGCAACACCCTGGACCCGCAGAGCGAACTCACTCGGGCTGGTCGCAGCGTTGAGTGCGGCCTCGTAACTGATCTCGCCCTTGGTGTACCAGTACATGAGGCTCTGGTCGAAACTCTGCATTCCATACTGCACAGTTCCTTCACGGATGAGATCCGGAATATTCAGCGATTTTTCAGTGTCGCGAATATTGTCGCGAACAGCCTGCGTGTTGATGAGAACTTCTGCCGCCGGTACGCGGCCACTACCATCCTTCTTTGTAACCAGACGCAACGAGATGATGGCGTTCAGTGCGCTGGACAACATGAAGCGCACTTCGGCCGCCTGATTAGGCTGGTAGAACGAAAGAATGCGATTGATGGTCTGCGTCGCGTCGGTCGTGTGCAGCGTCGAGAATACAAGGTGGCCGGTGTCCGCGGCCTGGAGCGCAGTATCCAGCGTTTCAAGATCGCGAATTTCGCCGACGAGGATCACGTCAGGATCCTGACGCAAAACGCGGCGTAATGCCTGCGCGAAAGTCGTCGTGTCGTTGCCGACTTCGCGCTGGTTGATATGAGAGTTGATATCGCGATGGAGAAATTCGATCGGGTCTTCGATCGTGATGACATTCGCGAAACGATTCTGGTTGATGTGCTGAATCATCGCGGCGAGCGCAGTGGATTTGCCGGAGCCGGTGATTCCCGTCACGAGAACGAGGCCGCGGGGAGCCATGGCGATCTTCGACGCGATTGCAGGAAGGTTCAGTTCCTCGATCGTACGTGCCTGAAACGGGACTACGCGAAAGGCGTATGCGATCGTTCCACGCTGCTGATATGCATTCACGCGAAAGCGTCCGATACCAGGTACGCCAAGTGCGTAGTCGCACTCCTTGACGGCAGCGAACTCCTTCATGTGGCGGGCTGTCATCGACTGCTCAGCAATGTGGCGCACGTCTTCGAGGCGGATCACCGGCAGATCCAACGGTGTGAGTTCGCCGTTGATGCGCAGTGTCGGAGGCCGTCCGACCTTGATGTGAAGGTCAGACGCTCCGCGCTGCACCATCTGGTGCAGGATCGCCTTGTAATCGAACGACGACTCGCTCGCCGGTGCTTCCGCTTGTGCAGTGCTACCCATGATACCGCCTAGGCGTTCGAGTCAATTCGGAAAAGCACCTGTCCATACTCCACCGGCTGTGCGTTGTCCACCAGCATCTCGCGAACGACACCATCGAACTCCGACTCGATCTCGTTCATGATCTTCATGGCCTCGATGATACAGAGCGTCTGTCCTTTCGCGATGCGGTCACCGACGGCAACATACTGTTTGGAACCGGGTTCCGGTGACGAATAGTACGTACCGACCATCGGCGACTTCACTTCGAGATACCTGGCCTTTGCTTCGTCGGCGCGAGCGGCGGCTGAACTCTCCGCGCTATCGGCGGTGATCGGGGCCGCGACGGGAACCTGCGCGGGCGCCGGAGCCTGCATGGCCATGGGCGCAGCAACAGAGATGCCTCCGCGCTGCTGCGGCGTCTTGGAGATCCGGATCTTCATCCCCTTTTCAGTCGAGATCTCGATGGAGTCAACAGTGGACTCATCGAGCATCTCGACCAGCTTCTTGACGTAGCGCAGATCAATCACGCGGACAACTCCAGCAGTTCGTGGGTAAAATCGGTGAGTATGCGCGGTCCATCCGCGCCCAGATATACATCATCCTCGATCCGAACGCCGCCCCACTCCGGACGATAGATGCCCGGCTCTATGGTGACGACCGTGTCGGCCGGGAGTTTCGCGGCGGCGGTGCGCGCCAGCCGCGGAGCCTCGTGCACTTCAAGACCGATTCCGTGGCCAAGCGAGTGTCCAAAATCGTCGCCGTAGCCAGCCGCAGATATATAATCTCGTGCAACCGCATCTGCGCTGGCGCCGGTCATCCCAGCCCGGACCGCGCCCGCCGCTCGCTCATTTGCAGCTCGGACGATATCGTAAACCGTTCTCACTTCGTCGGCGGCCCGCCCGACCACTACGGTCCTCGTGACGTCGGAACAGTAGCCACCGGATTCCGCGCCGAAATCGAGCAGCAGCAGATCGTCGCGCTCGATGATGCGGCCAGTTGCGCGGGCGTGCGGAAGCGCGGACCGCGGGCCGGATGCAACAATAGCCTCGAACGGATGCGCTTCACTGCCCTCGTCTCTCAGTGCCTTTTCAAGAATTCCGGCGACTTCCAGTTCCGTGAGGCCAGCGTGGGTCTGCTGAAGTGTATTCGCGAGCGCGCGCGTTGCAATCCCTGCCGCGCGCTCGATCAATGCGACCTCATCTTCATCCTTCGACTCACGCATTGTCTCAACGATTTCTCCCTGCGGGCGCCACTGCCAGCGTGCGCCGGCCGCATCATCAAGGAAACGCTGAAACTCCCTGTGCGTTACGTGCGCCGAGTCGAATCCGATCACTGCTCGACCTGCATAATGTCCGAGCTCGCTCCACAGCCCTTCCCACAGGCTCGTGGATTCGACACGGATTCGCACCAGATCACCGACCTCTTCGGCAACTTGAGTTTGATACCGAAAATCGGTGATCAGCACCGAATCGCGTGGTGTAACAAGCAACAATGCGCTTGAGCCAGAGAAGCCGGTGACGTAGCGAATGTTCGCGCGACCGGTCACGAGCAGAGCATCGAGATGATGTTCCGTGAGCGCGGCGATGACTCGGGCAAAACGCGAGGGGCGCCGATCGGTCACGGTTTCTTCGCGCGCAGGTGTCGCGCGAGCCCGCGCAGGGCAACTTCGTAACCGTAACTACCGAGTCCGCAAATAACGCCGACTGCGCGACCCGCGAGGATGAGGCGGTGCCGTTCGGGCTCACGCGCATGCACGTTGGACAGATGCACCTCGACGAACGGAACCGCAACAGCGTCGAATGCGTCGCGCAATGCAATGCTCGAATGCGAGTACGCACCAGCGTTTATGATGGCGCCGTCCGCAGTACCTCGAAGGCGTTGCACTTCGTCAACCAGCGCTCCCTCGCTGTTCGACTGGAAGAACGAAAGTGTGACCTTCACTTCGGATGCGATCCCGGCGAGGCGCTCTTCGATCTGTTGGAGCGATTCCGAGCCGTAGATTGCAGGCTCCCGAACACCCAGCAGATTCAAATTCGGGCCGTTGATTACGGCGACACGCAACGTGTCCACCGTCACGTCAGGACTGTGAATTGCCGAGCTGCGGCTTGCCGAATGCGGCTGCGAGTCGCTGCGCCGCAGCGACATCACCCGCATCGGGCTCGGAGGAGGTAAACAGATTCGCGAGCGGNGACGCGCTGTCTCGCTTGCCAGCGATGTTGGCCTCCGGGTTGGCCNCCGGGTTGGCCGATTCGGCGCGTTCCGCCGCGAGTTCGACTCGCTCGTTGGGTCGTCGCTGGCCTATTCTGGCAAAGAAACCCCGGACAGTCTCGCGCGCCTTGTGCGGCGAGCCGTCTGCTTCGAGTTCGGCGATCCGTGCGTGTATCGTTGGATCGTCGCGCTTGAGCGCCAACTGGCGATATATCGTAAGAGCCTCGCCCCGGAGTCCCTGCTGCAGATAGAGCTCGGCCATCGTCGCGGTGGCGAACGGCGAGTCTTCCATGATGGAAGCAGACGAGGATTCCTCCACTGCGTGAACCGGCGCAGGCTCTGGAGCGGGCGTTGCAGCAGTTTCTGACGCAGCCTCCGAATCCGATTCCGGCGTGGCGTACCCCAACTCTTCGGCGGTCGGAGCGAAGGCGGCGTCTTCGTCGTTGATGTAGTCCGACAGTCGCAACGGCGTCGACGATTCGGCGGCTTCGTCGTGGAAATCGACTGTCCCCATCTCGTGGGCGGCCTCGATCCTGGTTTCAGCCTCGGATCCCGTGTGCCACGGCCCCTCAAGGACGTCGGCGTCTTGCGTCGACGCCCCTTCTGCCTCCGCAACCTCGGCCGCTGACGGCCACTCCGTGACTTCGAATGGTTCGTGAGACAACTCCTCAACCGCCTCACTCGGTGCCTCGTAAGCGTGCTGCGGCCGGCTCGTCAGCCATTATCCGGAGCTGCGCGGTGTCTGGTGCCGACACGATGTCTTCGAGCCTTACAGCGGACGCATCGGGGGCTGGCTCCGGGCGCACTGTCGGAGGCGCCACTCTTTCTGTTGCGCTGGTCGGCTGGCTACCGGGGCTCGCAATGCTGGTGATGTATGCCGCGACTTCTTCGTTTCTGGGGTCCAGGTCGAGGACCTTGCCGTACCAGCGCATGGCGCCTGCACTATCGCCGGAGTCTCGCGCAATGTCGCCCAGTTGACGAAGGGCGATGATGTTCTCGGGATCAAGGGTCAGAGCCTGCTTGAAGACCGCCGTCGATTCCTCGGCCTGACCTAAATCGTGGAGTGCCTGGCCATAGACGATGTAGCCGCTCATGTGGCCCGGCTGCTGAGGCAGATACGTCCGACAAAGTTCGATCGCGATTTCAGCTTCGCCGGCCTTACGATACTCGTTGGCCAGAGGCGCGAAATAGCGCTTGGGGTTCTCCTCGAACTTCCGTTTTAGCTCGTCCAGCCGGCCCAGGTCGGCCATTAACGTCCTCTCGATAGGGAAACGTTTGTTCCGCCGACTGCGGCGTTAGAGGGAGAAGATACTTCCGCTACCTTGATTTTGTCCACTCTGGGGAACAGCTTACCGGGCTATGCTACAATCAATGCGGAGTTCCGCAAAATACATCTGGATTTTTGTCACCGTCGCATTCATCGGCGGATTCCTTCTATACGAGTCGTCCGGCCTCTTCGGAAGTGCCCCGATAACATCAACCACTTCGGTGGCGACCGTCAATGGTGAAGACATTCTCGTTACAACCTGGCAGACGCTCTCGACCCAGCTCGAACAGCAGCGGACCCAGTCCAGTGGCGAGTCCATTTCTCTGGACGAGCGACAGGCGATTCAGGATCAGGCGTACAATCAACTTGTTGACGAAGCGTTGTTGCGGCAAGAGATCCGCAGGCGTGGGATTACGGTTTCGGTTGACGAACTGACCAACGCCGCCAAGTACAGTCCACCGCCTCAACTGGCGCAGGATCCGCAGTTGCAAACGAACGGTCAGTTCGATCTCGCCAAGTATCAGCGATTTCTGACAAGCCCAAGCGCCAAGCAGAGTGGATTGCTCATACAACTCGAAGGCTATTACCGCGACGCAATCCCGAAGCAGAAACTTTATCAGCAGATAACGTCGGGTCTCTGGATTTCCGACGCGATGCTCTGGTTGAACTATCGTGACGCGAGCGACAGCGCAGCTATCAGCTACGCAACGTTCACTCCGAGCGACGCCGACATCGCGGCCACTCCGGTAAGCGACGCCGAAATACGAGGCTACTACGATGCGCACAAGAAGGACATGACGCGGAAGGGTCGCGCGCGCGTAACGGTCGCGGTGATCCCACGCATCATCACAGCCGCCGATAGCGCCGCTGTCCGACAGCACGCGATTGCGCTGCGTGACAGCATCGTGAATGGCAGCGCCAAATTCGAAGACGTTGCGAAGGCAGAGTCCTCGGACTCCGCTTCAGCAGTTCGCGGCGGCGACCTTGGCAAGGGAATCAAGGGACGCTTCGTCCCTGCATTCGAGAGCGCCGCGGCGAGTCTCAAGCCTGGCGAGATCTCACAGCCGGTACTTACGCAGTTCGGATATCACATCATCCGGCTGGATTCCCGGAACGGTGACTCCGTTGCCATGCATCACATTCTGCTGCCAATCACGCAGAGTGACTCCAACGCCGATCGCACGGATCGACGTGCCGACACACTCACTACAATCGCCGGCTCGGCTGAGGTACCAGCCAAATTCGACGAAGCGGTTAAGCGCCTCGGGCTCACGACGTTCACAGCTGAAGTGACCGAGGGTCAGCCCCTTGTGCACGATGGCGCACAGGTCCCCAGCGTTTCTGCCTGGGCATTTCAGGGCACCAAGATCGGCGAGAGCAGCGATCTGTATGACGACCAGAACGGGTACTACCTCGCGCGCCTCGAGTCGGTGACGCCCGGCGGAGTTCCGACTCTCGATGCGGCCAAGAATGACATCAAGGCGGTTCTGGCTCGCGAGAAGGCTGTCAAGAAGCTGGTTGACCCGGCTCGCAAACTGGCTACTGTCGCGTCAGCGGGAGGCGGCTTGGAGAGGGCCGGCGAGTTGCTCAACACGCCGATTGTCCACACCAAGACATTCACGCGCGTCTCGGGCCTGCCCGACGTTCCCTCCTCCGCGCGCATCGTCGGTGCTGCGTTCGCGTTACCGGTCGGCGCCGTGAGCGAGCCGATCGTCACCGACAATGCCGTTTACGTTATTGTGATCGACCATCGCGTCGATGCCGACCGCAAGCTGTTCGACGCCACCAAGGATCAGCTCCGCTCTCAATACCTGAGTTCGATGCAACAGGGCCGGATTCAGGAGTTCGTGACGAATCTCCGGGACGACGCCAAGATCACCGATCGCCGGAAGGAGATCGAAGCATCACTGCGCAGGACGTCATCCTGACCTCCCGATAGTGACAACGACAGCGGGGTGACGGGCTCAAAGAGCCTGTCACCCCGCGTCGTTTTCTTCGCCTCTGAAAAACTTTCTGTTTTCTTAACGGCTGATCATTCGTTAGATCAGTCGCCGAGGCTCCCTTTTCTCGGTCTCCGGAGTGGTCGTATTGATGGGCCGCTGGAGGTCTTCAGAAGTGAGGCGAGGCGGTGGAGCGGTATCGGTTGGTGACACGTTCCGCTCGATGTCGTTCATCTCCTTCTTGAATTCCTTGATCCCCTTGCCAACCGAGCCAGCGATCTCAGGAATGCGTTTGGCTCCGAACAGAAGCAGGATCACCACCATGATGATGACCAGTTCCATGAAGCTGAAATGCGGCATATCCATAACTCCCTGAGGGAAAAAGTACGCTATCGATCTTTACGCTGTCCAAACTCTAAAATAACGAGCGGGCTATCAAGTATGCTAAAAGTACACCCAGCAGGCTCAAAAGCGACACATCGACTGCGACTGGCCCGATGGCGAATTTGAGGACCACGAGGTCCACCGTCAGGGGACCAAACGCCGGTGTCACGCCGGTGGTGAAGAATTCCTTGACAGCGCTAGGCGGGAGGAAACGGCGACACACCTGGGTGAGAAGGCCGCCGGCAATGAATCCAGTTGACAGGACCATTCCGTAGAAGAATGCGCCCTTTCGGGAAGCTCCGCGTGGTGGCATCAGGCGTGTCGCTCCATTACGTACGAGATTGCTGCGCCGAGGGCGTCCCGGGCAGGCGTTGGGGGAAGACCGACAAGGGAGGAGCGAGCACGATCCGCATATTCCGCTGCACGGTTCCGCGCGTAGTCCAGTCCACCACGCTCCACCACAATTTCAGCGATGGCAGCCACTTCCTCGTCGGACGGATCGGATGTCTCGAGCAGCGAGGCGACACGAGCGCGCTCAGCCTGAGTCATCGATCGAAGTGCCGCAATCAGCGGAAGCGTCACCTTGTGTTCCTTGAGATCCAGACCACTCGGTTTCCCGGTGGTTTCAGACGCTTCCGTGAAATCGATCAGGTCGTCGGTGATCTGAAATACCATTCCGAGCGCATCGCCATACCCGGCGAGCACGTTCGAGTACGCCGGAGCGCCACACATCGCACCGACACAGCATGCGGCGGACATCAGTGACGCGGTTTTGGACCGGATCAGGAACTCATAATCGCTCTCCGAGAAATCCAGCGGCTCGACAGTCGAGAGCTGTGACAGCTCTCCCACTGACATCTGCGTCGACGCGTCGATCAGCACGCGCATCGCGGGCATGTTCTCGAGCGCGACCAGTTGTGTGAGCGCGGTCGAGTAGAGATAATCGCCCATGATAACGGAGATCTGATCGCTGAACAGCGAGTTGATCGTCGGCATTCCGCGGCGAAGCATGGAATGATCGATGGCGTCATCGTGAACTAGCGTCGCGAGATGCACCATCTCGACTACGGCGGCAACGACGAGGGCATCGCGGGTTGGGGTGCCGGACGTGTGACTTGCCAGCAGCACGAGTGAGGGACGGAACATCTTCCCTCTCATCGCCAGCAGATGCCGAGCTGCAGTTGCAAGCATGGGAATGTTGCGCGTGATGGACTTCTCCATCGTGTCGCGCACTTTCTCCAGATCGTCACGCACAGGCGCCTGCACCTCGTCCAGCGTCACGACTCGCGTGGCATGGTGGACCACCGGCGCGTCGAACGACCGAGCCGTCACGCCATCTGCTCGGCGCGTTTTAACCGCTCCGCCACATCGCGGAAGTCGATATCCACCGCGAACACTCGACGATAGTAGCCCTCGGCGGCCCGCCACTGCTCCAGCTTTTCACTCGCGTAGCCCAGCAAGTAGAGCACGCCAACGAGTTTGGTATCGGTGAGACCGGACTCCTTGAGCGCGCCGCCAAGAGAGCTGATTGCAACAGCATATTCGGTCTTCTCGATGAAGCTCTGTCCGAGCGATTCGTACGCGCGAACCCTGCGTTCCGGGGTCGCATCTACGCGCATCGCCTTCTGGAACTGCGAGATCGCTTCATCGAACAGACCCATCTCCATGTACGCCACACCAAGATCGTAGTGACTGTCGGCGTCACTTTCATCGACATTGGCCGCGACGCCGGCCTTGAAAGTCGCCAGCATTTCGGAAAAATCAGTCTGGACCGCGTTGGCGGACTTGTCTTCCTCTTCGGCCGTCATTCTCGGATTCTTGGGTACTTCGCCCTCGCGAAGCCACTCATTGAGATCGACGAAGTCATCGTCCGTGCGCGCGGCCGTCGGCACTGCGGCCGGGACGGCGTTCGCTGGCTGCTGCTCTTCCTCAACTGCTTCGATGGGCAGGATCGCGAGATCGCCGGGCAGGCCGCCCTCAGCGGCAGCGACGTCGGTGGAGAGCGATTCGACATATCCGGTGAGCGCATCGGCCATCGATCCCCTCGGTTCGTCCGACACCGTGTCGATGCCAGAAGCGACGAGATCGGATTGAGTCGGCAATGCGGTCGCATCGGCGGCGCTTGCGGCCTGTTCAGACACCTCGTCGCTATCCAGCGCGCTTTCCGATAGCATGGCGAACGAAGTGTGCTCGATCGCCAGAGGTGTAATCTCCGGCTGCTGCTCATCGGTTGCGAGCGATGTCGACTCGAATTCGGCCAGGGTGGGGCCAAGCCCTTTGGCCTCGTCGGAAACAAGAGAGGTAAGCGGATCTTCAAACGGTTTCAGCCCGGCGAGCGGCGATTCCTCCTCCGCCGCACGAACGTCCGCCGCTTCAGGCAGCTCAACCTGGCCGAAACTCTCCGCGTCGCTGGGGCGGGCCGCTTCTTCGGTTGTACGCCCGTGCTGTTTGCTGCCGTCCGGCGCGGTCGCGCCGCGCCTCCCGTAATCCACGTCCAGAAATACGAGCCCTTCACGTTTTGCCTGCTGCCGCGTCATGCCAGCCTTGGGCGCGAAATCGGGATCCAGCACCCTGATGCGCTCGAGCGTTGCCGTCGCCTCGGCGCCTCGGTCTTCTTCGAGCATCGCCTCGTAAACAATCTGGAGCTGCTCAAGCGCCTCCTGCGAGCGTCCCGCACGTCCCAACTGCTCCGCGAGCATAAGGCGCACATCGTCCTGACCCGGGCAGAGATCGGCAAATTCCTTGAGGGCGCGAAACGCTTCGCTGATGTCGCCGACCTTCTCCATCCGGGCCGCGTACTCCAGAAAGTTCTGCTTGGCGTCGGAGTTGAAGCCTTTCTTGGCGCTGATCTTTCCGAGCTTGTAGTAAATCACCGACCGGTCCGGCGCGTGGCGCAGGACCTTGTTGCAGAGCGCTATTGCATTGTTGAAAAAGCCGCCCTCGGCGTACAGATCGACCGCTGTTTCGTAGAAAGTCACCGCCTGGTCCAGGTCGCCCTGGCGCAGATGGAGATCCCCAACGCGGTTGTACAGCGGGATGTCCAGTTCCTCTGGAATGCCCGCTGCCGCGTCTATTGCCTGGGCATAAGTCGCAAGGGCGCGATCATACTGCCGCTTCTGCTCGAATTCCGCGGCTTTCCTCTTGAGCTGGGCAGACTTGGACATGTCAAGGGGAAGTTAACGATGGCACTGGGAACGGGCCAGAATGACCTATCTCCATTTATCTATCTAACGATTGAGAGGGGCAGCCATCACATCGCGGATCCTGGATATCCGTAATGGGGCCTGGGCCTCGCCACGACAAGCATAATAGCACGCGTTGCAGTTGACTGGTTTGTACTTCCGGAAGTCACGCCAATGGAAATCCGTGGGAAAGTCCGGGCAGCGCTTCACGTATCCCGACGGGGTTATGTGGATGGTTCGGATGCCCGATTGGCAAGGTTCGGAGGTCTCCCCGCGCACGTAGCGAGGAATCTGTTCCAGATAGTAGTCGGAGTTGGTGATAATCCCCCGCCGCTTCCGCTTGAACGCGAGCAACTCGGCGATGACCTCCTCGAGCTTCCGAACCTCCGCGGGGGGAATCAGGCCGTCTGCGTTACCGTTCTTGTTGTCAGTGTAGCAGCTGAAATTGACCCCCGCACCAAGCTCGGCCGCGCGTTTGACGATTGGGACAAGCTCGTCAAGATTGGATCGCTTGATCACTGTATTGAACCGGATCGCGTCGATTCCACGCTCGCGCATCGCAACCACATTGTTCATGATGCGGTCGACCAGCCCGGGAATCCCACGAGCCTCATCGTGCCGCTGGTCCAGATAGTCCAGCGAAATGTTGAACTGGTTGATTCCTGCATCCCAGAGCGACTGGGCTCGCTCCGGTGTCAGCATGCCACCGTGCGTGATCAGCGTCATGTACTTGATTCGAATCGCGCGATCCACGCCGGCAACGAGATCTTCCAGATCGCGACGAAGTGTAGGTTCGCCTCCCGTCCACGTGATCATCATCGGGTTGAAGAAGCGAGCAGCATCGACATAACTCTTCAACTCGTTTTGTCGCTCCGCGGGATCGGTCTTCCAGTAATCGCAGAAATTACAGTGCGCGTTGCAGCGAAGCGTGACCTCGAAATGCACGAGGATGGGCATCCGTACCAGAGTCAGATACGCGTATTTGGCCAGGAAAACAGGGACTTCCCACGGGGAGAAACGGGCAGATAGCAAAGCTCAGCGCAGATCCTGCTGCCTGTAAGTAGGCTTGTCGTAGTTGAATTTCAAATCCGGCTGCGCCTTGTTGCCAATCATGAAACTGAAATATGAGTTGCCGTTTGGACTCTGACTGAACGAGAATATCGCGCGCCAGTCATGCAGGTCCCGCTGAAGTGTAACCTGATTGCTTGCAAATGCGCGATTGACGACATCGTACAGCGTTCCCCAGCTCGCTGACCACTTTTGAGTGATATGAAATGCAGTCTGCGCGCTTATCGTTTCACGCGGCGGCACGCGAACAAACACTCCTCCGCCGATTGGATCGTTGACGTTACCGACCGCTGTCTGCGGGTTCAGCAACGCCTGTTGCCGGCACAGATCGTACAGCACCGGATTGGCAGCATTCACATTACAGATCAGCGTCGGGTCATAGTTCACGACGTTACCACCGACCGGAGGTCGCTGTCGATTGGACGAGAAGCTGATCTGACTCGTCCAGTTCTGAACATCGCTGACACCGTACTGACGATCACGCGCGTAGCTACCCGTAACCGGATTCGACGACAGCGCAGAGGCAAGTTGGTCCTGTGCTGTTTGCTCCGCTGTAACTGGCGCGGTCGGCGCGACCGGGGCTTCATGATGACCAAACAGGCGGCCAAGCGCGGCGAATATTCCCGTCTGTCCGTTGAGCGTGAAGGAAGCGCTGATGCTCTCGCGGAATGGCTTGAATCGGGCGGTATCACTCTGGGTGTCGCCCTGGAAGAGCGAGTAATTGCTGTTGAAGCTGAAACCGGGTAGCAGGTCTGATGTCGCGCTATATTGGAAGCTGTTCGTCGTCAAGCCCGTTCGATGTGTCGCGCGCGCGCGTTCGAAATCCCACTCGAGCGACGAGAAATCGAGTGCAAGCAGTTTTACCTTCTGCCCCTCACCGCTCGACGATGTATCGGACTTGAGTTTGCCCTCGAAGACCTGCGAAAAGCCGAGCGTCACCTTATTCTGCGGCAAATTTCCCAGGAATCCAGCGGCCGAGTGGTTGATCGCGGCGAGATACGCCCCTGGCACGGATCCGGCCGGAGAATATCCGTAACTCAGACGTGGCGTGATGGAATGCCGAATCCGTGAGAGAGGACCAAAGCCCGGAAACAAGGCGAACAATGTCGGTGACATACCAAGTGAGAAAGTCGGTCGCTTGTTCTGATGGACCCACTGTCCGTTCGAGAACTCGGACTGAACCCAGTATGATCCGCTATAAACGTTGTTGAACGTCACAGAAGGATTGAGGTTCAACGTGCCCGGCAGAAAACCCGGAAGGCTGAAACCGAAATTAAAGTCAGCCTGGTTTGTGGCAGATCTGGCGAAAGTCCGGTTGTAACGCTGGGTCGTGTCGGCCTGGTCAATGAAGGTTCGCGTGACAGGATGATCCAGTTCGAGACTCTGGATGTTGCCACTCAGATCCAGTCTGAAGCCATGAATGCTGATCGGAGTACCGAACGATGTCGTCTGTGTGGTCTCCGACGCCTTGATGCGCGAACTGTCCGCGACGCCAGCGGCGTTCCTGAAATAGTTGTAGAAGATCGCCTGAGATTCGTCCATGTTGACCTTGGCCGATCGCTGGAAATTCAGACTCGGGGTCCAGTCCAGCCAGTTCGCAAGAGCAAGCGTCGGGCTCGTCAAGCTCACCGTCGGATAGTTCTCCTGGATTTGCGTACGTCCGGAGTACTGATCCCGATGTCCGCCAACGTCCATCGAGAAGGGTCCAACCTTTCGGCTGTACCGCACGTCTGAACTTATCGCCGAGAGCTGCTGCTGCGGATTGAACGTCGTTTGTCGCAGCGCAAACGTGTTTGTGGCGAAGTTGACATCGGCGTTGAACCGGCTGGTGGACGAAAATTCCTGCGAGTGATACCAGAAGACGGTAGTGTTATTTGAACCGCCTGGTTGTGCCAGGTGACTGGCCGCGATTCCACCCGTAATGAACCTGTCCATCCAGCGATACCGAAACTGACCGTTGACCTTTGAGAAACCAGGGTCGCCGGGGTTCCCCCGCGCGCTGCTTCGCCAGTCGTACGACATCTCGGCGTCCATGTAGTCGCCGAGGTTGACGTAATAACCCAGGTTCTCGAGATGGCGGCGGTACGACGAGCTGCTTCTTACGAACTCGCTGAGGCCGAAACGCGGCGTCAGGATTCCGCTGCGGCGGCCGTTGCGGACGTCCTGAAACAGGAACGGCAGCCAGAACACCGGCACGCCAGCGACGTAGAGCGTTGCTGGCCGCGCGACCAGCAGATTCTTGGAGACGAACTTGATCTCGTTCGACTTGAAGTAGTAGTCTGGTACGCTGTCGTCGCAGCTGGTGATGATGCCGTTGTGCACGTAATAGGCGCTTCGTTTCGCCGCGGTCGTATCCCTCACGAACGCGGTCTTCTGGCCCGAGAGGAAGTAAGTCTGTCCGCTTTCCACTGATGTACGGATATTCGTCGCACTGCCGCGACCAAGCGCGGTGTTGTACGTGACACTTCCTCTGGCGATCACGTCAGCGGTCTGCTGCGACGGATCGTGGAGTATCACAGTGTCACCCATCGCGGTCACTAACTTGGTGGCGTCGTTGTACAGGACGGTGTTACCGATCACGATCGTCTGATCTCGACCGACAGCGGCAGGCGTGCCTTCGATCCGAAGCGCCTTGCTCTGGGCGTCGAACACGACCTTGTCGCCCTGGTACCGCGTCGTGCGGTATCCCGGCATTTTCATCAGCGCCTTCGCGACGGAATCGGTGTCAGACGCCCAGTTCACGAGCGGCTTGACGAGCGGGAGTGTGTCGCGAGTCGTATCGCCGGGGGCTCTAACGGGTCGAGGCGCAACCGGAGTGGTCGGCCGCGGCGGGCTGCCCCGCTGTGCACCCGCCGTGGATGTCGCAGCGATGCAAAGCGCAATTGCGAGAACCGAGCAAAACCGTGCGCTGATCACGGCGAATCGCCAAGGCGAAGTGGGACCTCCCGCACGGGCGGCAGCGCTTCAAGCTGCGGCGAGGGCGGCGGCGGCGGTGGATCCACGGTACCCGAGTCATTGCGCGAGCTCTTCCCTTCGCGCCAGCGATACACCATGCGCGAAAGTACAATGCTCAGTTCGAATAATCCATACATCGGGATCGCGATCGCGAACATGGCGGTCGGATCGGGAGTGATGAAGGTTCCGATAATCAAACCGCCGACGGCTGCGTAACGGCGATACCTGGCCAGGAATTTGGGATTTGTCAGCCCGAGCGCTGTGAGGCCCATGATCACGATCGGGAGTTCGAAGGCCGCGCCGAACGCGAGACACATGTAGATCGCAAATCCGAAATATTCGGACGCCGCGATCATTGGCTGGAGCGCGTCAGACTCCACACCAACGAGGAACTTGATCGTCATCGGCAGGATCAGCGTGAACGCCATCGCCACGCCCGCAACGAACAACACAACAATTCCGCCAAGTACGGGGACTACGAGTTTCTTTTCGTGCGAGTACATCGCCGGGGAAACGAAGCCCCACAGCTGATACAGGATCACAGGTGACGCGATGATGAACGACAGCGCAAACCCGGCGTCCAGTACAATCTGGAATGCATCACCAGGATGCAGATAGATCAGTTTCTGCCCGTGCAGATACGGGGTGATCGGACGAGACAGAAACTCGATCACGTCGAAATGCGGAACCTGTGTGAAAAGGAGAAATGCTATGATGGCACCGAACGCAAACGCGGCAGCGCACTTGAAAAGTCGCTGCCGCAGTTCCTCAAGGTGATCGAGGAACGCCATCTCGGCCATACCGCTAGCCGCGCGACGCCGAGCCACGATCAGCCTCGCCCGCTACTTGATCGTCTTGACGCGATCCCGAGCCAGAGCAGCCTCGTCCGACCGCGGATATTTCTTGATAAGCTGATTGAACAGGTCACGAGCCTTGCTGTCGTCGCCAGCACTCAGCGCCGCAACAGCACGCTTGTAAATGGCAGTCGCTGCACGCGGCGAACCAGCGTACTGAGCCGCCACCTGCGCGTACACTGAATCGGCAGCTTTAGTGTTCTTCTCGGCAGCATACGTCTCAGCGATGTAGAAGGCAGCATCGGGTGCCACATCGGCCTTCGGATACTTGGCGATGAGGTCCTGGAAGGCCTGGCGCGCCGCAGAGTTGCTACCCTGCATCATCTGCTCACGTGCAGCCTGGAATAGCGCATTCGGACCCGGTACGACCGGTGCTCCAGTTGAATCGGGAACAGCCGTTGCGGCCTGACGATCCTCGAGCGACGCTCGAACTTCCTGGATACGCTGTTGACTCTGACCGGTCAGTACCTGCACTTGCAGGAGCTCCTGCTGAACTGACGACATGCTCATCGTCATGTCAGACCGAAACCGTGTGAGGCGCGTACTCAGAGCTACGAGCGAGTCGTTTGCAACACGCACGCTGGCAATTGCGCGGTCCAGTTGCCGCGAGCGTGCAGAATCAGCCGCCAATCGCTCGCTTCGCATGAGGCTTATATCACCCTGGAGAACCTGCACATCCTTCTGCGTGGCAAAACAACCGGCGAACAACATCGCCGCCGGCGCGATCAGCATCCATTTTTTCACTGATTTGCTCCTCCTGAAATCGGTTCGAACTCCGAACGACGATTGCGAGACCATGCTTCCTCGTTGTCACCCTGAACCGCGGGCTGCTCGGCGCCCATGCTTGTAATTGTCAGACGACTCGCATCGATTCCGTTGTTCACGAGAAATGCCTTGGCTTCCGCAGCGCGCCGAAGACCCAGCGCCAGATTGTACTCCGAAGCACCACGGTCATCGGTATGACCGGTGATGCGAATGCGAATGTTTGGCTTCGCCTGCAACACTGGAACCTTTGCCAACAGCAGCGATCGGGCGGCCTCAGTGAGATCGGCACGATCGAAATCGTAGTAGATCGTCGCTGCAAGGACCTTCATGGCGTCTGCGTTCTGCGCCGCCTCGCGCTGCTCCCTGTCGCGCACCGCGCGAAGACTATCCTGTTCCGCCTGTGCACGCGCAAGCTCCGCCTGGCGAGCCGCATTCGCGCGAGCGATGGAATCCGCACGAGCGGAGTTCAGCGAATCTGCGGCACCCGACATAGGTGCGGGCCCGAGTGCCACGGGTGGCTTGTGGCAGCCGGCCGCAAGAGCAAGTGCGACTACGGCGAGGATGGTGTGACGTGGATGCATCGGCTCGAAGGTTAGGGTTTGAGAATCGGTGACCATGCGGCCAACCGTGCGCCGGGTGCGTGAGTAAGCTGGCGCATGCGGCCAGACTCTGCGTCCAGTACCCACAACTGACGAGGTCCCGTGCGCGTGGAAGAGAACACCATGTGTCGCGAATCAGGTGCCCAGGAAGGATCTTCGTTCTGCCCATCGCTCGTGTATTGCTTGGTCGAGCGATCACGCATATCGATGGTCATGATCTGGAACGAGCCGTCAATCCGCGATTCATACGCGATTCTGCGTCCATCCGGAGCCCAGTCGGGTGACGCGCGATATGCCTGCTCGCCGTAGGTGAACTCGGTAAGCAACGATGGATTGGTACCGTCAGCATCCATCGTGTACACTTCGGGATGCCCGGCTCTCCCGGACATGAACGCAATCTGGCGTCCATCCGGGCTGAACGAAGGCGAAGTGTTATCGCTTCCCTTCCCAACCGTGATCCTGCGCGACGGCGATGCGTCGCCTTCCTGCATCACGAGTATGTCTGTACCACCTTCCCTGCCGCTGGCGTAGGCAATTGTACGTCCGTCCGGCGCATACGCAGGCGTGATGTTGAGTCCGCGCGCGGTACCGCTCAACCAGTGCAGATCGCCCGTTACAAAACTGTACCCGGCAATCTGAGATCCATCCGGCGTGAACCCGCAGAACACGAACCGCGTTCCGTCAGGATTCCACGCGGGCGACATCGCGAGCGTCACCGACGTGAGCTTTGTCGCATTCTCGCCATCGCTGTCGATCACCCAGATCTGCTTGTCGCCACCGGAGTACAGGACCCGCGTCGCCGCAGCGCCCGACGTGCCAAAGATCCAGCGTTCGACTTCGTCGCTCGCGCGGTGTACGGAAAGCCGCCACGCCGGTGAATTCACCTTGTCCAATAACGGGAATCCACCGATCTGAACGCGTTTCTTGGCCGCCACATCGTACATCGTGATGTTGATTCCGGTCAGCGAACGCTCCGGCCTCAGAATGGCAACGACGCCGAGCTTCGCAAAGAGCGGATAGTTGTACGCGTCTCCAGTCTTCGGAATCATGCCGCGAACCGTCGAATCGTCGAGCGTTACTATCGTCGCGCGGTCGTCGTAGTCGATGTCACGCTGGAGAATCGCGCGTACAGAATCTCCGCCGATGGAATCCAGCGGAAGGACCAGGACGCCGGGCTTTGTCCCCAGAGTGTAGTTGAGGCCAAGCCTCACACCTTGGGGAACAGTCGTGTTCTGTGAGTAAGCTGTAACCGGCGCAAGCACGAGCATGGCGCTCGCGATGGCGGCAATAGATATCTGTTTCAGTTGCATCACTGCAGGAATCGGGGGTCGAAGCTGAAAACTACGGGAAGGACATCATCACGGAAACCGTCAGGAAGCGGGCCAAACGAGGAGGATGCTCGCTCGATTGCCCCCTGAGCTTCCAGATCGAATGAATAAACGCCGGACCGAGTCAGGAATTTCACATTCGTGACGCTGCCATCACGGTGAATGAGGAAGGATACTGTAGCGCTCAACGGAGAGTTGGGATTCTTGACGCGAAAGTTCAGGGCGATCTGGCGAACGATGTTATTGAGGTATCCCGGGAAGGGAAAATCAATTCCAGCGGTCTGCACTGTTGCCACATCGGTGCCACGACCGCCTGTTGGTCCGCCACCGGCCTTTGGAGCCGCTGTCGGCTTCGCAGCCTTGGGTTTGCCCTCAACTGGCGTGGCGCGCTTTGTAGGGGCCGGTGCAGCCTTCGTCGGAGCCGGCGGGACCGCCGACGGCGTTTCCCGCATCTTGGGCGGCGTCGGCGCCGGGTTGGTTGGGGCCGGCGCCTCGGTGACCTCGCCAATCGCACGTGGACCCGGCGGGGCAGCCACAATATTCACCTTGTAGATCGGCGGAAGTACAACCGGCGGGCCAGCTCTCAACGCCCAGAGAGCCAGCCCGATAATCGCCACATGCGCCACAGCGGACGCACCAAGCGATCCGGTGAGTCCACCGTCGCCTGCGCGCGTACTCAATGCGTCGCGTCCTCCGGTTCGGCGACAAGGCCGACGTCGGTTGATCCGCTCGCTCGCATCACCGCCAGTACCCTCACCACCATCCCATAGGGTACACCCTGGTCGGCACGAAGATACACGCCGCCTTTCCCATGCTGATCCGACAGGGCCTTGAAGCTCGCCCTGAACTCTTCGTAGGTCAGCTTGTCCTTGTCAACAAATATGTCGCCACTGCGATCCACGGTGACCACAAGCCCCGACTTGGCCTCGAGTGGGCGCGCCGCCGCCTTGGGCAGCGACACGTCGACTCCTCCCTGCATGATGGGGGCAGTGATCATGAAGATCACCATCAGCAGAAGCATCACGTCGATCAGGTTCACGACGTTGATCTCTGCATTGAGCGCGAGTTTCCTCCCGCGACGACGTCCTCGGCTCGCCATCTAGATCCTGCCCTCGCGCACGAGCAGCGCGATGAGCTCGCTCCCGAAACCTTCCAGCTCGCTGTCGATTCGGTTGAGCTTGCTTGCGAAGTTGTTGTACGCGAATACAGCGGGGATTGCAACGGCTAGCGCAGCCGCCGTGGCGATCAACGCTTCTGCCACACCCGGTGCAACTGCGCCGATGTTACCAGAGCCCTGCGACGCGATGCCGATAAACGCCTCGATGACACCCAGGACCGTGCCGAGCAGCCCGATCAACGGGCTGACAGAACCGATGGTACCGAGCGACGGTACGTATCGCGAGAGGCGTTCCTGCGCCGCATTGGTCTCGGCATCGAGCAACAGCCGGAGTGCCTCTACCTGAGAGCCACTGAACTTCGCAACGCGGCCAGGCGTGGCCGCCAACGCTGGGGCTACCTCGCGCAAGAAGTCGTTCGCGCGACGAATCAGCCTGGCGTGTGGCACTCCTTGCATGTCGCGAACAGCGTCCACTGCAGCAGCGAAGGAGGAGGCGCGTTCGAAGTTCTGCATGAACGCGTCGGACTCACGCCCAATCGCGCGAAATTCACGCCACTTTCGGAACATGATCGCCCAGCTGACCAACGACAGGACCACGAGAATACCGAGCACAACCTTGGTTGCACCGGTCCCGTGGATCACCATTTCGAGCGGCGACGTCGGGATGGCCGCGACCTGCACCAAGACGAATAACAGATTCACTCAAGCTCCATCGGCAAAAGGCCAAATCTAAGCCGACGCAGCATGTACTGTCATCCGTTCAGGGCATCTTTGCAGTAAGACGGCTTGGCATCCCAACTCGAATCTCGGGTTGCGTCTGATGCACGACCATGCCCGTTGCACCGAACGGCGTTACGCGAACAATCGTGATCGTTGCAGTCGAAACGAGCGGTGCGGCAGTTCCGTCGCTCAATCGACCATCATCGAACAGTGTAAACTGATCTCCCAGCCGCAACCCTTTCGACTCACCGGCACCGAGAATCACGTAGCTCTGCACAGAGGGCAGCCTTGGCGAACCCTGAATCCAGACGAGCTTCGCAGTCACGGGATACGAGCCAGCAACCGGTCGAACTGTGGTACTTTCGAACGATTGTCCGGGTGGCACCAGCGACTGCCCTTCGTTGATTGCCTCGAACTGTCTGATGATAACGCCGATTGCGCGCCCTCCAGCGCCGATTGAATCAATCCGGATCACACCTGTAGGCTCGACTACTCGACCGACGTCAGTCACCACGGAGGTCGCTCGTGCGATGATCAACTTGTCGCCCAGGCGATACGACGTTCCGGCCGGCGCGGAAACGTAGATCCGGTCGAACGTCCGGTAACCCGCATCGGAAGAAAGGCCGAGCGCGGGGACATCGACCGGACCGATCACCAGACCGGCAACAAGTAGTTTGTCGCCCGCAGCCATATACGGCGCTGCTTCGTACTCGCCCTGGCGGACCGTCAGTACCGGGGGCAAAGTGCTCGCGGCCCGTATTTGCGCGTGGACGGCCTCATCAGCTGACGCGAACACCGTCGGTGACTGAGCGCGGGTCTGGATCTGGGCTACCACGAACCCGGTCGAGTCGACGTTGGCCGCGACTTCGGGCTTCACGGCGGATCCATCGATCGTAAGGACCTGCCCTGGGTAGATCCAGTGCGGATTCTTGACGATGTCGGTGTTAGCGTGAAAGACTTCGGGCCACCGGAACGGGTCTTTGAGGTAGAACTTGGCAATGTCCCAGAGCGTATCGCCTCGCTTTACCGTGTGTTTGACCACGGCGGGAGTCGCAGGTGCAGCAGCGGTCGAAGACTGCGTCACCTGTGCGAATAGCACTGGTGCCGGAGCGGCAACGGCTGCGAACGAAGCGGCAACAATGGCCGCGCGGAGAGTGATCGCGAGTCTCTTTGGCATCGTTTGAGGACGACCGGATGAGCGATAGGGCAACCTGACGGGTAACGTCAAGCTACCGGGCGCGGCCTAGCCGCCCCTTACCGTATATCGGCCGGGGGCTGCATTCTCTGGACGTGAAAGAACCGCCCGGTGCATCCACCCGGACGCACTGGAAAGCGATGAGAGGGCGCTATAACGCGCCGCAAAGCGCTACAACTGCCAGTGAGAGCCCAGTGCCCAGAAAAAGATGCCCATGCTCAGGATGGCAAAAACGGTAGTAGCGGAGCCAACTATCAGTAGCTCCAGCGCACGCCACCGCGCTGGACGGCCCGTGCTTGACCCGAAAAAAATTCCCCAACTGGCGAAGCACCAGACCACGTAGGCACCGGCGAGCAGCATCCAGGACGCTCGACCACTTGTCGCGGCTGCCAGAGCTACGGCCCCCGTGGCAATGGAGATCCCGGCGAGTTCGATTTCGGAAAGTTTTCGAGCCGCCTGTGCCAGCACCGAGAAAATGCTCTCTCTCGATGCTGAGAGACGCGCCTGTCCAAGACCTGCCTGAGGTGCTGGCAATCGTGCGACGTGTTGCATGCGTCCTCCTCCGGTTTGTTGACTAACGATAACCCATTCAGTGTTTTTCCGCGCTAGTGTCGCTCTACCTGCCGAGCCAGTAATTGACCTTGATCTTGAAGATATTGGTCGGCCGATCGCTCATGAGCGCGACGCGGTCCCGTGCAAAATCGAAATTGCCGACGTCGTCCGAGCCAGAACGCGTTTGCGTCCAGACAAAGAAGACGGTTGAGCCTGGCCGATACTCCCAGCGGAGCACAGCGTTACCAATGAGCGACCGGTACGCGAAGTTCGGATCTCCAAAGGTGAACGGCACCGCAGGTCCCGCGCCGTCCGGATCCACCGTATACGTGGCGCCGGCCGTGCCGGTTGCCGCATTGCGCACGATTGTACCAGCATCCTTTCCGTAAATCACTTTCTTGATCGTGCGCGTTGCCGCGAACTCGCGGAACGAGGAGTAATCACCGGATGAGAAGTACGGCTGTGCATACAACTGAAGCGTGAGATTCGGCGTGAATGTCCAGTTGATGCGGGTGTCGAGCGACCAGGTATCGGCTTTCAGATAGGCAAACACATATCGACGTCCATAGAATGCTGTCGCTGTCGGATCAGTCTCCGCAGTCACGTACTGAGCACCGTTGGTTGAGGAGCTGAATGTCGGTGTCAGACTGATGAATACACTGGACACCGGCTTCAGAGCTACGCCCGGACCGATACTCAGCTGATTGCCTTTCTCACCAACCGAAGGACCGCCCTGCACCGAGATATCGAACACCGCGCGGCCGCGCGGATCGGTCGACAATTCGCCCATGAGAAACTTGTAGCCAGCGCGCGTTACTACCGGGCCACCGCGCGTCAGCTTGTCATCGAGCACTGCCGGGTGATAGATGTAGAAGCTGCGCAGGCGCCAGTAATTGGGAAACTCGATCTGCGTGAATGTCTGACCCTGCAAATCCGTGCGGTCGCCATCGTAGTTGAACTGCTGCTGTCCACCGACAAGTACTGCCGCATTGCGGTACCAGCTCCCTGGCAGGCTCCAGCTCCGCATGACGTTGGCGTTCATCCACTTGTAATCTGCGCGATCCAGGTACGACAGGTCGTTCACCTCGAATCCGGGGCTGCGCCAGTTCTGCGCCGTCTCCCACATCCAGTTGCCGCTTACCTTCGCGACTCTGCTGTAGAAGCCATAACCGCGCAGCGATGTAGCCGACGTGTCATACGTTGCGCCGAACAGTCCATCGCTGGTAACGCTACGATCCGGACGCTGGAAATAGTGCGCGCTCGATCGCTCGGTAAGCGCAATCGCCGCGGGAGAGCCACCTACGTTGGATGCAGCGACAGATCCCATCCAGTCGTAGTCGCGGTGGCTCCAGCGATGATTCCAATCCATGCCGAGCGCCTCGGCATGACTGCGCAGTCGGTCTGACAGAATGGTGTCATTCATCTGTCGGCCCACAGACGTGAACATACCGCCTATGGTCGTGGCGCCTTCACGGAAATCCTTCTTGGCGCGGCCGACAAAGTAGTTGCTCAGCGGCTCGACTTGCTGACTGAGCGTGGGGCCTCCCGGTGTTGCGACGAATTCCGCAGTTTCGCGGTTTGTAAGTGCGTCGAGCATTCCAACTGTAATACCACCCGCAGTCCTGCCTGTCACTTTCGCGGCGCCGATGATCGATGTCGTACTCGGCAAATCATCAAACGCAGCTTCTCCGTCCACATAGCTGTTCAACTGCGGCGCGCGACCGATGCGCCTGGAGTAGAAGAGCCCGAGGTTGGACGTGTTGCTGCAGAAATTACAGCTCATCCCGCCGAAGTCGAACGCACTGTTCCCCGACACGAAGAACGGTCGCTTCTCATCGTAATAAGTCTCGTACGCGGACAGATTGATCGTCGCAGGATCGACTTCGACCTGTCCGAAATCCGGATTCACCGTTGCATCAAGTGTGAGATTGGATGTGAGTAGATACTTGAGATCCAAACCGGCCGACAGATTGGTCGATGTGGTCGAGTTGAACGGGTCGCTGGACGGTGCATACTTGGATGTCAGCCCGCTCAGTACGTACGGAAGCAGTTCGAACTGACGTGGCTGTGCGCCAATTCTGAGACCCTTCAGGTGTCCATAATACGCGGGTCCACCCGACTCGCTGGCCTTCCAGAACGCCCACATGTCCTGTTCGTTGAGCCTGTCCGCGTAGCGCCAGACTTGCATTCCCCAGGTCTGTACCGAGTCGCGTGAGAACCTGAGTTGCGAGAACGGAATCCGCATCTCGGCGGTCCATCCAAGGGAATCGACATGCGTTGCAGCTTCCCATATCGGGTCCCACGACGGATCGCCGTCGAACTGATCACCCTTGACACCAGCGGGGTTTACTTCGAACCACGCCTCGTCAATGTGATTGTGGTAGGGATCGAGTACGACGATGATCTTGTCGGTCGTCAGCGAATTGAAGCTGCCGTTGTTGCCACTTGCGTCGAGTAGTTGATCACGGCGCGCCAAGGGTGCCCTGATGCCTTTGGCTCCCAACGAATCGAATACGCGTGCGCCAATGTACAGAGCGGCATCGTCATAGAGAATTCGGATTTCCGTGCGCTGTGTAGCGGGCTCGCCTTCGTGCGGCTGCGACTGGGTGAACTTGGTGATCGGAGTAGCCGCCTTCCATGCGGGATCATCGAGTTTCCCGTCAAGCGTTATGGCCCCATCACGTCTCACCGCCTCCGCAACTGGAGGTGTGCGGGGGTGAATTGACGATGCATTGGTTTCCTGTGCATGGGCGATAAGCGGCGCAACGGCCAGCGCAGCAACGAGTGCAGTCCGATATACGTGCATAGCTTGATTTGAAGTGAGGTCTGGTTTCAGCCATCGGAGGATTAGATGTTGGATTCGCGCAAATGGTTGCACCCAGCTTCAATCGGCGCGCGCTTAAGCGACGCCCCAGGGAGAACGGGTAGTTCCGGACAAGTGCGATCCCACGTCCGGCTTGCGTTTGCCAATTGCGCCTCCACATTAGGACCCCAGGCGGGACTCCAATGCGGCTCAACCCAATCAGAGGCGGCGGGATGCGCAGTTCCATATGGAAGGTTCACTCCTTCGACGGCCGCGTGTGGAGGGTCGCGCCAGCGCTGCTCTTACTGTTGTCGCCCGTCGTCATGCTGCACACACAAACGGTGTCGGACGGCGCTGGAGGTGTACCGGCGAGCTTCACGATGGAACAGGTCCTCGCATATCCGTTTGTCAGCGGACTTGCCACATCGTCACGGGGCTCGCGCATCGCGTGGGTGATCAATCGCAACGGCGTCCGTAATATCTGGACCGCAGAAGGACCGGATTTCAAAGCTCGCCCGCTCACCGACTACAGGAACGACGATGGCCAGGAGCTCACCAACGTCGCGGTTTCGCCCGATGGCAAGACGGTGATTTACGTGCGCGGCGGAGACCACGATGCAAACTGGCCGGCCGAAGCTGGCCTGCAGCCAGATCCGGATCATTCACCGGAAAAACCGAAACTCGAAATCCTGTCATTAGCTGCTGACGGCCCGTCAACGCAGAAGCCCAAGCTGCTGGCCGAGGGCGATAGGCCCGTGATTTCACCGCGTAGCGATCGCGTCGCATTCGTGAAGGAGAAGGCTATCTGGGTGGTACCGGTCGATGGATCGACTCCAGCGAAGGCGATGTTCTTCGCGCGCGGAACGAGCGCCGATCCGACCTGGTCACCGAACGGCGACCAGCTCGCATTCGTCTCCGACCACGGGGATCATAGCTTCATCGGAATTGTGGACTCGGATTCCACACCGATTCGATATCTCGCTCCGTCAACGTCGCGCGACTTTTCGCCGCGCTGGTCGCCCGACGGAACGCAGATCGCGTTCGTCCGTATGCCGGGTTCTGGCGGCGCGCCGTTGACGCTTCTCGATCTTCATCCGGATCCTTGGGCCATCTGGATCGCAAGTACCAATTCGCTCTCCGGTCATCGCGTCTGGCAGAGCCCGAATACGCTACGTGGATCCGCGCCGAGCACCGACGGTGGCGCCAACCTCGCATGGGGAGCAGGAAATCGACTCGTATTCCTGAGTGACGTGGACGGTTGGCCACATCTTTACTCGATCAGCACGAACGGCGGCGCTCCCTTGTTGTTGACCCTGGGTTCGTTCATGACCGAATTCATATCGATGACACCAGACCGGACAGCGATGGTGTACAGCGCAAACACTGGAACGACACAGGGAGACTATGATCGTCGCCACATATTCCGTGTTCCGGTCGATCGTGCGGCGCCGGTTGCAATTACATCTGGCAGTGGCGTCGAGTGGATGCCTCACGCAACGGGCGACGGCAAAACCGTGGCGTTCATCGGAGCCGGAGCTCAAAAGCCGATGCTTGCCATGGTGGTGTCGATGTCGGGCGGTGCCGAGCAATCGCTCGCTGAAGAGTCGATTCCGTCGGACTTTCCGACCAGTGAACTCGTGATTCCTCAACCGGTGACGTTCAAGGCGCCGGACGGCACCACAGTACACGGTCAGGTATTCGAGAACGCACGCAACTCCACAATCAGAAAACCCGGCATCGTCTTCGTACATGGTGGACCGCCACGTCAGATGCTGCTCGGCTGGCACTACATGGATTATTACTCCAACGCGTACGCGGTCAATCAGTATCTCGCGAGCCACGGCTATGTCGTGCTGTCGGTCAACTACAGGCTCGGCATTGGATATGGCCACGACTTTCACAATCCTGCACACGCGGGACCGTGGGGAGCGTCGGAGTATCAGGACGTCAAGGCTGGTGCTGAATATCTGCGGACCTTACCGCACGTGGACGCGCAACGCATCGGAATCTGGGGCGGTTCGTACGGTGGCTATTTGGCGGCGATGGCGCTATCGCACGATTCCGAAATATTCAAGGCCGGCGTCGACATGCACGGCGTCCACAACTGGATCACAGAGTACGGCGGCTTCACCGACGAACAACTGAAGTATGAACAGGGAGACCTGAAGAAGGCGCTGGCGATTGCGTGGAATTCATCGCCGGTGTCTTCAGTATCTACATGGAAGAGTCCAGTGCTACTCATCCAGGGCGACGATGATCGCAATGTGTACTTTCACGAAACTGTGGATCTCGCACGTCGACTGTCGAAGCAGGGAGTGTCGTTCGAAGAGCTGGTTATCCCCGATGAAATTCACGGCTTTCTGCGGCATCAGTCCTGGTTCCGCGCGGATTCAGCGACGGCGGCGTACTTCGACAAGCAACTCAAGCCGCAGTGAGCCCCATCCTAGTCATGTCTTTGCAGGGCTCGTCCGCGCGCAAATCGACATCCTGATCTGACAGGATGGTGTCGATTGGCGTCAAAGCGCCGGTGTAAACCGATAATAGAAACGACGAAGGGCTCGGTGTGGCACCGAGCCCTTCGTCGTTATTGCAATCGGCGTTAGAACGGCAGATCGTCATCCTCGTCCGCAAGAGCGGCCGGGAAATCCTCGAACTCTCCGGCGGTAGACGAATTACCAGCCGCGCGCCCCGAAGCTGCCGGTCGCGACGCACGTGATGGTTGTGAATCGCCGTCAAAATCACCGCCGCCAGCACGGCCACTCAGCATGATGAGCTCACGAACACGAATTTCCGTCGTGTAGCGAGTCTGGTTCTCCTTGTCCTGCCACTGACGGTATTCGATCGCGCCTTCGACGTACACTTTGTCGCCCTTCTTGACGTACTTTTCGACGACGTCGGCAAGACCCATCCCCTTGTCACCGGCGCCAGTAGCGCGTCCGGCGTTCCATGCGACGCAACGATGCCATTCCGTTTTTTCCTGCTTTTCGCCGCCCTGGCCGGCCCATGACCGTGACGTAGCGAGGGAAAACGTCGCTACCCTGCCCCCGTTTGTTGTGGTGCGAATTTCGGGTTCCTGACCGACGTTTCCGATCAACGTCGCTTTATTGAGGCTGCGGCTCATTTTATCTCCTGGCGAGGTAGGTGGCTCGCCGTTGAAAGTATTCGTTCATCCCGATCCGTGACCAAGCCTCGAACGGGTTCTGTTACCGATTCATTCCGCACTGCCAGACCGAGCTCAGCCCGTAAAACAATCGCATCCTCGCGTGGCGACTGATAATATCGCTTGCGAAGCCCCGCCGAGACAAATCCCCGACTCTCATACAGCCCCCGCGCACTGGCATTGGACGCTCGAACTTCCAGCCACATCGTCGCCGCGCCGGCCTTCGTACAGCGAACCATCATGGCGTCCAGCAGTTCCGCACCAATTCCAACTTTTCGGGCACTGGGGTCAACGGCGATGTTCAACAACTCCGACTCATCCATCACAGTCTGAGACAGTGCGAATCCGACAATTGCACGAGACTTCTCGGCAACCAGGAACTGAGCACCCACCCGCGGCGGAAGATGTGCGGCGAACATGCCGACTGTCCACGGGTCATTGAACGAAACTCGCTCGATCCCGAGTACATCGGGCAGGTCGGTTGCACCGGCTTCACGGATAATAACCGTCATAGAGCGGACAGCGGCCGCCCGTGCACTGCCTCCCACTTGACCTGCGCCTCGGCCAACCGGCCATATACAGGCTCCCACGAATCGAGCGCGACGGCGCGACCGGCTTCAATCTCTTCGAGCCGCAGCACCACAGCGGACGCGCGTGGAATAGTATCGATTTCCAGGCCAGGGCCGATCAGACTCGCGTGCAGACTCGCCGAGCGCGCGTGAAGATCGGTGTTACCAATCAACCCGGCTTCGCCTACCAGCGACGCGCGCTGCGCTTCGCTCATGACGTCCGCAAAGAACCATTCGTTGCGGCCTGCGGGAAGCGCTGCCACAAATGTCCCGTCGTTCACATTGGCGCTCCATGCAAGCACTTCCAGTGAGGAAACAGCATACAGCGGTATGTGCAGCGCGGAGCAGAGCCCCTTGGCCAGAGCCGCGGCGGAACGCAGGCTCGTGAATCCGCCAGGGCCCGCGCCGCAAATGACAGTCGATAACTCGCGAGGCGACATCGAGGCCTGCGCAAGACACGCAGCGACCGCCGGTGCAAGCGCCTCCGTGCGCACACCGGTCGCGGGATCGCGCGAGGTGAATGACAGCTCCGCTGTCAGCGCACCGTCACATGCCACTGCGACCGATCCGGATTCGGTCGATGTTTCCAGAATCAGAACGTTACCGAGCATCATCCGGCGAGCAGTAGTCGGTAATCCGGTTTGCCCGGCGCGTAGTCCAGCGCGATCGGCAGATGCCCGACAGGAAGCAGATCACCCGCGCGCTCTGGCCACTCGACGATCACGAGCGCATTGGAACCGACAATGTCGGTCCAGCCAATCTGTTCCAGGTCCTCCTGCCGTTCGATCCGGTACAGATCGATGTGAAAGACCGGCGACCGCGGCGCGGCATACTCATGAACGAGCGCATACGTCGGGCTCGTCACCGGTTGGGTGACGCCGTAGCCGCGACAGATCGCCTGCGCGAGGGTCGTCTTGCCTGCCCCCAGTTCGCCTGTGAGCGCAATGACAAGTTGTGGATGCGAGTCAGCGCCGAGGCGTTGGCCCCACTCGATGAGCTCCGGCTCGCTCATGACAAGATGTCCGTGAGCAGCACCGGACGGAACCGTGTGATGATGCGTATCCATCAGTCAGCCCTCAACGCGGCAAGCGACGGCGAAGTTCGCTTCGCCCTTGAATCGCGCTGCGCCTGTAATTCGAAGAGCTGATCACGAATCCGTGCCGCAGTCTCGAAGTCCAGATCTTTTGCGGCAGTCTTCATGTCATCTTCCAGCGTCTTGATCAGCGCATTGATATCCGTAATCTTTGAATACTCGGGCGATGCCTCTGCAACTCGGCGCGTCTGCTCGGCCTGCCGATCCTGCCGCTCCGAGCGCGCGTCTGCGACGCGTGTGATGAGCCGCACCTGGTCCGTGCTCTTCACAACACCGCGCGGAGTAATCCCGTGCTCGATGTTGTACGCGAGCTGCGTCGCGCGCCGACGTGCCGTCTCATCCATGCACCGCTTCATGGATCCCGTGATCCTGTCGGCATAAAAAATTGCGCGACCATTGATGTGTCTGGCAGCCCGTCCCGTTGTCTGGATCAGGGACCGGTCGCTGCGCAGGAAACCCTCCTGATCGGCGTCGAGAATCGCAACGAGCGATACTTCCGGCATGTCGAGCCCCTCGCGCAGCAGGTTGATTCCGACAAGAACGTCGAATTCGCCGAGCCTGAGCCCACGCACAATCTCCATGCGCTCGATAGCGGCTATGTCGGAGTGCATGTAGCGAACACGAACTCCCATCTGCTGGAGATAGTCCGTCAGATCTTCCGACATCCGCTTCGTGAGAGTGGTGACGAGCACGCGTTCGTCCTTGCGCTCACGAATGCGTATCTCCTTGAGCAAGTCGTCAACCTGCCCGCGAACCGGCCGCACTTCTATTTCCGGATCAACAAGACCGGTCGGTCGTATGATTTGCTCGACCACTACCCCGTCACTCAGGCGCAGCTCGATATCACCCGGCGTCGCCGAGACATTGATCGCGCGCGGAGTCAGCGACAGAAATTCGTCAAACGTAAGCGGTCGGTTATCAAGCGCACTCGGCAGACGAAATCCGTAGTCCACAAGCGTCAACTTGCGGGCACGGTCACCGTTGAACATTCCGCCTATCTGCGGCAGCGTCACGTGCGACTCGTCGACGACTACCAGGAAATCATCCGGGAAATAATCGAACAGGCACGCCCCTCGCTCACCAGCTTCACGACCGGAAATGTGCCGCGAATAGTTCTCGATGCCCGCGCACGTCCCGATCTCGAGCATCATCTCGATATCGAAGTTCGTTCGTGACTCCAGCCGCTGTGCTTCAAGCAGCTTGTTGGTGTTCCGCAGTTCGAGAAGTCGCTCCGCGAGCTCGGCTTGAATACGCCGCACGGCGCGTTCGATCGTAGACCGGCTCGTGACGAAGTGCTTGGCCGGGTAGATCGCCGCTCGGTCCAGCGCCGCGATGACGTTGCCGGTCAGCGGATCGATCTTGCTGATGCGCTCGATTTCATCGCCCCAAAGTTCAATTCTGACGCCCTGCTCCTCATACGCCGGAAGGATCTCGACGGTGTCTCCGCGGACGCGAAACGTTCCGCGCTCAAATGCGACGTCATTTCGACCATACTGAATCTTCACCAGAGAACGCAGGATATCGTCGCGCGCGATCTTCTGTCCCTGCAACAGCGTCACCATCTGCTCGCGATACTGCACCGGGTCGCCGAGTCCGTAGATGGCGGACACTGTCGCAACGATGATGACGTCATCGCGTTCCATCAGGCTCGACGTCGCACGCAGTCGCAGTCGATCGATATCCTCGTTGATCGAGGCGTCCTTTTCGATGTACGTGTCCGTCGTCGGCACGTATGCTTCCGGCTGATAGTAGTCGTAGTACGAGATGAAATACTCGACGGCGTTGTGCGGGAAGAAGGACTTTATCTCGCCGTACAGCTGCGCGGCGAGTGTTTTGTTGTGCGACAGAACGAGCGTCGGCTTGCCGTACGCGGCAATCACGTTCGCGATGGACATCGTCTTTCCAGAGCCCGTGACGCCGAGCAGGGTCTGGAAACGGTCCCCGCGGTCAAGCCCGCGCGTCAACTCGGCGATCGCCCTAGGCTGGTCACCTGCGGCCTCGAATGGTGCCACCAACTCAAACTTTGCCATGAACCCCGAAATTTAACCGAAGATCGGTCGTGGAACGACTGTTCGAAAACCCTTATCCCCGACCGACTGCCGCCAGGGCCAGGGCGCAATTTATGAGCGCGATATGTGTCAGTCCCTGCGGGAAATTACCCGCGAACGCCCCAGTCGCCTGCTCCAGCTCCTCGCTGTAAAGGCCGAGGTGATTCGCGTTCTTCAGCATCCGGCAGAAAATCCGCTCGCCCTGCTCTTCATCTCCCGAAAGAACCAGAGCCTGCGCCATCCAGAATGTGCAGATGGAAAATACCCCCTCCTCACCCGGGAGGCCGTCGTCATTGCGATACCGATAGATAAGCTCACGGTCATCGCTGCTGAGATCTCGCAATATCGCCGCGATGGTGCCTTTCACTCGCTCGTGATCCGGCGGGAGAAAGCCGACCATCGGGATTACCAGATTCGCGGCGTCGAGCGCCTCTGTTCCGTAGAACTGGACAAAACTATGGCGTTTTTCGCTCCAGCCTCTTTCCATGACTTGAGTCCACACGGCGTCGCGCGCAGCCTCCCAGCGGTGAAGATCCGCCGGAAGCTCGAACTCGCGTGCCATCTTCACACCGCGATCCAATGCGACCCAGCACATCACCTTGCTCATCACGTAATGTTCTTCCGTCGCACGAACCTCCCATATCCCACTGTCAGGCTCCGTCCAGTGGACAGCGATCCAGTCGACGAGCCTGCTCAGCGACCACCAGGTACCCTCACCGATAGGCGTCGTGCGGGACCAACGGTACGCCATGTCCAGGACCTCGCCATACACGTCGAGCTGCAATTGATTCACCGCTCCGTTGCCGACTCGTACCGGAGCGGAATCACGATACCCTGACAGGTGCGGTAGCGTTCGCTCAGGCAGCTCACGGCCGCCGTCGACACCATACATGATCTGCAGGTGCGAATCCGTCGCCTTCCGCATAATCCGTCTCAGAAACGAGATAAACGCGCTCGCTTCCTCGTCGCGCCCCAATCCCTGCAGCGCATCCAGGGTGAAGGACGCATCCCGCAGCCAGGTGTATCGATAGTCCCAGTTGCGCTGACCACCAATCTCTTCCGGCAGCGACGTAGTGGGAGCCGCGATGATTGCACCTGTCGGNTCGTAGCACAGCAGCTTCAGCGTCAGCGCGGAACGTTCCACAATTGCGCGGTGTCGGCCCTCGTATTTGATCGTCGTGACCCAACTGTCCCAGAACGCAACTGTCTGCGCGAGCCGCTCGGCCGATTTATACGCCGTAACCGGAAGTACCTCGTCGTCGTCGTAGCGGAAGACGAACCACACTGACTCACCAGCGACCAGCCGCAACTGCGCGGACGCGCCATCCTGGCCGATCTGCCACCACAGATCCGGCGGCGCAGCGAGAGCGACAGCTTCCCGATCATCGTCTGTGGCGAGCAAACCGTCCCGTCGTACTATCAGGTGCGCTGGTTGGACGCCATAGTTGAATCGCGGTGAGAACGTTACAGCTACGTCAATCTGTCCACGCGTACACTTCAGCTGCCGATGTATCTCGGCAGATCCTGGTCGCTTGCCATCCTGCGCGATCGGCATGAAGTCGCATAACTCAAGTGTCCCGCTCCGATCATGGAATGCTGTGACAAGCACGTTAGTCGCTGGCAGATATCGCTGCTCGCTTGTATGGGGCTCAACCGGCGCGATCCTGAATCTGCCTCCGCGTTCAGTGTCAAGAATCGCTGCGAACGTGGAAGGCGATCCGAATTCCGGGAGACAGCACCAGTCGATCGAACCGTTGAGGCCAACGAGTGCGGCAGTGCGCAGATCACCTATTACGCCGTACGCTGAAATCGGTGCATACGAATACGGCTGCTCCGAGGACCACCCACCAGGAACATTTTCAGCCGGCGATGCAGTCGTCATGTGCGTGGGTTGACGAGGGTCTGCAACAGCTCACGCACCGCGCGAGTATCGTCCAGGGAGTACCGCGCCGCGGATTGCGTCGTCGGCTCGCCGACGCGCGCCGTCACAGCACCGGGAATCGGTCGCAACGCAACAAACGCGTCCTCATCCGTTACGTCATCGCCGACGAATAATATCGACGCTGTTGACGACGTTGCTCCCGTTTCGTGAAGTATGTCGCGCACGGCATCGCCCTTATTGCGACTTATCACCGGCAGGACGTTGACCACGCGCTTACCTGATGCCGACCGAAGGCCATTGCGCTCCGCGATCTGGGAAGCTCGCCGCAGGAACTCAGGAACGAGTTCGTCGTTCATTCCGCGAAAATGAACAGAGAGGCTGAACCGTTTGTCCTCCACGCTGGTTCCGGGAAATTCTCTGGCCAGCACGATCAAGTCGCCCGCTGCGGCGTGAAGTCTGGCTTCTTCGACGTCGAAACCATCCGGGCCGCACGTGGTTCCATCTTCGAGCAGCCGCTCCATACCGTGGTTTCCATGGATGGGGATTCCGGTAATCCCGATCATGCGTTGCGCGTCAGCCACCGACCTCCCAGTCACGAGGGCGACGTGTACACCATCGCCGCGTCGTCTTCCAAGCAGGACTAGTGCCGCACGCACTGCTTCCGGCACGATGGCTACGTCGGCCCGCTCCACCAGGTCGCACAGCGTACCGTCGATGTCCAGCATGATGACGAGGGGCGTTCCTCGCAGCATGGACGCAATCGCCTCCGGACTGGTGCGTTTCACAACGCTGCCGCATCGGCTTTCAGGGTGCGACCGGCGGCTTCTGCAGCAGACAGGATGGAGTCGAGCCAGTCTTCGATCGTTGCGTTGGAGACTCGATGTCGAAGCTGCGCCATGCGCGACGCGCGCTCCTGAGCTGGCATATCCAGCGCGACACCAAGCGTATCTGCAAAGGCGTCTATGAAGAACGGGTTGACCGGCAGCGCCGAACTCAATTCGTCGGCCGCTCCGGCGAACCTACTCAGGACCAGAACACCGGTCCCGTTGGTACGACACGCAATGAACTCCTTCGCCACAAGGTTCATCCCATCCTGGAGCGACGAAACCACGCACACATCGGCCGCACGATATACGGCAGCGAGAAGGTCGGCGTCCACGTTGTCGTGCACCAGTACAATCGGTGTCCAGTCGAGTGTGCGGAACTCATCATTCAGCCGCGCGATCTGGTCAAGTACGTCGTGTTCCAGCCTGGCATAAACTGGTATATCGGTTCGCGACGGCGTGGCAACCAGCAGCATTGTAAAAGTGCCACGCCGTTCCGGTTCGCTTCGCCACATGTGCTCGAGCGCACGAAGCCTTCGCACAATTCCCTTCGTGTAGTCCATGCGATCAACGCTCACGACAAGCTGACGCGCCCCAGGTGCATAGCGCTGACGCAACGTGTCAGACATCTCGATCGTTCGTGGCAGTGCCGCGAGACGCGCCCATTCCGCAACGTCGATGCTGATCGGGAACACGCCAACCCGGGTCGCACGGCCTTCGAATTCGATGCGTGCCTCGTCCGCATCAAACCGCGCATCCGGGAGAACACGCGATACACAATCCACAAAGTTGCGAGCGTACCCGTCTGTCTGGAATTCCATCAGATCATTGCCGAGCAGTCCACGGATAAGCGCGCCCTGCACACCCAGCGGAAGTATTCCAAAAACATCGGGAGGAGGAAACGGTATGTGCCAGAACTGATGGATCAGGGCACCAGGGATCGTTCGGCGAATGGTTGCCGGCACAAGCGCGAAGTGGTAATCGTGCACCCAGACCATGGGCGCGCCACCGACACGTTCGGCTTCCTGCACGACTGCAGCGGAAAAAAGCGCGTTGGCGCGGACGTAACTCTTCCAGTTGCTGCGCCTGACATCAACCATGCTTACGAAAAGATGGCACAGTGGCCAGAGTGCACTGTTGGCGAAACCGAGGTAGAAGCCTTCGACATCGTCCTCTGAGAGCCAGACTCGACGGAGTGTGTAGGCGGGATCCTCGGGTGGAACGGACACTCGACCGAAATCGTCCGCAACCGTTCGGTCCGCGTTGCCCGACGCCCACGCAACCCATGTTCCGTGCGTGCGGCGTAGAATCGGATCCAACGCGGAAACGAGCCCACCGGCGGGCGATCTCACCTCGATTCCTCCACCACGGTGGACATGCTCGTAGGGCTCACGGTTTGATAACAGTATGAGCGGACGATCCAGATATGGGAGATTTGGCAACGGCATTTATCAACCTACAAGAGCAGGCTGCGTGCCCGCAAACTCCCCGCCGCCAATGATCTCGCTAAATCAGTCAGCCATCTGTTCGCGGCGAGTCACTTCGGTAACCCCCTTGACACGTCGGATCGCACGTAGCGTCTTGCGCAGATGTGGAAGGTTCTCAACCTGAACCTCGATAACTCCGAAGACACGAGTGTCCTCGCTCTTGAGTTCAAAACTCCGAATATCCGTCTTCGTCTCGCTCACGGCCGTCGCAATATCCGCGTAGAGACCGCGTCGATCGCTCGCTTCAACCGCAAGTCGGACGTGAAAGCGCTCGCCCTGAACTTCCTGCCAGTCAATTTCAAGTCGCCGCTCAGGCTCGTCGTCGAGCAGCATCAGATTGGGACAATCCGCGCGATGTATGCTGACACCGCGACCGCGTGTCACGTACCCGGAAACCGGATCACCGGGAACTGGCTGACAACATTGTGCGTACCGAACGAGCAGCCCGTCAGCGCCCTGAATCCTTACACCCCGACCGGTTCCGCGAACGCGATCGACCAGTCGCTCCAGTCGGTTGGGGCGTGGTGGTTCCTTGCCGGCATCGATCTCCGGATGCAGGTTGCGAATTACGTCGCCGCCGCTCAATTCGCCCTGGCCTACCGCACTCACGAGATGCGTACGATCCGTCAGCTTAAGCCCCTTCGCAGCGCGCTCGAGGTCGTCGTCCGTTGGACGTGCAACGCGACGGCGCTTGGCCTCCTTGTCGATCATCTCGCGACCGAGCTTGATGGAGGCCTTCTGTTCCTCCACGCGGAGTCGCTGCTTGATGCGATGGCGCGCTCGACCGGTGCGCACGTGTGCAAGCCAGTCGCGATTGGGCCGCGCGGATGGTGATGCGATGATCTCCACAGTGTCGGAGTTCTTCAATTCGCGCGACAATGGCGCCATGCGACCGTTCACGCGCGCACCACTGCAATGCAGTCCGACCTCCGTGTGCACGGCGAACGCAAAGTCGATCGGCGTTGCACCCTTGGGCAGCTGAATCACATCACCCGTTGGAGTGAATACGAATATCTCGTCCTGATAAAGATCCAATTTCAGGAATTCGAGAAACTCATCGGGCGTCTTCGCATCCAGCTGCAGCTCGAGCACCTGTCGGAACCACTGGAGGTGTCTGTCAAGCTCGTCCGAATTGCGCGCATTCTCCTTGAAACGCCAATGCGCCGCTATCCCGTACTCTGCGGTGCGGTGCATCTCACGCGTGCGAATCTGGATCTCGAATAGTTGTCTGCCCGGCCCGAAAACGGTCGTGTGCAGTGACTGGTAGCCGTTCGATTTAGGCTGAGCAATGTAGTCCTTGATGCGCTCCTGCACCGGCGTCCAGCCGTCGTGGATGACGCCAAGGGCGTGATAACAGTCCGGCACACTGTTCACAAGCACCCGTATCGCGAGCAGATCATAGATCTCCTCGTACGGCTTGTCGCGGTTGACCATTTTCTTGTAGATCGACCACAGATGCTTTGGGCGTCCGGTTATCTCGACATCAGGGATGCCCGCTCGCGCCATCTCCTGCATCAGAGGCTGGCGCATCCGCTCCACAAGTTCGTCGCGTTCCGCCCGCTTCTGCGCAACGAGTCGCGCGAGGTGCCGATACGCATCGGTCTCCAGGTGCTTGAATGCAAGATCCTCGAGTTCCCAACGAACCTGCGCCATGCCGAAGCGGTGTGCCAGCGGCGCGTAGAGATCGCGCGTCTCGAGCGCGATGCGGCGCCGCTTCTCATCCGGCAGCGGCTCCAGCGTGCGCATGTTATGCAGCCGGTCCGCAAGCTTGATGATGATGACGCGCGCGTCCTTCGCGATCGAAAGCAGGAGCTTCCTGTAGTTCTCGACCTGCGCATCCTGCGGAGCGTGCGCGGGCAGATGTTCGATCTTTGTGAGCCCGTCCACGATGGCCGCGACTTCCTTGCCGAATTTCTGCTCGATGTCGGCAAGCGTGAAGCGAGTGTCCTCTATGACGTCGTGAACGAGACCGGCTACAACCGTAGTCGTGTCGAGGTTCAGTCCAGCGAGGATCTTCCCGACCGCGACGCAGTGCAGCACGTAGTCCTCGCCAGACCAGCGCTTCTGTCCCCGGTGCGCTTCCTCGCTGAAGCGATAGGCGCTCACGAGTTGCTCCACGTCGATCCGTTCTGGAAGCGGATCAACCGTGAAATCCCAGCCAGGTATGACGTTGCTACCCGGGTCCAGCTCAGGCCTGCCGACGCTGACCGCCATAATTGAATATGACGCCTCGCGCACCGCAGGAAAACTGCCCGGAACGAACGGACAGCGAATCTGGGCGCTCAGTCGTCGCCCGGCGTGGCCGATCCGGCCTCCGCCGACCCTTCCCGGAGGCGCGACCGGCCGCCACCGAATGCCGAGCCTATACCAGGATCCCGCTCTCCGCGAAACTCGTGAATCGGCCGCGACCCACGATGATGTGGTCGAGTACGTCGATCCCAAGCAGCTTGCCTGCCGACA
>JGI20207J14881_1000036_pt1 | contig 43114 bp, 33 predicted proteins | sample NGESurdeep092012_4_FD_14881 | JGI IMG/M metagenome (IMG submission 14881)
TGGCTTACGCAGCCGAGTGTTCTGCGGATGTGATGTGGCTCGCGGTGTTTGAGAACAATCCACGAGCCATATCGTTTTATCGCAAATCGGGGTTCGTGGACACCGCGACTCAGTCGTTCCTGTTAGGCAGCGACGAGCAGACCGATATCGTGATGCGTCGCAACGTGTCTATGAGGGTCGGTGAGGCTTCAGTCGCAGGCGGGCGCGCCCTCAAAGACTGCGGGTGACACCGGCGCGATGCCGACGAATATGGCGCACGTATGCCCCGGAGCACTCGCGTGAATTCCCGTCGCGCTCCAGCCCCTGGCACCGACGGCAGTCGCTGTGATTGACACGTTCGTCGACGCGCCGAACGTGTTTGCGGAGTCTGTCGGGGTAGTATAGGTATGCGAGAAATAAATGCCGGAGTTGCCCGACGCGAAGGCCTCCTCGGAGATCTCGAGGTTCTTGAGATCGGTCTTCACAGTTGCGAGGTATGCCTTTTCCTTGACGCTGCTGTAGTGAGGGATCGCAATCGCAGCGAGAATTCCGATGATCGCTATAACGATCAACAACTCGATGAGGGTAAAGCCTCTTGATTTGCGCATGTGTGTTTGGCCCCGTAAACAAGTTTCGCCCGCAACGCGACTCACCGCGTAATGCCGAGATGGGCAACGCTTGCGCCACGCGGGTTCGTTTGGGCTAACTCGTTGTCACACAACGACTTGGCATTCGGGTTCGAGCGTTGCTACAACAAAATCGCGTTGTAATCCGCAAGCATTGTTGCGTTTCGCCGGGCTCTTGGGCGCCTCGGATCAGTCGGCGCCGGCGACCTTGACTGGCCTTATCACATGGCCATCGCGGATCTGGTCGGACGGATTGAGGACCACCACTGCGCCCTCATCTACGCCCGAGAGAACCTCAACAGTGGCGCCATAGTCGCGGCCGACAGCGACCTTGCGGTAGTGTGCGATGTTGTGGTCATCGACCACGACTACCTGGGTACCTGCAGAGTTCACGAGCAGCGCATTTGCCGGAATGACGATGGCGGGCTGCATGCCTGATGTCGCGAGGCTGACCTGTACAAAGCTCCCGCCGAGGAGCGAATGATCCGTGTTTGCCACATCCACTTCGACGAGGAGAGTGCGCGTCGATGGGTCGAGCGCATCCGACGTACGGGCCACGCGGCCGGCGTATGATCGATGCGTTTGGCCTGAGAGAGAGACTGAAGCCGCCTGACCCACGTGTATCGCCGCAACGAGCGACTGGGGGACGTTGACGTAAACCCGCATGGTGTCTGTCTGCGAGACACGGAACAACCCGGCGCCCCCTGTACCCGCTCCGCTGGTCCCGGGGCTGACGAGCGCACCAACATCAACGTTCCGGGCAGTCACCAAGCCTGCAAACGGTGCAACGACTCGACTAAAACCCTGCAAGCTTGTGAGCCTCTGAACGTTGGCGCGTTGCGCGCTTACCGTCGCGAGGCTGGCTTCGTATGCGGCAGTCTTCTGATCCAGCTCCTGTTGGCTCACTGCGCTGTCGCGCGCCAGCGACTTCCAGCGATCGAGGTCGTTTTTCGCGAGCGACAGGTTGGCCCCAGCCTGCATCAACTGCGCTGCGGCCTCCTGCACTTGCTGATCCACCTCCGGTGCCTCGATAGTTGCGAGGACCTGTCCCGCCCTTACTCGCGAGCCGATGTCGGTATACCACTGGCGAACGTAGCCCGCAGAACGGGCGTAAACGACCGCCTCGTGCAGCGGTTGCAACGTGCCGGGAAGATTCAATGGTTCACTCTTTGAGCGTACCGCAGTCGAGACCGACGTGGACACAATCGTGTCGGTTGCGGCGCTGACTTCGGCGGCGAGCGAGCGCTTCTGAGTAATCCGTGGGATGATGCCAATCGCGAGCAATCCAGCCACGATGACAATGAAAATTGTGATTCCCGCTCGGGAGCGACGCGGAGATGATGGAGACTGTGTCATGAGTTCAGCAATGCATCGTGAATGAGGCCTGGCGGGCGAGTCCGTAGAACGCTGTACACGACTGGGACGAGGATGAGTGTAGCGACCGTTGCGATGATCAGACCGCCAATGACTGCCCTCCCAAGTGGCGCATTCTGTTCGCCGCCTTCCCCGAGGCCGAGGGCCATGGGGAGCATACCGATGATCATTGCGAGCGCGGTCATGAGGACTGGCCGGAGTCTTGTCCTGCCGGCATCGAGTGCTGCCGCAACTGCATCCAGGCCATCGCCGCGTCGCGAGTTGGCGAATGTAACAACGAGGATACTATTTGCAGTTGCGACACCCATTGCCATAACGGAACCCATCAGGGAAGGCACGCTGAAGGCCGTATGCGTGACGAACAGCATCCAGACAATCCCCACGAGTGCAGCAGGGAGTGCCATTATGATGATGAATGGATCGAGCCATGACTGGAAATTCACAACCATGAGGAAGTACACAAGCAGGATCGCGAACGCCAGTCCGAAGCCGAGGCCCGTGAATGCATCGCGCATGCTCTCAACCTGCCCGCGCATCACTATCGTTGTGCCGAGCGGTAATGTCTTCTGAACGTTCTTGAGAATGCGGTCCACATCGCGCGCGACTCCACCGAGATCGCGGCCATCCGCTCCCGCGTAGACATCGTAAACGCGTTGAATGTTGTAGTGATCTACCACTGCGAGAGATGTGCGTCTGGATTCCGTGGCGAGATTGCCCAACAGCTGCGGTGCTACGCCTGGTGCCATGACCGGTGTGGACTCCAGGTCATTCAGCGAATTGAATCGATATTCCGGTGTTTGAACTGCGACAGAGTATGAGACGCCGTTCTGCGGGTTCAGAAAGTAATTCGGAGCGGTCTGGCCGCTGGAGCTGAGCGAGATGAGGAGGCTCTGCGCGACGTCACGTTGAGTAAGTCCGAGCTGTGATGCACGTGTGCGATCCACCGAAAAGAACAGTTCTGGCGCATCCATGACCTGCTGCTGTCGGACGTCGACAGCACCCGGAACCGTACGCATCGAGTCCGCAAGCATTGTCGCGACCTTGAATCCGTCGATGCCCTTTCCGGGGACTACCTGAACATCGATTGCAGCGGGCAGGCCGAGGTTGAGTATGCGGTTCACTATATCGGCTGGCTGAAACGAGAAGACAACTCCGGGAAATCGGCGCCTGAAATCAGACCGAAGCTCCCTCATGTATTCGTCGGTTGACCGCGAGCGATTGTCCTTGAGTGAGATGAGGAGTTCGGCGTCTGCAGGGCTGATCGTCGCGTTGTCGCCGGTTGAGAGATTGATGCTGCTAACTGGCACACCAACGTTTGAGAGAATGACGCCTAGTTCGGATGCCGGGATGTCTGCACGAATCGCGCGTTCCACCTGGCCAATGATAGCGTCAGTTTCTTCGAGCCTGGTTCCGGCCGCTGCGCGGACGTGTATCCGAAATTGTCCGCCATCTACTGTTGGGAAGAAGTCCTGCCCAACGAACGGCACCATTAGGAGCGAGGCAACTACCGCCACAATCGTGGCGCTTGCGACCCTGCTCCGATGTGCGAGGGCTGCTGATAGCGCGGCGGTATACCAGTTGCGCAGTCGATCGAAGTGTGTCTCAAACCATCTGTTGATTCGCCAGAAGATATCCGACACCGCGGCGCGGCTATGGTGAGACGCGTGCATGCTCACCTCGGCCGGGAGAAGGTATCGAACCATCAGTGGCACAAGCGTGCGCGACAGGACGTACGATGCCAGCATCGCGAATATCACAGCCATCGCCAGCGGCTTGAATAATGCTCCGGTCACTCCGCCCAGGAAGAACACTGGCGTAAAGACTATGCAGATTGCCAGCGTCGACACGAAGGCGGGTACTGCGATCTCCTCAGCGCCATCCAGTATCGCCTGCATGAGCGATTTGCCCATCGCAAGGTTCCTGTGAATGCTCTCGATTGTAACCGTCGCGTCGTCCACGAGTATGCCGACGGCGAGCGCAAAACCGCCGAGCGTCATGATATTCAAGCTCTGGCCCAATGCGGACAGGCAGATGATTGAAACCAGGATCGAGAGCGGTATCGAAGTCGCGACGACCAGTGTGCTGCGCCAGCTTCCGAGGAAGAGCAGGATCATCGCTGCGGTGAGCAGGGCGGCTATCAGCGCTTCTCGTAGAACTCCATGCAGAGACGCGCGCACGTACAGCGATTCGTCGAGCAGCAGGTTGAGCGACACGCCGTTCGGAAGAGCCGCCTCCACAGCTGGAAGTGCCGCCTTGATTTTTGCAACTACATCGAGCGTTGACGCGTTGCCGTTCTTCACGACGCTCTGGTACACTCCGCGGTGACCGTTTTCGCGGACGAGGTTTGTCTGAACGGCGTATCCGTCGCGCACCTGCGCGACGTCGCGGATATATATGGTAGTTCCGTGGACCGTCTTGATCGGCAGGTCGTTCAGCATCGACACGACATCCGGGCTTGAGTTCAGCCCGACGTAGTATTCTCTGTCACCGAGCTTCGCGGTTCCCGAAGGCAGGATGAGATTCTGCGCATTGATCGCGTTGCTGACATCTGACGGAGATACGTCCTTGGCGTAAAGCGCTTCTGGATTAAGATCAACCATGATCTGGCGCGCCTTCCCGCCGTACGGAGCGGGCAGCGAGGTACCCTGCACCGTGGCGAGCTTGATTCGTACCGTGTTGGTAGTCAGATCGTACAGTTGTGTCTCGGACAGTGTCTTGCTGTCAACCCCGATCTGCAGGACCGGTACGTCGGTCGCATTGAACTGAACAATGATCGGCGGCTGGATGCCAGGAGGAAGTCGCTTTGTCGCGGTCTGTGACGCCGACGTTATCTCTGCGACTGCGGTGGGAATATTGGCACCGGGCTGGAAATAGATCTTGATGAGGCCAACACCGTTGATCGATTGAGACTCCATGTGCTCAATGCCGCCAACGGTCGCGCTATAATATCGTTCGGCACTTGTAACTATTCGACGTTCGATTTCCTCTGGTGGCATTCCCGCGTACTGCCACACGACCGTGACCAGAGGAATGTCGATCTCGGGAAAAATGTCGGTGCGCATCCTCAACGAGGCAACGATTCCGAAGAGCGCGATTAAAATCGAAACGACCACAAACGTGTATGGTCGGCGCAATGCCAGTTTTACAATCCACATCTATTGCAATTCCCTGCCAAGCACGCGTTCCAGCATTGCGCGCGCTATCTGGTAGTCGTAGCGTGCCTGTACCAGCGATGTGGCTGCCTGAGTGAGATTGAGTTGCGAAGTGACCTCGTCCAGGAAGGTCGACGCGCCGGCGCGGTACCGAAGCTCCTGAACTCTCAGATCTTCCCGCGCTGCAGCGACGGCTTCGCGGGCAAATCCTATTCTCTGGGCTGCGACTGTGGCCTGGTCGTACGCGCGGACCGCGTCCGCTCGAATTCCACGCTTTGTATCCAGCTGAATAGAACGCGCGGCATCCGCATCCGCCTTCGCGCGTGTCACTGCGGCTTCACGCTGAAAGCCATTGAACAGCGGATAGGAGATTCCCATCTGCAGCGTCCAGCCGCCGACAGGGTGAGGATCTACAGACCGCTGTTCGAACCAACCGTAGCCCCCGCTGGCGAGTACGGTTGGGAGATACTGCGCCTTGGCTGCGCCAATCGCTGCTTCGGCTGCCTGAGCATTGGCCGCAGCAGCGCGAGCGAGCGGTGCGCCGTTCACGGCGCTTGCGACTAGAGACTCGCGGGACACTGGAAGTGGGATCGAGTCTTCGTCTGCGACCGGTGCGGCGCCAACCGGAGAATCGCTTCCGATTATGCGAGCCAGATCGAACTCGCTCGCCGTGCGATTTGCACCGGCGCTCGCGAGTGCATCGTGTGCCGACGCGAGCGCGACTTGCGCCCTGAGCACGTCTGAGCGAGTTGTCGTACCTGCGCGAAGCCTGCTTTCCGCATCACGCATCGCGCGCTCGGCCTGCGCTACCTGCGCCGCGGCGACTTCGACCAGGTCACTCGCACGAAGAACGTCGAAGTATGTCTCTTTGGTTGCGAGACGAACGTCGTATTCAGCCGCCACGAGACCGGCATCAGCCGCATTCTGAAGCGCATCCGCGTTCCGACGGTCTGCGCCGCGCCGTCCTCCGGTGAAGACCGGAAATGCCACCGAGACGCCGGATCCGAGATTGTCGTCCAGCGGGCGCGAACTTGATGCGACCGGAATTCCGTTGGTAACGCCATTTGCCCCTTGAACGATCGTTCCACGCCCGGCACTGGAGGCGACGCCGAGGGAAGGAAGGTACTCGCCGGTGGCGAGGAGGCGCGCGGCTCGGGCGGACCGGACCGTCGCCTGCCCAGATGCGAGGTCCGGACTCACCCGCGTCGCCATTGAAAGCGCCTCGGCAAGCGTAACGGTGCGCACTGAATCAGGCGCGCTCTGGCCATGCGCGAGCGCTGGAATGATCATGACGGCGCACAGGAGAGTGCGCGGTCGGAGGGAGAACGGAACGGGAATGGTCGGGAGAGCTGGGAAGCCGTGCGGCATGTCTAGTGGACGAAAGGCCAGGGCTTCGGCCGGCCACCCATCACCACGACTAGATACGATTGCCGGGTCGGTCCTGTTGCAACATCGAAGTGCCTACGTCGACCGAAAGTGTCAAATCGACGGTGGCGCCTCGTGCCCGCAAGCGCTAAGCTAAGCGATCCATGAAGTGCAGTCCTGAATGAGCATTCTGCTGATGAGTGGCCTGGTCGCGATCGGTTCCTTCGCAGCCGGGATGCTCGGCGCACTTACCGGACTGGGCGGAGGTATGATCATCGTGCCGATGCTCACCCTCGCGTTCGGCGTGGACATTCGGTATGCCATTGGCGCTTCGCTCGTCTCGGTGATTGCGACCTCGTCTGGCGCGGCGGCGGCGTATGTTCGCGAGGGATACACCAACATTCGTATCGGAATGTTTCTCGAGGTGGCAACCACCGTTGGTGCCGTTGGGGGGGCGTTCATTGCCGGGCTGATATCCACCAGTGCGATCGCTGTGATATTCTCACTGGTTCTGGCGTATTCGGCATTTCGCTCGCTGCGCCCTCGCGCGGAACATTCGATTGACGGACCACCGGACAAGTGGGCTACCAGGCTGCGGATGGATGGTACCTACCCTACGGCGGCCGGCAAGCAGCCGTACACAGTGCACAACGTGCCTACGGGCTTTTCACTCATGTTTGCGGCCGGCATTTTGTCGGGCTTGCTGGGGATCGGTTCCGGCGCAGTAAAAGTGCTCGCGATGGATCAGGCGATGCGCCTTCCATTCAAGGTCTCGACGACCACGAGCAACTTCATGATCGGCGTTACGGCGGCCGCGAGTGCGGGCGTGTACCTGCATCGAGGCTACATCGATCCGGTCATCGCTTTTCCGGTGATGCTTGGCGTCCTTGCAGGGGCGCTGACGGGTGCACGGGTGCTCGCGGGAGCGAAGGTCCCAGCACTCCGCGCAGTATTCACGGCAGTAATCGTCTTTCTGGCCATCGAGATGGCGTACAAGGGATTGCGAGGTGGCATTTGAGCGATCCAGTGTGGCGTACAGGACGCTGGAGCGATGAACACGTTGAGCTGTTCATTGGCAACCTGCTCCGCTGGGGAGTGATTGTCGCTGCATTTGTGACAGCTGCTGGCGGCATCCTGTTTCTGTCGCTGCACGGCGGAAGCATCGCTGATTACCGGGTATTCCGCGGGCAGCCGGATTCACTCAAAAGCGTTACAGGGGTCGCACAAAGTGCATTTCGCCGGAATCCGGAAGCATTGATACAGTTCGGGATCCTCCTTCTGATTGCGACGCCGATTGCGCGTGTTGCGCTTTCGCTGCTCGCATTCCTCAAGCAGCACGACCACGTGTACGTAGTAGTCACGGCGATTGTTCTCGGCGTACTGCTTTACAGCCTCATCGGCGTCTGAGCATACCGTTGTAAAATCGGCTGACACCTCAACTCACTTGACACCCATGCTCACACCTGTATTTGCTCTGGCATCTCTGCTGGCTGTCGGTTTGCCAGCCCCGAAGCACGTGGTTGATAATGCAGTAGTCGCTCCGGCGATCCATTACACAATATCGATGCCCGACCCCGGTTCGCATCTGTACAGCGTGACGATTGACGTTGACGATGTGACGGGCGCTGTTCTGAAGCTTCAGATGCCAGTATGGTCGCCCGGTCGATATGCACGTATGGACTTTGCGAAGAACGTGCAGGACTTTACGGTGACAGACGGCAACGCGAAGGCGCTGAAGTGGGATCGGGAGAATGGCTCGCTTTGGCGGGTGTATCCCGCTGGTTCGCGACACATCGTCGCGCACTATCGCGTTTTTGGCGACGATCTTTCGGGTACCTTCAGCGTGCTGGATTCCCTTCACGCAAACTGGAACGGTGGATCCGTTTTCATGTACGTCGAGGGCCGCAAGCCGTCTGCTGTGACTCTGCACATCGATCCTCCGGCAGGATGGCACATCATCAACGGTGATACGAAGCAACTCGATCAGACTGACTACACTTTCGAGAACTACGATCGCCTGATTGACACGCCGACCGAAGTCGCGCCGAGTTTCATGGTTGACTCGTTTACGGTCGACAACCGATTGTACCGCACGGTGGTGCATCACAACGGGCCGACAACCGCTGAGGAACGTGCACGTTTCGTCGCGTCTGTGCGAAAGATTGTTGAGGCGCATAATCGGGTAATCGGCCCGCCGCCGCTACGCATGTACACTTTTCTGTTTCACATCGGCTTCCCCGGCGGCGATGGCATGGAGCACCTGTATTCCACGCAGATTATCGATCGCCAGCCGTGGGTGGATTCTGCATCGGTACTCGCTGGCGTCGGGACTGCAGCACACGAATACTTTCACGTCTGGAACGTGAAGCGGATTCGTCCGATGGCGCTTGGCCCGTTCGATTACACGAAAGAGCAGTACCAACCGAGCCTCTGGGTCGCCGAGGGCTGGACGCAGTACTACGGGGAGATGGCAACTTCGCGCGCGCAACTCGGTCCGGCCGCCAGCACCTACGCGATGATTGCGGGCATCGTGCAGGCCAATCTTACCGCCCCCGGGCGCAAGGAGGTCTCAGCGCGAATGGCATCGTTCGAAGCGCCCTTCTTTGATGGCGCCCCGCGAGCTCAGAAGACAAACGCTTCGCAGACGTTTTTCAGCTATTACTTCAAGGGTGCCGGGATCGCGCTCGCGCTGGATCTCATGATTCGGAACGAGACCGCCAACGTGCGTTCCCTCGACGATGCCTTGAGGAATCTGAAGAAGCTGTCGTGGGACAAGCCAAATGCGTCTTACTACCTGCAGGGTCGTGGCTATACAGAGGCTGACGTCGAGCACGCCGTCTCGGAGGCTATGGGGAAGGACATGCACGCGTGGTTCGAACAGTACGTCGGTGGGACCAGGGACATCGATTTCGATGAGATCCTCGGTTTTGCAGGCCTCACGCTTGACCGAAGCAGCGCGCGTTGGACAGTCTCCGAGGCTCCGGGTGCATCGTCGCGTCAGGTCGCCATACGCAACGTCTGGCTGGCTGATTCGCACGAATAGTCCGCGAGCGAGGGGCGCGTGACACTCTATAGGCAGTAATCGTCATGAAATTGATCCCCTAACGCTCGATAATGAATTCCCGTTCCTCCTCGCCTTCACGTTCGTGGCGCGCGGCGCTGGTCGTCGCGTGCCTCGCGGGCACTGTAATTGTGTGCGCCATTCTTGCAACGGAAGTGCACGAAGCGAATGCCGCTCTCCAGGCAGCGTCGAGTCGGACACTGGGAGATTACGCCACGGCGGCGGGTCGCGTCCTGGGAACCGAGGCGATTCGCCGCGATACGGAGTTTCGTACCAGGCTGTTTGGCCCTCTGATGGGGACCGTGTTGGTGGATGGAGCTGTGCCACCGCTCGCCAGCTTTGCTCAGCGGGCAGAGTCACTGTACAAGGACGCGGGGTATCCAGCAGACCCATATCGTGGCTACTTGCGATTCGAGCTCAAGACGCGAAAGTGGGAAGGTCAAATGGCGATGTCGGATACTGTCCGCGCCAATCTCGTGATCGATGCTGTAATTGCACGTCTGAATGGTGTTCAGCGGTCGCCCACGCTCGCGTTACCCGGTGTTAGTGGCAGGATTATCTTCGCAAGCACGGCCGTCATGGGCTCCGACGGAAAAAGGTATGCATACGCAATCACGCAGACACGTGCCTCCAACTTCAAGCACGCGATGCAGGCAACGATGCAAGCAGTTCCACTGCTCCCCCCATCGTTCACGGGGACTGCGTGGAATATGGATCTGCCTGCCAGTGCCGCTGGTAATCCCGCGAACGACTCGTTGATCGGCGTGCGCATAATCGCCGCGGATGGCGCCCTGCTGTACGCATCGCCGCACTGGTATGGGGGCCCGTACCGAGGTAGTTACAAGTTTCAGACTGGCGCCGATGGGTTCGACGTTGAAACTGTGCTACGTCCGAGTCTGGCAACGCTACTCGTACCAGCCGCGGTCCGGGCTGCTGGTAGAACGGTCTATATCGGGCTTGGTCTGGTCGCATTCTTCCTGCTCGCAGTTTCCTTGATTGCATTCTGGGGTGAGATGTCACATCAGACATCCGAGCGCGCTCGTCACCTTGAGCAGCTCACCACGGGGCTCAGGCACGAACTCAACAACGCCCTTGCTAGTGTGATGCTTGAGGCCCAGATGCTCGCAGCATCCGACGATGCATCGCCCGACTCACGCTACGCGGGCGCGTCGATCGCCGAGCAGGCTGAACGCATGCGCAAAGTGTTGCGTCGGCTCGATAACGTCGACCACTTGCCCGTCGTGAGCTATTTCGAAGGCAAGTCGATGCTCGATCTTGCCGAAGAGCGGCCGACGGACACTGCGCGAGCCAGCTAGTCATCGCTGCATCGCCGCACACAATTCAGATGGCTATTCTCCGCGCCGCTTTGCGCGAGACGTCGGGAGTTGTGAGAGGGGATCTTCTGGCCATACGTGTTTGGGGTAGCGACCCCTCAGTTCTTTTCTCACCTCGAAATAACTCCCGCTCCAGAACCCAGCAATATCCTGTGTGACCTGCACCGGTCTGCGAGCGGGCGACAGCAGGTGAAGCGTAAGCGCTACATGGTCATCGTCAACAGTGGGCTGCGTACGAACACCGAACATCTCTTGCAGTCTGATAGCGACGCTGGGATTCCGAGTATCGCTGTAGTCGATCTCGATTCGTGAGCCCGTAGGCGCCACGTAATGTGTTGGCGCAAGTCGGTCGAGGTTCGCGCGCTGCTGCCAATCCAGCATTTCGTGCACTGCTGCATGAAGCTCTTTCGCCATGTCGTGCAATGACGTACGACCAGCGAGGACCGGCTCCAACCACTCGTCCAGTGAGCCAATCAGTGATTCGTTCGAGAGATCCGGCCAATCTGAGTGACGCGATTGGAGAAATGCTACGCGTTGTCTGACCTTCAGTGTCGCGTCGCTCCACGGCAGCGCATCCAGTCCCTCTTTCCGAACTACGTCAATCAGAATCTGGGTGGCTGTATTTGCATCTGGTACGTTGACTGCAGCTTCGTTGAGAACAATTGCTCCGAGACGAGTTTGTGCACGAGCCCTCACACTCCGGGTCCGCTCATTCCATGCAACCTGTTCATCTATCTCGAACTGGTCTGCAAAATTCGCTTCGAGTTCTTCCCGTGTGAGCGAAGCGCCAAGAAATATCCGTGCGGATCGTGCATCGCCGTCCAGGTCTGCCGCCACGATGTACTCCGCGCCTGAGAGGGCCTGAGGATGCGTTAGCGTCGCACCGCGCCCGTTCCGGAGCAGGAATCGGCCATCAGTGGCTCCGCCACGTGATTGGCCTATCCGGTCAGGATACGCAAACCCCAGTACNACGCCAGCGCTGATTGCATTCTCAGCCTTGCGATGNTGNCGCCCGTAAAGGCTCTGCTGCAACTGCCTGCTCTCCGCAGCCACTCGACGTACGACCGCTGCATCGACTTCGGAATTGTTCGTAGGGGGCCGAGACGGTGCGCGCAGTACCTCCAGGCGGATCTCGATGTCTGCATCCGCTGGTCCGGAGACTCCGCGCACAAAGTCGCGATCTCCCAGAATCGCGGCAACATCGCACGCAATTTGCTCTGCGCCGATGGCCCGCGACGCGATCAGCATGTGTGCGAGACGTGGATGCACTGGCAGTGCCGCCATCTCCATCCCGTGGCGAGTTGTCGATCCGTCTGCGCTCAACGCACCTAGCAGAGTCAGCAAGTGCGTAGCCTGTGCCATTGCCGCGGCTGGCGGCACATCAAGCCAACGCAGTTCGGTCGTGTCTTTGATTCCTGCGGCGGCCAGCTGTAGCGCGAGCGGGGCGAGATCGGCCTGCAATATTTCGGGGGCGGAATGCTGAATGAGGTGCACATGCTCCTGCTCTGGCCACAGTCGATAGGTCTTACCGGGCCAGTCCGGCCCGCACGGCCCGCACGCTGGTCCGCAGACGAGCGGGATATTCGCACCGTTTCAAGTCGCGTCATGCCGCTTCGTGGTGAGAACCGTGGTGCGCGCGCGAGTCCGCTATCGACCACGACTCCAATGCCTTCGATTGTGAGGCTTGTCTCGGAGATCGGCGTCGAGAGTACCACTTTGCGCTCGCCAGCTGGTGCGCGCGCCACCGCCGCATCCTGCAACTCCTGCGACAGGTCTCCGTACAATCGTTCCACGCTTACACTCGGTGGTGTGCGTCCATTCAGAAGCGATGCAACGCGTCGGATCTCGCGACCTCCCGGAAGAAACACGAGTATGTCGCCCTGATCTTCGCGTAACGCGCGAAGGACGGTTGCCGCCACGACATCCGGGATTGTTCGTGTGTCGGGGCGAGGAGAATATATAATCTCTACCGGGAAAGTTCGGCCGGTGCTCGAGATGACAGGCGCTTGAATAAGGTCGGCGACTCGCTGATCATCCAGTGTTGCAGACATGACAGCGATTTTTAGATCCGGCCTGACGAGCGAACGGGAGTGAAGTGCGAGTGCGAGGCCGGTGTCGGCGTGGACGCTACGCTCGTGAAATTCATCGAATATGACCACGCCGACGCCTTCCAATGTCGGATCCTCAAGTAGCATGCGAATGAGTACGCCTTCGGTAACGACTTCAATGCGCGTTCGGGAACTCACGCGTGTGTCACGATGGATTCGGTAGCCAACTGTCTCGCCGGCCACTTCGCCCAGAAGATGCGCCATCCGATGTGTGACGGAGCGAGCCGCAAGCCGTCGTGGCTCCAACAGGATGATCCGATTGTCGCCGAGCCACGGCTCGAGAAGCAACGCGAGTGGCACGTGAGTAGTCTTGCCGGCGCCGGGCGGGGCTTGGAGTACGACACTGCCACCTGCGCTCAGAGCGGTACGAACGCCTGGGAGCGCCTCATCAACCGGGAGGTCGGCTATCCACGGCATCGGAGCCACTGCACGATTGATGGGTGTCATCGGTAACGGAACTTAGTGTGATTCACGTCCCGGGCCATTCGTTCGTATATTGGACGAGAGTCACACCTGGCCGCCCATAACTGTTGTGAGGATACATGCGATTCAATCTCTTACTCGCGTCGCTCGGCGGCGTTCTAGCCCTTCCGATGGTGGCGGCGGCGCCACCGCCGTCCGGAGACATCCTGGGATTCACTCCAGCATCATCGCGCGTGCAGCGAGAATGGGAGAACAAGTTCCGTGCGCTTCCCAGTCCGGCGCGCATGCGTGCTGACATGAAACTGCTGTCCGCGCGTCCGCATCATGTTGGCTCTCCCTACGACAAGCAGAATGCCGAGTGGATACTGAAACAATTTACCGATGCTGGATGGGATGCCCACATCGAGCAATTCGACGTGTTATTTCCTACCCCCAAGCAACGGTTGGTGGAACTTGTCGCGCCGACTCACTTCCGGGCAAAGTTGCAGGAACCGCCCGTGCCCGGTGATCCTACATCGGCACAGACATCAGAGCAGCTCCCGACATACAACGCCTACTCGATCGATGGCGATGTGACCGGCCCGCTTGTGTATGTGAACTACGGCATACCAGCAGATTATGACGACCTCGCCAGGCGCGGTATATCAGTGAAAGGAGCGATTGTTATCGCTAGATACGGCGGATCATGGCGCGGCATCAAGCCGAAAGTCGCCGCAGAGCATGGCGCAATAGGATGCATCATCTACTCGGATCCGGGCGACGACGGTTACAGCCGCGGCGACGTCTTCCCCAAGGGTCCCCTTCGGCCTGCCGATGGTGTCCAGCGCGGAAGCGTGATGGACATGCCAACATATCCCGGCGACCCCCTGACTCCCGGCGTCGGCGCAACGAAGAATGCAAAGCGGCTCCCGATAAAGGATGCACCGACGCTGACGAAAATACCGGTGCTGCCCATTTCGTATGGTGACGCATTGCCATTGCTTGCGGCAATTGGCGGCACGGTTGCCCCAAGCTCATGGCGCGGTGCGCTCCCAATCACGTACAAGATCGGGCCCGGACCAGCGCGCGTGCATCTGGTCGTCAAATCGAACTGGGACTTGAAGCCCATTTACGACGTCATCGGCAAGCTCCAAGGCAGCTCGTCGCCAGACGAGTGGGTCATTCGCGGCAACCATCACGATGCGTGGGTGAACGGCGCCGACGATCCGATCGCTGGGCAGGTGGCTCTGCTTGAAGAGATGCGCGCCATGGGTGCGCTGGTCAAGCAGGGATGGCGACCAAAACGGACAATCATCTATGCCGCCTGGGATGGCGAGGAGCCGGGCCTGCTGGGTTCCACCGAATGGGCAGAAACTCATGCTGATGAACTTGCACAACACGCGGTCGCTTACCTCAACAGCGATACCAATGGACGTGGATACCTCGGCGTCAGTGGATCACATGTGCTTGAGAAATTCATAAATGGCGTGATGCGCGATATCACCGACCCGGAGACGGGAGCAAGCGTGGAGCGCAGATCCCTGGCGCGTGTGATGGAACGGGCTTCGCCGGCGGCACGTAAGGCGCTGCGGAGCCGGGAAGATATGCACATAGGAGCGCTCGGGTCCGGCTCCGACTACACTGCGTTCCTTCAGCACGTTGGAGTTCCTTCGATGAACCTCGGCTTTGGTGGTGAAGGTGAGGCTGGTGTGTACCACTCAGTGTATGACGACTTCTACTGGTACACCCACTTTTCCGATTCGTCATTTGTCTACGGTCGCGCCCTGGCACAGACTGTAGGAACCGCGGCTATGCGCCTGGCTGATGCCGATGTGATCCCTTACGATTTCACGGATCTCGCTGAAACGGTGAATGGCTATGTTGGCGAATTGAAGGCACTTCACAAAGGGATGGCGTCGGAGGCCGTAGAGCACAATCGCGATATTGCAGACAGCACATTCTTTCTCACAAATGATCCTCGCGCTCCACTGGCCATACCGAAACCAGAAGCCGCGGTACCCGATCTCGACTTCACGCCACTGGACAGCGCTACAGCTGCGCTCACGCGTGCGGCAGCGCGTTACCAGACTGCATTCAATCAATCTCTTGATGGCGCGGCAACGGAAAGTTTCGTCAAGCTCAATCAGGATCTGCTCCAAAGCGAACGTCTCCTGCTTTCAGACGCTGGTCTCCCAAATCGCCCGTGGTTCAAGCATCTGCTCTATGCGCCGGGCTACTACACGGGATACGGGGTGAAGACCATTCCGGGCGTACGAGAGGCAATCGAACAGAAGGAATGGTCACTCGCTGGTACACAGATTTCGCGAGTTGCCGCAGCGCTTGACGCTGAGGCCGCGCTCGTCGATCGTGCCGCGACAGAACTCGGTCACTAGAGTTCGGTAGCATAGTTTCTGGACAAGAAAGAGGCACCCACCAACGCGGTGTGTGCCTCTTTCTTGTCCAGATAAATTCGCGGCGTCAGTTGACGCCAGACGTCCTGTCGATGAACGCAGCCACGTTCGACTTGAACTGCGCCAGTGCCGGTACGTTCACGTAGATCATGTGGCCGGACATGTATTCTGCCTCCGTGATCTGGCTGCGGACGCGCGCTGGTATCCCCATGTGATCCATGGTCCACTCCGCAGCGAAGTACGGTGTGGCAAGATCGTACAGACCGCTGTTGAGCAACACATGCAGGCGCGGGTTCACACTGAGCGCCTGTGCAAGATCGACCGCGACGTTGGTGTGTCCAGGCCATCCGGCGCTGGGACCGTGCTTCCAGTCCCATGGATTCACCCTTCCGGACATCGCATAAAGCTTGTCGCGGCCGTAATTCAGATCTTCATGCAGGTACTGGTTGAAGAGCGACACGTACGCCGAGCTGATGTCGGACGATTGTGGATCATAGTCGGCCTCTTCGCTTAGCGGGTCGCCTGTTTCACCGGTGAAACGCGCGTCAAGTCGACCTACGGTAAGGCCATGCTCTCGCAAGAGTTCCTTCTCGAACTGGCCAGCGTTCACGCGCAGGTTGGCCTTGTCTATGTACGCGCGGCTAAGGCCGGTGTACTGTACAAGCTTGTCCAGCACCTTAGCGCGATCTGCGCTTGAAAGATTGTCACCGGCAAGCAGTGCCTGTGCATAGTCTGTGGTCGCAAAGTGTTCGACTTCCTTCAGGAATGGACGTAATTCTGCGGGTCGATTACTCAATGCGTTGTGATACCATGCAACCGCCGCGTACGATGGCAAATACATTATAAATGGCTCGTCGTTGCCAGCGTCGAAGGTGATAGTCTGGAAGTCCAGTACTGACGAGAGGAGGATGACTCCATTCAGATCGATGTGGTATCGATTCTGAAGCACGGCGGCGAGCGCCGCAGAACGTGTTGTCCCGTAACTCTCACCCATTATGTACCGCGGGGAGTTCCAGCGGCCCGCCTCGCTCAGATACCGACTCACAAACTCGCCCAGAGAATTGGCGTCCTGATCCACGCCCCAGAAATCTTTCCCTTTTCCCTTACCCAACGGCTTGCTGAAGCCGGTCCCTACTGGGTCGATGAACACCAGATCGGCCTTGTCGAGCATGCTGTACTGGTTATCTACAAGATGGTAGGGCGGCGGTGCCGTGTGCGTTGTATCCGGAATGTCAACACGGCGTGGACCAAGGAGGCCCATGTGCACCCAGACCGACGAAGAACCAGGGCCGCCATTGTATGCGAACATGATCGGTCGACGTGTGTTGTCAGTAACGCCACGTTGCGTATATGCTGTGTAATAGATTTCTGCCGTCGGCTGATCTGCTGTGTCGCGGAGAATAATGTTGCCCACCACGGCGTCGTAATCGATACGCTTTCCTCCGATCATTGCGGTGTGACGCGTAAGGACATGGACCTCCGCAGCATCTGGCGCGGGTCTGGAGCTACGCGAAATCGTGGTTTGAATCGTCGTGTCTGCCCGGGCCCGCGTTGTATCTGCCGGTTTATCAGTTGATCGTTGCGAGCCCCGTTGCGACATGGCAACACTGGGTAACAATGCTGCTGCGGCAACTAATAGAGCAGCTTTTTTCATATTTTGCTTCCTTTAAGCGGCTGAAAAACATTGGCTGTGTCAGGATTGGCCACCGACGCGGCGGGATCGCTGGATACTACACGAATGGGAGGCGCCCGCTAGATCGGTTGACGTGCCTCGTCATCGGGAGCTCCTGATCAGGCTCTATATTTCCAGGTTGATACCATGAAGCCAATATCCATTTGCCTGCTGGCGGTGACCATTGTCGCCGCCTGCAGAGACCAGCAACCGCGCCAGATCCTGGGAGCGCACTCGAGCGAGACCGAAGCCGTCAGTCAGCAGCCTGTGAAATGGACGATTTCTCCGGTCGCGGCGAAGTTCGCTACCGGTGAAACCACGCCAGTCCGGATTGATGTCTCGCTCCAGACTGATTGGCACATCTATGCTGTGACGCAGCCGGTTGCCGGACCGACAGGTGGCCCGATGGCAACCCGGATTACGTTGCCGTTGGATCAGCCGTTCGTTCTTGCCGGTGATCCGCAGCCTACTTCCAAGCCAGAAGTGAAGTTCGACGATGCGTTTCGAATGAACGTTCAGGAGCATGATCAAAGTGTCGGTTTNATCGTACCCGTTCGATTGACCACAACTTCGCTGCCGGCTGACTCGGTGCACGTGAACGTGCGCTACCAGGTGTGCAATGCGAAGCTGTGCTATCCGCCACAGACGGTGAAACTTGCAACCGCTGCACACTCAAGTGGCGACTAGCTACAGCGTCGCCGCTCCAGCCAACTCGCTGGCAGTCTGATGGGATCGCCCGGAGTCTCTGCGGCATTTATTTGGCTTGCCGCAACGGCAGGTGCGTTGTCGTTGCTGACGCCGTGCGTGTTTCCGATGGTCCCGATTACCGTCTCGTATTTCATGCGGCACGCCAGTACCTCTCGCACGCGAGCATTCGTCGCGGTGGGTGTGTTCGGACTTGGTATAGTCGCCACATTTACAGCGCTTGGTGTTGGAGTCGCCGCACTTATCGGCGCAGCAGGACTGGTGCGATTCGCGACTAATGCATGGGTCAATCTCGCGATTGCCGTCGTATTCCTCGGCCTCGCGCTGAATCTCCTTGGATTTTACGAGTTTAGCGTTTCTTCCCGACTGCTTGGCCGCATCGACTCAGTTACGCGGAGCGGGCAGGTTTCAGACACTACCAGCGCCCTGCTCATGGGCGTGCTGTTCACGCTGACGAGCTTTACGTGTACCGCGCCGTTTATAGGTACTCTCCTCGTTGCGGCCTCTCAGGGTGAATGGCAGCGGCCGATCGTCGGAATGCTCACCTACGCGGTCGTATTTGCCGTACCGTTCGTCGTCCTGGCAACCGTCCCACGGTGGATCGGGCAACTCCCGCGGTCAGGTCCGTGGTTGCAGCGTATCAAGGTCGTGATGGGATTCATTGAACTGGCGGCCGTCGCGAAGTTCATCTCCAACGCGGATCTCGTCTGGGATTGGAACATCTTCACGCACGATGTTGTCCTGGCGATCTGGATTGTGCTGGCGCTAGCCGTAACCTTCTACTTGCTTGGAGCATTCCGCTTACCCCACGAACCGCCGCTGGAAAAGCGAGTGGGCCTGGGCCCGTACGGCCTTCCGCGGATCAGTGCCGCACGTGCGATTTCGGCGCTGATTTTCCTCGCGGTCGGCATGTGGCTCGCGACGGGGCTGGCAGGGGGGACACTTGGCACGCTCGAATCGTTCCTGCCCCCGGTTGGCGGTGCGCCACCCTCAGTCAACGAGGCGGAGGTTCCGGCAGAACTAGCCTGGCATCTGAATGATTTACCCGGCGCACTCGCCCTGGCCCGACAGCAGAATCGGCGAGTCTTCATCGACTTCACCGGCTATACGTGCACCAACTGTCGCTGGATGGAGGCGAATATTTTTTCGCGGCCTGAGATCAAGGTTGCGATGAATCGGTACGTACTTGCGCGCCTGTATACCGATGGCGACGGCGAGATGGTACGAGAAGCAACAGACGATGCAGCAACAGCGTTTCGGAACAATCGCTCTGCCGCTTTACGCTGTCGTTGATCCAGACGGAAAGACGGTCACAACGTTCGCGGGTCTCACTCGCAGCCCCAACGATTTCCTTTCCTTCCTCGCGGCCGGCCTCCTTTGAGTATTATGCGTACATATGTCCGTCTTTTCAGGGCATTCCAGAGGTCGGAATTGTCGCATTTCTGGCCAGCTGGAAATCGTATTTACCAATAGGCGCAATGCTCGTCCTAGATGGACGCACGCGATTGCGTGCTGAGGAATCAGGGCTGGACTGATCAAGCTCAACACGCTCCCTGACGCACCTTTTGGAGGCTCGACCATGTTGTCCCATCGTGCTCTGTTTGTTGGGTTCCTTCTGATACCCGTGGTGCCGGCAGCTGGCCAGAGCGTCTCGAAAGCTCACCGTCCAGCACCAACTCATGCATCCCGTGCGGCCGCGGCTGCCGCAACGTCGACCGGGCCGCTGGTAAAGGCTGTCGTCCTGCCGGCAGACGGACTCGAAAGTGATTCCGTACAGACAATCGTGAGCCGCGACCTCGATTTTGGTGACGGGGTCCAGATCCTCCCGGCCGACAGTATGGCTTCGGCGACGGTGGCCATAAAGCCGGTCGCAACCGCACAGGGCCTCATGGTATCGCTTGTCGATCCAGCGACTGGCGTGGTGCGCCAGCAGCATGAGTTTCCGCTTCCTATAGTTGTACCTCACAATGATCAAGCAATTGCTGATTCATTGAATCAGGCGTTCAACGCGCGCGATCTGCTCCGCCGTACTCGTCTGGCACGTGCGGAGTGGGTGCGCGATTCGCTGCAGACCGAGATGGCGAAGAAGCCGCCGCGCCTGCGCAACAGCAACGCGAAGGCGGAATACGCCGCGCTCGTCGCAGACAGAAACAACATGTTGCGCGATGCGCTTGGCACCACCGCGCTTGTCCAGGGCGAGCGCGAACGTGATGAGGCTGGCAGGGCTGCTGCACAGACTGCCGCCGTTGCTCGCGCAGCAGTCGTCAGGGATTCATCGATGCAGGCTCGCCGCTGGGCAATGCACGGTGTGTCGGACGCTGTTACGGAATGGCTGACCGGTCACCGTGGTATCGCACAGTCACGCGTCGCGTACGTGTCGAATGGCGTAATCCGCGTTGTGGATTTCGATGGTGCAAACGATCACGCGGTCACGGCGCCCGACAAGCTGGGTGACAAGGCGATGTCACCATCGTGGAGCCGCGACGGCAAGTCCCTCGTGTACAGCGAAATGAGCGACGCGGGTACACAGATCGCACTGGTCAACCTCATGACAGGTGAGACCAAGGCCCTCGAGGCAACTCCGCGCGGCCTCAACATCACGCCGGTATTCTCGTCCGACGACAAGTCGGTGATTTACGCCAACGGTAGTGATGCACGCACGAGTCTCGTTGCGGTCTCGCTCGATAACATGTCTGCCGTGCGCCATCTCCCGTTGAATCGTTCCTTCGACGCCGATGAGCCGATTCTGAGTCCGGACGGGTCGCGCATCGCGTACGTGTCATCCCGCCCCAAGACGCCCCAGATCTACTCGTCAAACCTTGACGGTTCAGACGAACGGGTAGAGGCCCCAGCTCCTACCAAGACGCGTGTGTACCACACGAGTCCAGATTGGAGCCCGGACGGTCGCATGATCGCATACCAGCAGCAGAACGGTGATTTCCAGGTGTGGGTGGTAAATCGCGCGGACCAGAAAGTCCGTCGCCTGACCTCGAAGGGCGAGAACGAGGATCCGTCGTGGGCACCAGACGCGCGGCACATCGCTCTGACGTCCAACCGTGGCGGCGCCAAGGCGATTTGGGTACTCGACATCCAGTCGGGCCGCTTCCGCCAGCTGACAGCCGCCGGCGACGCTCGCCTCGCGGCATGGTCTGGTTCGCTCGGCGCTTCTGCCCCATCACCGCTCGCGAGTGCCCGCTAATTTTGGGCTCAAGACCGATTTAGCATGACCTAAAGCGTTGCACGTGTAACAATCTGTTACATCAAAATTGATCCACAAGCTGGCGGGTTGCGGTCTAAGTCATTGATAATCAACGACTTGCGCTGTGGCCCGCCAGTTGCTTTGGCAGGTGGCTGTATCAGGACTCTGCACCCTACTGGAGCCAAGCACATGTTTCGTCCCGCAATTCTTCGTTCTTTCATCGCCGCTGTCGGTATCGCGATTCTCTCGGTCGGCTGCACGCCGGAGAACCTTGCCGGTCCGCAGGCGCCACTGACCACACCCAGCGCCACCCTCGCGGCGCCGGCCAACGCAGCGCCTGGTGCGAGCGCCAGCCTTAATCTCCTTGGTGGCGTACTCAAGCTCTCGGGTACGGCGATCAACACGATCACCACTGCGGTGTCCAACCTGCTGTTCCCGGTTGTGCAGCGCAAGCAGGGCCTGGCCCACTCGATCACCGTCACCAAGATGATTGGCGCCTCTGGCGGCAGTCTCTCGATTGATGACGCCGGCTTCAGTATCACGTTCGCGCCGGGGGCTGTACAGAGCAACACGCTGATCACAGTTACAGCGGATTCAGGTCGCGCGATCTCCTACGAGTTCGGCCCGCACGGGACGCAGTTCCAGGCTCCCGTCACGATCCAGCAGGACATGAGCATGACCACGTTGGCCGACCATCCGGAAGCGGCGCCTGGTATCCGGGGCGGCTACACTGCGAATGGTGTGGCCGACATCCTCAACGGTCTGCTCGCTCGCGTTGCTGAGATTCTCGATGCAACCACAACGATCGTAACCGGTCCGGATGGGCAGCAACATCTCGGGACGACGAGTTTCGTAGTCAAGCACTTTTCGGGCTATCTCCTCATCAGTATTTGACGGTACAAATGACTCCCGACTCCATGCGTGGCACACCTACCTGCTTCGATGAACTGCGCCAGCGCGCGGCACAGTTCATCGAGAAGGCCAAGATTGCGCGACTACATGGCGATGCTGATGCAGCTATCGCATTCTATGATGACGCGCTGTCACTCATGGAGGACGAGGGCGATTCGCCCATGGCGGCGGATGCGCTACGGGGGAAGGGTTGGGTGTTGAGTGAACGCGGTGACACGCCCGCGGCGTTCCGATTTTTCAACCGCGCTCTCGCGATGGCGGAGCGCATCGACTACATCAACGGGCAAGCGCAGGCACTGAACTGCCTCGGCACTGTAGCGCAGCGTCGTGGCGAACTGACGAACGCGCAGCAGCTCTACCGTCAGGCGGCCCATCACGCGGAATCCAGCTCGGATCAAAAGTTGCTGGGCGTCGTAGAAATGAATCGCGGCGTGCTTGAGGCGTCACTTGGCAACTGGGACGCCGCTCTGGTGCGGCTGCGGCTCGGACTGAGCGCGTTTCAGAGCATTGGCGATCGCGAACGCGAATCATACGCCTACAACAACATCGGAATGCAATACGCCGCGCGGAAGAAATTTGCGCAAGCGGTTCAGGCGTTCGAGATGGCGCTCGCAATCGCTTACGATCGCGAGGATATGGTCGTCGAAGCGACGGTAGAGCTCAATCTTGGAGACGTGCGCGTCCAGCAGGGTGAACTGGACATGGCAACTCGCTCTATGGCGCGTGCGTTGAGGATCGCTGAGTTTCGCCGCGATCGGCTGCGAATGTCTGAAGCCTTGCGTCTCAAGTCTCGCATCGAACGACTGCGCGGTCAGCTCGGCGACGCGCTCGAAACGCTCCGCCAGGCACGGTACCATGCCCGCGAGGGCGAGGACGCGCTGCTCCAGCTGGAGTTACTGACCGAGTTGGGAGAACTCTGTCGTGAGCAAGGTGACTCGGATCGGACCCGAGAGGTTCTCAGGGAAGCTCTTGTGGGCTTTACCGAGATGGGCGCGGTGAGACGCGCAGAGGCGATTGCTGAGGAGTTGGCGGCCCTGTAGCAGCCTTAAAACAGATGTTCAGAAGGTGTAGCTTGCCCGTTGGCCGGCCGACACTCATAGGGTGTCCAGAACCTTCTGTCATCGTTGAGCACTCTTTCAGAACCACTGTCTCTTGGAACCGGTTGGGCGCCTGCGCGCCTGCCCGAACCGGCCGCACGTGAGGCGCCGCGCCCCGTACCGAGAACGGATTGGTCGGAGGGGATGGTCGTCGGCGAGAGCGAGTCGCTGGTCGCTGCGGTGCAGCTGGCGACGCAGGTCGGCAGAAGTCGCGCCGCTACGGTTCTGGTCTGCGGCGAAACGGGCACCGGCAAGGAACTCTTCGCTCGCGGAATTCATTCGTGCTCCAAGCACGCCGACGATCCCTTCGTTGCGATAAACTGCGCTGCAATTCCAGAGTCGCTCCTGGAAAGCGAGCTATTCGGACACGAACGTGGCGCATTCACGGATGCGCGCTCGCTCAAGCGGGGACTGCTCGAAGTCGCGGGTCGCGGAACGATCTTCCTGGACGAGATCGGTGAGTTGCCGCTCAAGCTGCAGCCAAAACTGCTCCGCGTGCTGGAGCAGCGCACTTTCCGCCGCGTTGGTGGTTCGTTGGAGCTCCCAATCGCCGCGCGAGTCATTGCTGGCACGAACGTATCTCTCGCTGACGCCGTAGATGGCGGAGCGTTTCGGGAGGATCTGTTTTACCGATTGAGCGTGGTGCGACTGGATCTACCGCCACTGCGGGACCGATTTGGCGACGTCGAGGTTCTCTCGCGCCATTTCCTGCGTGAGCTTGCGCGAGAGAGCGACGGAATTCCGGCGGTACTTTCTGTTGATGCACTCGCCGCACTGGTGTCTCATTCGTGGCCCGGCAACGTGCGTGAGTTGAAGAATGTGATCGAACGGGCCGTAATAGTCACGGGTGGGAAAACTATCCAGCGACAGCACCTCCTGTTCCAACGTCGTCGCAACGCGCAGCCGGGTACGGACGCAGAAAATGGCATCGTCATAAGAATCCCTCCTGGTGGAAAGACCCTGGACGAGATCGAGTGCGAGGCAATACAGGCGACGTTGGCGCTGACGCATGGGAATCTCAGCGCAACTGCCAGGATCCTGGGAATATCACGGCCGACGCTCGGGCGCAAGCTGCGCGCCGCGGGGCTAGAGCGGCGTATGGTTGTGTCGAGCCAGTGATGGCAGTCCTGAACTCGCCGCCGGCCGATGCCGTGACACGGAGGTCATTCGAAGACGCCCTCGAGGAAGCACGCGCATCCGAACGTGTCGGAGATTGGTCGGCTGCACGGAGTGTGTACCAGCAGCTACTGGATGACGAATCGCTGAGTGCCGGGGATCGATCCGCAGCGTTGCGATGGATGGGTCGCACTTGCGCGGAGGAAGGTGATTCGGACACTGCCGTCGCACTGCTCGAGCGCGCTGTTGAGGCGGGTGCCGAGTCTGGCGACGCAACGGTCGAGGCACGCGCACTGAACGGTTTGGCGGTGATTGAGCAGACGCTCGGCAACCTGGATCGATCGGAGGAACTCTATGCGCTCGCGCGTATACGTGCGGCGGTGGCTGACGATGAGATGTTACTCGCGATCCTCGATCAGAATCTTGGAACGATCGCGAATATACGCGGCAACCTCCAACTCGCACTCGATTCATACCAGTCGAGCAGGCGTCGTCTCGCAGCACTTGGTCGATCATCGGTCGGAGCAGTCGCTCGATCATCGTTCGAAGCTCACGTGTTGAACAACATCGGGATGGTCTGCACTGATCTGGGCCAATGGGCGGATGCAGAAGTAGCCTACGTTGCGGCATGTGATGCATGCATAAGGAGTGGCGAGACTGGCTTGCTGCGGCGCGTTGAAGTGAACCAGGTCGAACTCTGGATCGCCCGCAAGGAGATCACAAGGGCCCGTGAGCGGTGTGAGAGCCTGCTTCAGCATGCGAGTCCCGAGCAGAACAGCTCTCCGTGGATCGGTGATGTATATAAGCACTATGGAGTGATCTGTCGCGAGGAGTTGCAGTACGATCATGCGGACAGGTGGTTTGGCATGGCCGCACGAGCAGCAAGAGATGCGCACGATCTACTGCTCTCGGCAGAAACTGCACGTGAGCAGGCAGAGCTGTACTGGGCTCAGTCGCGCAATACGGACACGCTGCAGGCTTTGAACGCCGCACACAACTGGTTCTCGCAGTTGCGAGCGGAGCGCGATCTTGATGCCATCGCCAGGCGTAATGGCCGCCTTGAGGAACGTTTCCTCGATGTTGTGCGCAAGTGGGGCGAGTCTATCGAGAGCAAGGATGTGTACACGCAAGGTCATTGCGTGAGGGTCGCAAACGTCGCGTGCGCGATCGCTGAGCTGGCGGGCTTCGACACCAAGACGCTGTTCTGGTTCCGTATTGGAGCACTGTTGCACGACGTTGGAAAGTTGATTGTACCAGAAGAAATCCTGAACAAACCGGGCCGCCTCAACGAGGAAGAGTGGCGCATAATGAAGCGCCATCCCGAGGCTGGCGAAGAGTTGCTTGCCGACATCGAGTTTCCCTGGGACATTCGCCCGATGGTGCGCAATCACCACGAGCGATGGGATGGTTGCGGCTACCCCGACGGTCTCTCAGGTGAGTCGATTCCGATCTCGGCACGAATTCTTTGCGTTGCAGATGTGTACGACGCGCTCACAACAACTCGATCTTATCGAAGCGGATTCGATCACGAGCGCGCTGTTGAGATAATGGTCGAGAACAATGCCAGCGGGCATTTCGATCCTGAGGTATTCGACCTGTTCCTGTCATGGGCAGCCACCTATAATCGGCAAAAAGATTGAACACGAAATCGATAGTTCGTTGCCGCAACGTCACATTTGCCGTGCGCCTAACTACGCGTCTCACGTTGGTCGGCGTAATGGCGTCCATGGGCTGCGAGAGGAACAAGCCGTCGTCACCAGCAGTCGGCAACACCGGTGGTACGCTCGTCGTCGCGAGTGCCGGTGATGCCGATAATCTCTTTCCACCGCTGACGATGACAAATCAGGGGCGGCAGGTCGTAGATCAGATATTCGATTATCTGGCCGATATCGGACCACAGCTGAACACAATCGGTGATGTGGGCTTCACGCCACGGCTCGCGAAGTCGTGGACATGGGCACCGGACTCGATGTCGATTGCGTTTCGCCTGAACGCGCGCGCGCGGTGGCACGATGGCAAACCGGTCACAGCAAGCGATGTGCGCTTCACGTTCAAATTACTTATTGATCCTGCACTAGGCTCTCCAATTGCCGCGACGCTTGGAGGCATCGATTCGGTGACCGTGCGTGACTCGCTCACTGCGGTGGTCTGGTATGCGAAGAGAAGCCCGGAGCAGTTTTTCGATTTCGTGTACAACGTAGCGGTGCTCCCCGAACATCTACTTGACAGTATCCCCGTCAAGTCGCTTGCGTCATCGCAGTTCGCACGACAGCCGGTTGGATCGGGGCGATTCAGGTTCGCCAGGTGGGATGGCGGCTCGCGTATCGAAATCGTGAGCGATACCAACAACTATCGTGGACGTGCGAAGCTGGACCGCGTCGTGTGGCTTATCACGCCGGATATGTCGGCGGCGGCTACCCGCCTGCTGACTGGTGAGGCCGACTTTCTGGAAGTCGTAAGTGGGCCCACTGTGGGCCAGGTGATCGCATCGCCCAACATACGGCTTCTTACGGCGCCGAGTCTGGATTATGGCTTCCTCGCATTCAACGTGCGGCGGCCGCCGTTCAACGATCGCGAAGTCCGCCGCGCGCTGAGCATGGCCGTCGACCGCCCCTCACTTGCGAAGAACGTCTTCGACACCCTCGCGCTTGCGGGGCTGGGTCCGGTTACGCGTGCAATACCAGCGAGCAAGGGTCTGAGCGCGATTCAGTTTGATTCTGCAGCAGCAGCCCGAATTCTTTCCGCGCACGCGCCGATCTCATTCAGAATTCTGGTTCCGACATCGAGTGCTGTGCGCATGAAGTACGCGACGCTGCTTCAATCGCAGTACCGTCGCTTTGGTGTCAAGGTCACTATAGAGCCGATGGAGGTGAATGCGTTCGTGCAGCGCCTGACAAAAGGCGATTTCGATGCTGTGTTGAATGCATGGCACACTGATCCAAGCCCAGCCGCGGTTCTTCAGGCGTGGGGGGGATCTTCAATGCCACCGCAGGGGGCGAATTTCTCCGGATACCGCAATCCTGGCTTCGACGCACTTGTTGACAGTGCTGCTCAGTCCTTTGATGCGAACAAAGCACTCGCGCAATACGCACGAGCCTACGCGCTCATCGACGCCGACGCGCCCGCGGTCTGGCTGTATGAGGCGAGAAGCGTCAGCGGGGTGAATCGGAGAGTGCAGGTTGCCTCCGTGCGCGCTGATGCGTGGTGGTCAGACCTGGCCGACTGGACGATCGCCGCCCGCTGAGTTCGGCCCGCCGGGATCCGGGCGGTCGAGATTGCCGGAATGGGGACCAAATCCCGCATACGAGCGTACCGAGGATGGTCCAACCCATGCGGGTGGTTCGGGTGACTAAGATATGTGATGGCTGGAGTCGTGTCTCGATCGCGGCCACATCATCCCATCCTAATACTCTGGAGCAAGTAGCAATGGTTCATCCGAGATCGGCCGTGTTTGCGGCCGTTCTGCTGGGCATGACGGCGATGACCGCAGGTGCCCAGCAACAGGCGAGGCAGATGCCTCCGCAGACCCCGGGGACGCTCCGGGGCGTTCCCGACACGTCGATCTTTGCAGATCTCAATCTCTACCCGTCGCCAAATGTTTACCGAACGGGTGACGGCCGGCCCGGTGCTCAGTACTGGCAGCAGCGCGCCGACTACGATCTGCACGCTACCCTTGATACCACAAGCAAGTCGCTCAGTGCGTCGATGACGCTTCGGTACACGAATAACTCGCCGGACACGCTCCGATTCATCTGGGTCCAGACCGAACAGAACGCCTTCAGGCCGAACTCTCTGAATACACTCGTCTACGCTCCCGGCAGCCGCTTCGGCTCCCGGAATTTCGTCGGCGGCGACATAATCGACAGCTTCGATCAGGTGATAAAGGGGAGCAAGAAAGCGCTAAAACTGCGCGACAATGGCACAGTCACGAAGGTCGACCTCGCCGAGCCACTGGCTCCGGGCAAGACAGCAATCCTGGACGCGTCGTGGCACTTCGCCATACCGTTGCATGGCGCCGATCGCATGGGACGCGATGGCTCACTGTACGAGCTGGCTCAGTGGTACCCGCGCGTGAACGTCTACGACGACGTACGCGGTTGGAATACGGAGCCGTATCTCGGGCAGGGCGAATTCTATCTGGAGTATGGCGATTTCAAGCTGAGTGTAACGGTACCAGCGGGATACATCGTCGCTGCAACTGGCACGCTGCAGAATGCGCACGAGGTGCTCACCGCAACGGAGATCAGTCGTCTTGCGAAGGCTGCGAAGTCGGATACACCGGTTCCGATCATCACCGCAGCTGATCTCAGCAGCGGTGCAGCCCGGCCGCGGACTACAGGCACGATGACATGGCAGTTCAAGGCGCATAACGTCCGCGACGTGGCGTGGGCGGCGTCGCCTGAATATCAGTGGGATGCGTCAAGCTATAAGGGGGCGATCGCGCAGGCATACTACAGGCCGAGTGCTGCGCTGATCTGGGACGATGCCGCCGATCAGGCGCGCATGTCGATCGAGGAATATTCGGAGCGGTGGTTTCCGTATCCGTATCCGCAGATTTCAGCCGTAGAGGGTCCAATCAGCGGGATGGAATACCCGATGCTCGCGATGGAAACCAAGAGTCGCGACAAGCCGGATCTCTACAACGTCGTTACGCACGAGATCGGACACAACTGGTTCCCGATGATCGTCGGATCGAACGAGCGGATGCACTTCTGGCAGGACGAGGGATTCAATACCTTCATCAACACTTTTAGCGAAGCGCGACGCTACCCGGCGAACGGTGATCAGATGCAGCGTGCTGCCGAGGAGAGAGCGCAGGTAGAATTCACGCAGCGCACAAATACCGATGTACCGATCGAGCAGGGTCCGGATCGGATTGATCCTCGCAAGCTCGGCCAGGAGTACACCAAGCCTTCGGTTGGCCTTCAGCTGCTCAGGCAGGAAATCCTTGGGCCCGAGGCATTCGACGATGCGTTCCGTACGTACATCAAGCGGTGGGCATACAAGCACCCGACGCCGACGGACTTTTTCAGGACGATGGAGTCAGTCAGTGGGGAGCGACTCGACTGGTTCTGGCGTGAGTGGTTTTACACTACTGCACACTTCGATCAGGCTATCGATTCGGTGGAGACTTCGAATGCGAACGGTGCGCAGCACGTAGTTGTGATTTACGGCAACCACGCTCGCGGGGTACTACCAATTCGGGTTCGTTTCACATTCAGCGACGGGACGACGCAGGACATCGAATATCCAGCTCTGGTGTGGAGCACCAACTCGTCCAGGTATATGCGGGAGTATGACTTCACTGGCAAGACAGTGTCGCGGATCGATCTGGATCCTGATCACCGGCTTGTTGACATCGACCGTACCAACAATAGCTGGATAGCTAAGTAACCGGATTTAGATCCAGCTGCTGGCGATCATACTTCTGCAACGAATGTCAGGTGTCACGCGCATCAGTCATGCGCGTGGCATCCTGGTGTTACAATAGTTGAGCGGACGAATGGACCCAAACATGGAGCTGCAGTTTGATCATCGTTACATAGCCGGGGAAGGGCATCTTTCCGGCGTCACCGTGCTGTTGCTTCACGGGACTGGCGGTGACGGCGACTCTCTGCTGCAGCTTGGCTATACACTCGCTCCAGGCGCGAGACTGCTCAGCCCGACCGGCAAGGTTGTGGAAGGAGACGCACGACGTTTTTTCAGGCGGCTGCGCGAGGGGGTATTCGATCAGAAAGATCTTATGCAGCGGACCGAAGAACTCGCCACGTTTGTGCGAGATGCTGCAGTCGCATACGATCTGGACCAGCGTCGGATTGTCGCCGTTGGCTACTCGAACGGTGCGAACATCGCTTCGAGTGTAATGTTGCGTCACCCTGAGATACTCGCGGGAGCTGTTCTCTTCAGACCGATGGTGCCATTCACGCCAGAACCGGAAAAATTGCTGAGCGGCATTCCGGTGCTTATCTGTGCGGGAGACCGTGACCCATTACTGCCACCGGGAGACACTGAGAGTCTGGCCGCGATTTTCCGTTCGGCTGATGCCGACGTAACGGTACACGTGGCCAGCGCCGGTCATGAGCTAGTCATGAACGATATAGTTACGGCGCGCGACTGGTTCGCGCGCAACTTCATGTCGGCGGCGTAGCACGGGATCAGTCGGTATTTTCGAGACGTGCGCGTAGCAACTTGAGGCGTTCGTCCCACCACGAAAAGTCGTGGTACTCACTTATCTGCGTTGCGTGCTCCATCTCATCAAGCGCGACGATGGCAGGATCCTTCGCGGCTTCTTCTACAAGCACCGCAGCTGGTGGAAGCGCATGAACCTCGTAATCCGGTGGGGCCGGAAGTCGGCGGACTGTCGGCTCGCCGAGCGTGACTTCGATTGGCGATATCACCGGGATGCTTGTTAACATTTCGGGTGTCCTCCAAGATTTAGCGCGAAGGCGGCGCCAGCAAGTACCTGGAGCGCGCAGAGTGTGAAAAGGATGGCGTACGTCCAGCGATTGTTTCGAACTGACTGCGGAAGCGTGCGTCGATAGAGCAGCCATCCGACCAGGATCGTCGCGGATTCAAGTATCACATCTACGGCCGGTCGTGCGTACAGATTCATACCCACTATGGGGCCGCCAGGCCAGGTGGGTTTGATGCCTGTGAAATAGTCGAGTCCCCAGTGCGACGCGACCACAAGTGCGACGAGCAGAGCGCCTTTCGCATCCTGTAGCAGAACATACGTAAACAATGCGGCGAGCGCAGCCGCTATGGCCACTGGAATAAAGCCATGCGTGTACAGGCCGTAAGGGCCGTGATTCATGTCTGCGAGGCAGTATCCAGCATCCGACCAATCCGGAATCTGCGCCGCGATGAGCAGGAGCCAGAGCGGAACGGTTTTTCGAAACGAATATGCGCCGAGCCCAAAACCAATGTGACCTGCGTACACTATCGCACCTGTCGCTGGTTTTTTCGACGAGCTGCGGCAAGTGCTCGTCGGTTGAAGAACACCGTCAAGACAACGGGAGCTAACAAGGCGGCGAGCAGCTCAAGTCCTTTCGTTAAATGAATCGGCATCATGGGATCGATTTTGAACAATCACTAAACTTATCGGGGACGCGTCCGTGGCAGCCTCACCTAGCGGATCCCAGCGACCTTGTGCATCTGCAGCGACAAGCGCCATTGCGGATGGTCGAGGCAGTACTGAATGGCGGCATCCGTGTTTGTCTCGAGAGCCGGGCCATCCATTGGCTGGAGGAAGAAATGGGTGAAGCCCAGGTCGGCAAATCGCTCGGGCATTGCGGTTGGTTGCGGATACACCAGCTTGAGCTCGTCGCCTCTCGAAATCTCAAGTGTGGTGGATGCCTTGGGGCTCACACAAGTCCAGTCGATGCCGGGGACGGCTGGCTGGGTACCATTCGTCTCGACGGCCACGTAAAAACCGCGACGATGCAGTGCTGAGATGGCATCAACGTCGAGCTGAAGCAGCGGCTCGCCGCCGGTGCAGACGACGAACCGGTTCTCCTGCGATGCGCTTCTGGTCTGCCACGCTGCCTCCACTGCCGCAGCGAGCGCCTCTGCATCCTTGAATTTGCCGCCATCCGGCCCGACTCCTACGAAGTCCGTGTCGCAGAATGTGCAAACAGCGTCGGCGCGATCCCGCTCCCTGCCTGTCCACAGATTGCATCCTGAGAACCGACAGAAGACCGCCGCGCGTCCGGAGTTTGCGCCTTCACCCTGCAGAGTGTAGAAGATTTCCTTGACTGTGTAGCTCATGAGGTTGCGGTCCGGCGCGACTTTACGTACGCGATCGGATCGGCGACACCCGCGCCGCTGAAGCCGGCAAGCCGAAGCTGGCAAGCATCGCACTCACCGCATGCGTCGCCGGACTCTGCAGGGTCGTAGCAGCTCGTAGTCATCGAGTAGTCGACGTCGAGTGATCGGCCAAGCGCGATGATGTCTGCCTTCGACAGGTCGATCAACGGTGTGCGGATGTGGATTGGTGCGCCTTCGGTGCCAAGTCGTGTCGCGAGGTTCGCCATGTTCTCGAATGCACGAATGTATTCTGGGCGACAATCGGGGTAGCCTGAGAAGTCCAGCGCATTTACGCCGATAAATATGTCTCGCGCGGCTATGACTTCGGCGAACGCGAGGGCGTACGAAAGGAAGATAGTGTTACGAGCCGGAACGTACGTAATGGGGACCCGGGCGTCGTGCTTTACGTCACGACCTTTGGGTACATCGATGTCCGATGTCAGTGCGGAGCCGCCGAACATGCGCAGGTCGATCGTGGCGATCTCGTGGCGTATGACACCGTAGTGGCGCGCTATTATCCGTGCAGCATCGACTTCACGATCGTGTCGCTGGCCGTAATTGAAGGACAGCGCGTTCAAGTCGAACCCGTCTCGCTGAGCTACGGCGAGCACGGTCGTGGAGTCGAGTCCGCCGCTCAGGAGAATGACGGCGGGACGTTTGCTGGACATGAACAAATCTACAACGGCACACGGCGACTTCGGGGCCGGCGTCAGGCGGTGCGCAATTCCCCTACGAGGTTCCGGAGGTGCGTGCTTCCTGCGAGGAGTTGTGCAGAAGCTGTGGTCATCTGCTCGCAGGCGGCGCTCTGCTCTTCGGTGGACGCGCTGACTTGCATTGCCGTGGCAGCGTGCCCTTCTGCGGTCCGCGCGACTCCAGCGAGGCCCTCGGTGGCCTCTTGAACTACCCTGACGTTATCGTCGGCTGTCCGGGCGACTCCGTCGGCGGCGCGTGTCGTGCGTTCAGCGGCGGCGGCAATGGAAGCGAGTGCATCGTCGATCTCTCGTGAAACTCGCTCGAGCTCGCCGACCTGGCTCTCGCCGCGCTCCATGGTGCTATATGTCTTGCTCACGCGACTCGTGACGGAGCCCGTCAGATCAACCACGTCGTCAGCGGCCGCGCGGGATTGATCGGCAAGCTTGCGTATCTCGTCGGCGACGACTCCAAATCCTCGACCCGCGGCGCCAGCACGCGCCGCTTCGATCGCTGCGTTCAGCGATAGCAGGTTGGTCTGATCAGCGATTCGACCCACAGAGACGACGAATTTATTGATGTCGCCGACAGTCGCGTTCAGTGCACGTACTTCTTCGGCAGCTTGTCGGACGATTGTGCGCACATCAACGAGGATCGAGAGTGTTCGCTCGAGCTCGACTCGCTTACTCGCGGCCTGGCCGTGGATTGACGCGGCGAGTGCCTGTACTTCTTCTGCGCCTGCGGCAACACCATCTGCGCCGTCGCGGATAGTATCAAGTGAGCGAGTAACCGCCAGTATCTGCTGCACCTGCGCCTCGGCGCCTGCAGAAACCTGTGTGACTGCCTCGGAAACCTGGTTGGCGGTGTCAGAGATCTGCTGAGAAGCGCTGGCCAGATCGCCTGCGGAGTGGGTTACGTCGTCAGCGGTCTGCGTGGCGACATCGACAACTCGTGACAGTGAATCTGCAGCGTGGTTCATCGCTGCCGCCACGGTGGCGAATTCACCGGGCATGTGCGCGCTCGATGTTCGTACGGTAAGATTGCCCTCGCTGAAACTCCGCGCATGGCTGGAGAGCGCGCTCAGCGGTGTATCAATCGTGCGTATCGTACGGATAGCGATCATAAGGGCCAGCAGAACAGCAATGGCGACTGCGCCGAGTACCGCGGTGGCGCGCCAGCGAGCGAGATAGTCGATGCGACTGGTGGTGTTCGCGACGTTGCCCACTTTTGCAGCATCGAAGTGCGCGAGATCATCAAGCAGCGACGTAACGATCAGGCGGGCGCTGTCGGCCTGCACGAGCGCGGCGCTGGTGCGACCCATGTCACGAAGCCGGTGTGCGAGAGAATAGGTGTTCTCAAAATCCGAGAGCCGGTTGTCGACAGCCGCGATAGCGGCGACGTCGCCCGGCGCCGCGTCCTTGGCGATTCCGAGTTGGTGTTGCAGCCCATGCGCCTGATGGCTGAGTTGCCGGAATTCCTGCAGTGAAGCGGAATCGCCGTTCGTCATGTATGCGGTCGCCGCCTGAATCTCCCGCGTTATAACGCGAGAATAGTCCGAGGTCTGCTGCGAGGTCGCGAGTACACTCTGAAGTTCGCCGGTCACGTCGCCGGCGCCGGCGCGGACAGCTATCCACCCGATGGTTCCGGCGACAACCAGGCAGAATACAAGGGCAGTGAAGCCGACCAGCAGAGTATCTCTGATGGTGGTCAGCCGAAGATGTTCCCTCAAGCTCATTGTGCGGTCACCGGAAGCATGAGCCCATCGTGCACGCGAGTCACACGGAAATTCGTTCCGACGGGGTCGGTGCCGGAGAACCACATCGGACCGGAAAGCCCGCCGAACGCGTTTGCGCGAGAGAGCGATCTCAAATAGTCGCGAACCGTCGTTCTGGTTGTTGCGCCACTCTGAAGCGCGCGTGCTACCAACCGTGTTGCGTCGTACGCGAGTGCAGCCTGCGCGCCCGGAGCGACACCGTATCTGGCACGGAATGCAGCGGCGAACTTCTGCGTCGGCTCACCCGCGCCCTGTGCCGTGAACGGCGTGCCGATGAATGCCCCTTCCGCCGCCGGATCGGCAACGACGCCCTGCCAGCCGTCACCACCGAGGAACTTGACGCCAAGCTTCTCCGAACGCGCCTGGCGCAGGATTCTGATGCCCAGGTCCTCGTCACTTGCGACAAAGACGATGTCCGGCGTGTGCGTCTTGAAGTAGCTGATGTATGGTTCGAGGTTGGTCGTCGCTCCAATTGGATCCACGCTCAAGACATCACCGCTGAAATTGTGCAGGAATGCGTCGGTAAGGCCGCGACCGTATGCGTCATTATGATAGAGTATGCCGACGCGAACGGGCCTGTGGAGGCCACTCGAGAGTGACGACGCGAAGTGGGCGAGTGTAGCGCCGTTTGCTGAATCGCTCGCAATCATGCGAAAGATCCATGGCGATACACCGGAGATATCGGGCGATGACGCGGTGGTGGCGACTGCGGGGAGATGCCCGCTGTCATAAACTGCCGCAGCAGCAACTTCCGAGGCAGAGCCGGCATGGCCGATTACGGCTATGATTTTTTTGTTCGCGACGAACTCGCCTGCTACCGTTGCTGCGTCCGATCCATTTGCGTGGTCGTCGCGAGTTACCAGATGGATGGGAGTTCCGTTGACTCCACCTGCGCGATTGATCTCGTCAATCGCCAGCTCGATACCATGCTGGTTCTCGATACCGTACGCGACCGTCTGCGGACCGGCTGCGCCAATCAGAAATTCGGTTGGCTGGCGAGAGCAGGCGGTCAAGGAACTTAGCGTTACAGCACAGAGTGCAAAGAGAGTACGACGATCCAACAACACCTCCGGTACCACCACGATGAGCGGGCAGATTGCCGACTTCATGCCGCCGTATAAGGACGACAACGGCGGCTGGTTGTCACCATGACGGCCGTATTTTTCGGGGAGTCCCCTATAATGAGTCTCGGCAGGGAATCCCGGTGGTTTGAGCCAGCCAGTCCCGGGCGCAACCAGAGCTTCTCGTGGGGTTAACTTTCGACCATGGGAAGAGAGCCATTTACCATCGGAATCGTCCAGGATGCAGTAGCCCAGACTCCTCAGGCGACCCTGGATCGGGCTGTTGGGCAGATCCGCGAAGCCGCACGGCGAGGGGCGCAGATAGTGTGCCTGCAGGAAATGTTCAACTCACACTATTTCTGTCAGCGCCAGAACGCTGAGCGATTCGATATAGCGGAACCGATTCCAGGGCCGGTGACCGATCGCATGCAGGCGCTCGCGAAAGAGCTCGAGGTCGTGATCATTGTCCCGATCTTCCAGCGTCAGGCGGCCGGTGTGTATCGGAATTCAGCTGCGGTGATCGATGCTGACGGATCGCTTCTGGGCGTCTATCACAAGATGCACATTCCCGATGATCCGCTGTACTACGAGAAGTATTATTTCACTCCCGGAGACGCGAATCAGACACAGCAGGACGAGCATCCAGGCGCCAGCGGGTTCAAGGTCTGGAAGACGCGTTACGCAGACATCGGCGTTCTGATCTGTTGGGATCAGTGGTATCCGGAAGCGGCGCGGATCACGGCGTTGCTGGGAGCCCAAGTGATCTTCTATCCGACCGCCATCGGCTGGCATCCGGCCGAGAAAGCAGAATTTGGCGCGGCACAGATGGACGCCTGGCGCACGATGCAACGCGCGCATGCGATCGCGAACGGTGTATACGTTGCGGCTCCCAACCGAGTCGGGTTTGAAGAGGAACCCGGTACGGATGGGATCGAATTTTTTGGTCATTCCTTCGTTTCCGATCCGTTCGGTCGATTGATTGCCGAAGCTGGTCAGGAGCCGACGATACTTGTTGCGAAGTGTGACCCGGCGCTGATAGAAGACACGCGGCGGAACTGGCCGTTTTTGCGCGATCGGCGCATCGATGCGTACGCGCCGATTTTGAATCGGTACCTGGGGTGACGGGCTGGCGGATGCCGGCGGAATGGGAGCGTCACGATGCTACGTGGATATCGTGGCCTCATCATGAACCGGACTGGCCTGGTAAGATCGAAGCAGTGCGCTGGGTGTATGCCGAGATCGTTCGCGTGCTGGCTGATCACGAACGGGTGGAGATCTTGTGCGATAGTGAAGCGGTGCGTGACTCCGCTGCAGCGATGCTGCGCGCGCACAATGTCGCAATGCAACGGGTGAATCTCCTGCTGGTGCGCACCGATCGCGTCTGGCTGCGCGACTCTGGCCCTTCGTTCGTGTGGAATGTGAACGGTGAAGTCGCGATGGTCGCGTGGGGTTTCAACGCCTGGGCCAAATACGACAACTTCGCGCGAGATCGACGTGTGCCTGAGGCTATACAACACGCGACTGGCTTTCCATTAGTACAGGCGACGCGCGCCGACCGACCAGATTCACCGCTTATTCTGGAAGGCGGTGGGATCGATGTAAATGGACAGGGTCGGATTCTGGTGACGGAAGAATGGTTGTTGAGTGACGTGCAGGTGAGGAACCCCGGTTTCACGCGTGCGGACTACGAACAAGCCTTCGCCACGTATCTCGGCTGTCACGATACCATCTGGTTGGGCAACAGCTGCGCGGGTGACGACACGCATGGTCATGTTGACGACGTTGCGCGGTTCGCGAATTTCGACACGGTGTTGCTCGCCTATGAGGACGACCCCAGGGATGAGAATCACGCGTCTTCCGTAGATAACCTCAACAGGTTGCGGCTCGCCGCTGAGCGACAGCCGTTGAGTGTCGTGCTGTTGCCGTACCCTCGTCCTGTGATCATGGATGGTCAGCGACTGCCGGCGAGTTACGCGAATTTTTATGTCGCGAATGGAGTTGTGCTCGTCCCGACCTTCAATGATCCAAACGACCGTGTTGCGCTGAACGCAATCGCCGGACTATTTCCCGACCGTACCGTAGTCGGAATACATGCGGTGGACCTCGTGTGGGGACTTGGGACGCTCCACTGTCTCACGCAGCAGCAACCCGCGATGGCGCTCCATACGAGAGTCTGACAAGCATGTCGCTGCTTTGGACGTCGTGACGGCCGATACGGTCAGACCGTATACCGTGATTTATGACGGTCAGTGCGGCATGTGTCAGCGACTTGTAAAGCGGCTCGAGATACTGGACACGCGGCATGATTTTGAAGTGGTGTCATCGCAGGAGTCGTCCGTGCTGGATCGGTTTCCGTGGATACCGCAAGAAGCGTATGCGGAATCATTGCAGCTCGTTCGTCAGCGTGACGCGCGAACGTGGCAGGGTGCCGCAGCGGTTGAGGAGATACTCAGCAGATTACGCGCGGGGAGGTGGGTATCGTGGCTGTTCTCGATTCCCTTCGGCCGGCATGTAGCCGACAGACTGTATCGTTGGTTCGCAGATCATCGCCACGAGCTGGGCTGTGGCGAGCATTGCCGTGTTCAGGCGCCGGCGTCGGCGGTGGGCGAGTAGAACTCGAACTGTCCGCATCCGCGAGCCTTGGCGGCGTACATTGCGGTGTCGGCCTGACGCAGTAGAGCATCCGCGTCGATTGCGATCGGGGTGGCGCCAGCTTTCACGCCGAGCGATGCGCATACAATGCCGATGCTGGCGTCAACCACTGCTTCCCGGTGATCGATTCGCACGGGCCGATGGACGAGTTGCAGGACGCGTGTAGCAACCATTCGCACTTCGTCTTCGTCGCGCAGGCGCTCCAGGAGAATGGCGAACTCGTCGCCACCGAGGCGAGCGGCGGTATCCGATCCACGGGTAGCGTCACGAAGGCGATCTGCGACTGTTGCCAGGACAACGTCGCCGGCATCGTGTCCAAACATGTCGTTGACAGCCTTGAACCCATCAAGGTCGATGTAGAGAATGGCGAGCCCACTTCGTCCATCACCAGGGCGAGAGCCCGTACCAGCGTGCGCTATCGCGTCGGCGATCTTCAGACGGAAGCGGGCTGCGTTGACGAGGCCTGTCAACGGATCATGGTATGCTCGGTGTGTCAACTCGGCCTCGAGTTGCTTGCGCTCGCTCACGTCGCGACCGTTGATAACCAATCCACGGACGATAGGGTCATCGAGGAGATTGGTGCAAATAGCCTCGATCCAACGCTCGCTACCGTTCGCGCCTCTCACTCGCCATTCAACTGCCCCGCCAGCTGCCGCGTGACCGTTCGTTGCCGCAATCGCCTGAGCGATGTCGGCCTGCACCGCGCTCATCTCATCTGCGACAAAGAATTTGTGGAATGGTCGACCAACGACTGACTCCGCGCTGTGGCCGAGTACGCGCTCGACCGCCGGGCTCGCTTCGCGCACGAATCCGGCGGCATCCAGCACCAGCACCATGTCGGACGAGTGTTGCACGAGCGCGCGGAAGTGTGCTTCACGGGCAAGTCGTTCCGCAGCGAGTTCCGCATTCTTTCGCTGTGCCGCAACCTGTCGCGCTATCACGATTGCTGTCACGGTGATCGCGCCGACAACCAGCGCGGTGACCGGATATTTTGCAATCAGCAACACGTCCGGGCCAAGAGTGAGCGCGCTTGCAACGTTGCGCGACTCGGCGCGAAAGACTTCTATGAGGAGTGTGACGTAGATCGCGAGGATCGCGACGTACGGGATAAGGCTCGGGGCCATCCCCCGACGTTCGCGTACGGCCGAGTCGGTCGAGAACAGCCCGAACCAGATATTCTTTCCCTGCGAATAAGCTGCGGCGGTGGCCATCCACGCCACGACCGCCCATGCCATGTAGAAGAAGCGCGCTCCGTGCGTTTCCTTGGCGATGTACGACCACATGTACAGCACGTCGGCGGCGGTGTTGAGAAGGATGCTTGCAAACAGTATGCGAATCGCGCGCACACTTCCCCGTAACGGCCGTCGCAGAAGGAGGACCACCGTCGCAAAGAGAAGAACGATGTCGGCGACCGGATATACGAGCGCATAGATCGAAGTACGCCAATCGGAGCCGGCGGCAATCAGCGCGGTGCGCAGCAGCAGATGCCACATCAGGACTGCGGCTACACCAGCGACGATTGCGCTGTCGAACCAGAACGTTGCGCGATCCGCGTCCTGCATTCGGCGCACAGGGAAGGTCAGGAGCGCGAAGAGCAGGAAGATGTCGTAGCAGGCAGCGATGAGTTGCAACGGGAGGCCGCCCGCCGCTGTACTGCCGATCGCCATTCGAAAGACCCACGAAATGCTGACGATTCCGGTTGCGGCCTGGGCTACGGCGAAAAGGCGCCACGCTCGTTTGGTAGCGGAACCCAGGTTCGGGCGTCGGGATGCGCCGATTCCAAGGGCGGTGGCCGCGCCGGAGAGAATGACGAGCAGGACCTGGGTAACGATGGGAACCTTTAGCGTCGGACGCCCAAGTCCGAGCGCATCACCGTTTGCCCATACGAGGAACAGGCCCAGTAGGACAGTCGAGGTCGCAAAAACCGTGATTTCCCACGGCGTGGCCGTGGAGCGGCTGGACTGGGGGCCCAGGGTGGCCTCGGCATCCGGCGACGCCATTTCCAGGGTAGGCCGACAGGCGCAGCGGCTGGGAGCCGCGGCGGAGGCAGATGGTCCGGGGAAATCGCTCTGGTACAGCTGTACAGCTGGCTTCATTCGATCCGTGCGCCAATGGGCATGCCATGGGCTTCGCCCTGGGCAGCGTTGAGAGATGCGTTCATCGAATACGACCAACGAGGTATCAGGTAACCCATCTATGGAGATTGAGGGAAGCCGGCGACGCCACCCCCGTGGCGGGGCGGTGGAGCCATCACACTACTGAGCTAGCGGCCGACGAAACCCAAACTGGCTGCTATAGTAGAAGCATCGGCTGCTATGGACCCGGGATTGAACGATTCCGGCGTAGCGCGGTCCGGATCCTTGAGCCCGTTGCCCGTGAGGATGCAGACTGCACTCAAAGAAGGGCCGATGGCCCCCGAGCGAACCTGGGTTCGCAGGGCGGCGATTCCAGCCGCCGAGGCGGGTTCGCAGAAGACTCCTTCCATCTCGACGACCTTGTGGTAGGCCTCGAGAATCGCATCGTCCGGGATCGCGACAAAGCAGCCCCCCGAATCCGTTACGGCGCTAACGGCCGAATCCCAGCTCGCAGGGTTCCCGATCCGTATCGCCGTCGCCACAGTCTCCGGGTTTAGTACGGGCGCTCCAAGCACGAGCGGGGCAGCGCCGGCGGCCTGGGCGCCGATGAAAATCGGCGTATGGCTCGCACGATTCAGCGTGCGGTACGTCGCGAATCCGCTGGCGTATGCTGTGACGTTGCCACCGTTTCCGACTGGGAGTGCAACAACATCGGGTGCGTCGCCCAATTCATCGCAGATTTCGAACGCGCCTGTTTTCTGGCCTGCGATCCTGTGCGGGTTGACGGAATTGACCAATGCAACGCGATAATCTCTTGCCAGTTTGCGAGCGACGTCGAGGGCTCCGTCGAAATTACAGTCGAGCATTATTACAGTTGCGCCAGCAACAACGGCCTGGGCCAACTTGCCGCGGGCGACGTTTCCGGCAGGTAGCAGCACGACCGCGCGAATGCCAGCACGAGCCGCATACGCCGCCGCGCTCGCTGACGTGTTTCCTGTCGAGGCGCATATGATCGTGGTGGAACCGGCTTCAATCGCCTTTGCCACTGCCACGACCATTCCGCGGTCCTTGAATGAGCCAGTGGGGTTCGCGCCTTCGTATTTGAGATGAAGGTCGTTCACTCCGATCCACTCAGCCAATCGAGGTGCTGCGAGCAACGGCGTATCACCTTCGCCGAGCGATAGATGCGGCGTTGACGCGGTGAGCGGAAGGAGCTCCGCGTAACGCGCGATAACGCCACGGCGCGTGCGACCGTCGGTCGCAGCGTCAGTTGGTTTTACGGAAGCCTCAGATCGCATTTGCAGGATCTTGATGAATAAAGGCGAAACAGCTTGGGTCAATCGCGGCGGTCGATGGTATGACGCGTCGCGAGCGTACACCAGAACAGAGCGCGATTCAAGTGCAGTCCGCAAGTGGCAGGGTACGAGACATTCAGGCAGTGACCAGATCCTGGCGGAGTAACACCGCCTCACGGAGGTAAACGGGTCGCAGCTGTGGCGATGTCGCCTCGCGTTCAACGTGCAGGAGGACGCGGATGCAGAATGGTTGGGCGTTCGGAACGTCGATCTCCGTCGCACACAACATGGGGATGTCCGTCCAGCCCAGTTCACGAGCGGCGGCGGCTGGAAATGCGGAGCGAATGTCTGGTGTCGCTGTGAATACCGCGCTGATAATTTCGTCTGGCTCGATGTGATTGGAGGTGAGAATCGCGGTGAGTAGCTCTTTAGTGGCGTCGTGGACGAGTGACGTGTCATCGTGAACGACAGTCGTGGCGCCACGAACAGCACGAAGCCGCAGCGAGTGGATGTGGCTGACTTTCACCATCGAACATGGCCGGTTGATCCTGNGTGGTGCNCGGTTTCCAGCGCCTGGCCAGAAGTACGTGCGATGATGAGGAATTGAGTGACGTTGTCTGCAACGTCCTGTACGTCCGTTTGCAGAATTGACAGGTCGTATCGTTTTGCAGCGCCGCAGCCGGCAATTGCCGCTGCTGAGGGCGGTCCGCTGGTTGCAAGCTGGCGTGCGGCACCGGCCGTATCGTAGGACGGAACGGCTTCAATCCATGGATGATTCCTGAGGAAGCCGGTGCACTGTGCCAGAGCTACCGGATGGCTTGCAACGCTTCGTATATCGGCCAGGACGCTGCCCCGCAGGCCGAGCAATTGGTGTCTCACGATCAGGTGAATGTCGCCGAGTATCTGTGTCGTGGACCGGGCGCGTTTGGTGATTCGAATGGCGGCGATGCCGGCCTCGATCTCACCAACAATCGAATTCCAAACCGGAACGATTCCAAGGTCGGCGAATCCCGTCGCAACATCGGTGACGACCTGTTCGAAGGATGCCGATGGCGTGGCTGTTGCGTGGCCATGCCATTGCTGGATTATAGCTTCATCACCATACGCACCGAGCTCACCTTGAAAAGCGACGCGCGGTGCGGTAACTGTGGAGATGGGATCGGAGGCGGTTCGACGATCCGTGAGCAAGGACTCGACTGTCACGCGACGGCTACCTTGTCCCGTGCAGGACGCCGCGAGTCGAATGGC
>JGI20207J14881_1000047_pt1 | contig 38518 bp, 38 predicted proteins | sample NGESurdeep092012_4_FD_14881 | JGI IMG/M metagenome (IMG submission 14881)
TANAGACTCGTCACGCGCCGGTAGCTCAATTGGCAGAGCATTTGACTCTTAATCAACAGGTTCCGGGTTCAAGTCCCGGCCGGCGCACCAAGTGAAGTACCTGATGAAGCACTGTTTATTAGAATCTGGAATGGAGTTTTTTCCGCCAGGTTCTGCTGACAGTCCTGAATGAATCCTGAATCGGCTCTACGCTGATAGCGTTAAAATTTATGGCTGGCAGCATTCGAGAGGTCACCCCAGGCGTCTGGCAAGTCAGGTACGCGGTTGGTCGAGACCCAGTATCAGGGAAGTATCGCCAGGTCGCTCGAAACGTCCGTGGGAGCAAACGCGAAGCACAAAAGGTCCTCTACGCGTTGATCACTGATGCTGATGCGGGAAAAATCAGTGGCACGACGGCCACGTTTTTTGATCTGGCCGAGCAATGGCTAGCCAAGAACAAACGGAACCAGAGCCAAACCACCCAGAGGACGTATCGCAACCTCCTCGAGAATCACATTTACCCCGCCCTCGGGAATAGGCAGGTCAGCGCGATCCAAACGCGCGATCTCGACAATCTCTACGACGGCCTTGTCGATCGCGTGGACCTATCCCACTCGACCGTTCGTCAGATCCACGCCATCATCCGTCGATCGATGCGCCAGGCTGTGCTGTGGGAATGGATCGCCAACAATCCTGCCGTCAACGCGACGCCGCCACGCCAGGAGAAAGCGGACCTCACTCCCCCGGACCCAGATGAGGTCGGCCAGCTCTTGCGTGCCGCGTACAAGCGAGACAAGGAGTTCGGAAACTTCCTTCGCATCGCCGTGACCACCGGAGCACGACGCGGAGAAATCTGCGCGCTCTACTGGGACAACCTAGATGTCAAGAAGTCGACGCTCACGATAGAGAATTCGATCATCGAAATCCCCGGAGGACTTCACCGGAAGGACACGAAGACTCACTCGAGCCGACGAATCTCGATCGACCCAGACACGCTCGCTGTGTTCAAATCGCAGCGCGAGATTGCCGAGGATCGCGCAGCGCTATTAGATGTGAGAGTCCGCGGGGACAGTTTCATTTTTTCGCATGAGCCTGATGGTCACAAGCCGTGGACGCCGAGTAACGTGACTCACAAGTTTTCCCAAATCAAGCATGAACTCGGATATCACAACATGCGATTGCACGACCTGCGCCACTACGCCGCGACACGCCTAATGGCTGCGGGCGTACCAGTTCGCACGGTCTCGGGACGTCTCGGCCACGCCAACCCATCAACCACACTTGCCGTGTACTCACACTTCGTTGAAGCGAGCGACCAGGACGCCGCACTCGTTATGCAGAGGGAAGTGTCTGTCGCAACAGAGGCGCCAGAGAGGAAGACAAGTGCGAAGAGGCACCAACCTTCCAAGAAGAATTCATCTCGCGATAGACGTTGAATCAGACGTTGGCTTGAACGGCAACGTCACTTTCTCGCCCGTTTCGAAGTAGCGCTGGAGGTGCGCGCGGACAACGCGCCGACTACCTCCGAGCTTCAGGATCGGCACCGGGAATTCGCCGCGCTCGTTAAGTTTCCATGCCGTGGTGCGGTGAATGCCCAAGAGAGCAGCGGCCTCGGAAAGACTTATCATCGCCGACTCGTTGTCGATGCTTGGCGTCTCATTTTCTCGGACATCCGCAACCGTGTTCTGTGCCGTTGGCTTGTTCTTCGTTGACTGCTTTGCCACGGATTCTCCGCCTTCTGCTCCGGACGCCGGATGCGACCTCAAAGGAGGACGTACCCCGAGCCGAAAAAAGTTGTCTCGACGCCCTTCACCATGCGGCAAATGAGCCCTAGGCCAGTCCTCGGGCCCTCTGGGCGCCCACCGTATTGGCCAGCGCCGCATCGGTGCCCATTTCGACGGCTAGTTCGATGCCAACTAAGTATCTCTCGGTTTGAGCGACAGCTTCAGCCAGGTCCTCGTGATCTCGAAGGGTGATCTCGTCGCGCTCGCGTTGTTCCTTGACGAACTTCGCTATCTCGTCCATTACCCGTTTGCTCGACCGACCTGCGTCTGACCCTCCCGTCAGCATCATCTGTCCTGAGTCGAGTCCAGACAGGGTCGAGGACGACAACGCCCTCCCCTGGCGGCCATCGACATGAAACGTTTGGCCGTCGTATTCGACAAGGACCGCGTTTGACTCGAGCATAGCTACCGCGTTGCGGATGTCGGCTTCCCCGCGGTCACGCCACACGGCCGAGTCTTCGCCCGAGAGAGATGACAGGTTCGGGCGTCGCCCATTTGCCTGCGCTCGACGTGTCAGTCGGTCGTACTCGAAATTCCAGCCACCTTTGTAGAGCGGATCGGTGAGCGTATACGACACCGTGTCATTTTCGTTGTCCACGATGTCGACGCGGTACACGATGCCGTCGATTATGGCTCCGACCGTGCGACGTACGTTGCCGGTGATCTCGACGGTCGCCTCTGGGTTCGCCGACGGTGCAAACTGACCGCCCGTGGTCTGTCCCTTTGGTCGGCGGTTCGTGACGGCGGACATTGGATCTCCTTCTTAAGCTGACTTGGCTTCGGGCGGCATGTGGACGATCTCGGCAACCATGCAGAACGAGTCGAGGACCTCGGAATCAATAAGACGGGGGAAACCGCGTCTGACTTCTTCCTCTATCGCCTCAACCTTGGAGCGACCCTGCTCGCAGGCGTAATCGTTGCCGCCGCCTTCGCCACTGTTGGAGACGTCGATCCTGGTGTCACCCACGTTCAGGTGCCCAGACCAAGCGATGCCTCGCAATGTCTCGATCTCCGACGTGATCGTCATTGACGAACGACGGAGCAGCTCAAGGCCTTCTTCGTTCGGGTCGTACCATCCGCGCTCGTCGAGGTAACTGCGGATGCGAGAGACCGCGACGTCCATCGTCAACGTCGGCGCGCGGAGATTGCTTAATTCGACGGTTGGTTCGGGGTTGACACTCGGCGCGAATTGTCCTCCGGCGTTCGTTCCCTTGGGTTCGCGATTGAAGGTCATAGTTGCTCCCGTGCTGCGCCGAGCTGTTCTGCGGCTTCTTTTAGATCACTTACGAGACCTGCGGCGATCGCTTCCCCCTGCGGGGCGTTGACACCAACGTGTCCGAGGTAATCGGCCTTCGCGTTGAGCTCGTCTAGCCCTGATTATTCACGAGTCCGAGTGAACTGATCCCCTGCAATACGCGAAAATGCCCTCCGCGCAAGGAAAACTGGTGTTGCTAAGACAACCAGAACCTCAACCCGAAGGGCACTTCTGCGATGAACAATACTGCAACCAATCACGTCAAGGTGGAACCCGGCGGAAAGGGTGTCGTCGCGCACGTCGGACTGCACGCGCTCGGCACTGTGGCCGACGCGTTGGGACTTGGTGAAGCGCTCTCGTCACGACTTCATTACGCCAACGGGCGAGCGCCACTCCACGACCGAGGCAAGGTGCTCGTTCAGATGGCTCTCGTGTTGGCCGGCGGCGGTGAGAGCTGCGCCGACGTCGAGCATCTGCGTGCGCAGAAGGATCTCTTCGGTGACGTTGCCTCAGACTCGACGGTCTATCGCACCTTCCACGAGTTCGACGCAGTTCAGCGCGGCGAGTTCGCGAGGTCCCTCGCCGAGGTGCGCCAGAAAGTCTGGACGAAGCTCGACACGTCCGTCGATGAACCGGTGATCCTCGACTTCGACGCCTCGTTGGTGATGGGACTCGCCGAGTCCAAAGAGATGGCCGCGTCAACCTACAAAGGTGGCTTCGGCTTTCATCCCCTGTTCTGCTTCAGTGACCTCACGGGCGAGACGCTCAGCCACACGCTTCGTCCGGGCAACGCGACGGCCCATAACGCGGCCGATCACGTCGAGGTCTTAGACGCGGCCCTCGCCCAACTGCCCGCGTCGATTCGTGTTGGCCACGGCGTGGACGACGAGTTGACGCCCTCTCGCCAGGTCATCGCGCGCGCCGACAACGCGGGGTGCACCTTCGAATTCTTGGCGGCGTGTCGAGCCCGCAAGGTCAACTTCTCGGTGACCGCGCGCGCCAACGCCCGCTTACAGAGCGCTCTTTACGCGGCCTCCACGCGCGAGGACCTCTGGCGCCCCTCGTTCTCTCAAGACGGCACGCGGCGTGAAGGAGCAAGCGTCTGCGAGGTGACCGACTTTCTCCACTTTCGAAAGATGCCGAGCGGCACGCGCTGCATCGTGCGACGAGAACCCTTACACCCCGGCGCCCAGCGCAGTCTCTTTCCGAGCGACGAGTTTCGTTACTGGGGTTTCTACACCGACTGCGAGGGCGACCCCGAAGAGCTCGACGTGATGATGCGGGCCCACGCCCACGTCGAAGACCACATCCAACGACTGAAGGAGTCCGGACTCACCCGCTTTCCCTTTACGAAGTTTGAGGCCAACGCCAACTGGCTGATGAGCGTCGCCATGGCCGCGGACCTCGTGCGCTGGTTCCAACTGCTCTGTCTCGAGGGTCGCTGGCGAGACGCTCGACCGAAGGCGCTTCGCTGGGAGATCTTTCACGCGCCCGGGCGAATCATTCGGGGTGCTCGACGCGTCGTCGTTCGGGTCATCGACGGTTGGCCCACGCAACGACAACTCCTCAGCGCCTACCAACGCATTGCCCTACTGACCTGACGCGATCCACGTTCACCTCAGAGAGATCCACAAAGGGATCGCTGCGCCTCGTTACACCTCGTGAGTCATTTTGCATGGCCAAAATTCGACGGGAGAACGCTCACCAACACTCGCCAGTGCGTCCATCGTCAATCTGCAGCGTGGGCCACTCAAAAACGGAAGAAGCGAAGGTTGCCGGGCCCTTCATGAATGATTGGGGCTAGCCATTCGTAGAGATCGCCTGTGGCAGCCTCCTGCTCAGCGATCTCCCTTGAGTATCCGATGATCTCCCCCACTTGGGCGAAATCGTTCCTGCTGCCTTGGCCGCCGCGGATTCGCTCGACGATGGCGGCCGCGTTGCGCAGCGCCTCGCTGACGTTGTCGCGAGTGATGGCCCACGGAGCGAAGTAACCGACCTCGACTAAGTCGACGGCAGCTTCTGGATTCGATGTTGCCGCGAACTGTCCGCCGTCAATCGTGCCTTTGGGCTTACGGTTGGTGGTCATCATTCCCCATCAACGATTCTGAATCGGATGTCGCCGATTTGGAACTCGCCGGCGTCTTTGTCGTATGTCAACTCCGACGCGCGTCCGAAGTCCATCCATGAGTCGACGTCGCGATCAGTTCCGGACTTGCGAGTGCGCATTGCAAACGAACCCGTCTGCGCTTTGGTGACTGGACGCTTCAGCCCGACCGCTTCGGGCCAGCGAGGGTTCTGCGTGACCTCAAGAACGGTGCCCACTTTGATCGTCCTCTTCAGGTCGGCCATCGTGCCCGTCTTGTGGAGCGTGGGTAGCGACGGGTCGATGACCGGCGCGTGGAACTCCTCGACCTTGGCCTGTCCGTAGTACCTCACGTCGAAGTAGTCGGTCATCACATCCGAGCCGTCGTGGTTATACGAGTCGTGTATCGCCTGAATCGTTTCGCGGACTCGCGCGCCTTCTTCGCTCTCGTACGCGGCGCCTGCACAGCGCCAGTCATGTTGACCCGGCTTGCAACTCGAGGGGACCATGCGTGTGCCCAATTCCAACTGCCCTGTGCACCGACTGTCGTCGGCGGGAACCGTTGCTCCGGCCCAGTTGCTCACCTTGATGTCGATGGACGCGCCACCTGCGTATTTTTGAGTGGTCACACTGATGTCAGCGTCCTTGGGCAGGTCGCCATTCGCGACGGCCTGCTTGATGTCCTGGCGCATGAGTCCCGCGATCTCGGTAACGCCGAGATTCCTCGCGTCTTCGTATTTGGCTCCGTAGCGACGCTCGTAAGGGCGGCGTGGCCGTGTCTCTGACTGACCAAGGACGAGCGGTGCGCTGTCGACGATCACAATCGTGGGCTCGACGAGATCCACTTGCGCCTCGGGGTTCTCAGACGGTGCGAACTGTCCTCCCACAGGCACACCTCGGGGTTGGCGACTCTGGGCGGTCGTCATCGCGTCACCGTCAAGTCGTACTCATCATTGAATGGCTGCTTGGTGATGAAGTAACCGAGCGCGTCTTCACGAATGCCGTTGACAAGTACCTCATCGCCAAGCTCATCGATCACCGAAGACCACACGTGGTCCGACGGCTGCGACTTGACGAACTCGAGGTCAGTTCCGGACGTCTCGAACGTGCCGCCGTAGCACTCATCAAGTGAGTCGTCAGAACCACGGTCGGGGTGAGGAATCGGCTCGTAGAGGTCCGCGAAGTCGTCGCGGTTCATCTGGCGGCTGAACGACTCCCCCTCGTCATACGGAGCGATCTCGTCAACCACTTCCATGAAGGATTCGGCCAACGGTTCAAACATGCGGCTATCACGATCGACTTCGGCAAGGAACCTGTCAGCGACCGCGCGCCACTGTTCGGGGGTCAGATCGCGATCACCGTCGTAGTAGCCACGGTTCCTGAACCAATAGAGAGCCGGCTCGTCGTCGGGCAGGTTCGCAAGCTGCGCTCGAAGCTCTCCGACCGTTGGCCCTTCATAACCTTCGTAAGGAGCGCAGCCCAGATCGACAGTCGCTTCCGGGTTCGTCGACGCGGCGAACTGCCCACCTGCATCTGTGCCTTTGGGCACGCGACTGCGTCCGTTGAGATCTTCCATGTCTCCTTTGATGGGAGTTCTTGACGCAATCGGCCACCTCTTTGGGTGTCCGTTAGAGGATCATCTAACGGGACGCTCGATGCGGGACGGTCCTTTGCGGCAGCACCTGGCTTTTATGAGTCCCGTTTAGGCCGTCCGATAACGTTCTGTCCAAGGTGCCTTTAACGGTACGCTTTTCCCATGAACGTATTGATTGGCTACGCGAGATGTTCGACGGACCAGCAGGACCTAACTGTTCAGCGCCAAGCTCTTGAAGCGTTGGGCGTCGAGAGCGAACGCATTTACTCCGACCACGGACTGACGGGCACCAATCGTGACCGGCCCGGACTTCGCGACGCACTCGCCGCGTGCCGAGAAGGTGACACGTTGGTCGTGACGAAACTGGACCGGCTCGCGCGTTCCGTACCCGACGCTCGCGACATCGTCGACGAGCTGACCAAGCGAGGTGTCAAACTGCAACTCGCCGGCTCGGTCCACGACCCTAATGATCCGATCGGGAAGCTCCTCTTCAACGTGCTCGCGATGGTGGCCGAGTTTGAATCCGACCTCATTCGTTCCCGTACTCGAGAAGGCATGAAACTCGCCAAGCAGCGCGGACGTCTAAAGGGCAAGCAACCGAAACTGAGCGATCTCCAAGTCGCGCACCTCGGGGAACTGCACGATGCGGGCGAACACACCGTCAGTGAGTTAATGGATCTCTTCGGTGTTGGGCGAGGAACGATCTATCGTTCTCTCGAGCGACGGGTTACGGAGCCCCGTGCTCGTCGAGCCACTGTGCCAACGCCTCGGTGACTATCGTCGAGCGGGCAATGCCAGTTGATTCCGAGAACGCGTGCATTCGATACAGCACATTGCGGTCGACGTAACCAGTCCAGCGCTGCATTCTCTGTTCAAAGGACCCACGTCGTTTCGCGATGTTGGCACCCTCGACTGGAGCGCGTAACGGTGCTTCGGCGCGGGTCGGTTCAGCTCGGGTAACTTCAGCCGCGGCCTTCAGTCGATCCTCAAGTTTGCTCATCGGTCTCCTTCCAACGGGCGGCGATCTCATCAGCCAGTGGGCGAAACATCGCGAGAACTGGCATCGTTGCGAAGGACTGAACTACGCGCTCCGACAGTGGCAAGACGTTCGCTGAAACGGGATGACCAGCATCGGCGCAGAGCTGCTGAATGGTCTTTCCCGCGGACGTCGAGCGGCGAACTCGTGAGGGAACGACGAGGTACGACTGGCTCGCCGGCAAGAGAGAAAGCGTGTCGGGGAGTTGGTCCGCCTCGAGCGGAGAGGGTGCCATCGGAATGAGAACAAGATCCGCAACGGCGGCGGCGGCAGTAATCGCGTCGGCGTCGTTAGGTGGCGTATCGAGCACCAACCAGTCGTATAAATCGGCAAGAGACGGAACTGCTTGAACGATGGTTGACGCCGAACCGGCGGCAACATCGAAGAGGTCGAGGTCCTGCATCCAGTGGAGCGCGGAACCGTTGTCGTCGAGGTCAATGAGTCCGACTCGGTCCGGCAAACACGCCGCGAGCCCGACCGCCAAAGTGGTCTTTCCGACCCCGCCTTTGCGGTTGCAAACCGCGATCGTCCTCATTGGACCTTCAATCCTATACCGAAACGTGTACGTATACGTCCACGTGTACGTCAAGTGCAAAATTTGTGTTCAACTATCCACTGTCAATCGAGACTTTTGGTCGCGATGAGGCTACGTAGAGGTGTACGTACACGTAAACGACTACGTGCGTCAATGCTGATCAAAGGGCTGATTCTGGCCACAAACTGGGTTGAACTCTAGCCCCATTTTTTAGAAACCATGTGGCGTCTGGTCTGAGTTGACCGTATGTGTTTTATTTGCGAAAGAGCGGGAGGTTGGCCTCAGAAGCAGATATTTGCGGGGTTCGTGGGCGCATCACCCTACCTCCGACTCGGTTGTCTCCCGATGATCTCGACCGGCGTTCCGGGCGGGAAGTAGCCGCGTCGACGTCGCTCCAATCGGCGGGTGGCAATGACACTCGGGATCTTCGAGCCCTTTGTGAGGTTGTGGCGAGCGCACAGCGCAACGAAGTTCGACATGCTGGTAGCCCCGCCCTTGGAGTGTGGATAGTGATGATCTCCGTGCGTTGGTGCGTTGGTGCAACGACGTCCGAAGACGTTGAAGTGTTCGCATTGATTCCCCGCACGGATGAAGCCGCTGGTCCTTTCGGAGAGCGAGAAAATTCGCCTGGGATCGAGTCGCGCTCCGTGTCCGCGGCGTCCCGTGACGACGACCACGACCACTATGGCGACGATCAAATAGACGACGACGTGAGTCACGCTACGAAGTGCAACTCGGCGACGCCGAATAGTTCACAAACGCTCCACCTGCACTGTCGTAGTCCGTGGCCACGTAGGTGCCTTTAGCGGCGGCAAATGAAACGGTCGCTGTCTGGCCTGACGACGAGTAGTCGGTCGGGCCGTCCACCGTCAAGGAGTTAGATGCGGTTGGTCCTGTACCGCTGACCGTGACATTCTGTCCACCCGAGCACGTGAACGTCACGGTGTAGGACGTTTGGGGAACAGTGGTTGTGGTTGTCGACGGAGGCCGACGACGAATGGTTGTGGTCGTAGTGGGTGGCCTCGTCGTTGTGGTCGTCGTCTCGACGGGGTGCGTCGTGGTCGTGACGGGCGGCCGTGGCCTCGTCGTTGTAGTCGTCGGAGGTGCCACGTGGTGGTGCGGTTTCGTAGTCGTGGTAGTCGGTGGCGGCTTGGTGGTGGTGGTAGTAGTCGGGGCCGCCGTGGTAGTCGTTGTCGGGGCCGTGCTTCCGGTGACCAGAGTTTTGTGAGCGCCTGGCCCTAACGCGTACCCCGCCGCGAGGATGACTGCCAAGAGCGCGATTCCTACGAACGGTCCTCGTGCCCGGAGATACCACCGGAAGGTTTGACCCGGCGTGCGAAGCAACGACACGTTGCTCTTCGAGTTGCCGGACCTCTTGTCGTCATCGCTCACGGTCAGCTCCCGGAGTTTGCGTTACAGGAAAGGGTCTGCCGCCCGTACGTCTCGCCAAGGAGGGTAGGAGAGAAATACGGGCGGCAGAGTTCATGCGTGACTAGCGACTAAAAGTCGTCGTCGTCGTCCGCTGCTGGCTTGGCCTTGGCCTTGCTGGCGGCGGCAGGCGCGTCGTCATCAACGTCACTGGCCTTGGCCTTCGTGACCTTGGTCACGCTGGCGGTCGCCCAACGCAAGTCGGGGCCAACGGCTGAGGCGGTGACGCTGACCATCGTGAGCGACTTCTCTTCGCCTTCGATGGTGACGTCCTTCGAGTAGGTGTTGAAGCGACCGATCACAAGGACGCGCTGCCCCTTGCTCAACGACTTCGCGACGTTCTCGGCGAGGGTGCCAAACGCGGTGACGTTGATGAAGTGCGACTTCTCGTCGTCACCTTGACCTTCGTTGACCGCGACGGTGAACGTGGCACGGACAGTGCCCTTGTCGCTCTTGGGCTCAACGAGATTCGGGTCCTTGGTTAGGTTCCCCACGAATGAAATGTTGTTCATGCTGGTACTTCCTTCTGCTCAATCGAGCGGCATTGAGTAGGTGATTTACCTGCTCGATCTCCTATGGATTGATCTCTAAACCAGTGGCGGATTTCTTGGAATCCTCCGGAAACCGTTGAATTCATGCACTTCGATGGTCGTCCGGGCCAGCGAGCGCGTTGGACGCGCCAGAGAAGTGCGCTGGGGCGTCGATGCCACAGAGGGTTCTGGTGCCACTCTGACGGAGCGAGCCTCTGCCTGGGGTATTTCAGCGGCTGGGTAGTCGAAGCCATCGTCGTCGTATTCAGAGGGGTCGACGAACTCGAGTTCAAGCGGATCAACCGAGTCGTCGAGCAAGGCATCGCTCTTCGTAGCGACAGCGGGATGCCCCTGGCGTGGCTTGTCGAAGAGAGTTGGCGTGTCCGGCACTGTGTCGTCAACAACAGCGGTCTGATCGTTGATGGGGAACGACCAGATCGAGTTGACCACGAGTTCCTTGACCGACACCTCTTCGGTGTCTGTTCCCTCGTCAGTGTCGCGCTGGTAAGGCGTCTTTGTCTTGACAATTCCGTCGACGCCGATGATGTCGCCGACCTTGGGCACCGTGCCACTGCGCACGATCTTGTCGAGTGTGGTGTTCCATATGACGCAGTCGATGGTCGTCTTCGTGCCAGAGAGTCGCATCTTGGCAAAGCTCGTCTTGCGCTTCAAGACTTCCCACGACGTGACTAGTCCGATCGTGCTCACGTTGCCTTCGTCTGGTAACCGATGCAGCGCGAAGGGGACGCTGCGAGTCTGAGGGGATCGCCACGTCTTGATCTGATCCTTGAACACGCTGAGCGGATCGGCGGAGACGAGGATTCCGAGCCGGTCGCGCTCGCGGACGGAGTACTCGAGAACGCCCCATTCCGACTTCGAGACGGTGGCGCCCGGGTTCTTACGAAGAGTTTCGAGTGCGTCAAACATTCCCTTGCGAGTACCAAAGGCGTCGAAAGCCCCAGACTCGATGAGTGCTCGGAGGACAGTGATGGAGACGCGGCGAGTCCCATTGGTGACCCTGACACGGATTGCGAAGTCGGCAAGAGACTTGAATGGGCCGTGAGCGGTACGTTCCGCCACGATCTCGGCGGCAACTGTTCCCACGTCGCGAATCTTCGACAATCCGAAGAGCACGACCCCGTCGTCACCGACCGTTGGGTAGGCGTCGCTCCGATTGACGTCCGGGTGACGCAGCTCGACTCCCTCTTCGCGCAGCGAGGCGAGAAAGGCCAGGCGCTTCTCCTGGTTGTCTGAGATCGACAACCAACCAGCGGCGTACTCAGTCGGGTAGTTCGCCTTCAACCATGCAGTGATGAACGAGAGGCGCGCATATCCAACCGAGTGGGACTTGTTGAACGAGTACTCCCCGGCCGACTTCATTGCGTCCCAGAGATTCTCCGCGGTGCGCGCGGCGAAGGCTAACTTGGGTTCGCCTGCCATGTCGAGGTTGGCTTGGGCACCTTTGATGAACAGTTCCCCCGAGCGGTTCATCTTCTCGCGGTCCTTCTTGCCGATGGCCCTGAGGAGATTGTCACGCTCCGGAGGATTGAAGCCTGCGACCAACTCCGCGATGCGAAGCAACTGCTCTTGGTAGACCATGACCGCCAACGTCTCGTCCATGACGCTCGCGAGGATCTTCACCTCGGCGGGGTTCTTCGTGAAGATGTCGTAACTGGTCTTTTCGAGACCCGCTTTGCGGTTCGCGTACATGTCGTGCATACCGATGCCGAGCGGCCCTGGTCGATACAGCGCGATGAGGACGGCCAATTCGTCGACGGATGCCGGACGCAGTCGCCTGGCGAGATCCTGTGTCCCCTGTCCCTCAATTTGGAAGATGCCCTCGGTGCGTCCCGAGCCCACCATCGTCCACGCCTTCTTCGCTTCGTCCGTGCCTTTGTCGGGGACCGTGTCGACGTCCAGATCAATGCCGTGGCGTCGCTTTATCTCGCGCACGGCCGCCTCCACGACGTCGAGGTTGGCCAGACCAAGGATGTCCATCTTCAAGAATCCGAGATCCTCAAGCGCCTCACCGTCGAACTCGCTCACCCATCCACCCGTGCCGCCGGACTTCTCAGTGCGCCGGTCGCTCCGTAGCGGGATGAGGCCGACGAGTTCCTCGTCGCCGATCACCACACCGCATGGGTGAATCGACTCGGTATTGACAACCCCTTCAAAGCGTTTGGCGATCTCGATGACTGGCTCGCTCCCAGACTCAGCGGCCAACTCACGAAAGCCTGCGCCCGGAGCCCAGCCGGGGTCTCTAAGAGCTTTGATGGTGGCGGTCTTGCCGTCTCCCAGCGTCGGTACCTGGTTAGCGAGGGCTATGCCCGCCTGGCTGGCACCCAGCACCTTGCCGGCGACTCGAAGAGAGTTCTTCGAGAGTGAGTACCCCAGTGTGCCAATGAGACCGACCGAGTCCTTGCCCCAGCGCTCAATGAGATAGTTGACGACCTCCTGGCGGCGACCCTGCTCGAAGTCGGTGTCGATGTCCGGCATCTTGTTACGCGTCGGGTTCAAGAAGCGCTCGAAAAGTAGACCGTGTGCCAGCGGGTCGACGGCGATGATGCCCATGCAAAAAGAGACGCACGAACCGGCCGCTGATCCACGCCCCGGTCCCACACGGATGCCTCGGGATTTCGCCCAGTCGATCATGTCGGCGACGATGAGGAAGTAGTCAGAGAGTCCAGCATTGGAGATGATGTCCAGCTCGTAGCGGAGCCGCTCCTTTACGACGACGGGCAGCGGCGACGAGTATCGACGTTTAGCCCCCGCTTTGACTTTCTCATGCAGTAATTCGCTGGCCGAGCGCTCGTTGGTGGGATCGAACGTCGGGATGCGCAACCCGTGCTCGGGGAACATGGAGTACCCGCTGGCTCGCTCAGCAATTAAGAGAGTGTTGTCACAGGCGTCCTCGAATCCGGGCTGGTCGTCGAAGATGGCGCGCATCTCCTGGGCGCTGCGAAGGTGGAAGCCGCTTCCGCTGAACCGCCAGCGCTTGGGGTCATCGAGTGTCTTGCCCGAGGCCCCACAGAGCCACGCGTCGTGGGCATGTGAGTCCTCTGCACTGGTGAAGTGAGAGTCGTTCGTCGCGACAACGCGCAGATCGTGTCGCTTTGCAATCTCCATAAGCTCGGCGTTCAGACTGTCCTCGATCGCGATTCCGTGCGACATCACTTCAATGAAGAAATTGTCCTTCCCGAATATCTCGACGAGATCGCGCGCGGCCGCGTTGGCACCATCCCTATCCCCTAGCGCCAGTCGACTCTTGATCGCACCTCCGAGGCACCCCGACAGAGCAATCAGTCCCTGAGAGTTCTCGGCGAGTAGCGATAGATCCATGCGCGGCCTCGACCAAAAGGCGTCCCCTTCGTGTGAGAGCGCCGACAGTCGCATCAAGTTCTTGAGACCGACCTCGTTCTCCGCCAACAGTGTGAGGTGGGTGTACTTCGACTCCCCCGGTTCAGACGTATCAGAAGCATTGCTGTGGTCGATCGACTTGCGGGCAATCTCGCGACGGAGTCGTGCGTTGGACTCCCCGTCTTCAATGGCCATGTACGCCTCAATGCCGGCGATGAGAGACACCCCTCGTTTCGCTGCGGACTGGTGCGCCACGTAGAGACCGCTCAAATTGCCGTGGTCGGTAATGGCGAGCGCGCTCTGTCCGTCCGCAACTACCGCGTCAAAGAGGTCGTCAGGACGCGCGATCGAGTCGCGCACGCTGTGGGACGAGTGCGTGTGTAAGTGGACAAAGCCCTGAGCCATCAAACGCCTTATGTGCCGAGGCGACGATCAGTACTGGCCTAGCCCTTACTCCTTTGTTTATCGAGGTTTTTGAATCTGATGAGACGGCCTCTACCCGAATCAGCATTCGCACTATGGGCGGAGGATTGAGTGAACGAAAGTAGATTCTTCCCATGAGGAGGCTAAGGCTGGGAGTGTTGCTGGCTGGCCTCGTCGTCGCAGCAGTCGCGTTCATACCATCCGCCGCGGGGGCAGCGTCCGTCACTTTTGGAGTTCCCGGCCTCGAGCTTTGCGGCTCGCTCCCGCAATATCAGTGTGACCTCGGGCCAGTTCGCGAACATTTCCCGGACTACGGCAACGTCTGCTCCGACGACGACTGTTACTTCGTCTCCGCTGCGGACTGGGAGAAGGTTGCCGCCGGCGTTACCCCAACTCTCACGACGCTGGACCTTGACTACAAGTCCGCAGGGCAAACCTTCGCGGGAGGTCTCTCCGCACCGGACCTTTGGGCTTACTGGAAGACGTCAGGCATCGACGGCTTCTACCTCTCCAGCGAGGCGACAGTAAGCAAGAGCTCATCGGCCATCGAAAACGCAGTGAAGGCGCACCGCGCGCTCATCGTTCAGGACGTCGCCACCAATTCATCGTTTATGGGGACAACCAAGGTAAGGGCAGGCACAGCGATAATGATCGTCGACGGCTACACGCCCAAGGGACCGCTTGTGGTCTACCAAGCCAAGACAATCCAAATGACGTGGCCGCAGTGGAACGCCCAGGTTCGATCAGTTTGGGAGGTGGTCGTCTCGACGACTGCGCCGCAAGGCACTACAACAACACCGCCAACGTCGACGACAAACCCGACCGCCACGCTCGCGCTTAGCTCGAACAACCTCACTTCGGCGGGCGGCGCCGTGACTCTGACGTACTCATCACAAAGTGCAACGACATGCACGCTTACCTCATCGCCGGCGATTTGGACGACGGCAACCGAGACAGTCGCTTGCAACGGGACCTACGAAGACACTGTCGCGCCAACAACCACCGCGCAGGAGTGGACCTTCACGTTTACGGCAAGCAACGCAGCCGATCAGTCGGCGACGGTGACCCAAACGCTGGTTGAGTCCGCACCGGCTTCAACAACACCGCAGTTTGATAATCCTTCACCGAACTGGTCCGGTTACGTCGTTCCGTCCAGTAGCGCGTTGGTTACCGACGTCAGTGGTGATTGGACGGTGCCAATTTTGAACTGCTCGGATACGCCTACCGGAGACTCATCGGCATGGGTGGGGATAGGCGGCCAGCAATGGAACTCCACGTCATCGTCGGGGGTACTCCTTCAAACGGGCACCGAGTCCGACTGCGTCAACGGAGTCCAGGAAAACGACGGGTGGTGGGAAGAGTATCCGGCCAATCCGAATCACGAGGAGATATTCAACGAGTTCCCAGTGTCCCCCGGAAACGAGATCGAGGCGGCCGTCTACGAACTAAACGATGGCTCTTGGGAAACTGCCGTCAGCGACCTCACAACAGGGCTCTCGGGCTACATGATTACCGGCGAAGCCTGGGGCGTATCCGAAACGGGAGCCCCCTCGTTCACGGATCAGGGAAGCACCACTGGGCTGAGTTATTCCGGCGGTTACACCGCAGAATGGATCGTTGAGGACACCGGCGTTGCGTCCACGCCAGGTTCCTACTATCCATTTCCGAACTTCGGCTCCATTACTTTCAGCGACATGAGATCCAGCTTTTCTTCTTGGTACTTAACGCCAGATGAAGAATGGGGCATTGTGCAAAGTGGCGTGACGCTGGCGGCTCCAACGAGCACATCAACAGATGGATTCACCGACACATATACGGGGCCGTAAGGAACACTCGACTACAGGGTCGAGGCTCGCTCGGCCTGGCGCCGGCGAATGTCTTCTGGGTTCGTCGAAGCCAACCGTAGGAAGTGATCCGGCAGTCTGATCTCGACGGGCACCGCGCGCCCTGCCAAGTCGACATAGATGCCGACAGCGCCGCGCAATACCTCTCCGCTCCTGGCGTCACGTAACGCCCGCATCGAGTTCCAGTTCGGAGCTACGCCGTCCTCGGCGCCCGCCGTGCCGAGAGTGGCTTTCGCGGTGATCCGACCCATCCGTTCCGACGTCGCCTCCAACTCAAATAACGCACAGGCGGCGGCCGCCTCGTTTGGGTCCTGGATCGGCAAGATGAGACCGCGCGAAATGTATCCGGCGAGATCCGCATCGATAGCGTCTGTAATGCGCTGGGTGAAGAGCATTGGGAGCACTTGCTGGCTTCGGGCGAGGCGACCAAGACGCTCAATCTCGCTGCGACCAGCCCCCAGCATTACCCACGCCTCGTCGAGCATGAGGACTCCTGAGCGCATCGCGAGCGCCGAGGCCGACCCGAAGACCATCATGCGCACGAGCGCTAGCGCAATGCGCTGATTCAAGTTGACTTCCTCTTGCCCAGGAGCTGGGAGGTCGAGGTACGCGTCACCGACCTTTATATAGGTGATGCCCTGAGCGGCCCTCAGCCCCTGGCCACCGTTAGTACTTCCCACACACGCGCGGAACATTGGAGATGACGTCGCGAGGTCCATCACCGCCTCAACCATCGGCTTAGGAGCGATGCCGTCCTTAAGAGCGATCTGTAGGGCGACGCCAATACAGTCGGCGCCACGCTCGACGCCATACGCGATCGCCCGCTGCACCGGCATCTCGTAGTTCATCGCGCTGAGCCCCCACGGGTTAATGGTCATCAGCATTGACGCCGCCAACTCTGCTCCCGAGTTTTGAGACTTCGAGAAGCGCAATGGATCGAAGATCCCATCAGCGGTAAGAAGATCGTCCAGACTCGAGACGCGCCCTCCCGCCGCCTCAACGACTGCGGAGTGATCCGATCCCAGCTTCGGGTCGATGATGATGATCGGCGTGCGCTCGCCATAGACCGACGTGATGCGCGACAACTGGTCGGCCAGGTACAACATGGTCGCCGTCTTTCCCGAGCCGGACTGACCGGCACACACGAAGAAGGGCAAGGAGTCTTCGTCGGCCGCGGCCGTCGGCGAGACATACGCGGGTTGACGGTCATTCTCGGTGAAGCCCAGCATCGCTCCGTCACGGTCCCCCACCGCCGAGAGACCGGAGAGCCCGGAAGCTCCGATCGCGATCGTGGGCAGGTCGTTTAGATACGGATTGGCGCGTATCGGCGACGCGAGCCACGTTTCGGCCAACGCCTGATTCTGACGAGAGACCATCGTCGAGAGCGACAATGCCGATCCCGGCGCGAACTCACTCAGGTCGTAGCCGTTCAGTCCGACTTGACCCGAGACAGCGACCAACGTTGAGCAATCCATCAACGTTGCGGGCCCACCTGTCGCGTAGAAGCGCTCCAGGTCGTCGATTTCGGCCAGGAGCTCCTCCTGCTCGGCACGAGCCATCTTGTTCTGCTGGTATCGCTCGTTGATGTCGTCGGTGAACTTCTTCTTGCCTCGACGTAGTTCACTGCGCGTCACCGTCGACGGCTCGAGGCGAGCCCTCATCGAAATGCACACTGCACCTGAGTTGACGAGGTTGGCCGCCCATTGAGCGGTCACTGACGTGGCGTCGGGGTACCCAAAGTCGAACGAGCGAACGGTGGCGAAAGTAATCGTGTGATGGTTCGCCAGGTTCCACGATGCGCACGCGTCGTCGCCGTCACGTCCCACGAGGCGCGCAGCCGACTGCATTGACGACGTCGAGGAGAAGATGTGAACGTGGTCGTCGTGCACCAACATCGGCGTGTCGGGCCCACGTCCTTGGTTCCACCACGCGTTGGCCAAGGCGAAGTCCTGGTCGGTCATGGACAGAAGACCGGACCTTGCCATAACGGCACTCATCGCTGCGAAGTCCTGGTCGAAGTCCTCCAAAGGGACTGTGCCCGTCGTTAGGGTCTCCACGACCGAGTCGAAGGCGCTCCGTATCCCGCCCTCGCCAACTTGGTCCTTCAGTCGGACACCAACGAGCAATACGCGCCGCAACACTTGGGTGTTCGAGAAACCGCTGGCCAAGTAGCTCGCGAGCTGAGAATCGGGCGGAGGCAAGAAACTCGCCGGCACATTCACGAGGAGCAGATGGACCTCACGGTACGAGCCCTTTGACATCTTGCGACGGTTGACGCGAACGTGAGTCGTCGCAGCGATCTCTTCCAGAACGAGACGCAGGGGCTCGCCGGCCGCCAGCGCCTGCTCGGGTGAACGAGCGTCCGTCACCGGTGAGAGTGGCACTTTGGCAAAGAGCCACACCGAGTTGTCAGTACCGAGTACTCGCCCACCGGACTTCCGACCGAGCACTGCTGTTGGCCACCACGGATCGGTGTCGTCACGTTTCTTGTCGAATAGTCCCATCGTTCCTCTATGTCTCTTGGTGGGCTTCAGTGGCGACTAGTGATGCGCGTTTTGGTAGGGAACGAGGCTTGGCCCGGTGCCAGGAGGCCCCCAGGCGACCACGACAGGGGCAACGGTGTTGGCACGCTCGACCAGCAGGTCCATCGTCGTCGAGGGTCCATCGTTGAATCCCTGCGTCGCGGGATCAACCTTTTCGTGGTTCCACACGATGTCGAGATTCACTTCCACAATCTCCGCACTCGGGCTCACCGACTTTTTCTGGACCGGCGCGTTAGGTGCGACACGCGTGGCCGCCGCCACAACGGTGTCCTTGGCCGAGGAGACGCCCGTCAGCGGAAGGTAGGAGCCATCACTGTGGACGTCCCCCACCGCTAAGCGCAGGCGCGACGAACTTCCCGACACATACGCCGACAGCCAACCATTGATCGCCCCCTGTACCGGTCCTGAGACGGTGTCACTCGACGAGAGGCCCGACCACGGGCCTCCGCCATCCCATCCGCTCACCGTCCCCGTCGGCGGGACCACGATGAGACTCGGTCCGCCAAGCGCAACGGCACCGCCACCGGCCTTCAAGGCGACTTCGACAGTGGCGTCGTAGATCGTCTGCGAATTACCGCTTGGAACGGTCAAAGTGAATGAATCCAGTTCGGCGGTCCACGTTGAATCTCCATTAGACGGTCCCTTCGATGGAGCCACGTCCTTTGCGCCGTCCCACGAGAGAACGGTTGCATGAGGCAATGGTGAAGGCGTTTCCGCCAGCCACTGCTGTATTTCGAGTGTGGCAACCGTGCGACCGGGGCTGCTCGACGCCGAGCCTGAGTCATTGGTTATGGGAGGCGCGGCGTGGAAGCTCACCAAGATGACGAAGAAGGCCAACACCAGCACGAACGGCAACGTGACCGCGGAGAATCGAACGTATCGGCGAATGCGACGCTGCCTCTTAGCGATGAGGTCGGCCGCAGGAGTACCGACGCGCGGTACTAACTCGTCGCGGTAATCCCACACCAACGACGACGTCGAGGCGTTCCTCGTTGGACGACGATTCGTTGTCTGCTTGCGCTTGGTCTTACCATTCATCGTCGTCTCCGTGATCGATCACGAGGGGTTCAAAGGAGTCATCGTCGCTGACGACAATGGGAAGAGGGCGACGCACCGGACGGGTTTGCGCGGGAACGGCCACCGGAGACGAGACGGGTACATCGCGTCGCTCGCGTCGACGTCGAGCTGCGAAGTGAACCGAACTCTCCCCGTCCTCCATGAGAGATTCGATCACCTCGTCATTAGCCGTCTCTTCATTCGCGAGCGCAAGGCGCACCCACGCCTCGGGTGCGTTGATGAGTTCCTGCACACACGACGCGCAACGCACGTCGCCTTCACGTCCGACCCGTTCGCGACACGGTTGCCAGCAACGATGGCACTTACCAGGGCTGTGAAGTTGATCGTGCGGGTTCTTGCCACGTCGCCATGATTGGCAGCGCTTCATTTACTTGCCCAGTTCTCGAAGCAACGAGCGAAGGAGTCCGGACTTGGCCGCATCGTCGATGACTTGAGCGGCCTTCGCGAGGGCGAGACCGGCGTGCGCCGGCGAGGCGGGTGGCGAGGATGGGAGTAGTCCGCCGAGTTCGATGAGGACGCGCCAGGCAGTGCGGAAGGTTGTCTTGTTGTTGGTAGCAAGGACCGTCGCGAGAATTCCCGCTTCCATTGGATCGGCATCGGCGACTTCGAGCACTGACGAGAGGACTCCGCGCACTTCAGCCTCACCTTTCAGCGTGTCGACCACAAGATTGGTGATGTCCTCCGACGATGACGACGCAGCGACCGCGAGCAGTTCGCGCTTCGCGACGGTCATTGACGCCACGGACAGAGTCAGGCCAACCTGGTGGCGAAGCACCACGTCGCCGGGACGCTTGACGCGACGCTGAGACTTTGGTTTTCCAGTGGGGGCAGTCGCCTCGTCGTTCTCGGTGCGGTCAGAAGCAGGAGATTCGGGTGAAGTGATGGTCATGCTGTTCACCATGCGGCCACTTTCCGGCTTAGTCGGCTCCCTCAGACCGCTGGTGCCTTCCACTTGCCCGTCTTGGTAAAGAGGTTGCGGTATGCGGCGATCGCGCTGACCGGAGCCTCAGCGCCCTTGGGCGGATTCTGCAACAACGCGCGAGCGCCGGGGTAGCCCAAGTCAGCGCGATTGGCCTCAGCGCACGACACGATGACTTCAAACACCGACTCCCACGTTTTCTTGTCGGCCCTCATCTTGGCGATGGCAACCACGGCTGACATCAGAGCAAAGATGCGGTCAGGACGCTCGCTCCAATCGACGATGCTCGGGTCTTTGATGACATCTTCGGGGTCGTAGAGGTCAGATGATGCGAGCCACGCGGCGTACTCAAGAGCCACACCTTCACCGACAAGCCCCTTCATCACGAGGAGCATCGCCTCGTCATCGTCAGGCTGTAACTGTGAGAGAACGTTCGCGGCGTTGGTCCACGAGCGCGGGCTTGGCCAACCCCGACCAGCCTGCGTAGGGTCGGTCGGCACCGCCAAACGAAACTGTGGCGCTTGCTTCAAGAATCCAAGAACTGAGGACTTCGCGCGAATCGCGAACGACGCATCGCCATTATTCAACATTGAGTCGATGGAAGGAACCTCCATGTACTCAAAGTCGGTCACAAATCCGTCAACCCATGCGTCGCCATCGAACACCCAATCCAAGTGCAACATGCGATTGGCAACCGGCGCGGCCAAGTCCCAGCCATCGACAGCAATTTCGGGAGGGTTGGCGTCCGCGATGATGGCCACGGTGTCGGGCAACTGCGTTTCGCCAACGACGCGCTCTTGAAGCACGCGCAACATGACCCGCTGAACGCTCGGCGCTGACGTGGTGAGTTCACCAAGAAACAGGAGTGCCTTGTCGGCTTCGCGCAGACGACGCGCCCACGACAGTTCGGCATACGTTGTCTCGCCGTTAACTTCGACAGGAAGGCCCATGAAGTCGCTCGGCTCACGATTGGAACCAACGACGCTCTCGACGTGGTAGCCCCACGCTTTGCCCCAGGCGTTAATCGTGGCGGTCTTGCCGACGCCGGGCGCGCCCCACATAAGGAGAGGCACGTTGGCCCTGAGGGCCGCGACGGTGGCTCGGTTGAATGGAGTAGATGTGAAGTTGCTCATGGACTCGTCGTGCACCGAGCCAACGAATTCTGTCCCAGCTAGTTAATCAACCTCACTCGTGGCAATCCGGCTTGGATGTTAGTTATCGTTAGTGTCGCGCCCCGAAATGGAATTTCAAGTGAGACGGGGCAACTGGAGGAACGTTGCCGATAGAGGAGTTAGTTCGCTCGGGTACTGTTCGTCCAATCGTTCGGTGGGGCGATCCGGTCATGCACTCCCCCACACACGCCGTTGCAGATTTTGGGCAGGCGCTTCAGACATTGATTGCTGATATGTTCGCCACGAATCGCGCAGCGGACGGCGCCGGCCTCGCTGCTCCACAAGTGGGTGCCGATCTTGCGGTATTCGTTTTCGACTGTTTTGACGCTGATTGGGAACGTCGCATCGGTCTCGTGTGCAACCCGACAGTAACTTTTGCCGACCGAACACGGCGGCGCTTCGTTGACTTAGACGAAGGTTGCCTATCACTTCCTGGTGCTTACGCTTCAACGATCCGTCCTGACTTCGCGATCTGTCGGGGCCAAGATCAGTATGGAAACGACATTGAAGTCGTCGGTACCGGAACGCTTGCTCGTTGCCTTCAGCATGAAACCGACCACGTGAACGGTCTTGTGTTCGAAGATCGAATTCCCCGTCAACTGCGCAAATTGCTCCACTCACGGCATGAACAAAATGCTTGGCGTTATCCGGCGAGCTGGCCCACTTCGCCGTCTGAGTAGCTCAACATCACATGCGAATGAACCGCACCTCTTAGAAGCTCTCTGGGGCTTCGAAAATTGATTCCAAATCGGGAAGCCCGAGTTGCTGGTGTGCCCACGAGAGCCAGGTCGATTCGTTCCTGTACCAGTTCACCCAGTAGCCCGACTGTTGATCGAACGACCCATTCGACCCGCGCGCCATCAATGACTCTCGATACTGATGTTGGTATTGAAGATTCACGAAGCTCCACGCTTGCCCTTTCATCGTCTCGATTTCAATCGGGGCGGAGTTGGTTGAGAAAAGGGGCGGCGCTGAAAGTACAGCACCAGCCACGTGAGGGAAACCCCTCAGTTCATCCACGATCCTTCCGGCGATGATCTCGTGAACTTTCTCCGGCTTAACGCCCAACGTCGCGAGACCCCAAAACCGGCTTGACTCATTGAATCGCAGCCAGAGGGGTTCGACCCCGCGACCCTGTTCGGCCTTCTCGTGAACCTGAGCGGAGATTCGGCTCAGTTCGTCGGCATGTTGAATCTCGTATGAGTGCAACAGGCCGTTTTCGGGTGGGCCGGAAGTCACAACGAGTTCGCCGTGCGGTCCAAGGTCCACGAGAACATCAGAGTGACTTGCAACCGCTTCGGCGGCGGCGAGACGAAGGCGTGCGCTCAGGTCAGTCAAATTCACTTTGGTTACATCACCGACGAGATGACCCTTCGTCCACGCCCCAAACTCGTACGCGACTTGAAACAGAACGTCTTCGAGCCGGCGTCCGGCGCTCAGGTAACGGGTAGTTGTGGCGTCGAGGCGGAAACCCTTCACCTCCACGAACATCTCTTCATCACCTCGTTTCAACGAAACGTCGGTTGACCTCTGGCCATGAGTATCTGGCTCCAGGCTGACTTCCCAACCATCTCTCAGCGCGAATCCGGCAACCTCAAGTTGGACCATCGCGTGATCAAAATGACCCAGATCGTTCCTCAGATCACGCTGAAATTTTGACCATCCCTTGACCTTCTGAAGTAACTCGATCTGGGCACTGAAGGTGAGGATTCGACATGCGACATCGGCCGTCTTGTTGAAAATCCACTCCATCGAAAGAAGCTCATGCGGGGGTGACTGTTGGCACCGTTGAAGGTAGTCCGTCCCGAGCAGGCTGGCGATACGCGCAATGGACGCATCGACTTGAGATTTGCCGAGTGGAGTCACGCAGGTAGCGGAGTTCCAACCGTCGGTCCAATAGTCCCAGTCAATCACCCGAGGTTCCAGAGTCATTGCCCGATTATCGCAGGCGAGAGGCGACACTTGGTGGCGTAACCGAGAGCCCTAATGCGATCGCGGCAGCAATACGTGCATCACATGGCACATCGGGCAACTCATCGGAGTCGGCGCGGACACAGCCCGAAAGACAGACGCCGTAGCCTCCATCCGCGTGCTGGGAATAGATTCGCCGCAACGTCGTCCTGTCGAGGCGTTCGATCACTGGGTCGGCTTCCCAATGGGGAGTTCGGATGGCTTAGGCGCGTTCAGGGCTGGGCGCACGACCTCGCTGGTGGTCACGTCGATCACGTCGCCACGTAGCAGGTCGGGGTTGGCGTCGAACATCGCTTGGATTTCACGGCCCGCCTGCTTCATCGCTCTGCGTGCCAACGCATTGAAGTACTCGTCGTAGCGCGAGGCGAGGGCCGGATTGGCCTTGCACTCCTTGATCAGCACCTGGCGATACTGACCTATCAACTCGTTGATTTTGTCGAGGTTGGCGAGCATATCGACTACGTCAAGACCTGCTCCATCCATTTCCGCGCAGGCGTCGAGACTCTTCGTCATCGTGCGCAACTTGCGGTGCACAGCCAACTTCCTCGTCTTACTGAGTTTGGTTGCCTTGGCCATTAGTCCAGATCCAGCCAGCAGATGACTTTGGCGCCGTTAAGAAAGCGCGCGTCGTACTCACGAGCGGCTGCGACGGCTTCTAGTTTCGTGTCGACGCCGAATGCGACGTGCTCACCATTGAGTCGCCTCTCGCCGCCCATAAAGACGGCGGTGAAGGTCTTCTGCCCTGCATCGAAACGACGACGGTGGAAGTCGCTGTGGACCAAACGGATTAGCTCCGCATCGCTGATAAGTGCTTTGAAACTCATGCGCACGACGTGCCCCGAACGTCGAATTCCTGTCTCAGGAAGGGTCTCTGCGCGAGGTCAATTCACACATCCGTGAAAACTTTTGAGCCGCGTAACGCTCCTGATGAGAGCACCCGGAAATTGGCTCGATGAGTGACTTCTAGCGGCTGCTCCACACCGTATTTAGTGCGAAGGAAATGCGAAATCGGGAAAGTCCCGAAGCACTCGCCTCCTTCGTGAAGGAGTACAGCAATGAATGACAGCGAACACCGCAACAGCCTCGGGGAGGACTGCAATGGGTATTGCCCGGAGTTCAATGACGAGGCGAACACTCGCCGTCACTTGGAGTCCCGCCACGCGGGCTGCGGTTCGTGCGGAGGTACTCTCAAGTGCCTTTGTGAGGACCAGGACTAACCAGTCCATCACGCCGGTGCCGGGGTGCGTGCTGCACCCCGGCCTCTCGGCTGAAATGTCTTACGACTTAACGGTTGCCACCGTGATGATGTACTCAGACCAGTGCTTCGTCTCCGCGTTGTAAGTCCCACCGACCGTCACGATCACGATTCGATGGGCGCCGCATTTCGCGAAGAGTGAGGCTGGCAGCGCCTTGTCAGTCGACATCTTCGACACCTTCGTGACCACGAGCTTTACGACAGCTCCACTCTTCGACTTCGTGGTGAGGACTCCTCCTTTACGCGAGTTGCGCACTATGCCGAGAACGCTCGCTGCGGAGCCAGAGTTTTTCTCCAAGGTCATCTCGGTCCCGCACACCAAAACACGAGCATCCTTCGTGTCGATACTCAACTCTTCGCTACGCGACGGCGTCCCTGAGACATTCACCTGCACCGGCACGACGACCACTGGTGGAACTGGAGGACTGACGGGCGGCACCGGCGGAGTCGGAAAAGTCGGAGGCGTGGGAGGAGGTGTAGATCCACCACCGCCGCCGCCTCCACCGCCACTCGGAGCGGCAGCGAAGGTAACTGTCGTTGCCACGCTGGTCGCATCGAGGTAGTTGCTGTCGGCGGCTATCGCTGCCGTCACGAGACAGGTGCCACTATCACTGGCGCTGAGCGCGCCTGACGCGATGGCACAATCCGTCGCCGAGCCGTCCGTGACGGTGAAGGTCACAGCGCCGGTACCCGAGAATTCCCCCGCTGTGAGTACGAGTGACTGACCAGTTGTGCCAGCGATCGACGTGACGTCGATCGACTGGCTCGCGGGTCCGAGATTCACTGTCGCGGGCGAGCTCGTGGCCGAGGTGTACGTCGCATCCGCGGCGATGGAGGCCGTTACAACACAGGTGCCTGCGCTCGACGACGTCAACGTGCCAGCACTTACCGCACATCCGGTGGCCGTGCCGTCCGTAGCGCTGTAAGTGATTGCCCCGCTACCGGAGTAGCCATCAGATACGAGCGTCAGCGGCGTATCGAAGGTGCCAGACGGCGTCGTTACCGTGATGGTTTGGGCCGCAAGCCCGAGAGCGACAGGCGTTGCCGAGCTTTCAGCGGCGTTGTAATTCGCGTCTCCCGCGATGTGAGCAGTCACAGCACACGTCCCAGCGCCTCCGGCTGTGAGCACCCCGGAGGTGATCGAACACCCGGTCGCAGTGTCGTTCGTGACGGTGAAGGTGATTGCTCCAGCACCCTCATAACCACCAGCCGTGAGGGTTAGCCCAGTTTCGAACGACGTTCCCGAGGTTGATGTCACCGTGATCGACTGCGACGCCAGCGAGAGCATTACTTCCGTCGCTGAACTCTCCGCGGCGTTGTAGTTCGAGTCCGCGGCAATGTGGGCAGTGACAAGACACGTGCCCGCGCCGCTCGCAGTGAGGACGTTTGATGTAATCGAACATCCTGTCGCGGTTCCATTGCTAGCCGTGAAGGTCACTGATCCTGTGCCGGAAGTGCCTGCGGCCGTGAGGTCTAAACCAGCGACCCACGATGCTCCCGATGTGGATGTGACAGTGATGGCCTGTGCCGCGGGAGAGAACGTGACGGTCGTCGCTGAGCTGCTTGCCGCGCTATAGCCCGCATCCGCCGCGATGTGAGCGGTAACGAGACATGTGCCGGCGCCGCTCGTCGTGAGAACGTCGGAGGCGATCGAACACCCCGTCGCGGTTCCTTTGCTCACCGTGTAGGTAATGGCTCCAGAGCCCGAGTAACCCGATGAAGCCAGAGTTAGCGGAGTGTTGAAAGTGCCCGAAGTCGAAGCGACATCGATCGATTGGCTTGCGAGCCCGAGCGACACAGCGGTCGGCGAACTCGTGGCAGATGCGTATTGCGAATCGGCCGCGATGGAAGCGATCACGTCGCAGGTCCCGGTGCTCGTGGCGGTCAAGACGCCCGAAGTCACTGAACATCCGGTGGCGGTCCCATAATCGTCTGCGATCGCAAAAGTGATTGCACCCGAGCCGCTGTACCCACCCGCAGTCAACGTCAATGGTTGGTTGAACGTGCCCGAGGTGGACGTGACGTCAATCGATTGTGTGGCGAGAGCCTCAATGAAGATCTCGGCGGTCGTTCCGCCGTAGGGGACGGCGATAACGGTGCTGCCGTTTGTGGTCGCGCCGCCGCTAAGCACGGGGTTGGCCGAGCCGTACGTTCCGGCTATCCAGTTGATGCCGTCCGTGGACGTGTAGTAATCGCCACCGTCGTCGAACGCGATGAAGCCACCGTCAGCAGCAACTACTCCGCCGCCGTCGTAGGAACCTGGGAACGCGCCCGCGCTCCACGTCGTGCCGTTTGACGAATAGTCGTAGGTTGAGTCGTTCCAGTTGACCGCAACGAATTCGCCGTTCGCGTAGGCCACTTGCTCCCAGTCATCGGAACTTTGCAAAGTCGTTGCAGTCCAGTTGATCCCGTTGGCAGAGACGACGCCAGAGGCGCTGCCGTACGACACTCCAACGAACTCACCCTCGGCATAGATGACTGAAGACACACCGGCAACTGAAATAGTTGTTTGCGTCCAATTGATGCCATTTGTCGAGTACCAGGCGAGGCCCGTCCCATTGTCATCTCCCAAGGCGACGAATACGCCGTCGCCATACGTGATCGTGGAGAAGGGACCAGCACCCACGCCAAGGTTGGTCGCCGTCCAGGTGATGCCGTTGCTCGAGTAGTCGAATGTACTGCCGGACTGCGAGAGCGCAACAAATTCACCGTCACCGTAAGTGACCGAGTTCCATACGGTGGTCGATGTCATGGTGCTCGTAGACCACGTCACGCCACCGTTCGTTGAATAAGCATCAATGTTGGAACCGTCTGGGCTAGAACTGATGCCCAAGTTGACCGCGACGTATGTGCCGTTTCCATAGGCCACGTCAGTCCAGACATCGTTGCCTGGCATCGTGGAAGTGCTCCACGTGCCATTCGGAGTGGTTGCCGAAGCTGGTGCAGCGGCAAGAGCCGCGAAGGTTCCGAGGAGCAACGCGACTCCGAGGAATGATTTCGTGATTGAACTCAAAATGCGTCGTGATTCCGTGCGGTTTGACATACCAGTCCTTCGATTAGGGGATACGGCGCGGCCGATATAGAGCAGCGCTGCAATGAACCATGCGGCGAATCGCCGAATCTGCGGAAAGCCCCGTAACTCTTAGAGAAGTCGGCCAGCACCCGCATCGATTTCGTCGCCTACGAAGACCACCTGAAAACCATCAGATCCTTCTTGTCGTTGGAAGCAAACCGTGTGTGTTTCACTGGGAACTTGCCCTGTGAAGCCGAACTGAAGAGGGCCGATCTCCCCGAAGCGCATCCAGTCGGTTCCATCTTCCGTCGACTCGACGGTGATTAGATCGAAAGGCAGAGGCAAGCCGATGTCGTTCCACGGTTCGTATTCAGACGCGACTCGACCCATTGGATCGATATCTTCCTCTGAAGTGTCAAAGTCATCGACATACGGCGAGATGTTGCTCTGCGAGTCCGAGATCGCCTTAGCGATGTAGAACTCGAAGACGGCATCCGCACAATCGCCAAGCGCTCTTCCCAGCGACCTCATCGTGGGCGGGATCGGCACGTTAGGTGTGTCCCACGCCGTCAGGTACAGGTACTTGGCGGCTGCAAATGCGTCGTCGAGAAGCGCAATGTCGCGCTCACTCGGGAACGCGACGAATGGATCGCTGGCGTCACTAAAACTGGTCATGGTTCCTACGGAGTACCCCGAGCGGGGAAAACCTGTCTCACGCCAGAGCTGAAACGTGCCGACTAAAACAATCCGGCCTGATCCACCCTGGCGACTTTCGGCGCGCGCTTGTTGGTGACGTTCATCGCCAGCGAACCGAGATCCGGCATCTCGACACGGCGACCGTCGAGAAGCTCCTCAACGGTGATTAGTTGCAAGCGGGGATATCTCTTTTCCCACGAGCCTTCGTACAAACCTGCGTCAGCGGCTTCGACACGCATTGGCTTAGTGGGTGATTCCATTGAAATGAGGACGCCTATCGCGGCTTTCTCTCGGTCAACGACACCGCGTAGATCTCGGAGATGTGAAACCGTAACGTGGCCCGCCTTTACCGAGAAAATCACTTGCTTCGTTGCGGCACCTGCCTCGTCGTGGAACAGAAGGCGTCCATCGATTCCGTGATCCGCCCCTTTCTTTTGGTCTACGGGCCGTGCGCCGACAAGCCCCAGAGCCCACCATTGAAACTGGTAAGGATCAGAAGCGGCGAGATCTTTCGCGCCTTCGAGATCTGTTGGCTCGCCAATGACTTCAAACTTGGCCGTGTCGCCGTAGGCGGTGAGAAGACGGTTCTTGATGAGGTTCACCGCAAGGTGCGTGATGTCAATTCCGATCCAACGTCGCCCCATTCTTTGAGCCGCGTCAACTGCGGTACCGCAGCCGCAAAATGGGTCAAGAATCACGTCGCCTGGACTGGAACTGCTTTCAAGAATCCGTTCGAGTAGCGCGACCGGTTTTTGGGTTGGGTATCCGAGCCTTTCAGCGGCTCGGGCACCGATTGGCGGTATGTCTGTCCATACGTCCTGTGCCTCGGTGCCGTCCATGTCATCGATGTATTGCTTCAACGAGGGAACACCGTGCTCCTTTTGTGGCCATAGAACACGGCCTAGTTCGTCGAGTCGATCCAATGCGTCTTGGAGTGTCACAGGCGCGGGATCACCGAGAAGTGGTCGGAGGTATCCGGGTATGGCCCAGTGTCGTCCCGATGATGTTGGGTTGATTCCCCTCCACGGTTGGCCGGAGTCTCCATTGCGAGTTCCCGATCCCGTCAGGATCGTGGATCGGTAACGGCGTCCATCTTCGTCTGTGAAACGAAAGAAGTCGCGAACGTAACCCTCGGAGTATGGAACACGAGCAGGTTCGCAGCGATGCTCGGGGCTCGCTGCATAGAAGAGGATGGTGTCGTGCACGGGTCCGAATCTGTTCCCGCCACTGTGAGCGTGTGTCCTTTTCCAGATGATCTCGGAACGAAAGTTCTGCGGACCAAATATTGCATCCATCATCATCTTCAAGTAGTGGCTCGCTGCCGGATCGCAATGGAGGTAGATGGCGCCTGTCGGCTTCAGAGTTCGGCGCAGCTCAACGAGCCGAGGCGCCATCATCGATAGATAGGCCAGTGCATCGCTCGGACCAAGGAATGTCCGCATCGCCATCAACGCGTCCGCGACTCGACCTCCTTGCTCGACCGTGAGCTCGTAATCGCGCACCGCGGCTTCGTCCCAACGCCACGTATCGGTGAATACCTCGACCTGAGAAGCGGCTCTGGAGCCGTCCTGCTCAGCGAACAACACGTTGTAGTTCGCGTTGGAGTTGAAGGGAGGGTCCAAGTAAACGAGATCCACGGACTCATCAGGTAGGTACCGTTTGAGCACGTCAAGGTTGTCCCCGTAATAGAGACAGTTCCCATGTTGAGCCATCCCACGAGGCTAAAGCAATGGTTAGAGCCGCAGTGGGACCGGCTTGCACTTCAGAATTCCGGGCTGTGGACCTAAAGAAGGCGCCTTCAATCAGACCGGGTTGACGCCGCGCCACATCCCGTCGCTACCGTTGCAAACATGCCGAAGACACGTCGAAACGATGTCGGCCGTTGGGTTGCTGAGTGCTCGCACTGCCCCTGGGTTTCGAGCGACGATTACGCGTCCGAAGAGACGGCGAACGTGGTCAGCTCACACCACGAGCTCAGGCATGTCGACTCCGCATGACAGGGGAGTTCAGTCGCTGCGCGTACCGTTCAATCGCTTGGAGATGGTGTTCTCCCAGCGGTCACGAACCGCGACGTCGAGGTCAACGCCCAGACAGGATGAAAGGGCGTAGAGCGCGATCAAAGCGTCATCGAGCTTGTCCGAGACTGCGTCCCATTCGCTGGGGTGAGTGAAACTCATGGTGAGCGCGTACCCAATCTCGCCGAGCGCGCGGCTGGCTTCAAGAACCTTGCTCGCGACACAAATGCGACCGGAGTCTGAATGACGGAGGTCCTGTACGGGTGCAAATGAGGGATAGTTGTGAGCATCGATGCGGAATCCAATCCGCGTAGCGAAGATGTGGAGGGTGATAAAGAGGTCCCCTAACTCTTTCGGGATCTCTGCATTCCAGTCGGTGTCAGGTCGAACGCCCGACTGAGCCTTCGCGATCGCACGCGCGACCTCTCCAAGCTCTTCGACGCAAAACGTTGACTGCTCGAAGACTTGTAGTTGCCACTCGGACGTTCCGCACTCGGTGGGCGGACCAATGCAGTCAAATGTCCAAGCGGCGATCTGATCCTGGAGTGATTTGTTCGTTTCCATGACCTCTTTATGTAGCGAAGCCGGAATTAGCGAGCATTGCCCTAATTCAAGCGTCTGACGATTACATAGCCCGTCTATCGAGCACCATCGCGTAGTAGCCGCGTCCACCGTTGACGAATCGTCCAGCAATTACAAAGCCCCGCGAGTGGTACAGCGCGAACGCACCACCGTTCTCCATCTCGCACGCCAGAACTGGCAGTCCACCCTCTGAACGAATGGCACTAATCGCTTCATCAACGAGCGCTCCGCCGACGCCGCGGCGTCGATATTCGTTCGCGACGAAGATTCGTCCGAGAGAGACAGCGTCGGTCAAGTCGTTGAGCGCCTCCTTGATCGGCGACCACAACTTCCCCCATCCGACGTGGCCCACGGCGAGGTATTGATCGTCTACCGCAAAGAGGCGACGCTCATAGGCTCGCTCCTCTTTCAGTATCGACTCGATCTCTGGGTGCCATGCCGTTCGACCTATACAGGCACTGGCGTCGACGACTTCGTGTGCCCACGGTTTCACGGTCGCGGTCATCTGCCGGCCTCTCGGGCGAGCGTGTCCTCGGCGAGGATCTCGCCCCGACCGCTGATGAGTTCGAGCGTGCGCAACTTAGACAGTGCGTTGCCGAACGAGCTGCTCGTTTCGGAGTACCCGCTCAATCTCGCGACTTCTTCACGTGACAACGACGCGGGCCACGCGTCTATCGCTACGCCAAGAATGATGCGCTCGGCCTTTCCCAACTTGGAGTTCCAATGATTGAGCAATGCTCGCCCAGTCGGGAGTGGCTCGTATTGACCCGCGATTGCGTCAATCCCTTCGTCCGTTGCGCGAATCGGCTCGCCGCTTTTGTTGATGTAGCCGAGCGTGCGCAGCCTCGAAAGTGCATTACCGAACGAGGAGGACTTCGCTGAATAGCCACTGAGGGTCGCCACCTGAGAACGGGATCGGCCATCGGTGAACTGAGCGAGTACTGAGAGAATCGATCGTTCGGCTTTGCCCATCTGCGTGGGAGGATCGTTGTTCGGCTTCCCTACTCGCTCGGCCGTCGCAATCGACGGCGTCGGAGTCGAGATCAGGGCGCGCTTAAGAGCCTTTGGAGGTTTCGATTCGCGGTCGAGACGAACATCCAGCGCGTGCGAACCTACGACGCGCTTCACGTGACCGCTCAGAAGCACGCTTGCCGCTTCGAGACCCTTCTGCACTTCGGCGAGTAGATCATCGAGAAGGCCCTCGGGAATGAATGGAGTCGGTACTTCGATTCGTTCGGTCACGATCTGCAGCTCCGACATCGCTGCGGGCTTGGCAGCCAGTTGCTTCTCGAGCTCAGCGATGCGCTTCTGCAACGCCTTGGGGTCATTCGCCTCGGCTCGTTGAATCGCTTCGGCCATCTGATCCTTGACAGCGCTGAGGTCAACCGCCGCGAACTTGCTTGGTTCGACCCGCTTCTGTCCAGGCTTCGGCGTTGCCGATGAGTTGAAGGTGTGTCGCTCGCGGATCTGCACGCGATCAAAGAGTGACGGCTCTCCACCGGGCTCCCAGACCCACGCTTCCCCGAGTCCAAGACTGGAGAGCGAGCCCATCATGGCCTTGCGATGCTCATCGTCCGCATCTGACTTCAAGTAGTCCTCTATCGCACGTCGGTCATTAGGGCCGACCACTCGAAGCGCAATGAGGACGTCGATCTGTTCGAGCACGTTCTTGTTGACGACGGCGGCACGCTGCGAGATGAGCGTCGTTCCGAGTCCGCGAATGCCACCGCGGCGAACGATGGCCTCGAAAGCTCCGAGCAGGCGTTGATCGGTTTCGCGGGCCTCTCCTCGGCCGCCGCCTACCCGTTGCGGTGTGAACCGGTCGGCCTCGTCGACGAAGAGATGCATCGGGAAATCCATGTTGGGTTGGGCCTTACGGCGAAACAGTCGCTCGGCGAAGTCAGTGGCGAATTGGCGCTCGGCCGCTCCCGACTCGAAGAGCGAGAAGTCAATGACGTACCAACCGGGATGATCGAGAACAAGGTCAGCAATGAACTTGCCAGCCCCACGCTCTAACGGGAGGTCACCGTGTTGTCCGCCCAGAATGACGACGGGCAGTCCAGGTTTTTTGCCGTCGGCGCTCGACCGCAGGCCCCACCATGCACCTGTCGGGTCGAGAGCAACGAACGGGATCTTGGCCGCGACCATCTCCTCAGCGATGACCGAAGCTGAATATGTCTTCCCCTTTCTGCGTTGGGCGAGAATCGCCGCTGTCTTCGTGACGTAGTCATCCGTTAACGAAAGAGACTTGGAGATATTTAGGTTCGTCATCCGTTGCCGGCACCTTCGTGGAGTTCGCTCATCACTATGCGGCGACCTCCGAGTCCCCTATGAGACGCACGCGGAGTCTGGCGGTGCCATCGTCTTGGGGATTCGCGCTGGCGACGAGGTCCGGGAATCGCTTCAGCAACGTGCTCTTGGTCGAGTCAACTGAGGTCGTCTTGATGACGGTGACGTACTGGTCGATGTCTCCACTCAAGAGCGCATCGTGGATGGCGCCCCAATTTGTGTAGGACCGCTTACCTGAGTGGGAAGGTGCCTCAGTCGTATCCTTCCCCTTCGGGGTCTTCGGCCCACGAGGCTCTTTGACCGGGCTGTCCACCTTGTTGGTTCGTTTCTGACGGATAGGTGTGGCGCGTGGCGCCGCAGTGACTTCTGCAACCGTAGACAACGCGAGCGGACTCGCCGTCACCTCGATGAACGGCAAGACGCTTTCTCGCATCTCTTGTACCTTTGCAAGTTCGCGCTGCAATCTCTCTTCGCGTTTGGCGAGCGAGTCGGCCAGCAACGTTGCCAGCTCGCTGGTGCTTAATTCGTCAAGATTGATATCCGTCATTTCGTCACCCTTCCTTAGTGAACTGAGATCAGAACGTCTGCCACCTGAGGCGACCACACAAAGTCATCGTCTTTCAAGTTGCAGCACTCCCACTTGTACGCCCAGCGACGCTTACGGCCCTTGAGGAGCCATGCGGGATAGTCGATCTCATCGACCGCGTACCATCCCGGCTCACCGCAAAAGTCCGCATTGAGATACTCAGACGCGAAGGCCGCGAGTGACTCTGTGACAAGCAGTACTTCCTGCGGTTCGACCTCGGGTGCAGTTTCGACGTTGACGATGCGCGTCAGGTCGATTCCCACTTCGAGGTTGTCGACCAAGGCTTCTTCCATCTCGACCTGGGCGAGTTGCTGCGCGCGATCGCTCGGCAGTTCGCCCCGTTCGAGGAGCACGCCCCACGGTCGGTCACATTCCATACAGCAGATCAGAGTTGCCATCGCTTCTCCTATGAATCGAAATGAGAATCAGTTCAGATTCGTCGTACCCCGACCACTTGAAACGCGTCCCCTAAAGGGCTTCAGAGAAGACCGAGCCGTGTGGTACGTCCGCGTAGATAATCGCGGGCCCGCGCCACGCTCGGCATGAATTCACGACGTGCGCTCACCTTGGCTGGGCAACGGTGCGATTCGGTCGCGTACGCGCGCAGGCACTTGCCGCACTCACTTACCTCAACGCGTTCGGACTGTCCTCGAATCATCTGATTGAAGATCCGACCCGGAGCCTCGGACTGCGCCACACGCATAAAGGCGGCGATCGTCACCTTAAAACCGTAGAGCCGTGATCCGCCTTTGTTGGTCTCAGTAGACATGACCATCGTCCCAGTGACCTTTTCGTACGCCACACCGGAGATCCACGACGAGCTCACTGACTTGACCGGTACACCGAGCTGCGCAGCGCGCTGACGCCGGCGCTCGAGGATGTCCCCGACCTCGGCCAACGCGCGACTGGGTCGACGCGACTCGAGGACGCACTGGACCGACTCGGCGACGTAGGCCGACTGATCCGGCGTGAAGCCGAGGCCCTGCGTGGCCCATGAACCATCTTCACCTCGCGCGACGCGGACCCATCCGTCGAACTGCCCGCCGGGAAACTGCGCCGAGACCGGCACATCGAAGGTATCGCCACTGTCTTTACCGGGGACGTTCGCGAGAGAGAAGTCCTTAATGGCCGCCGCCGAGGGCATCCGGATGGCCACCTGGTCATTCGCGTACGCCATGCGGTGCGTGCGCCGATGACCAGCGATCGAGTTTCCTCCCGTGCGCTGCGGAGTCCAGTCATCGGGCATCTGGGCATAGCCACCCTCAGGGTGGTTGTACTCACCGGCAGCCATGTGTCGGTCCCACCACTCACGCCGATGCGCGGTGGAGTTTGGATCGACGAGTAGCGGTGCGGTCGCAGCGGGCACGTAACCCATGAGGCTGAGTGCCTCAATTCGCTCGCGGAGAAACTCGCGTGGGTCGACGCGGCTAAGCGGCGGCGTTGGCTGATCGTTGAAGAGGTCGACTTGCGCTTCTGGATTCACAGAGGCCGCGAACTGTCCCCCAGTTGCTTGACCCTTGGGCTGGCGTGATTGATCCTTGTCCATAACCCCATAGATGGGAGTTAAATCACACAACGGCCAAGTGCGGCTCAATTACCAGTATCGGCAATCAATGGCCAGACCTTGCCATCACCGTCGCGGGGCCCCAACCGTGGGTTTGCTTGGCGTGGCCGGTTCGAAGCGCTCCGGACCAGGTTTAAAGACTTGACAAGCATGAGATAATGGAAGTGCGAGGGGGTGTAGTTCAATCAGGCAGAACAGCCGCGTCAGACACGGTAGTTGAGGGTTCAAATCCCTTCGCCTCCACCCCTAGACGCAAAAAAGACACTCCCTAGGGAGTGTCTTTTTTGTTTCCGTAGTCAACCCTGTATCGGGCAGGCCGCGTCAGACAAGTCCATTGTACCTTGACCGCACGTCATGTGCCACATCATCTGCCACGTAATGTGCCAAATCGCGTGCGAAATAAGGCCTTTCGAAAGACCTCCGATCAGGCCTGCTAGTCGACCCTTCGGTAACGCCTGAGCTTAAAGAGGACGTCGGAGATCACAAAGTTCGTCGCCACCTTATCAAGGTCGCGAGTGGGAGCCGGTGGGTGAGTTACTCCTCGCTGCGGAATTTCTCACGATTAAACCACGCTGAGCTGATCTCGCTCAATCGGTATTTCTTCTCGACGTCCAATATCGTCGTGACTTCGCCTGACGTCATCACAAACTCACGCAAGGCAACCTCGGTCTGAACTTGGCTCGACATCTTGAATGTCTGGAGCCAGATCGCGTGCAGCCGCGTCACGTCACGCAGATTCTCCAACTCGATCAAGCCGATGCCGTAACGAATGCGATCGATGTATTGCTTGCGCGCCTTCCACTCCGTTTGGATGGCCGCGGTTTCTACGGGGTGCTTACGAATGAATCTCGACGTCAGCGCGGGCTGGCTCCTCTTCCACTGCTGGATCTCAGCCTCATAAGCGGTCACGTCTCGTCCGTACCTATCAGCGTTCTGGACGTTCGCCAATGCGGAGTCGTGCAGAATGCAGCGGGCCCAGTGGTCCACAATTTGTTCGACGTCGGAGTAGGAGGGCGGATACTGCCAGCTACCGCCGGCCATCTCAAGTCGACCTCCAAGTTGAACGGCCGGTTTCTGCTCGGGAGCAAAGCGAGACGCGTCGGACTCGAAGAAATGGTCGTCACCCAAGGTGGCGCGAAGCGACGCTTCCATACCTTCAAGGATTGCGGCTTCGTCGCTGGGCTTCTTTGCGTCGGAGACTTTCTTGGCATCCGCTGCGATGGCCTCTTCGCGCTTACGCGCCAACTCCTCAGCGGCTTTGCTGCCATCTAGCTCGGCCAACTCTGCTCCCAGATCCACACTCGGTTCCGAGATTACTTCCTTCCTTTGAGCGAAACGGCCCCCCGCCCTCGTACCGCGCGGTTGACGCGGCAGATTCGGTTTTTCGATGAATCTCTCTACCATTCGCTCGTCTCCTCTGTCGTTGCTGGCGCTTCGTCTTCCCCACTGTCTTCGCTCATCAGGTCCGTGACCAGTGCCCAATTCCAGAGACTGACAAATCGACTTTCGTCCGCATCTGTGATAACTCCTGCCTCAGCCAAGAACCGGAGGAAGATCGCCGTCCCAATGAGGTTGTCTCCGATGAGGTCGCGCGTATCGAACTCAACCACCCCCCGAGAGTCATATTGACTCCAGACGGCATCCACGAGCTCGTCACGACTTCTACCGAGGTACTCGCTCCACAGGTCTCTCGACGACCCTGCGGTCTGATCTCTGACCCAACCTCGAAACGCTTCCAAGACGCGCCGCGCAGATTGATTGCGTGGGTCGTTCATGTAATTGACGATTCTCTCGTCGTCCGATCCGATGGCGATCAGCAGTGCGATGGTCGGCAACTCGAGGACGTTGTCCACGAGAGCAAGATCGATGGGAAATCCCGCCGGCGAGATAAGACCGGTGAGGTCCTCGAATTCATCGTTGAGATCCACGGTTTCCGTACTCATTATTTGTCTCCAATCGGCAATGGCTCGCCACGCTTGAAAGCTTCAATGCGGCGCTGTTGAATGTCGAGTCTGCGGGCAGCTTCATCGTGAGCGTCTCGCTCGGCTTGGCTCATCTCGAAACGATGCTTCGCTGCGCGCTCGGCATCTTCCTGTTTGGCCGCGGCCTCGCTAGCTCGCATCGACTCTTCGTCGGCTGTCGCCTTCTTGTTGCGAACCTCTTCGTCTGCTTTGAAGGCGCGGTAGTCCTGAAGATTCTTTTGAGCCCGCAACGGTGCGTCCTTCATGTGGTTACGGAGCTTGTGGGCGCCGTAGACCAATCCGGCTCCCGCCGCGACCGGAGCACCGAATCCCAAGAGTCCTGCGGCGCCGACGCCGACCGCGCCGTACTTGAGTACTCTCGGCGCCTTCTTGACGGTTGCTTTCGCTCTGGCGCCCGCCGCGGCCGCGGTAAGAACGCTCCCCTTCAAGCGGTGAGTCTTCAAACCTTCTCCGTCGCTCTGGTTAAACCGCTCCCTCGAACGCGCCAGACTCTCCTTGACTCGAGCCCTGCGAGTCGAGACGGGCTCACCTCGGTCGGTCTTCGCCGTGCGAGGATGCAGCACACTGTTGCTCATCTGCTCGATGCGCTTCGTGCGTTCCGCGATCCGTTCTGCTCGAGCGTGCTGATTGGCCTGGTGCTGTTCGTCATCGCGAAGTTTCGGTCGCCGTGCCTTCGCAAACATCGAGCCGGCCCCAGTGGCTGCTCCTTCAACAACGGGACGAGCCCCCTCTGTGCCACCGGGTGACTTCGGGTCTACCGGCGTGGCCGTCGCTGAGCCGGGCTGTGCGGGTGTGGCGCCTGCTTTTGTAGCACTTCCGCCCATCGAATCTTTGCCTTGCGAAGGACCAGACTTCGTCTTCTGTCCACTCATCCGTCCGCGCGCAGCGCCGACAGCCTGACCACCGCGACGCTTCATGTGATCGAGCACATCGACACCCACAGCAGCCGAGCCGAAGCCGCCCATCGCACCGGCGAACGCCGCCGCCCCCTTCATCGAGAACGGGC
>JGI20207J14881_1000048_pt1 | contig 38392 bp, 36 predicted proteins | sample NGESurdeep092012_4_FD_14881 | JGI IMG/M metagenome (IMG submission 14881)
CCGATCCCCCGCACGCGACTGCTCCGATGGCGAACGCGACCGCGCGATAGCCCGATGTAGCGAACTTCGCCCTCAAACTGAGGATGATCTCGTGGAACCGCGCTGCAGTGCGCATGGAATCAACTCGCTCTCAGCTTTCGTGCAGCGCCTCTTTCCTGCGCGCTCGGCGTGCTGCGGCTGCGCAATCGCTCACCCCACGTCTCGAGCCGTTGCTCAGCTTCGGCCTGAGCAGGCTCGGCCGTCACTTGCTCAACTTCGTGTTCAACTGCGGGCGCAGTTTCTCTGATCACACCCGCTGGCACAATATCCGCGGCGCCCGCCGATGTCGGGACTACGAGCGGTGGAAGGGGCGCGTTCCGGCGCTTGACTTGCCGTCGGATCAGGCGCCTGCTCCGACTGATCCACACAACTGCGCCGCCGATCGCGAGAAGAAACAAAGGTACGATTATCGCTGCAAATTCCATCTGAGCACTCGTTGGTCACGGGGCATCTGTTCAAGGTGCAGGAGCCTTTCCTCCATGTAGCACAACCCGGGCCTGAGCGCTCAAGCGCAGCGATTTACTGTCGTAAAACCAGCGCGCCGTCAAAACGCAAACAAGCGTTTGGGGCGCTGGTGGGCAACCGTTGGGCGACCTCCCGGATTCCGTCCAGCGGAACACGTTCCGGACGCACAAGTACGATCGTTCGAGGCGTCGTTGCTCCGCCGATAAACCCCAATCGGAGATTAAACAACAACGGGAGTCGAGACCACGAATGGCCTCGACTCCCGTCGTTGAATTACGGTGCGGTACTCTGGCTAATCAGCCTCTTCTGCCTCTCGCTCCGGCGGGCGGCGAGTCCTTGATCTCGTATTCCTTTGGTGGTGTTGCACCCAGGAGATAGCGGACGAAATAATCCCAGCGGCGGCGCATCATGTAGTTGGATGCAGATGCGTAGCCGTGTCTCGCGTTCGGAATGATCAGCTCATCAAAGTCCTTGTTAGCCTTGATGAGTGCATCCGCGACGAGGAACGTGTTCGACGGTGGGACGTTGTCGTCGGTCGAGCCGTGCGCGAGCAGCAGATGGCCCTTGAGATTGTGTGCTACGCTCTCGTTGGATTCCTGCGTGTAGTTGTCGGTGCCGTCGGCGTTCTTCACGAGAAGTCCCTGGTAGCGCTCTCCCCAGTCATCCTCGTAGTTGCGTTGATCGTGATTGCCCGACTCGGCGATTCCGACCTTGAAGAAATCGGGATAGCGGAACATCGCGTCGGCTGTCGCGAATCCACCACCGGAGTGACCGTAGATTCCGGCCTTGTCGATGTCGATCCAGGAATAACGCTGTGCGAGCTCCTTCATCGTCGCGACCTGATCGGGAAGCGTGTTGTCGCGTCCCATCGCGCCATAGTATGCGTCGTGGAAACTCTTCGACCGGTTCGGAGTTCCCAATCCGTCGACGGTGACGACGACGAATCCGAGTTCAGCGAGCGCCTGACGATCACTGCGCGCGGTAGCGAAGCTGCGCGATCCGACGCTTCCGGACTGCGGCCCCGGATACGGATTGTTGATGATCGGATATTTCTTGCTCGGGTCGAAGTTGGTCGGACGGAACATCAAGCCGTAAAGCTTCGTCTTGCCATCGTGCGCCGTAACAGTAAATGGAATCGGCGGCTTCCAGCCTGACGCGACCAGTCGCGAGATATCCATCTGCCCGAGCTGCATCAGGACGTTCCCCGATGAATTGCGCAGCACGACCTTGGGCGGAATGTCGGGAGTCGAGTATGTGTCGATGATGTAACGACCGTCTGGTGAAAGCTGGATCGAATGGTCGGCACTATCGGGTGTCAGTGACTTCCATCCCGTTCCGTTGACGTTCACGCTGTAGTAGTGGCGGAAGTATGGATCCTCGCCGGGGTTGCGGCCGAGTGCCTGAACGACGAGTGATTTGGACTTGTCGTCCACGCGCTCGATTCCTGTCACGGGACCTTCGCCGGTAGTGATCTTGTTGATCAGCTTTCCAGTGTTGAGATCGTACGCATACAGCTGACCCCAGTTATCGCGCTCGGACGACCAGATGATCGTGTGTTCCGGCCACATGATACGCCAGCCGGCGATCGATTCGAACTGCGTCGCGGGTTCGCTGTCCTCGAACAGAGTACGCACGGCGCCGGTGTTGGCGTCGGCGAGCTTGACGGTTGCACCCTTGTGATTGCGCGGAGTGCTAACGTATGCCAGCTGTGATCCGTCGGGATTCCAGATGAGATCCGACATGCTGATGTTGTCGCCAAGCATTGCGCGGTGGTAATCCGGTGGCGACTGAATGCGAATGACCTTTGCGGTCGGCACATCGATGATGACGCGTGAGATCATCGAGATAACGCTGTCGCCTGGATATGCACCCTTCCAGTGCTGCAGGTGCGAGTGGCCGACACGGGTATCGAGAAGGTACATGTCGCCCACGTGGCGATCATCCTGCTGCTGAGTGGCGATCTTCCTGGAGTCAGGCGACCAGAGCACGATCGGATTGTCGCTGTGTACCCAGCCTGCGTTGTCGGTAGCGTATCCGTAATTCTCAACGCCGTCGGTAGTCAGCTGCCGTTCCTTACCCGTTGCAACGTCACGAACCCAGAGATTCCAGTCGCGGATGAAAGCGATGCTCTTGCCGTCTGGCGAGAGACCGGGAGGCGGTCCGAAACGACCAGCTGCGGGCATTGCCGGTACCTCGATCGAGTTGCAGCTTCCGCCGCCGACGTCGCATCTCCAGTGGTGACTGCCGATGTCGAGTACAACGTGTTTCCCGTCCTCGGACAGTTCTGCGCGTTGCGCTGGGATATTACGCGGATCGATCGTACCGGCGCCTGCCTTGGTGAGCGCAGCGGCTACCTCGGGCGCTTTGAAAAGTGCGACGCTCGTCTTTTTTGCCGGGTTAACCAGCACCCATTCGGCGCCGTCGGCAGTGGTGTTTCGGTAGTAGAACCTGTCATCGGGGAGCCACGTGGCCCTGATGCTTCCGCCACTTACCAGCGCATTGGTGTTGGGAGCGAGCATCTTCACCGCCTGGTCGTAATCCGCAGTGGTGAGGACGCGTTGCGCCTGCAGTGCCGGTGCGGCGCCAATGAAGGCTCCGAGAATGGCGAGTCGGATATGTGCGCTTCTGGTGTGCATTGTCATGCGGGTGAGGAGAAAAACCGGGACGTCTGTCCTCCAATATTATGGCCGAGGCAGTCCGTTTGTTGGGGAGACCATGGAATACGCAGCCGGGCGTACGTTTTCAGACCGAGCGACGGGTCTCGCACCGCGCGGAGGGAAGGGTACTCCCGGTATTTGCCGCCCTCTTGACAATGCATGTTATAACATGTATACTCACTCATGTCGATCAATCTGAAGGAGGAGATCAAGCAGAGCAAGCCGTTCCCGAGCAAGGGAGCGGAGGCGCTGTTATCGATACTTCGGACCGCGACAATTCTGGAGCACGAACAGAACGAGGCGCTCAGGCCATATGGTGTGACGGCCACGCAGTACAACGTGCTTCGGATACTCCAGGGTGCTGGTGACAGCGGTCTGTGCGGGCGCGAGATCGCGGAGCGGCTCATTTCCAAGGTGCCGGACGTTTCCCGGTTGCTGGATCGAATGGACGAGATTGAACTGGTCACGCGTGAGCGGGATCCTGAAGATCGACGTCATGTGACGGCCCGCATCTCGGAGAAGGGGCGCAAAGTGCTGGCAGATGCTACACCGGCGCTGCAAGCCGTGGAGTGGAAGCGGTTCAAGAACGTCGATTCGAACGCAGCCGCATCGCTCATCGATGCGCTCGGGACGATTCGCAATTCAATCTGATTTTTTTTGAAGGAATAGATGTTGCAACACTCATTGTTATACCATTTACCGGAACAGGAAAGATGAATACCATACCAATTGATACCGTGACATTCAGCGTTGGGCTTCTGGTAGCGCGAGTTGTGATCGGCTTGATGATGGCGGCGCACGGCAGTCAGAAACTATTCGGCTGGTTTGGCGGTCATGGGCTCGCCGGAACTGCAGGGTTCTTCGACTCTCTTGGATTTCGCCCAGGACGCCTCTTTGCGACGCTTGCTTCTGGAACAGAAATAACAAGCGGGCTTCTGGTAGCGTTCGGTCTTTTCGGTCCAGTCGGGCCCGCACTGATGATCTCCGTGATGATCTCCGCCGCGGTAAGCAACCACTGGAAGAATGGAGTATTCGCCGGCACTAACGGGATTGAGGTTCCGATGCTGTACGGAGTTATCGCCACGGCACTGCTTCTCACAGGACCCGGACTGTATTCTCTTGATGCCGCGCTCGGACTCGGCGCACTCTCCACTCCAGTGTTCCAGTGGAGTCTGCTCGTGATCGGAGTTGTTGGCGGAATCAGCAATCTTCTGGTAAGGCGACCGGTAGTCGCATAGGCAATGAGCCGACGCGTGGCGCGTTCAGCTCGAAAGGCATGAGAACAAAACCGCAGTCGGTGACGACTGCGGTTTTGTTGCACGTACAAGGGGCGTAATCAAGATGTAATCTGCGTTTCACGCCGCGCTAATGCGTCGATCAGCAATCGCTAACCTGGCGTTCGTACGTTGACGATGTGCGCGCATGTCGAAGATCTGGTTCGACTGCTTGCGCACACGACAAACATACGACTCACCTGGTGAGGTTGCCTGTAATGCGCGCACTGACCTTAGGGCTCCTTGTCGTTGCATTGGATTGTACTGCGGTCGTCTCGGCTCGCGCGCAGAGCGGGACAGGGATCAACGGAAGGGCAATCGATTCGGCTGGCGTTGGAGTGAAAGCGGTGATCATGATCCAATCGGTAACCGGCGCGTCAGTACCGCTTGGACATGGAATGAGCGACGACTCGGGGAACTTTCATGTGCAGCTTGCTGCACTGCCCGCGAAAGTGGTTCTGGAAGCAATCGTTTCGGGAACTGTGGCGGCCCGAGTTGAGCTTGACTCGACTACGGTGCGAAAGTCGAACGAGCAACCGATTGTTATTCGCGTAAAGGCGGCGCATCCGCTCGCTCCCGTCCGCGTGCAGGCGCGGTATCAAAAACGGCCATCCGTGTACAACTTCATGGAATCGGAGCCAAGTTCTCGAGTGGAATCGATCAACCCGTATACAACGGACTGGTTCGATCCACTTTCAGCAGGAGACGTTGCTGCGATCTTCCGATCGACCCCCGACATGCTCATCAACGGCGATGGATCGGCGAGCCTGCTCGGCGCGCCTTCGTCTGCAAATCAACTGCAGCTCGGAGGTATGCAGGTTCCGGCAGGCCTGGTCACCGGATTGCGCGGAGCGAGTATCACCGCTTCACCGTGGGACATAACGATTGGTGGTGCATCCGGCGCAACCGCCAACGTTGAACTCGGTACGCCGCGGCCGAACCATTCGAGCTATATAGGCGTTACTACCGGATTGGCCGGTGTGCCCGGCGGGGCGAGTTCGTTCGGCGGAGCTCGGGGAGTCGAAATCCCCGTTCAGATCAACCTGGGATCGTCGGGGCCAATTGGTAAATTCGGATACAACGGCAGCGCATTCTTTCGCAGCGAGAATGTGAACCTCGCGCGCTGGACTGATGCGCTCGACACGCAGACGTTGAGCGTCCTTGACAGCATTTCGAATGTTCTCGGCACGCACACGGCAGATGCGAATGTTCGCAACACCCAGGGCGGTGTCATTGGCCGCTTCGACTTCTTCCCGTATGGCGGCAAACGCATCCTGGCTGTCACCGGTGCGCTAACGCGAGGTGAACAGACCGGTGGAATACCAGGCGGTTATTTCACGGGGAGTTTTGGATCCGACGCTGTGCAGAATGTGGGTTCGTTGCAACTCGAGTCAAAGAACGTTCTACAGCAGCGAGTATTGTTGACATCCATGGTCGGTGCGTCAGTTGCTTCAAGCGACGTCATACGCGACGCTGTTGCGCCGACGATAATTCTGACGAACCTGGCGAGTGGTAACGCGATCATGACTGGAGGCGCGGCTCAACAATCGGCAGGCAGAGTGATTACTGCGGAAGCGCGATCCACTGGAGTCTGGTACAGTCGCGACAACACGACTCGGTACGTTGCTCAACTTCAGGCAAGAGGTGAGCACGCGCAACTCGGGGAAACGGCGCCGCACTCAACCTTCATCGTTTCATCGATTGATGCGCTTCAGGCTGGCCAGGCGGTTGCGCTCACGCGTGAGAGCGGGATGAACTCCGCGTCGGCGGGCTCCTTCGTGTTCGCCCCAGCGTTTGGGGTTCGTCATGATCTTGGCCAGAATGGCTCGCTGCTCATCGGTGTGCGGGCCGATGCATGGACAACAGCCGGGATTGAGACGAGCGGATCCTTGAGGCACGTTGACGTATCACCACGTGTCTCGCTGTATCAGCGGTTGGGTAGGCGGAGCGCGAACCGTGGACCGATTGCGAGTCTTCGTATCGGAGCCGGTCGATTCACGAGTTGGCCTGATGTGCANCAATGGGCCGACGCGTGGTCGGGNGCTGACGCGACCAGACAGGTTTGCTCCGGTGCTGANGTTCCGACGGTGTCGCTCGATCTTGAAGCTGCGCCGTGCACAAGCGGCGGTAACATCCAGACGGTTGGTCGGACTGCAGCCTCGAACGACCTGCGTCCGAGTGTATCCAACCGCGCCGACGGGTCGATCACATTCGGCGATGTAATTCCGGGGGTACTGTTGCAGCTCGGCGCCGCGGTTGCGCAAAACAACGATATCGCTGTGCGATCATCGCCGCTAACAGGCGCACCGGTACTTGCTCAACTCACTGGCGACGGTGGACGCGCGTTGCTTGTTCCCGAATCGGAGGTTGGCTCGAATGGTATCGTAGGCGTGGCGCAGGTTCCGCCTGACCTGGCTGGCATCACATTGCTCAGCTCCGGCGGCAACAGTTCGGCGGAACAGTGGCGTGTGAAGGTTGGAAGCGATGATGCGTTCAAGCGCGTGACCTGGACCGCGGCATACGTCCTCACAACCGGGCATCAGCGGTTGATATCGATCGCGTCACCAACATCAAGCCCCGGGTTCGTGTCCGGGCCTCTCTCGGCCGGAGGCAAACATTCCTTCGCATTCTCGCTCGGCACTTGGATTGGCCCGGCGAGCGTTGGGATCGCTGGGCTCGCACGGAGCGGTGTACGGTTCACACCGCTCGCGGACCGTGATCTGAATGGCGATGGTCTTGCGAACGATGCCGCTTTTATTCCGCAGGCGTTGGCGAACACGTGGGCGGATGCTGCCGCACCGAACGTGCGCTCCTGCATTCGCGCATCTGCGGGGCGAATAGCGGCGTTCAACAGCTGTACAGGGCCGTGGAGCGTTTCGTCCCGGATGTTCGCCAGCATTCCGGGATTGGCGATAGGGCTTCCACGAGGCTTCGACATCTCTGTGCAAGTGTCCAATCCGCTTGCCGTATTTGCCGGCGATTCGCGTTTGACATTCGGGAATGCCGCACCTGTTAGCGCGACGCTTGTCCACGTAACGGGTTTCGATTCCCAGACGCATGCGTTTCAAGGCGCGCCGTTAAGCGGGTTTGGCCGCCCGTCCGTGTTGGCGAGGGGCATCAGCGATCCGATGCGAATTGCGATCGGGATTCACGTTCCGCTAGGACCGAATGTCATTTCGCAGCGAACCGATAAAGTCATGGCGTTGCTTCAGCGGGACTCATCAGCCAGTTCACGCAACGGAGCGGGAATGGAGTACCTGGGCGACCTCCCGCCGACCCCGCTTGTAGTTCTACAATCGGCGGATGCATTGCAACTCACCGCATCGCAGCGGAAGCAATTGCGGACGCTCGGGAGCCGCTGGATGGCGACGGCGTCGCAACTCGTACTGGGCGCTTATGGACCCGGTCCGTTAAGGGATGACGGAGGGGAATCCACAGTACGGACGCGACTTGTCCGCGCTCGGCGTGAGTTCTACGTGAAGACCGCTGCGATCAACGCGGAGATCCGTGACTTGCTGACTCCTGATCAGGCGGATCTGCTGCCAGATCAACTTGTAATGATGCTCAATCCTCGGTTCTGGCGGTTGATTTCGCTCGAGGACGCGGGTGATTTCTGATTCTCGATCCTGATAACTTTCCACGCATGATGAAAAAACGCAGTCTCGGAAATGGGGGCCTGTCGGTTTCAGCGATCGGGCTCGGATGCATGGGGATGACCGCTTCGTATGACTCGCCAGAGGCGCGCGATGAGAAGGAGGCGATTGCGACGCTTCATCGCGCGCTCGAAATAGGGGTCACCTTTCTGGACACGGCGGAGGTGTACGGTCCATTTACCAACGAAGAACTGATTGGTCGCGCACTCAAGGGACGGCGGGACGGCGCGATCATCGCGACCAAGTTTGGGTGGCGCATCGGCGATCCGGGTGTCGAACGCGGACTGGATAGCAGGCCAGCGCACATACGCGAAGCGGTGGAGGGCTCGCTACGCCGGCTGCAGACTGATCACATCGATCTGCTGTATCAGCATCGGATCGATCCCAACGTACCGATCGAAGACGTGGTTGGTACGATGGCTGCGCTTGTGAGCGAGGGCAAGGTGCGATTTCTTGGCCTCTCCGAAGCTGGCGAGGCGAACATTCGCCGAGCCAACGCAGTCCATCCGATTGCTGCGCTGCAGAGCGAATATTCTCTCTGGGAGCGGAACCTTGAGCAACGCATCATCCCACTTTTGCGCGAGCTTCACATCGGGCTTGTTCCGTTCAGCCCGCTCGGCCGCGGCTTTCTGACTGGTAACATAAAGCGCGCCGAGGAAATGCCCGCGGGCGATTTTCGCGCGGGTGATCCGCGGTTTCAGGGTCCGAATTTCGACGCGAACATGCAGGCAGTTTCGGTCGTGAAGGAGATCGCCGCAGCTCGGAAAGCGACCGCCGGTCAGATCGCGCTGGCGTGGCTGCTGCACAAGGGCGATGACATCGTTCCGATCCCAGGCACGAAGCAACGTGCGAGGCTCGATGAAAATGCGGGCGCTGTCGACGTGACGCTGGACGTTTCCGACATGGCGCGACTGGATGATGCGCTGTCGCCGGACAAGATTTCCGGACCTCGTTATAACGAAGCGAGAATGGCGACAGTCGATCGCTGACTTGCAGGCTTTTGCCGGGCTGAGCGTGCGAATTTTCCCTGGCAGCTGGCGAGGAGACCGCGAGGGGGGCTTGCAGTTTTGTTCTGGAGGTGTTAATTAACTAACTGGTTAATTAATCATGACTGACTGCCATAATGACGCTCCTTTTCGGATGGGCCCACTGACCCCCGCTGGTCGCCCTCCCAGAGCGCAGCGCGATAGCGGCACCGAGGCTCGAATTCTGGAAGCCGCCCGCGCTGTCTTCATCCGCAGTGGGACCGGTGGCGCGCGGATGCAGGAGATCGCAGCGGAGGCCGGCGTGAATCAGGCGCTGCTGCATTACTACTTCAAGTCCAAGGACCACCTTGCACAGGCGGTATTCCGGGAGGTAGGCACGCGCATTGTCCCGTCCATCATCGGCGCGTTTGCCTCAGAAGATGCGCTGGAGCTGAAGATTGAACGGTTCGTGCAGGCTTACATCGATGCGGTTCGGGAGAGTCCGTTCATTCCCGGCTACATACTGGCGGAACTCCATTTCAATCCCGAACGGCTCACCGCACTCGCAGAACAGATAACGGGTTCCAACCCCGCCAACGCCGTGCGGTCGTTTGTCCAGCGACTCGGCGCTGATCTCGATCGACAGGCTGCTATTGGCGCGATGCGTCCAATTGCCGCCGAACAGTTCCTGGTAAACCTCATTGCGCTCTGCGTCTTTCCGTTTGCCGCACGTCCCGTTCTCCGGCTCGTTCTTGGTCAGGATGACGAGGCGTTCAACCGGTTCCTGGATGAGCGAAGAGCGGAACTCCCGGATTTCATCCTCAACGCGCTCAGACCATGACGGGAAGACATCATCTGCATTCGATTGCAGCCGTCGCCGCAACCGCGATGTTCACGCTGCCGTGCCTTGCGGGTGCACAAAACGCCGCGCCACTGCCCGATACTCTGCACCTCGGTGATCTCCAAGCCCGGGCTGTCAAACTTGATCCAAGAGCACGACAACTCGAGATCCTCGCCGCTCAGTCTTCACTGCGCGAAAGTGACATCGATGCGACGCGACTTCCAATCGTGGGGGCGAACGCGCAGGGGCAGTATCAGTCACAAGTCGTGGCGCTCCCTCTCAAGTTGCCGAACGGGATCTCACTTGCTGAACCGCCGCATGACGCGTATGACGCCTATGTCACTGCACAGCAGCCGATATACGATCCGTCGGTCAGTGCAAAGCGAGGCGTCGAGCGCGCGCTGCTTGCGGCCTCAGAGGCGGGTGTAAGGGCGTCGCTCTTCGCGCTCCGGCAGAATGTGAACGACGCCTATTTCGGTGCACTCATGAACCAGATGCAGGCGGCGGATCAGGCTGCAGCGATCGCGGACATTCAGGCGCACCGCCGCGTTGCGCTGGAACGTGTGCAACAGGGGGCGGCGCTTCCAAGCGAGCCAGACATGCTCGAGGCAGAACTGCTCCGAAGAAAGCAAATAGTCGGAACTCTCGATGCTAATCGCGCGGCNGCTCTCGCAGTACTCGCGAACCTGACTGGAGNCTCGATAANCCGAGCCGAAGCGCTCGCGATTCCCGACCTCGCGGCGTCCGTACAGGAGGCACGCAGTTCGATGGACACCATTGGCGCGCGNCCTGAATACGCTGAGTTTGCNCGAAATCGCGATGTAATCGCGGAGCAACAGGCGTCTCTTGGCGCAGCCGATCTGCCACGCGTGTCGGCGTTTGGAAGGGGTGGCTACGGTCGGCCCGGATTGAATCCGTTGTCACAGAATTTTCAGAGTTACTGGCTGACAGGTATCAAGGTTGACTGGACGCCGTGGAACTGGGGCACGACCAGGCGCGATCGCGAGGCGCTGACTCTGCAGAAGCAGATCGTTGAGACTAACGAGGCTGCCTTCAGAAAGAGTGTGCAACGCGGCGTGACATCGCAACTCGCGACCATCGATCAGCTTCAGCAGACTCTGACCGACGACGACGCGATCATTGCTTTGCGTGAGCGAATACTGCGNGAGACCGACTTTCGCTTCGACGAGGGCGTAATCACATCGGCTGATTACATAGATCGCGANACGGATCTGTTGAATGCTCGATTGGCACGTTCGACTCATCTGGTTCAGTTGGCTCAGGCGCGNGCGAATTTCCTCACTTCTCTGGGACTGGAGGTCCACTGATGAGATCCCGGATCAGCCGTAAAAGAATCGTTGTACTGACTATTGTGGCGGTTGCCACGATGACTGGGTGTCGCGCGTCGCCGCGACCCGACACGTACGGCAACTTCGAGGCGACGGAGGTAGTCGTATCAGCGCAGACAGCTGGCCAGATCGAACAGTTTCTACCAGTCGAAGGTGCCACGATCGCGCAGGGTACGGAGGTTGCGCTGGTCGACACTACGCAGCTGTCGCTGCAACGCCGGCAGATCGAAGCGCAGAATGCCGCCGCAGCGGCGCGCGCGACGCAGGCCGCGCAACAGCTCGCGGTGCTCAAGGTACAGGGTGACGTGTCGAAACGTGCGTTCGACCGGGCGCAACGATTGCACGCTGAAAAGGCGGGAACCGCGCAGCAACTGGATCAGGCGGAACGCGATTACCGTGTCCTGATGGCACAGATCGCGGCNGCGGAATCACAGAGTCAGAGCGTCANGCAGGATGCTGCCGCAACCAAGGCCACCGTGGCGCAGATCGAGGAGCGGATAAGCAAGAGCCGCGTATTGAATCCGGTCAGCGGNACTGTCNTGACTACGTACGCTCGCGCTGGCGAAGTTGTGCAGCCAGGCGCACCTCTCTACCGTATCGCCAACCTGGACACGATGACACTGCGCGNGTACCTGAGCGAGGCGCAGCTGACTTCGTTTCGCGTCGGGCAGCGTGTCGCTGTGCACGTGGATCAGGGAGCAGGGAAGTTGTTGACGTTGCCGGGAACCGTAAGCTGGGTGTCATCGACATCGGAGTTCACGCCGACGCCAGTGCAGACGCGTGATGAGCGCACCGAACTCGTGTATGCAATCAAGGTGCTCGTAAGGAATCCTGATGGCGCGCTGAAGATCGGAATGCCGGCAGACCTTTCGCTTGATAATTCGCCAGCGAAAGCGACTCCGGCCGTCTCTGGGTCGAGCAGCGTCCGGTGAGTGCTCAGCCGCTTGTAGTCGATGCCGTTACCAAACGATTTGACGNCACGGTTGCNNTGGATCAAGTCTCATTCGACATGCGGCCNGCCGAGCTGTTCGGTCTNGTCGGACCGGATGGCGCGGGGAAGACGACTCTGTTCCGGATCCTGACCACGTTGCTTGTCCCGGACTCCGGATCGGCGACCGTGCTTGGCCTGGATGTGGTGAAGGACCTCTGGGCGATTCGTGCTCGCGTTGGCTACATGCCAGGCCGGTTTTCACTGTACCCCGATCTGAGTGTGGAGGAGAACCTCCGATTCTTTGCTTCGGTGTTTGGAACGAGCATCGACGAAGGGCGGGAGATGATCGAGCCGATATACAATCAACTCGAGCCGTTCAAGGATCGTCGGGCGGGTGCACTGTCCGGCGGAATGAAGCAGAAGCTTGCGCTGTGCTGCGCGTTGGTGCACCGCCCTGATATCCTGTTCCTCGACGAGCCGACAACAGGCGTTGATGCCGTATCGCGCCGCGAGTTCTGGGACCTGCTTGATACGTTCAAGGCGTCTGGTCTCTCGATACTTGTCTCGACGGCTTACATGGACGAGGCAACGCGTTGCGATCGTGTCGCGTTGATGCAGCAGGGACACGTGCTTGCGGTTGATAAGCCTTCGGTCATAGCTGCACGTTACCCGCACCCATTGCTGGCAGTACACGCGACCGAGCGGCACGCTCTGCTGCGAATACTGCGCTCATATCCGCACGTCGCGTCGGTATATCCATTTGGAGACAAGCTGCATTACAGCGACTCACGAACGGATCCTGGTGTCGATGCGATAGCCGCGGAGATTCGCAGCTTCCTCGCGACGCAGAACGTATCCGGTGTTCGTGTCGAGCCGATTGCGCCGAATATAGAAGACGCATTCATGGAGCTGATGGGAGCTCCGGAAAAACTGGTTCAGGCGGCCGCGTGAGCGCTGCGATAGATGTGCACGAGATGACGCGCCGGTTTGGGGATTTTACCGCAGTCGATGCGATCACGTTCGAGGTACAGAGGGGCGAGGTGTTCGGCTTCCTGGGTGCCAATGGCGCAGGAAAGACGACGGCGATCAAAATGCTGATCGGGCTGCTCGCTCCGACATCCGGGACGGCGAGTGTCGCGGGGTTTGACGTGGCAACAAATGCTGAGTCCGTACGGCGTCACATCGGTTACATGAGCCAGCGCTTTTCGCTGTATGAAGATCTCACAGTCCGCGAGAACATCACCCTCTATGGTGGCATTTACGGTCTCACCGACGACGAGATCCGCGAGCGTGGCAAAGCATTGATCGGCGGCCTCCATCTGGAGCGCGCGGCCGGTGCCCGCGTGGCATCGTTGCCGCTCGGATGGAAACAGAAACTCGCGTTTTCGGTCGCCCTGCTGCACCGACCTGCAGTCGTATTTCTCGACGAGCCCACAGGTGGAGTTGATCCGATAACGCGGCGTCAATTCTGGGAGACGATCTACGATGCAGCCGAAGGTGGCACAACAATACTTGTGACGACCCACTACCTGGATGAAGCCGAATACTGCGACCGGATATCGATCATGGTGGACGGGCGAATCGCGGCAATGGGAACGCCGAGCGAGGTGAAAGGACGGTTCGGAGCAGCATCGCTGGATGACGTCTTCACCGAGCTGGTGCGTCCACAAGCTGTTGCGGTAGCACAGCATGCGTGAGTCTGGCGGCGGCGGAGGTCGGCGTTCAGCGCTTCACGCCTTTGTGATGAAGGAGTTGCGCCACATAGTGCGTGACAGGCAGACGCTGACGATTCTTCTCTTGCTACCGCTTGCGATGGTCGTCTTATTTGGTTTCGCGTTGCGCAACGATATCAACGACGTACGAATTGCAATCGTCGATGCGTCGCCAGATGCTGCAACGATCGCGCTCCGTAATCGCCTGAGTGGGAATCCGAGGTTCAGCATCGTTGCCGTCGCTCGGACGACGGACGTGGTCGAGCCGTTGTTTCGTCGCGGTGCTGCGGACATAGCGGTCGTCTTCCCTGTGGGTTTTGGCGAGAGCTTATCGCGCGGCACGTCCACTCGGCTGCTTCTGATCGGAGATGCGTCAGATCCGAACACGGCCAGCATGATGGCGGCGTATGTAAACGCCGTCATTGCGAGTTATGCGGCCGATAGAGGAGTGAATCGTCAGTCGGTTCAGATCGTGCCGCAGTTCCGGATGCGATACAACCCGACGCTCGAGAGCGTGAATCTGTTCGTACCCGGGCTGATCGCCCTGGTGCTTATGCTGGTTACCGCGCTGATGACAGCGATATCGCTGTCCCGTGAAAAGGAGCGCGGAACGCTTGAGATACTGCTCGTGTCGCCATTGAGGCCCTGGCAGATCATCGTGGGCAAGGTGATGCCGTATCTCCTGCTCGCCTTCGCCAACGTCATCACCGCGCTTGTGGCCGCGTGGCTGGTGTTCCACGTACCGTTCCGGGGCAGCGTTGTGCTGTTGTTGGGGTCGAGTGTGCTGTTTGCGATGGTTGGATTGGCGCTCGGAGTGTTGATAGCTGCACTCACGTCATCGCAGCGAGCCGCGATGCTCGGGGCAATCGTTGTCACGATGTTGCCGAACACGCTTCTTTCGGGATTGATATTTCCGATCTCGAGTCTGCCAGGATGGCTACGACCAGTCACTTACTTTGCGCCGGCACGATGGTTCATAGTGATAGCTCGCGGAATAATGCTTAAGGGAGTTGGTATGTCGTATCTGTGGAAGGAGCACGTTGTACTGGTTGTGATGCTTCTTCTGCTATTCACTGCTGCAGTCAAGAGTTTCAAGGCGAGGCTTGCCTGAAAATGCGAGTACTGGGCTTTTTGCTGCGGAAGGAGTTTCTTCAGATATTCCGCGATCGCACGATTCTTGGGATGCTGTTCATAATGCCCGTGATCCAGCTTCTTGTACTGGCGAATGCGGTCACGTTCGAGGTTACGAGTGTGCGGATGGCTGTAGTGGACATGGACCACAGCTCGATGTCACGTGGAGTGGTCACCAGCCTTGCTGCCTCGGGCCGATTTGTTCCAGTCGAGTCATCGCAGTCGCAAGCGCTGGCCGACGGTGCGATGCTGGACGGCAGTGTGAACATGATAGTCGTCATTCCGGAAGGATTTGCGCGCAAGCTGGAGACCATGCGACGCGCGCAGGTGCAGCTCATATTCGACGCGGAAGATGGTGCGGCGGCCGGGGTGATGCGCTCGTACGCAAGTGCGATTCTAGCGCAGTATTCCCTGGACGTTGGTGCACAGATATTTCCGGTTGAATCGATGCGGCTGTCGCCGGCGGCCGAGCGGGCTCCGGTCAGAGGCCGGCCGGTCCTCGAAGTGCGGCATCGTGGCTGGTACAACCCGGCGCTTGACTACCGTGAGTACATGGTGCCGGGAATTCTCGTCATTCTGGTAACGATAGTCGGGTCCCTGCTCACGGCTATGAACATCGTGCGTGAAAAGGAGGCGGGGACTCTGGATCAACTGAATGTGACTCCGATTACGCGGACCACGTTCATCGCGGCAAAGCTGATTCCGCTCTGGAGCATCGCGATGGTTGATCTCATGATCGGTCTTGTCGTTGCTCGGCTGGTCTTTCACGTACCGATGTTGGGCAGCCTGCTGCTGATATTTGTGGCAGCAACGATATATCTGGCGGGCGCGCTCGGCATCGGGCTATGGATATCGACGGTCGTGGAGACGCAGCAGCAGGCAATGTTCCTGATATTCTCATTGCTGATGGTCTACCTCCTCATGGGCGGACTGTTCACGCCGCTGCGGGGGATGCCCGTCTGGGCGCAGTGGGCTGCGGATCTCAATCCCATCGCGCACTTCGTGGCGCTCATGCGGTCAGTGCTGCTAAAGGGCTCCGGGGTTCGAGACGTCGCCGGCCATCTTCTTGCTCTAACCGTGATCGGGGCGTGCGTTCTCGGCATCGCTGTGCGGCAATACCACAAGAGTTCCAGGTAGGAATGGTCGGACCTGCAAGGGGCCGACGTTCCGGCAGGCGGTATATTAGAAAAAGCGTCTATCAACGGTCACGGAGGACGTTCCAATGGCCTCGCAGAAGTGTACCCACCTTGATCAGGTTCGCGATGTCGAACCCCGAACCCCGAATGGATGTGAGGAGTGTCTCAAGATGCACAGTACCTGGGTGCACCTGAGACTGTGTCTCGAGTGCGGTCATGTGGGTTGTTGCGATAGCTCACCGAACAAGCACGCAACCAAGCACTTCCACCAGACCNGTCATCCNGTCATGCGTTCGTTCGAGCGGGGCGAGGATTGGGGCTGGTGCTTTGTGGACGAGATGGTCTTCGAGCCCGCACCGCGGGCATCGTGAATTTGTGGCCGCCGAGGGATTGAGCATGTCGCTGAAAGCCGAGACGTGGCCGGCGCTTCCTATAACGTCCTGGGCGCCGACTTTTGCGACACTGCACATGTTGACGCAGATAGTTGGCAAGACGCGGCTGGCGCTGGCCCCAATGGTGAACCACTGGTGGCAGGTGACACTATACGTCACACCGCGCGGACTGACTACATCGTCGATGCCGTACGGGAAGCGGACTGCGGCTGTGGATTTCGACTTTATCAACCACAGTGTGGTCATCCGTATCAGCACCGGCGCGTCCCGCGCGATCCCGCTTGTCAGTCGATCAGTCCGTGAGTTCTATGTGGAGTACCTCAATGTGCTCAAGGCGCTGGATATCGGTGCGAAAATACGGGGTGTGCCGGTTGAAATCGTTACCGCGATACCATTTGCTGAAGATACGGAGCATCACACGTATGACGCTGAATGGGCGAATCGATGGTGGCGCGTAATGGTTCAGATTGACCGAGTACTCAAGGCGTTCCGTGGCAGGTTTGAGGGGAAGGCGAGCCCGGTACACTTTTTTTGGGGAAGCTTCGATATTGCAGCGACCCGTTTTTCAGGACGACGTGCGCCGGAATTTTCAGGTGTTGTTCCCAACTGTCCCGACTATGTCATGAAGGAGGCGTACTCGCGGGAGTGCAGCAGCTGCGGCTTCTGGCCCGGTGGGAATGGGCAGGATGCGGCATTTTATTCGTATGCGTACCCCGAACCCGACGGATACAAGAATTACAAGATCAGTTCAGAGTCGGCGTACTATGACGAAACGCTAAGGGAGTTTGTGCTGCCGTACGAGACGATGCGGACATCGTCATCACCGGATGACACGTTGCTGACGTTTCTTCAAACAACCTATGAAGCAGCCGCAGACTGCGCGAACTGGGACCGCGCGGCGCTGGACTGGACTGCGAATCGATGAGCGAAACCATGGACGAGAAATCAGGCGAGCCGGGCAACCGGATTGCAGCCGGGGCTGCGAGGAGCGAGATCGATGCGGGTGGAACGGCGGATTTGCATGTCGAGGTCCGTGATTTATCCAGAGAGGAAGCTCTCGGAATCCTCGCGAGCCACCACGTCGGTAGGGTCGCACTCAGCTTTCATGATCTGATAAAGGTCAAACTGTGCAACTACATCTACTCCGAGGGGTGGATATACGCACGGACAGAGCTTGGTCCCGATCTCACTATCGCGATGCATCATCCATGGGCGGCATTTGAAGTCGGTCGCGCGGAGACCATCTACGACTGGCAATCTGTGGAGGTGTCTGGAGCAATCGAGTTTCTTCACTCCGACATGCAATCGCATGCATGGTACGAATTCGAAAACGCGGTAAATCTTTTTCGGATGGCGGTGCCGCAGATACTTACTGCGAACGATCCAATGCCAAAACGCGTTCAGTTGCTACGAGTGCACGTTGATACGATAATCGGGCGAGAATCTCGAGGTGGTTCGTCCCAGTGGCTTCCGCAGGCTTGAATCCTCACCAGGAAATGGAGACCGCGGCATCGGTGCCATTGTTGAGGGATCAGGTGTCAGCGCGATCAGACGAGCCCGTGCGATCGCGGTGTGATCCTGTCGATGGCAGTTGGCTCATGGACCGCGCGCTGTCGCGTGCGGCCGGCGCTCCAAGCGTTGATGGCAACAGCGTAAGGCTTTTGCGCGACGCGGCGGAGAATTATCCCGCGTGGCTGGAGGCGATTGCTGCGGCGCAATCGTTCGTGTACTTCGAAGCGTACATCATGCAGGACGATGTGTCCGGCCGGCGATTCGCCGACGCGTTGATCGAGCGGGCACGTGCTGGTGTCACTGTGCGCCTGCTGTACGATTGGCTGGGCGCCGTTGGCAAGACGCCGTCGAAGTTCTGGAAATCGATGTCGGATGCCGGTATCGAAGTACGCTGCTTCAACCCGTTCAGGCTCGCCAGTCCGCTCGGTTGGGTGCATCGTGATCATCGGAAAAGTGTCGTTGTTGACGGCACTGTCGGTTTCATCACGGGACTTTGCGTTGGCGATGCCTGGGTCGGAGATCCCTCGCGCGGCATTGAGCCCTGGCGCGATACTGGCGTGGAAATCCGCGGACCGGCCGTGGCGGATATTGCGCGTGCCTTCAGTCGCGTGTGGGCCGCAACTGGTCCGCCGATACCCGCTGAGGAATTCCTGACTGCCAGTGACATCGCAGTGATGGGCAAGACGTCAGTTCGCGTGGTAGCCAGCGAACCCTGGCGTGCTCGTCTGTTGCGNATCGACGAGATGGTGGCTGGTGCTGCGCGCGAGACACTCTGGCTTGCGGATGCGTACTATGCAGCGATGCCAACGCACGTTCAGGCGCTTAGAGCGGCTGCAATGGACGGCGTCGACGTGCGACTGCTCGTACCAGGAGGAACGGACCTTCCATTTCTCCGACCGCTTTCCCAGGCTGGTTATCGACCTCTGCTCGAAGCGGGAGTGCGCGTATTCGAGTGGAACGGGCCGATGATGCACGCCAAGACAGCAGTTGCAGACGCACGGCTTGGGCGGGTGGGTTCCAGCAATCTGAATATCGCGAGTTCGCTCGGTAACTACGAGTTGGACGCATTTATCGAAGATGCCGCATTCGCCGAGTGCATGGTGCAGTCATATCTCAAGGATCTGGAGAATGCGACTGAGGTCGTGCTGGATGCGCGCCGCCGCCGCACCAAGCGAATCCGTCCTCAGGCCAACAAGACGCCGATTGCCGGGAAGCACGACGATCGCAAACTCCACAAGCATCGGCGCCATGATCGTCGTCGTTCCGGAAGTACGAGTCGTGGTGTTGCCGGTGCAATAAGACTCGGCAACACGGTGTCAGCTGCGGTGACGGAGCACCGTGTTCTGGCTGCATCCGATTCACGAGCGGTTGCTCTGGGAGGCGCTATTCTTGCAGTTTTAGCGGTTGTGGCCCTGCTCTGGCCACACGTCATCGCTCTTCCATTTGCAATCATCTGCATCTGGTTTGGGGGGGCGATGCTATGGCAAAGTCTGCGACTTCGCAGAAATACCGCAACGACTACGATCGTGAGCGACGACGCACTTCGAGAGCCGCGAGTCGACACGACGCCGCCGGGTTAGGAGCAACCAGAAAAGCCTTTTTTGGCTTGCAGCCAGGCTCCAATGTCTGAAACACTTCCTGCTCCGGCAATTTCCCAGCCGGAATCTCGTTCACATGCTCACGAAGGGCTCATGGCCGGTGCGCTTGCCGCAACCGTGGTCTGGGTCTGGTTCCTCGTAAGCAATTGGGTCCACGGCACTACGTGGCACGTAATTACAATGTTCGGTCGCGGCATGCTCGACCTGATCGGCGCTGGCAGCAGCCCCAAGTGGGTCGCCGTGGCAATTTTTACAATAGTTCATTTTGCATACTGGTGCCTGATTGCCGTCATAATTCTCAAGCTCGTGGATGCAGCGACGAAGAACCCATCGGTGCTCGGGCTGGCTGCGACGCTGTTCATACTCGCTCAGTTTTTCCTTGTTGGGGTCACGGCGATGATTTCTGATTCAGGCCTCGGAATGTTTGCGTGGCCCAGCATCTGGCTAGGCAACTTCGCGGGCTTCTGCGCGGCATCCTGGCTCATCGTGGAGCGACATCCGGAGCTTCGCGAGGAGGCCCGGCACATGAACGACGACATCTGAANCGACGGCATCTGATGCGGGCCTGATCCAACACATCATTGNCTCGGAGCGGTTGCGCTCAGCGCGGTTCGGCGCCCGCGCTCCCTTCTACNTGCTGNCGTTCGCGGTCCAGGTCCGACTGCAGCAACTTCTGCAACTGACTGCGCGCTCGACCACGGATATTCAGAATCCCGCGCGGCAGGCTGTCGAATCTGTATCGACGTACACTGACCACGTAAACTCCGGGCCCGCCGACAAGGTCGGGCGCGTCGAACACCGCTGATACCTCGAATGCCGCCTCAAAATAGTGGTCGGCGAAGATCTGTTTCCGTGCGACGAGCGCGACCCCGGAAGGCGGCGTGTACACGATCAGCTGGTTGATCGTGAACGTGGAGCGAAGATGTGGAATCTTTTCCACCGCCCAGTACATGACGTCCGTCGCTCCGTCGAGTTTATTCGATGGATAGTTGAGGAGGTAGTCATTGAAAGCCGGGGCGTAGTCGCGTAGGAACTGGCTCTGGGACAGCAAGGCTGCGAAGGCCTCGCTGGCCTGTATGCCCTTGGTATCGTCGTACCGTGGCATCGCCGCCGCACCACGTGCGCGGTAATCCGTGACGAGGGCCTGCATGGTGTGCAGCATGATCGAGTCAACTTGCGCCTTTGCGTTATCACCGTCCCAATCAACGGACTGCGCGAACCGCTGCATGCCGTCAGAGGCAACTTGAACGCGCAGTCGTTGAACTTGCACGACTTCAAATCGCGCCACTCCGAGCCCTCAAAGAAAACACCACGCATATCGTCGGACCGAATCGGATCTCCGATCATGCCGTAGCGTTGAGCACGCGCCGCGACAAGCGCTTGCGTACTTCGAAGTCGAGCCATGTACGCTTCGCGCGTAACGTGAATCCCAACGACGCCAAAGATGGCAACGTCGCGATCAAGATCCGTACGCAATAGCTTTGTCGCCGCACGGCCCTGTCGAGCCGACGTGACTTCGCTGGCGTCGAGCCCGATTGTCGTACGGAGGAAATCGTTGAACGTGAACGGAGCGCTCGTCTGTGCGAGGGCCATGGTTGGCGCGCTCGCACAGACCAGTGCAAGACAGACGACTACTTCACCCCGCGAAAACACGCACTGAGTTGCAGTAAGTCCTGTGGGCTAGTGTCCGCTGGAATCGCCTCTGCGGGCTGATTCAAACAGGAACCACGTGCGGCGTTCGGTCTCGTCGATCCATACCTCGATAAGACTGGTGGTTCCGACGTCATGGTTATCGTCGCACACCCCGTGCACCTCACGCAGACTGGCCGCCAGCGCCCTGTTGTCGTCACGAAGCTCCGCGAGCATGTCGGATGGTTCGACGTAAACGGCATCGTTGTCGAGAATGCGCTGAGTACGCGCAATCTGCCCGATCGAGCGGACTGTTATTTCACCCAGTTTACGTACGCGCTCGGCAATCGGGTCCGTCATGGCAAATATCTGATCGGCCTGCTCGTCGAGCAGAAGGTGGTAATCGCGAAAGTGGGGGCCACTCATGTGCCAGTGGAAGCTCTTGGTCTTCAAGTAGAGCGAAAAGACATCTGCCAGGAGGACATTCAGCGCTGCAGCAATATCACGTGTAGCTGTGGCCGGCAGATCAGTCGGCGTGGCTAGCGCACCTTCCCGCAATCTGATAGCATGATTGGTCTTTTTCATCGCTGACGATTTCATATTTGCTACCCTCTTTGGTGATAAACGCTTGGTGGCCATGGTATCCCTGGAATCTGTCCAAACAGTGCACGGAATGGGCCGCCGCGCCGGCTATCGAGCGTATGCGTCCGAGTGCACGGAATGGGCCGCCGCGCCGGCTATCGAGCGTGTGCGTCCGGGATCGTTCGGGATCCGGAGTCCGACCAGGAGCGGGGGTCAATCTCAGGACGCTCGTTCGCACCGGCCAACCAGCGCGGTAAACGACCTACTTAACGGCAAATTATCATGGACAGACGAGCTATAGGATCGCTGCAGGTTTCCGTGGTTGGATTGGGCTGCAACAATTTTGGCGGCCGACTCGATGAAGCTGGAACGGGCAGCGTTGTCCACGCCGCGCTGGATGCGGGAATCAATTTTTTTGACACCGCCGACATCTACGGCGGGGGCGGGCGAAGCGAGGAACTGCTTGGACGAGCCCTCGGTGCGCACCGGTCCGAGGTACTGATAGCGACAAAGTTTGGCATGCGCATGGATGACCAACACCTGGGTGCGAAGCCGGAGTACGTCCGTGCCGCAGCGGAAGACAGTCTCCGGCGACTGGGAACGGATCACATCGATCTGTACCAGCTGCATCAGCCCGACGCGTCGGTCCCAATCGCGGACACGCTCGGCGCGATGAACGAACTCGTTGTCTCAGGGAAGGTGCGCGAAATCGGGTGCTCCAATTTCTCGGCGCAACAGACTCGCGAAGCTGAAGACGTTTCCACCGGTCACGGGTTCGCACGTTTTGTGAGCGTGCAGAACGAGTACAGTCTGCTGCACAGGGATCCGGAAATCGACGTGCTGGCCGAATGTGAGCGAGTGAAAGCTTCGTTCCTCCCTTTCTTCCCGCTCGCTAGTGGATTGCTGACGGGCAAGTATCACCGTGGTGAACCTGCTCCAGAGGGGACGCGACTCGCAAGCGGTCCGCGCGCTGCGCAGTTGACTGACGAGCGCCTGGTGCAGGTAGAATTGCTGCGCGATTTTGCGCACTCAACGGGACACACGCTACTGGAACTCGCATTCGCGTGGCTGCTGGGGCGACCAGTTGTTGCGTCCGTGATAGCAGGCGCGATGAACCCCGAGCAGGTAGCATCCAACGCTGCGACGACCGACTGGCGACTGACCGCCGAAGAGGTGGCGGCGATCGACAGGATTCTTCCCGCTCCTGCGAAACCCTAGCGCTGCTCCAATGATGGGTTAGCGGTGCGCCATTGCCGTATCGCTCTGGCGTGCACGGGATAATGCTCGTAGGTATCGAACCGCAACCGCCGCCGGAATCTGTTTTCTCTTACATACAATTCTTCGGGAGCCGCGGTTACGTAGTCGATCAGCTCGGCGTGGATGTTATCATGATCCTTCAGAACTTCGGCAAGCGTGAGACCGCTTCGCTCCACGGTCATCATGGCATTGAATGCGTCGATGCCGCCGTAGGTGACCGAATAACGCGGGATGCGTCCACCACTGCGGATTACAGGGAGCGATTTAAGTGCCTCCTGTTCCCACCACGTGACATGGGCGATTATGTCGCGCACGGACCACTGCCCCGTGACCTTTGGAATCATCAACTGGGCGGGGGTAAGTCCCGCGTACGACTCTTCGAAGTCGGTCCACGCCGAGTCGAGTTTTTCGAGCAACTGGTACCGCTTCATCTGATCGGTTCCCCGGGCAAGAAATATGATGTCCGAAAATGGCTAGTCTGATTCGGATGTCCAAACTATTATAAGTGATGGCTCCTGACAACGCCGCGCTTTACAATGCCTTTGCATCGCATGACGCGCGATTCGACGGGGTGTTTTTCGTCGGCGTTACGTCGACTCGCATTTATTGCCGCCCCGTCTGCACAGCAAGGACGCCGAAGTTGGCAAACTGTCGGTTCTTCGAAACTGCTGAAGCGGCGGAGAAGGCGTCGTTTCGGCCGTGTTTGCGGTGCCGACCGGAACTCGCTCCGGGGACGGCTCCAGTAGATGATGCGCACAGGATTGCAAATCTGGTCGCGTCACGAATTCAGGATGGCATGTTCGACGGGGCGTCGAACCTGGAAGAAGTCGCGGCAACATTCGGATGGAGTTCGCGGCAGATTCGGCGGATTGTGCACCGGGAGCTCGGTGTTTCGCCAATCGAATTGATTCTGACAAGGCGACTTCTGCTTGCCAAGCAGCTTCTGACCGAAACAACGCTTCCGATAACCGAGATCGCATTCGCGAGCGGTTTCGCGAGTCTGCGTCGCTTCAACGACGCCTTCAGCAATCGCTATGGAATGCCGCCGACACGACTGCGCAGGATTGCGAACGGTTCATCTACCTCGTCGCATCTCGCGATCGACACATTCACACTGCAACTTGCATATCGGTCGCCGTTCGATTGGGATGGGATGTTACACTTTCTTCGCATGAGGGCGTTTGCCGGTGTCGAGTGTGTCGACAGCGAGTCGTACTCGCGAACGATTCGTCTTGGTGGACATTCAGGCTGGGTTCGCGTGCGCAACGCCCCGCAGAAGAACGTGCTTCTCGTCGAATTGGCACGCGGACTGATGCCGGTTCTGCCTGCACTTCTTGGCAGGTTGCGAAGCCTGTTCGATCTCAATGCCAGGCCCGATATGATATCCGATCAGCTGATGCGAGATCCCGCACTCGCAGGTATCGTGAAATCCAATATGGGGATGCGTGTGCCGGGATGTTTCGATGGGTTTGAACTGGCGGTGCGTGCGATACTGGGTCAGCAGATCACAGTGAAGGGCGCAACGACAATTGCGGGGAGATACGCAAGCGCATTCGGCGAGCGGTTTGAGACGCCGCATGCCGGGCTGTCGCATCTCACGCCGACAGCCGAGTCCGTCGCGCGGGCGAGTGTCGAGGCGATTGCGTCGCTCGGAATAGTGCGATCGAGGTCTGTCGCTATCCTTGCACTCGCCGAGGAGTTTGCCTCGGGAAGACTTACTCTTGAGGCTGGCGCGGATCCGAAGGCTGTGATGAGCCACCTGGTCGGGCTGCCGGGTATTGGAAAGTGGACGGCGCACTACATAGCGATGAGAGCCTTACGCTGGCCCGATGCGTTTCCGAAAGAGGATCTCGTTCTCCGCAATCGGCTGGGTGGCGTCACCGCGGCGCGTGCCGAAGAAATGTCGCAGCAGTGGCGGCCCTGGCGCAGCTACGCTACACTGCACCTGTGGCGGAACTCGTTGCCGGAGCCCATTCGGAGAAAGAAAATCATGCGAAAGCCACGCTTGGCACTGTAGCGATGTGCGGCCGAACTTCTCTGGCAAACCTGCCGGAGCATCTCCAGCCATTTCTGTTGCGCTATGGAATAAGAGACGTGCCGCCATGGTACACACCACGCTACAACATCGCACCAACGCAGGACCAGATGGTCATCGTCGAGCGTGACGGTCAGCGCGAGGTGTTACCGATGCGGTGGGGATTGATACCGTCATGGGCAAAAGATCCTGCGATTGGAAACCGGATGATCAACGCACGAGTCGAAACACTTGCAACCAAGCCAGCGTACCGGGGCGCCTTTGCGAAGCGACGCGGACTCATGGTGGTTGATTCATATTACGAATGGCGCACAAATCCATCGGGACCCAAGACTCCGTTCAGAATACATCTCGCGGGTGATCTTCCGTTCACTATTGCCGCGCTATGGGAGCGATGGCGTACTGCAGATGTGGAAATCGAGACGTGCACTGTTATCACGACAGATGCATCGGAGGCAATGAGAAACATTCATCACCGAATGCCGGTGATCATATCCGAAACGTCTGCGGACGCATGGCTGAGTGCGGGCACTCAGATGCGTGATGTTGACGCAATCATACGCGCCGGGGTAGATGCCCTCATTGCGTACCCGGTATCTGTCTACGTCAACGCGCCTTCGAACGACGGAGCCAGGTGCTGGGAGCCGGAGGCGGACACTTAGTTCGAGATCGTCTCCAGTCGAGTATCCGTTCGGCCCACTGCGCGCGCGGTGATCAGCGCCGCAGTCATGTCTGCGGTGACATTGGTGAGTGTACGGAACATGTCGGGGATTACGTCTACCGCTAACAGAATCCCGATCCCCTCCGCAGGAATGCCAACGCTTCTCAGGACCGGGATCATGATAAGGAGTACTCCACCCGGGATCCCTGGGACGCTGAAACTAAGCAGCACTGCTGAGATTGCGATCGACGCCAGTTGCGACGGCGAGATCGATACGCCGTACATCCTTGCGAGGAACAGGCTGCTGGTGGTAATAGCGATCGTAGCGCCAAGTTTGAAGGTGGAGACCGCGAGCGGCAGAAGAAAGCCGGTAATTGCTGGAGGCAGCTCGAGGATCTCTGCGGCCTCGATCATCGGCGGCAGGCTCGCGAGCGACGATCGTGAGCTGAAGCCGACGATCTGCGCCGGCGCGATCGCACGCGCGAATCGCATGAATGAGACGCGACCGGCAAAAACAGCGAGCAGATACAGCGCAGCGATGTACACGATGCATGCAGCCGCGACGACGATCCAAAGCGCCGCGATCAGGTGCGCACCCTGCAACCCTGTGTGCGCTCCCAGCGCGTAGGCAAGGCCAAATACGCCAAGAGGTGCGATCCAGAGCACCCATCGAACCAGCTCCAGCATGATGGCGGAGACGCCGCGGAAGAATCCAACGACGTACGCACGTGAATCCGCGGGTAGGCGTGTGGCGGCGATCGCGAAGGCTACCGTGTAGATGACGAGTGGCAAAAGAGCACCCTCGTTCGCCGCCGCGAAGGGGTTGGCAGGAATCAGCGTGCCAACCCACTGCCAGAATCCCGCCGGAATTGGAGCAACAACAATCGGCGTCGATTTCGCAACCAGGCCAGCTGCCGATCCACTACCAACGTCCAGAAACGTCAGAAAAGCCGGCGTAACGAAGGCGACGAGGGCTGCGCCGGCGATCAGTAGAGCAAGAAATACTGCAACTGCACGCATGCCGATCCTTCCGACGTCGCGTGCATCGGAAAGAGAGGCAATGCTGGTTATCAGCAGCGCTATGACAAGTGGAACGACAAGCGCGCTTATTGCTTTGACCCAGAGCGATCCCACAGGTCCGACGGCATCAGCCCATTGCGGTGCCACCGCACCGGCGCCAAGTCCAACTGCGAACGCGATTAGAATCGTCGCGGCTGGGGATGCCTGCCACCAGCGTCGCTTGCGGATCGGCGGTTCGGCCGGAGTAGTTGAGGGCGATGACACGGGGTAGAATCTACAGGGTCGTTCGAATCGCGCATCCACACTCATACGTCACGCCATGACCGTGGAGAGAGGCCCCAGTTCGCGTCTCTCAAGTCGTCTCGATCAGTCGTCTCTCCTGCCGGATTGGCACGACGGATGTACGACTACCCGCACCGAACGGCGGCTGGTCACCATCCTGCGCATCGCATAGCTTACAGTCGTCTCCCCAATCACTGGAGAAGGCACTGCCGGACAGCACGGTTGGCCTCAACGGGATTCTCGCAGATAGGTATAAGATCGAGCGAGAAATTGGCCGCGGTGGTATGGCCACGGTTTATCTCGCCCGTGATCTGCGCCACGACTCGAGCGTGGCGGTCAAGGTGCTGCATCCTGAACTCGCGGCGTTCATCGGTCAGAGTCGCTTCCTCCGCGAGATACGCGTCACCGCGCAACTGCACCATCCGAATATCCTGCCGATCTTCGATTCTGGCTACGCGGGCACTCTGCATTATTATGTGACGCCGTACATCGATGGGGAGTCGCTCGCCGGTCGCATCGAGCGCGAACATCAACTGCCGCTCGAGAGTGCTATTGAGATTGCTTGCGAAGTTGCTGACGCACTTGCGGTTGCGCATACGCGTGGTCTGGTGCATCGCGACATCAAGCCCGGGAACATCCTGCTTGCACACGGCCACGCCATTGTCGCCGATTTCGGTATCGCGCATCTGGCTGGACCAGAGGCTGACAAGCTCACGGATAGCGGCATAGCGCTCGGCACCGCGGCGTACATGAGTCCGGAACAGGCGGCCGGCGGGGAGGTCGACGGACGAAGTGATATCTACAGCCTGGCGTGCGTGTTGTACGAGATGCTTGCAGGCAATCCGCCGTTCGTTGGCGCGAACGCTCAAGCGGTGATCGCACGACACATGGTGGACGACGCACCACCGATCGGCAGCGTTCGACGGGCCGTGACGCCACTCATTGAGGAGACGATTCGAAAGGGGATGGCAAAGGCGCCAGTCGACAGATTCGCGACTGCCGAAGAGTTTGCGGCTGCGCTAAGGCGCGCCAGCAATCGCACTGTGGGAATCGCGCCGCGAGCCGCCGAATCTGGTACTGGGCGTCGGAGGTCAACAAAAAAGGCCAGAACGATGAAAGTCATTGCGATGGCAGTGGCCGTCGCTGTCATCGGAGCGCTGCTTGTACGTCACTTCGCGGGAGATGGTACCGTCGGGTCGGCCGGTTCCAGCGGCCAGGATCCGAACAGAATTGCAGTTCTCTATTTCGAGGATAACAGTCCGGATCACTCAATGGGATATCTCGCGAACGGTTTGACGGAGAGCCTGATCCGCGAACTCAGCGATGTTCCCGTTCTTCACGTAGTGTCGCAGAATGGTGTGAAACAGATGCGGGATCGGGCGATACCGCTCGCTCGCGTGGCGTCTGTACTCGGCGTTGGCAGTATCGTTGACGGCAGCGTCCAGCGATCGGGAGACACCGTGCGCGTTGCTGTCGACCTTGTCGACGCGAATACCGGCCGTCATCTTGACAGCCGCAGTATCGACCGACCCGTTAAGGATCTTTTCGGACTCGAGGACGAGGTGTCGCGACAGGTTGTGACTCTTCTTCGTACGCGGTTGGGCGAGGAAATCCGCCTGCATCAGCTTCAGGAAGGGACATCGAATGCGGTAGCCCGTGAGATGGTGTTGCGTGCCGAGGATGCTCGCGACCAGGCGACGCGAATCACGACGCATCAAAACGCAGGAAACGCTCAAGACGCCCTCGTATTCCTGCACGCTGCCGATTCACTGCTCCGTCTCTCACAAAGTGCTGATCCGCGCTGGACACAACCGCCCGTCGCGCGCGGTTGGGTGATGTTGGACATCGCGTCCGTTTCACCGGTCGCTGAGCAGGGAAACGCGTTTCGCGCCGCGCTGGCTGGCGCGTCGGAGGCGTTGAAACTTGCGCCACGGGACCCTTATGCGCTCGAGTTGCGCGGAACCGCCCTGTGGAGAATGGCTCTCGCTGAGCCTGCATCTGCGCGCAATCAAGCGGGCGCGCGTCAGGCTGAGCAGGATCTGCGCGAGGCGGTGTCGCTGCAGCCGGATCTCGCAAGCGCGTGGAGTACGCTGAGTCAGTTGCTACGTATCGACAAGGGTTCGCCCGCGGAAGCCAACGTCGCGGCGCGTCGCGCGCTTGCAGCGGATGCATACCTGGAGGATGCGCCGACGATCCTGAGTCAACTGTCGATGAGCGAACTGCTTCTGGAAAACTTCCCGGCCGCCGTGAACGCGTGCCACGAAGGGGGCCGACGATTTCCATCTGACCACCGCTTTATGGATTGCCTGCTGAACATCATGCTTGTTGACACTGCGTCGAATCAGAGTCCGCGGACAGCGTGGAAGCTGGTTGGTGAACTGGACCGGATTGATCCGCCCCGGAGTGCAATCGCAGCGGGACGGCCGTACGATCCAATTTTCCGAAGGATGGTAGCGGCGGCGATCACTGCGCGTGCGGGCGGACGTGACAGTGCACGAGCAGTGATCCGTTGGGCACACTCGCAGGTTGGAAACGACGCCGATCTCAATACCGATCTCAACTACGATGAGGCTTATGTGCAGCTGGCACTCGGCGAGCCTGACTCGACGTTGCAATTGCTGGGAAGGTACCTTGATGCACGACCGGCAATGCGGCCGTACATAGCCCGGGATCCATTGTTCTCCAGGTTGCGGAGCGATGCGCGTTTTACAGCGATGCTTAAAAGTCGGTGAGGTCGCGGATGTGCGCTGAGTCCTGTTGTCCGGAAGTGCTTGGCGTCGAGGTAATAAACTGAATTTCGGAGAGCGGCGGATGGATTATGGCCATTGTCGCCGGATGATTGAACGCTGTCATGATGCGCGCGATGTGGTGTGCCGTGGTGAATCGAGCGTAGTAAGGAATTACGAACTTTTCGACGGCTGCTTCACTCCAGAACATTGCGTCATATTTCCGCTCTACGTGCGATATTCGGTGTCCGTTGCGATCCACTAAAGGAGGATCGATAGTGATGGATTTGAACGCCGGGCGCGATTTGACGTCACTCTTCGTATCGCATTCGACAATCAGTTCGTCGTTCTTTTCGAGCGTGGTCTTGACCTCCGGCCCATTCGGCCCCCAAACCACGTACGCCGGTTGGTCGCGGATTCCATCTGCGGCCTCTGCGAGCTTGCGTAGTTCACTCGCGGTTAATGAACGCTTTGCCATACGACCACCTCCAGAAAGAGAGAGACCGCAACAATTTTACGGCGCGTTCAGCGCGTCGATCGGAACGATACGAATGCCATTAGGCGGCCGCTAGCCGGAGGGTACGATTAATCGGACGCCTGGGGCAGAGCGCAAGGCCGCAGAACCCATCGGAGGGCCGGGCCGGTGATCTCCGGTGTAAGTTCCGGAATGGGTACCGTCGATCGATTCAGCACGCATCGGGTCGAGAACCAGCCTCCGCCACTGGCGCCCTACGATGCCTACGCGACAGATCTGCCCCTGCAAGAGGCGCTGCGCAGNCACGGTGGCACCTGGGCTGAACCGGAGATCGCCGCGTTCGGACCGATCGCTGGCGGGGAGTTGATGGCCCTCGGTTTTGCGGCGAACGAGAATAAACCGAAATTTCGCCCCTTCGATCAATACGGACACCGAATCGACGAGGTCGATTTTCACCCGTCCTACCATCGCATCATGGAAATCGGCATCGCGCACGGGGTGCCCAGCTTCGCGTGGCGGCATGAAGAGCGGCCCGGTGCGCATGTCGCGCGTGCGGCGCTTGCGTACCTGCACATGCAGCCAGAGCAGGGGAATAACTGCCCGCTCACCATGACTTACGCCTCTGTACCCGTACTTCGGCATCATTCCGGTCTCGCCGCCGAGTGGGTGCCGCGGGCGACGTCCACGTCGTATGATCAACGCTCCATTCCGGCGTGGAGCAAACACGGCAATACGATTGGAATGGGCATGACCGAGAAGCAGGGCGGTTCCGATGTGCGCCGCAACACAACACGCGCCAATCCTCTCAGTGCTGCCGGACCAGGGCAACTGTACGAGCTCGTCGGACACAAATGGTTCATGTCCGCACCGATGTGCGACGCATTTCTCGTACTTGCGCAGACGGAAGCCGGACCGGGCTGCTTCCTCATGCCGCGCTTCGCGCCAAACGGCGATCTCAATGCGGTCCGGGTTCAGCGACTGAAAGACAAGCTCGGCGACTGGAGCAATGCAAGCGCCGAGGTCGAACTGCAGGGCGCCGTCGCGTGGCTGATCGGTGAAGAAGGGCGGGGGATTGCGACCATTCTCGCGATGGTTGCGCTGACTCGGCAGGATTGCCTGATCGGATCAAGCGCGATTATGCGTCAGGCGCTGGTACGCGCGGTTCACCATGCACAGTATCGTACTGCGTTCGGCAAGCGATTGATCGAGCAACCGTTGATGCGCAATGTTCTCGCTGACTTGTCGCTGGAATCGGAGGCGGCGGTTGCGCTGTCGCTCCGTGTTGCAAGAGCCATTGACGCGAGCCCTCGCGATGTGCGCGAGCGAGCGTTAGCGCGTGTTGCCACAGCAATTGGTAAGTATTACGTGTGCAAGAGGTGTCCAGCTTTCGTCAATGAGGCACAGGAATGTCTTGGTGGCAATGGCTATATCGAGGAATCGATTTTACCGCGACTGTATCGCCAGGCTCCAGTCAATTCGATCTGGGAAGGCAGCGGAAATATCCAGTGCCTCGATGTGCTTCGCGCGCTTTCTCGTAAACCGGAAACACGGGAGGCGTTGTTCGATGAGCTGAACGCCGCCCGCGGTGTGAACGCGGTACTTGACAGCGAGATCGAGCGGCTGGCTGGTGAAGTCGCTAGTGGCGACGACATCGAGCCATACGCGAGGCGAATTGTGGAACGAATGGCAATCGCGCTGCAGGCGTCGCTACTCGTAAGGAGTGACAACTCTGCGATTGCGGCGTCGTTTTGTGAATCGCGCATCGGTGGTCGCCATGGTGCGTTCTTCGGTACGCTCCCGCCTGACGCGCCGATCGATCAACTGATCAGGCGGGCGTTTCCGGAACGCGACTGATACTCAGAATCCAGAGATACCAGCGCCGACTATTTGGGCGGTGCGACGCGCCCGATTCGAATGCGCCACACTTCGGGGCCGTCCTCGAGCGTATCCCAGCTGAACTCACCAGCGTTTTCGGCCGCGAACTGGTACCATAGCGGTTTAGGGTCGTGGTCGTTGACGAGTATGTATGCACTTCCTGTTTCGAGTGCAGCGAAGGTGTCGAATATGATTTCGTGGCGCACCTTCGGAGTCTCCGGGCGCACATCGATGATACGATCTTGTGAGGGCATTTGGATTCCGTTCAGGACTGACGATCAAGTGCCTCGAGCTTCTGCTCGACGCGGGAGAGATAATGCAGCGTGCCGTTCAGTCGCTCGGCATCGTCTGGAAAGCGATGCCTGAGGAGTGACCAGGCTTCTGCGGCAAGACGTGCGGCATCAGATGGTTGACCCGCGTTCCCGAGTTGTCGGCACGCGCGCGCGAGTATACGTGTAAGCGCATCAACGAGCGGTGCGTCTGCGTCTGGCGACGGCACTTCCGCCATGGGCGACATAAGCGTACTTCGTGAATAATGCGCCGGATGGCGCGTGGGACAGGACTGATTTCACTGGACAGACCGGATTCCCGGTCGCGCGGGGATGGGCGCCGTCCAGATGGGTACTTCGGAATATACATGGACGTCCCGCCGCGTCATCCCGTCGAAGGTCGGACGTCTGTCATCCCGCCGAAGGTCGGGATCCATGTTTTACTCTGAGCGTCGTCACAAATGGATTCCCGCTTTCGCGGGAATGACGCTAGATCACCTCGACAGGCGCTTGCATGCACTCATGTGGCCCCTTGCCGCGTTCTATCTGGATAGTTGCGTGGCCGATGCCGAAGCGCTTGCCCAGTTCCTGGCAAGTTCCGATCAGCATCGAGTCATCATCGCCGACGGTCGGTTTCACGAGGTGTGCGGTGAGAGCGACGTCTGTTGTGCTCATCCCCCAGATGTGCAGGTCGTGAACGTCGGTCACGTCGGGTATGGCACGGAGATAGGCTTCTACTTTAGTCAGGTCCACGCTTTCCGGCACCGCATCAAGTGCGAGATGCAGCGACTCCCTTAGCAGACTCCATGTACCCACGGTTATTACAACAACGATCAGAAGACTCACGACTGGATCTACCCAGAGCCATCCCGTGACACCGATTATGACGCCGGCAATCACTACGCCAAATGAGACCGCTGCGTCAGCTGCCATGTGGAGGAAAGCGCCGCGAATGTTGAGGTCGCCCTTACGGCCGGCGACGAACATCAATGCCGTAGCGAGATTGATCGCGATTCCAAGTGCGGCTACCCAGACTACAGTCCTGCTGTTAACGATGTCGGGATTCTGGAAACGAAGGATCGCCTCCCATGCAATGGCTCCAACAGTGATGAGCAGGAAGATGGCGTTAGCCAGCGCGGCCAGGATAGAACTGCGCCGCATGCCATAGGTGTGCTTACGCGTCGGCAGCCGCATTGCGAGGAGTGCGGCAACCCAAGCGAGCGCGAGCCCCAGGACGTCGCCAAAGTTGTGTCCGGCGTCAGCTACGAGTGCGAGTGAATTGGATCGCAGCCCGTAAACAACTTCCATGATTACAAAAGCAAGATTGAGCGAAATCCCGATCGCGAATGCAGTGTTGTAATTGGCCGGTCCGTGCGGATGACTGTGTCCGGCGTGACTATGGCCGCCGTGCGAATGTTGCGCCTGGACCACCGGCATGGCTCCCACTAACGACTATGCTTGTACATCATGTCTACCAGCTCGTCATACATGGCACTGGCCTCTTCCTCGCCCGATTTGATCGCTGAGGTAGCACAGTACTTGAGATGGTTTCGCATGAGTTCTCTTCCGACGGCGCGCAGTGCTTCATGTGCAGAGGATATCTGCGTCATTATATCCGCGCAATAGCGTTCTTCCTCAACCATTTTCTGGATTCCACGGATCTGCCCCTCGATCCGGCGCAACCGCTTGAGATTACGCTCCTTCGAGTCGCTGTCGACGCCGACTGCCTTCCGTGGTTCGCTCGCAGTCCCAGTAGCCGATGCCATTGTTCAGCTGCCTCAGTTTGTGTGGTTCGAATTTTCGTTCATGTCGTTCCAGTCATGCGTCGCACTTGATATCAGGCGATTTGCGCGCCCCGTAGCCGCAGGCTGTTGCTGACTACGCTCACCGAGCTGAACGCCATGGCCGCACTCGCCAGTATCGGACTCAGCAATACTCCGAGTGACGGGTAGAGCACACCGGCGGCGATGGGGATCCCGATCACGTTATACGCAAACGCCCAGACCAGATTCTGTTTCATTGTGCGCATTGTCTTTCGCGACAGCTCCATTGCCTGAGCCGCCGCACCAAGGTCGCCGCGCATCAACACAACGTCCGCGGCTTCGGCGGCCACGTCTGTACCGGTGCCAATCGCCATTCCGATGTCGGCCTGGGCAAGTGCGGGCGCGTCGTTGATCCCGTCGCCCACCATCGCCACAACCTTGCCTTGACTCTGTAGTCGCTTGATCTCGGCTACCTTCCCGTCGGGTAGAACGCCGGCTACGACTCTATCGATGCCAGCTTCGCTTGCGATGGCACGCGCCGTTTGCTCGTTATCTCCGGTCAGCATTACAACATCGAGCCCCATTTGACGGAGCCGTTCCACCGCCGCGCGCGACGATTGCCTGATGGGATCTGCGACCGCGACAAATGCCGCTGCCGAGCCGTCAATCGAGAAATACATCGGCGTGCGGCCACGCGCTGCGAGTTCTGCTCCGCGGGACTCCAGCTGCGTAATATCAACCGCATGCTCCTGCATCAAGGCCGCATTGCCGGCGAGTAGCGTCATGCCATCCACCACGCCGGTCGCACCTCGCCCGGATACAGCGGCGAAGGATGTAGCAGTTGATAGAGCGAGATTGCGATCCTTCGCGTAACGCACTATCGCGTCGGCAAGTGGATGTTCGGAAGACGTTTCGAGTGATGCAAAGACCCGCAATACTTCGTCATCGCTGCGATTCGCCTGCGGGTTCGTAGCAAAGTCAGTCACAACCGGCCGACCTTCGGTCACGGTGCCAGTCTTGTCGAGGACGACTGTGGTTACATCCCCGGCCCGCTGCAGTATCTCGCCGCCCTTGATAAGCACGCCCAACTCGGCGCCCTTGCCGGTTGCGACCATCACTGCGGTAGGAACCGCGAGGCCCATTGCGCATGGGCAGGCGATGATGAGCACCGCCACAGCCGCCGCGAATGCGCGAACCAGCGGTGCACCGCCGCCCGTGACGTCGACCGATACAAACCAGACGACGAACGTGATCACGGCGAGCGAGATAACAACAGGAACGAAGATACCGCTCACTGTGTCAGCCAACTTCTGGATCGGGGCGCGCGAACCCTGCGCATCGCGCATCAGCTTGACGATCTGCGCAAGCACGCTGTCGCTGCCGAGCGTTGTGGCTTCGTAGCGAAAGCTCCCTGTTCGGTTGATGGTACCACCGATCACGCGGTCGCCGACTTTCTTGCTGACGGGGAGTGATTCACCTGTGAGCATGGATTCATCAATCGCGCTTTCACCTGAGACTATTTCACCATCGACCGCCACGCGCTCGCCGGGTCGGACCACCACCGTATCGCCGCGCTGCACCGAGTCGACCGGGACGTCGACTTCCCCACCATCCCGGACTACCCGCGCTGTTTTGGGCTGAAGATTGACGAGTGATCGGAGTGCATCCGAAGTGCGGCTCTTCGCCCGGGCTTCGAACGCGTTGCCCATGAGGATGAGCGCGATGATGAACACCACGGCCTCGTAGTACACATCCGGCGACACGCCATGTGAGATGAAAAATCCAGGCGCAACGGTCGCGATTACCGAGTAGATGAATGCCGCTCCTGTACCGACGGCAATCAAGGTATTCATGTCCGCCGAATGGTGACGAAAGCTCGCCCAGGCGCGGACGTAGAAATGTCGACCGGCCCAGGCCATCACGGCCGCAGTGACAACGAGCAGCGAGTACGACAGCACTCGCGGATCAATCTGATATGCCCACGGTGTGATCCGTTCGAGCACGGGAGTGAGCGAGGTCATCACCCAGCGCATGAATGGGTCCGCTGCCGGACCGCCCATGGCGTGCGCATCGGCCGCCATCAGGGGCATCGAAAAGATCATTGCAAGCACGGCTATCACGCCGGCAACGACGGCCTTCAGTCGAAGGTCATGGAATTCCTCAGCCTGCGCGCGGTCGCGCGCTTCCTGCTCCTCGAATGCGGATTGATCCGGCGAAGCAAGCTCGGCGCCGTAGCCAGTCGCGCGAATCGCCTGTACCAGATTATCAGGTCTGACAATGGTGGGGTCGAAGGTGACAGTTGCATTCTGCATCATCAGATTGACTGACGCGTCCACGACACCGGGTTGCTTCTGAAGCGCTTTCTGGACATGCGCCTGGCATGCCGCACACGTCATTCCGCTCACAGGTATGCGTATGTGTTCCGACTTCGACTGTGATGGCGCGACGATCGAGCGCTCGCGAGTTGCTGTCATCCTGATGCTCCGCTACTCGGCAATGAGTGAACCGTGCAGCATGCTCATGCCGCACATGAATCCGTATTTTCCCGGTCGCGGCGGAGTCAGCTCGATGGTAGTCTTCTCGAACGCCGGAAGAAATTTCTTCACACCGAAATCCGGGAAGACGATCTCCTCCGAGCAGCTGGACGTTTCCTGGCGATCAAACGTCAGGCGAACAGGCTGCCCGCTTTTCACCCGGATCTGAGCCGGATCGTATCCGCCCTTCACCGTTATTGTGATTTCGGGCAAGCCGGCGCTGTCGCCAGACGGAATGCTCACGGCGGCGCGAGGGGCGACGAAAAAGTACCAGTACACCCATGCGATGATCGCGGCACCTGCCGCAATGACAATCCAGTCTGTAGAAGTCATCAGCGCCGACGCGTCACGCTTCGCGGCCGGCAGGCTGAGCGGGATAGCCGGCCTCGGTGACAGCTCCCGCTATAACAGACGGAGAAGCCTGGTGCGGGTCGAACGAGACTGTGGCAGATCCGATGCTGACGTTCCCGACCGTCACACCGGCGATGCTCTTCAGCGCGTTCTCAACCCTTCCAACACAGTGTCCGCAACTCATCCCGGACACTTCCAGAGTCAGTGATTCCACTGCCAACCCTCCCCATAAACGAGATTCTACCGTGATCCTGCGACAGGCCGACGTTGTATTGTAATATACCCCCGGGGGCTATGTCAACAGCCTTACTGATTGGGCCAGCCCAGGTCGCGGATCACTCTCTTGGTTGGGCCGTCAGATACGCAGCAACCAGATAGACTCGTACCGTCGAGCAGAGTCAGCCGAGGTCAACTATCGGCGGTGTAATCCGCAGCACGTGTCTGATCATTGCCGCGACCGACACCAGTCGCGTTGAATACGGCGCTGAGCGTACACGTCACGATCAGGTTCGCGATGAATGCGTAGAATGCTGAATACGCAGCGAGATGAAATCCGCCTACTTGCAACGGAAAAATCGCGGTAAAATGCTGCGACGCCGCCATCGCGGTTCCGATCACCATTCCGACGGCCCATCCGGTCAACAATGCCCAACGGTGAAACCATCGTGTGTACAATCCGAACACGATCGTCGGAAAGGTCTGCAGAATCCATACTCCACCAAGCAGTTGGAAGTCAATCGCTTCCTGTCGTGCATTCTGGAGCAGAAGTATGAACGCGAGCGCGCCGAATTTCACTACCAGCGAGGAGACTTTCGCCATGCGTGCTTCCTGATGCGGTGTTGCATCCGGTCGAAAGTACTCGCGGTAGATGTTGCGCGTGAACAGGTTCGCCGTCGCGATGGACATGATTGCGGCCGGCACGAGCGCGCCGATCGCAATCGCTGAAAACGCGATGCCCACGAACCACGACGGGAACATCATCTTGAATAGCGCTGGCACCGCGTACTGGGCACCGTAGACAGGGTCAGGCTTGATCCCCGCCGCAAATGCCATGAATCCAAGCAGCGCGATGAGCCCAAGCAGGACACTGTACGCAGGTAGAAATGCTGCGTTGCGTTTGATGACGCTGCGACTGTTGCTGCTCAGCACGCCGGTGATGGAGTGCGGGTACAGGAACAACGCGAGCGCCGATCCGAGAGCGAGCGTGGCGTATGAACCATACTGTGCAGGAGCGAGAAGTAGTTTCTGCTTCGGGATCGCCGAGAAGATGTGCCCATA
>JGI20207J14881_1000050_pt1 | contig 37645 bp, 27 predicted proteins | sample NGESurdeep092012_4_FD_14881 | JGI IMG/M metagenome (IMG submission 14881)
AGATCTTCGATATGCTCAAGCACCAGCCACGCGCGGAATCGTGCGTGTTCTCTGACGAGTGCGCCGGATTCAGGAATACGCCGCCAGACGGTTGCGCGCCCGTCGAGGCTTGCGTGGATTGAGACGATTCCGGGAGTGTAATCCCAGCCGGAGAGCCATTCGTCGCGTGCGCAATGCATACGGGCGAATGGTAACCGATTGCAGGTACCGTTATGCCGTTACGAAACAGTTCCGACTCCATCGTCCGCTGACAGCTACTCAGCCATATGGTCAACGGTCCCCAAACCGTTCCCGAAGCAAAAAGCACGAACGCCTCGACCGGAGCCGAGGCGTTTCGTGATTGACTTACAAGGACTTAGCAAGGCTCCCCAGGTAGGACTTGAACCTACGACCCTTCGATTAACAGTCGAATGCTCTAACCAACTGAGCTACTGGGGAATGTCCCTTCGGATGCAATCCGGGGGAGACCTACCAATTTAGCGAGGGGCGGGGGCAAGCTCAACCGTACGTGCGACCGTTCAACCTGCTTTGAGTTTTCCGCCCCGGGCCCGAGATGTTATGCGCTCATCAGTCCGAGGCGCTTCTCGGACCGGCGCGCCTCGCGCAAGCATCGGAGCAAGCCACCGGCCGGTGTGGGACTCCGCAACTTTTATAATGTCCTCGGGCCGTCCCATGGCCACGAGCCGCCCGCCTCCGTCGCCCCCTTCCGGGCCCATGTCGATGACCCAGTCGGCCAGCTTGATCACGTCCAGATTGTGCTCGATCAGCACCACTGTGTGTCCCGCAGCGACAAGTCGATCCAGGACCAGGACGAGCTTCCGAATGTCATCGAGATGAAGTCCGGTGGTCGGTTCATCCAATATGTAGAGCTTGCGTCCGCTCTTGCGGCCAGCATTCGCGAGTTCTCTTGCGATCTTGATCCGCTGCGCTTCACCACCTGACAGCGTCGTCGCCGGCTGGCCCAGTCGCAAATAGCCGAGTCCGACTTGCTGCAGATGCCAGAGAGCCTGGCCGAGTTTTTCTTCGCGCGCAAAAAAGCGGATCGCCTGATCAACGGTAAGTTGCAACACGTCGTCGATGTTCTTGCCGTTCACGCGTACTTCGAGCACCGCATCCTTGAAGCGCCTGCCGCCACATTCCTCACACGGAACGAATACGTCGGCCATGAATACCATCTCGACTTCTGTGTAACCAGCGCCCTCACACTTGGGGCAGCGTCCGCCCTCGACGTTGAAGCTGAAGGTGCCGGGTGTGTACTTGCGTTGCCGCGCGAGTGGCGCGTCGGCGAAGATCGTGCGGATTTCGTCCATCGCCTTGATGTACGTGACCGGATTGGAGCGGGGTGATTTCCCGATCGGGCTCTGATCAATCATCACGACTTCATCGATTGCTTCGACGCCGCTGATGCTCTCGTACGCGCCGACGCTCTCGCCGAGGTGTCGCTTGGCGGAATGCTCGCCCTGCGTCTGAGTTTCCAGCGCGTGATACAGGACGTCGTGTATGAGCGTGCTCTTTCCCGAGCCCGACACTCCAGTCACGACTGTGAGTGCGCCGATGGGGATCTTCACATCCACGCCGTGCAGATTGTGTTCGCGCGCGCCCTCCAGAGATATCCAGCGAGGACCGACCCGACGACGTTCTTCAGGAAGCGGCACCGACAGTTCGCCACTCAGATACTTGCCCGTAAGCGGGCTCTCGGCGATTCGCGACATGGGGCCAGCGAACATGACTTCACCGCCGTGGACGCCACTCCCCGGTCCCAACTCGACCATGTAATCCGCTACTTCCATGGCAGCCGGATCGTGCTCGACAACAATCACCGTGTTGCCAGCATCGCGAAGTCGGCGCAACAGCGTGAGAAGACGATCCATATCGCGCGGATGCAGCCCGACGGACGGCTCGTCCAGCACGTACAACGTATCTACGAGCCGGGATCCGAGCGAATTGGCCAGCCCGATGCGTTGTGCCTCACCGCCGGAGAGAGTACGTGTCGATCTGTTGAGCGTGAGGTAATCGAGCCCCACATCACGGAGAAAGCGCACACGATTGCGCGATTCGCGAAGAATCATTTCCGCGATTGATATTTCGTAGTCGGAAAGCTCCAGTGTCTCGAGCCAGTCACTCAATCTGTCAATCGGGAGCTCCGCGATTTGCGCGATGTTCCGCCCGCCAAGCAAAACGTTGAGCGATTCAGGCTGCAGCTTGGCGCCGTGGCATTCAGGACATTCCTGCGCCGTCTGGTACTGGCGCAGGAACACGCGAATGTACTGCTTGTAGCGCTTGGCCTCGAGCGCGTGGAGGAATGGATACACGCCCACGTAGCCCCGTTTAGCTTCGGTCGTGAGAAGCATGTCGCGTTGCGCGGAGGACAACTCGATCCAGGGAACGTCCATCGGGATGTCGTTCTTCCTGGCGAACTCCGCCAGAGTGCGACGCTTGTTGTCGTAACGCGGTTTTGTCCACGGGTCGATCGCGCCATCGCGGAGTGAGCGCTCCGGATATGGGATCACAAGCGATTCGTCGTATTCCAGAATTGCGCCGAACCCATTGCAGCGCGGACATGCTCCTTGCGGATTGTTGAAGGAGAATAGCTGCGGTGTGGGCGTCGGTTGACGCGTTCCGTCGGTGGCGCACTCGAAGCGATCGGTGAAACGCAGTCGATCGACCTTCGTGCCATCGAGCGGAGATCGCACGGAGTCGGGGAACAGAATAACAACGTCGCCGTCACCTTCGCGGAACGACGTCGCGACAGACTCAGCCAGCCGACTTGCAGCGTCGGCCTTGACGGAAAGTCTGTCAACAACAACGAACGGATCCTTCGCGCGAGTGAGATTGGCTTTGGGCCCGAGGGCATCGAGTGACTGTATCGCGCCGTCTACGAACACCCTCAGAAAACCCTGTGCGCGGAGATTTTCAATCACGACCGCGTGCGTGACCTTGCTGGACAGCTTGAGCGGGAATGCGACTGCGAATCGAGTGCCTTCGTCGAGTGAAAGCACTGTGTCAGTGACCGAGGATACAGTATCGGGGCGCATCTCACGACCGCACCTGGGACAGAAGGTGCGCCCAATGCGCGCCCACATCAGCCGCAGATAATCGTAGATCTCTGTCGCGGTACCAACTGTGGAGCGCGAAGTCTTGGTCTGGTTCTTCTGTTCTATGGCGACGGCAGGTGAGAGCCCGTCGATCGAATCGACATCAGGCTTTTCCATCCGTTCGAGGAACTGGCGCGCGTACGCGGATAGGGATTCGACGTACCGGCGCTGGCCTTCGGCGTAGATGGTGTCGAATGCGAGCGACGACTTGCCCGAGCCTGACGGCCCGGTAATGACGGTATAGCTCCGCCTCGGAATTTCGAGATTAAAGCCCTTCAGATTGTGCTGCCGGGCCCCTCGTATGACAAGGAAATCCTTCACCTGTAAAAGATAGCTACGAGGGGCGAAGAAATGCCGTAGGGACGTCCTCGGCCGGCTCGATGGAGCCGGCCGAGGACCGAGTCAGCCGGAGCTTCTCCGCGAGCCCTAGACCGTAGTGCTGCGCCCGCGGGTGCTCATGCGGTAGATCCACAGCAGGATCAGCGCGCCGACGACAGCGAGAATGAGGCTCCAGAGGGAGAATCCGTTCAGTCCCGTGCCGGTAAGCATCCCTCCGATCCAGCCGCCGATGAAAGCGCCAACAATTCCGATGATCATCGTAACGATCAATCCACCGGGGTCCGTGCCGGGGAAAATAGCCTTTGCGATCGCACCTGCGAGCAGGCCGAGGATGATCCAGGCGAGAATGCTCATAGAACCTCCATATAGAGTGGTCGGACTACAGCAGAAAGCATGGCAACCACCGTACCACAATATCGCTCAGTTAGATTGAAGGCCGCATGACCGCCTCAACTGTGTCGTTCCACGAAGAAGAGGCGCTCGGTAAGGCTTATGATAGCCGGCTCATGCGGAGGCTCGTCGCCTTCGCCGCTCCGTACCGGGCGCTGATTGCTATCGCGCTGTTCTTTCTCATGATTGCCGGCGGCCTCCAGCTTGTGGGGCCGTTCCTGACGCAACACGTAATTGACGTCGCGATTCCGCAGCACGACTACGGGGCGATAAGGCTTGCGGTGGTTCTTTACGCGGCCTCGCTCATCCTTGAGCTGGTGATGTCGTACGGCCAGACATGGTTTACGGCGTTGCTGGGCCAGAACGTGATGCGGGATCTCCGACTTCAGCTGTTCAGTCATCTGCAGCGACTGCCGATCGCGTTTTTCGATCGTAATCCAGCCGGCCGGCTGATCACGCGTGTGACGTCCGATGTCGAAACGCTGAACGAGCTGTTTACGGCCGGCGTGGTGAGCGGGATGGGCGATCTGTTTACGCTTCTCGCGATAAGCGTTGCGATGCTGGTGACCGACTGGCGACTATCGCTCGCGTCGTTTGCGGTGATTCCGCTCGTAGTACTGGTCTCATTCGTTTTTCGCATCAAGGTGCGCGAGGCGTACCGCGACATCCGGACACGTCTCGCGCGGATCAACGCGTTTTTACAGGAACGCTTGTCGGGAATGCGGGTCGTTCAACTGTTCGGACGACAGGTTGATGAGGCTCGGCGGTTCGACGCTCTGAACAAGTCGCATCTTGATGCGCACCTGAAGTCGATCACCGTCTATGCGCTCTACTTTCCCGCTATCGAGATCCTGACGTCCGTAGCTCTCGCCAGCCTCATCGTAGCGAGCGCTGGCCGTGTGGAAGCGACTACGCTGACCGTAGGGACTGTGGCTGCGTTTCTACAGCTGGTGAGGCGGTTTTTCCAGCCGCTTCAGGATCTTTCGGACAAGTACAACACTCTNCAGACGGCGATGGCGAGTTCCGAGCGGATTTTCAATCTGCTGGACACGGAGCCGTGGGTGGACGTTTCGGGCGAGGAGCTTCGCAAGGAAGGCCGGCCCAAGTCGGTGCTGGTGGAATTCGAAAACGTCTGGTTTGCATACGACCGGCCTCACGCGGCGAAAGTCCGGCCGCCCGGGGAGCCTGAATGGGTGCTTCGCGATGTGAACTTTTCGGCACGCCCTGGAGAGACGCTGGCGATCGTAGGTCATACAGGCGCTGGCAAGACGACGATCGTAAGTCTCCTGATGCGGTTTTACGATCCGCAGCGCGGCCGGATACTGGTAAACGGACGAGACATTCGCGACATGCCCGTGGAGCAATTGCGGGCACTGATCGGGTACGTGCAGCAGGACATTTTCCTGTTTGCCGGGGATGTAGCATCCAACATCCGGTTATCGGCGCCGCTGACTGATCAGGAGGTGGAAGCGGCGGCGACGCAGGTTGGGGCGGACCGGATCATCCGCCGCCTTGCTCACGGTTATCATCAGGTATTGGGTGAGAGGGGCGCCTCCATCAGCGTGGGGGAGCGCCAGTTATTATCGTTCGCGAGGGCCGTGGCAGCCGATCCAGCGCTTCTGATTCTGGACGAGGCGACCAGTGCGGTGGACAGCGAAGTGGAAGCCGAGATTCAGCAGGCGTTGAAGGTGCTTCTGGCAGGCCGGACCACTATCGCGATCGCTCACCGGTTGAGCACTATTGTGGAGGCGGACAATATCATTGTCATGCACCATGGGGAAGTTGTGGAACATGGCACGCATGATGAGCTTCTTGGGGTCGATGGCCTGTACGCGCGCCTGTGGCGCTTGCAGATTTAGAAATCACTTTTTTGAAACGATCACGCTTGTGAGCCTCTAGTGAGCCTCTAGTGCACTTTGCAGTAGCCGCCGGATCAGATGTCGGTCGTGTGCGGAAAGGGAACGAGGACAGCTTTTTTGCTGACGCCAATGAGTACCGCGGCCTGTTTATGGTGGCGGACGGAATGGGTGGGCACGCCGCCGGTGAGGTGGCGAGCCAGATGGCCGTTGAGGTCGTCTCATCAGATCTGGAGAAGCTGACCGACGTTGAGAGCGCGGACGCGTTCGAAATGGTGGCCCTCTCCCTCCGACACGCTAACAGGGCCGTATTCGAGAGAAGTGCCGCCGAACGCGACAAGATGGGCATGGGCAGCACCGCCTCCGTGCTCGTTCTGGGCGACGCGCGGTTCATCATCGGCCATATAGGCGATTCGCGCATTTATCTGTTTCGCGACGGCGAGATGCGTCAGATCACCCACGATCATTCGATCGTGCAGGAGCAGATCGACGCCGGCCTAATCACTCGTGACGGTGCCAAGAATCACAAGCAGAGCAACGTGATTACGCGCTGTGTCGGGATGGGCTGGGACGTGGAGCCGGACATCACTGACGGCGAGGTTCGGCAGGGTGATGTTTTCCTGCTTGCCAGCGATGGCCTCACCGGAATGGTGGATGACTGGCGTCTGCAGCAGCTGCTTGCTTCCCGCGCGGCTCCGGAGCGACTGGTGGACGCGATGATTTCGGAAGCAAATGCGCGCGGCGGTGTAGACAATATTACGGCTGTCGTCATTCGCGTTCATTCATCATCGGCAATGGCGACAGGAGTTCATCCGACGCCGGCGGGCGGGTCCAACACAATTGGATAAAGAAGAGATCGAACAATTGTTCGAAGAACCGGAAGACGTAGGTCAGCTTGCAAGGCTTTACCTGGGCAACATTCTTTACGCGCTGGAGTTGGCCTCGCTCTCGCTGCAGCAGCAGGGGAAGGAAGAGGACGCGGGTTTCTACAGAGGCATCGCGCGCAAGCTGGCGGAGGCGCACGGAGCATCCAAGCGAGCGTAGCGCGGCACGCACCAAGGGAGGGGGACCAGATGGCAACTGCAACACTGCCCGAGCAGACCGCTACGGGCGACACGTTTCCGATCAACGGAACGGACTACATCGAGTTCTACGTGGGCAACGCGAAACAGGCGGCCCATTTCTACACCAGCGCATTTGGCTTCAACGTGGTGGCGTATCGCGGGCCGGAGACGGGAGTTCGCGACAGGGCCAGCTACCTGCTCCAGCAGGACAAGATCCGGTTCGTTCTGACTACAGCGATCCGACCGGATCTGAGCGCGGATGCCAAGTTGATTGCGGACCATGTATATCGTCATGGCGATGGCGTTCGCGACCTCGCGCTCTGGGTTGACGATGCGCGCGACGCGTATTCGAAGGCGATCGAGCGCGGTGCCGAATCGGTGCATGAGCCACGCGTGATGCGCGACGATGATGGCGAAGTGGTCATTGCCGCGATCAAGACTTACGGGGAGACGATACACTCGCTGGTGGAGCGAAAGAACTACAAGGGTCTGTTCATGCCCGGATATCGCGCCATGAAGCTGCAGCATCAACCTGAGTCAGTCGGTCTCAAGTACGTCGATCACTGCGTCGGTAATGTCGAACTCGGCAAGATGAACGTGTGGGTGGATTTCTATGCGACCGTAATGGGTTTCAGAAATCTTCTCACGTTCGACGACAAGATGATCAGCACGGAATACTCGTCGTTGATGTCAAAGGTGATGGCTAATGGGAATGACAGGATCAAGTTCCCGATCAACGAGCCGGCGGCGGGCAAGAAGAAGTCACAGATCGATGAGTATCTGGAGTTCTACAAGGGGCCCGGCGTGCAGCACATGGCGCTCGCGACTGACGACATCATTGGAACGGTCAAGAAGTTGCGCGACCGCGGCGTTCAGTTCCTGAGCGGAGTTCCGGGAACGTACTACGCCGGCCTGCAGGAGCGCATTGGCAAGATCGACGAACCGATTGAAGAGTTGGAAAGGCTTGGCGTCCTCGTAGATCGCGACCCCGATGGTTATCTCCTGCAAATCTTCACGAAGCCGGTCGAGGACCGACCGACTGTCTTCTTCGAGATCATCCAGCGCAAGGGAGCGAAGAGCTTCGGCGCTGGAAACTTCAAGGCGCTGTTCGAGGCGATCGAGAGAGAGCAGGAACTGCGCGGGAACACGTAAGCCATGCCTATTTATCATACGTTGGGCGCGATTCCACGGAAGCGGCACATCGCATTTCGTAAGCCGTCCGGCGAGCTGTACGCAGAAGAATTGATGGGTCACGAAGGATTCACCGGCACTTCGTCGCTCCTGTATCACACGTATCCTCCGACGATGGTCAAGTCGGTGCGGCGAGTGAAGGAGATGAAATTCGAAGAAGACACCGATGTGACTCTCAGGCATCGGCACTTTCGCACATCGCACATAAAGAAGGGTGGCAGTCCCACGATGGATCGCATTCCGCTCCTGTTCAATCAGGATGTTGCGATGCTGTACGTCGAGCCGGACAAGGAGGACGCACACTTCTATCGCAATGGGCAGGCTGACGAATTGGTGTACGTCAGCAAGGGCAAGGGCGTGCTCGAGAGCGTCTTTGGCGACCTGCCGTTTCATGAAGGTGACTATCTGGTCATCCATCGTGGCATCATGCACAAGTATCGCTTCGACAAGGATGGAGAGCAGCCAAAGCTTCTGATCATGGAAAGCCGCGGGCACATTCGCTCGCCAAAGCGGTATCGCAACGAATTTGGACAGATGGTTGAGGGCGCACCGTACTCTGAGCGCGACATTCGGATACCGCAACAGCTTGTTACGCACGACGAAAAAGGTGACTTCCAGGTCTTCGTGAAGCAGTACGACGGGATTAATGAACTGGTGCTGGATCACCATCCATTCGACGTGATTGGCTGGGACGGATATTACTATCCGTGGGCGTTCAACATCATGGATTTCGAGCCGATTGTTGGCCGGGTTCACCAGCCGCCACCAGTGCACCAGACTTTTCAGGGCGATGGATTTGTGGTGTGCTCATTCTGTCCGCGCCCGTACGATTTTCATCCGGAAGCGATCCCGGCGCCGTACAATCACTCCAACGTCGATTCGGACGAGGTGCTGTACTACGCGTCGAGTGAGTTCATGTCGCGCAAGGGAATCGAATTTGGTTCGATAACGCATCACCCGGATGGATTACCGCATGGACCGCATCCGGGCCGAGCTGAAGCGTCGATCGGCGCAAAGTTTACCGACGAGCTAGCAGTGATGATGGACACGTTCCGTCCGCTGAAGGTGGCAAAGCAGGCGCTCGATATCGAGGACCCTGGCTACCAGACTTCGTGGATCACGCTGCAGAACGAACAGTCCTCGTTCTCGCCGCCGACTTCGTAATTCCAGCGACTGACGGACGCGTTGCAGCGCGTCCGTCGGTCGGCATCGGTATCATTTAGCCCGCAAGAGTAATGGAGCCAATCTGGCGTCCCTCGCCGGACATGGTGCGGGATTCAAACCTCACCCGATTCGTTCAAACGCTGCGTGCACGTGGCGAGCTCGCTGCGGGCAGTGATGGGGTTCCGCTCCCATACGGAATCCTTCACGAATGGTCCATTCGGAATCGTGAGCGATTCTGGCGCGCGACTGCGGACTTCTGCGGACTCACTGCAGATGGATTCGATTCAAGTACGTGTACAGGGCTCGATCGCATGGCGCCGCCAGATCCGGTCCTCGGGCCGGCCTGGTTCTCGGGAACGCAACTCAATTTCGCGGAAAACATGCTTCGATTTCGAGATGATGCAACTGCAGTGATTTCGTGGAATGAAAGCGGGCGGCAGCAGCGCCTGACTTTCGCGGAGCTGGCGGGTGAGGTCAGTCGCATCGCGACAGCTCTGCGCGACATGGGCGTCGGAGTCGGTGACAGGGTCGCTGGCTTCATGCCGAACATTCCCGAGACGATCATTGCGATGCTCGCAACGACGACACTCGGCGCGGTGTGGAGTTCGTGCTCTCCGGATTTTGGAGTGCAGGGGCTGCTCGATCGATTTGGACAGATCACGCCAAAGGTGTTGATATGTGCGGATGGCTATCGCTATTCGGGCAAGGCGATCGACTGCCTTGATCGCGTGCGAGATATCGCGCAGCGGATACCGTCGATCCAGCACGTGATAATTGTGCCTTATCTGGCCGAGCGCCTCGATCCAAGCAGCGTACCGCGCGCTGTGCGGTGGGACTCGCTCCGCCGCTGCGGCGATGCTTCGACATTTGTGCGAATGCCGTTCGATCATCCGGTTTATATCATGTATTCGTCGGGCACCACCGGTCTGCCAAAGTGCATGGTGCACGGCGCCGGCGGAACGCTCCTGCAGCACTTGAAAGAGCTCGTTCTTCACACGGATTTGAAACGATCTGACAGGATATTCTACTTCACCACCTGCGGGTGGATGATGTGGAACTGGATGGTAAGTTCACTCGCAGTTGGTGCGACGGTTGTGCTGTATGACGGTTCACCGCTGCATCCGGCGCCGGACGTGTTGTGGAATCTGTTGCAGGAGGAACGCGTCACGGTATTTGGGACGAGTGCCAAATATCTTGCTCTGTCGGAGAAGGCGGGCCTCGAGCCGAAAACGAGCCACGATCTGACTTCGCTCCGCGCGATACTCTCTACGGGCAGTCCGCTTGCTGACCACAGCTACGACTACGTTTACGATCAGGTGAAGGGCGATGTGCATCTTGCCAGCATAAGTGGCGGAACTGACATCATCTCGTGTTTTGCACTCGGAAACCCAACCGCGCCAGTGTATCGCGGGGAATTGCAATGTCGCGGGCTTGGTATGCAAGTCCAAGTGTTCGACGCCGCAGCAAACGCCGTGAGCGAGACTCCGGGTGAACTGGTGTGTACCGGTACATTCCCCAGCATGCCGATCTATTTCTGGAACGACGCAGACGGTTCCAGGTATCGCACTGCCTACTTCGATTATTTCCCGGGCGTCTGGCGTCACGGAGACTGGGCTGAGCTGACGGCGCATGACGGAGTCATTATCTACGGCCGAAGCGATGCGACTCTCAACCCAGGCGGCGTTCGAATCGGGACAGCGGAGATCTATCGCCAGGTGGAGCGGCTTCCTGAGGTGATTGAGAGCGTCGCTGTGGGGCAGGAGCTAGGCGAAGGTGCGCATGGCGACGTACGGATAGTTCTATTTGTGCGGTTGCGCGAGGGAGTGACGATGTCGGGTGAACTCGTCGGGAAAATCAAGGCGCACATCCGAACCAACACCACGCCGCTGCATGTTCCGAAGGTCGTTGTTCAGGTCGCCGATATACCCCGGACGATAAGCGGAAAGATCACGGAAATTGCAGTTCGTGAGGTCATACACGGACGTCCGGTCACCAACATCGAGGCTCTCGCCAATCCCGCATCGCTGGACCTGTTCCGAGGTCTGCCCGAGCTGGAACTACCTGGCTGATTCTGCCCTGACGCGGGTGACCGGACGTGTCAACCGTGAATACGAACTGCGGCTACTGCTTCGTAACCTTGTGCGTGTCCAGATTCAGCGAATACGCAACACCATTGATCGTCATGGGCACATTTACTGTCCCATTGAACGTTACAACTACCTGCCGCGTGGCCGTATGCGTCGTCGTGTCAGAAGCCTGGCGAGTGCGAACTACCGTGTAGTTCTTCACGAACGTGCCGCCGAGCGGGTATGGGTTGATATCGCGCGGCTGGCGGAAGCGTACTGCGGACGCGGTGTCAACCGACGTGAATACGTAGTCCTTGGTGATCTGACCCGTGCGAGTCGAGTGCACGGAGCCGGTGCCGCTGCCATACCACGTGTGAACGGTATCGCCAAGCAGCGTAGATACAGTGCGATTGTGCAGGCGGTACGTCGTGTCAGTGAAGGTATTGTTGTTGGAGCTGAAGCTCGTCTCGCCGGTATCGGCGACAATGAAGTTGATCGAAGCAGTTGTCGCTTTGTTGAATGCCGATTGCGTCGTACCGTTGATGTCGAATAGAGCGTAGCTTGTGGTGTATGTTTGCTTTCCTCTAAGGAGCGGTGGGCAGTTAAAGCGACCAGTGGCTGAATTAAATACGCATGCGGAGCTGATCCACACCGCAGCGCCTGTCGAGGATGGCGTAATCAAGGCAGCCGAAACGCCAGCGCCGGCGATTGTTGCACCGGCCACGCTTGATGTAAACGCGGCTCCGCTACCCGTCAGGTCTGCCGCGGACATGAAACCGTAGTCCGTCGCCATATCCTCGCCCGCCGATGGGGCAAGATCAGGTGTTACCGACGCTTCGAATGATGCTGCTGCAGACGGCGACGATCCGCTTGGGGCTGTCGCGTCACTGCATGCGACTGCTGCGAAGACAACCAGCGTCGCGGTAAGGGTGGAAAAAAGAGATCGTGTTTGCATCGATGAGCTCCGTGCCAAGTGATACGTTATCGAGGCGTGCACAATGCACGCGCTCGGCGAAAGTACGAATTCGCCAATTTGACGACCGGTGGGACGGGGGCGTTAATTCGATATGCGTCTATCAACTGCTGGGCTGTCGCCGACGTGGCGAAGAAGCCGCGTCAGGCGTCCGCTATCGTACGCATGATATCGATCTTGCCAACATCAACCCTGTGTGCAGTAAACATCCGAAGCCACCGTGCGGACCGGTAGAGCTCATCGGAGAGTCGCGGGAGGTTGATGGTGCCTGAGAGTGCGCGATCGGTCAGGAGCTCGACGGTACCATCGCGGCGTAACACCGGGATATCGACCCCGAGCATGGGAGTTTTCTCAGGATAGTCAAGCAGCAGCTCGCCGGATTTGAGCCCGAGCGAAGCAGCGAGTGAATCTTCGGCAGCGCGGGTACGTCGCCGGTCGTTGGCGATCCATTCTCCGAAGTCACCATCGAGTTCCGAGGCAGGCCAATCGACAGCGCGCTTGTACAGATGTCGCGATCTGAGCGCGTCGAGCAACGGCGACGGCGAACGATCCTGCAGGAAATACAGCAACCCCTCATCGGTGAAGCCTGCGAGCTGCTCCTGTCCGATCAAGCCGGAGAGGCAAGCGTCTTCTACGATGCGTTTGTACATCGCGGTCGCACTTCGCACCGCATGGTGCCAGTACACGTTGCGGTACATCTGGTACTTGGCGAACAGAAGTGATTCCAGCGCAGACAAGCCCTTTTCCGCGACGCCAACCGTTCGTCGTCCGTCGATGGGGCTCGCAACGAGAACCATCGAGTTTATCAGGCGATCGACGTCGATCTCGCCATACGCTACACCGCACATGTGCGCGTCGCGCTTGAGATATTCGATCTTGTCCAGATCAAGCGAGCCGGCGACGAGCCCTTGAAGCGGCGTGTCCGAGGTACCGCGGATCAATGCAGTGATTCGCTCTGGAGCGTTCTCCCCGAGATGGTTGCGGAGGATTGACGCGACGGGTCCCTCGGTGATCAGCGCGGTCGCGACCTCTTCATGATGTGTGGCGCCTATCTCTTCGAGCGCATGCGAGAATGGATAGTGCCCAACGTCGTGGAGCAGCGCCGCAATCGTGGTTATTGCGCATTCCTCGTCGGAAACGTCGGCGATTCCGCGGTCACGGAGCAGCACAATCGCGATGCGGCAGAGGTGGTAAGCGCCGAGGGCGTGCTGGAACCGGGTGTGCGTGGCGCCGGGATACACGAGATGAGTGAGCCCCAGCTGGCGAACATAACGAAGGCGCTGGAAAACCGGTGTGTCCACCAGTTCCAGCGCCAGCGTGTCAACTCGAATGTTGTTCCAGATCGGGTCACGGATGATTTCCATGCCCTGAAAGCTAACGCCACACGAGCAGCGTGGCTTAGCCTTTCGTCACCCCTTGGGTCCGGCCGCTTTCACCGCATCTGACGTGCCGGTGAACTTCGCAAAATTATCCCGGAACATCTTGGCGAGTTTGCGAGCCTGCGCGTCGTACGCGTCCTTGTCGGTCCATGTATTGCGCGCGGTGAGCACTTCGGTTGGGACGTCCGGTACTGCTGTTGGGCTGTTGAGTCCGAAAATCGGATCCGTAGTTGTCGGCACATTGTCGAGTGCACCGCTGAGGATTGCGTTGACCATCGCGCGCGTGTGGCTCAGCTTCATGCGCTTGCCAACTCCGTACGCGCCGCCGCTCCAACCTGTATTCAGAAGCCAGACTTTGGAGCCGTGTTCACGTAGCAGGCGACCGAGCATGTCAGCGTATTTGGCTGCTGGCCATACGAGGAACACCGCGCCGAAAGCGGCGCTGAACGTCGCTTGCGGTTCAGTAACCCCGCGTTCCGTTCCCGCTACCTTTGCCGTGTAGCCAGAGAGGAAATAGTACATCGCCTGGTCCGGGCTCAACCTTGCTATCGGAGGCAGCACTCCGAACGCGTCTGCGGTGAGCAGGACGACGTTCTTTGGATGACCGCCGCGGCCGCTCGGGACGTGATTGGGGATGTATGACAGTGGGTACGATGCGCGGGTGTTTTCCGTTATCGATTGATCACCGAATTTGACTCGCTTGTCCTCATCGAGCACCACATTCTCGAGGATCGTCCCGAACATCTGTGTTGTGCGATAGATGTCTGGTTCGGTGTCGGCAGAGAGATTGATCACCTTCGCGTAGCAGCCACCTTCGCAATTGAAGACACCGTCGCTCGACCAGCCGTGTTCGTCATCGCCGATCAGATCACGCGATGGATCGGCGGAGAGGGTCGTCTTCCCGGTTCCCGAGAGTCCGAAGAAGAGAGCAGCATCGCCGGCCTTGCCGATGTTCGCGGAGCAGTGCATGCAGAGCACGTCCTGCTTTGGTAGCATGTAGTTCATCACAGTGAACATCGCCTTCTTGAGTTCGCCGGCGTAGCGCGTGCCGCCGATCAGGATCATGCGCTTCGCAAGATTCAGGACGACGAAAGTTCCCGTCCGCGTACCATGGCGGGCAGGGTCGGCCTGCATTTCTGGCGCGTGCAGCACGGTGAAGTTTGGCTCAAAGCCCCCGAGCGTCTTGCGGTCGGGCCGGATGAACATGTTCCGAACGAAAGCCATCTGCCACGCGTTGGGCGAGACATAGCGAACCGACAGTTGGTAGTTCGGGTCAGCGCCGCAAAACAGATCCTGAATGAACAGCTCGGGCTGCGCATTGAGGTACGTCTTGACGTCTGCGAGGAGCGTGTCGAAGTGAGCGGCATCCATCTTGTGGTTGACGTCACCCCAATCGACATCGTTGTCGGTGGATGGATCGCTCACGAGGAACTTGTCTTTTGGCGACCTGCCGGTGTGCGGAGCCGTGACTGCGGCGAACGGACCCATGTCTGCAAACTGGCCCTCCGTCCTGCGAGCTGCCGCGCCGAAGAGTTCAGGTGGAACCATGTTGAAGTGAACAGTCCCGGTAGGATTCAGGCCCTGGTCCTTGAGTGAGTTGGCGGACATCTATGTTCTCGTCAATTAAGTGTGAAAATTATCACAGCTCCGGTTCCCCCCGGGGGCGCTGTTCGCGCTGCTGTGCATCAACCACGGCTACGGCGGCCATGTTGACTATCTCCTGGAGGTCCGCGCCCTGCTCAAGCACGTGCACAGCCCGGTCCATTCCGAGAAGAATGGGTCCAATTGCGGTGGCGCCTCCGAGATGACTAAGCAGCTTGTATGCAATGTTGCCAGCGCTCAGATCCGGAAATATCAGCACGTTCGCTGGCTCCTTCAGCGTGCTGAACGGGTACGTCGACTGCAGGATTTGTTCATCGANTGCGGTATCGGCTTGCATCTCGCCATCCACAATGAGATCCGGATGGCGCTCACGCAGAATCGCGACTGCATCACTGACCTTGCGGGCATCAGGGTGCTTCACCGAACCGAAGTTCGAGAATGAGAGCATCGCAACTCGCGGCTCGATCCCCAGCATACGAACTACCCGCGACGCGGCGTACGCGATCTGCGCGAGCTGTTCGGCATTCGGCGTGATGTTCACCGTGGTATCTGCACAGAACACAACGGTCTTGTCGAATACGAGCATGTACATGCCGCTGACAAGGCCGGCCTTCGGGTGAGCGCCGATGACCTCAAGCGCAGGTCGGATTGTTTCCGGATAGTGCATGTTGACGCCGGCGAGCAGTGCATCTCCATCGCCGCATGCGACCATGCACATGCCGAAGTAGTTCGAGTTGTACAATTGATGGTGCGCTTCGCCGAGGCTCAATCCCTTGCGCTGGCGCCGCTTCCATAGATAGGTCGCGTACTTGTCGCGCAGTGGTGAGGTCGCCGGATCTTCGATTGCGACATCGGTGATCTTGATGCCATGACGGCGAGCGATATCGCGAATGTCCCGTGGATTACCAATCAGGATCGGCTCGGCGATCCCATCGTCCACGAGTTGCTGCGCTGCGCGGATGACCTTCGGCTCGTAACCTTCGGTGAACACCACACGCTTTGGGTCTCGTTGCGCGCGGTTGATGAGCCCGCGCACTATTCCGCGGGCGCGTCCAAGGCGACCTTCCAGCCTGTCGCGATATTCGTCCAGATCTATGAACTCGCTCGTGGCACCACTCGCCACAGCGGCCCACGCAACTGCGGGTGCGACCCACAAAAGGACGCGCGGATCGAACGGGAAGGGGATTAGATAATCAGGACCGAACTTCACCGATTGCAAGCCGTACAATCGCGTAACGCTTTCCGGGACCTCTTCCTTGGCGAGATGCGCGAGCGCGCGAGTCGCCGCCATCTTCATTACTTCGTTGACTTCCCTGGCGTGCACGTCGAGTGCACCGCGGAAAATGGCCGGGAAGCCGAGTACGTTGTTGACCTGATTGGCATAATCGCTACGGCCGGTAGCGATGATTGCATCGTCGCGCACTGCCCGGATCTCATCGGGCATTATTTCCGGCATCGGATTGGCGAGCGCGAAGATGATTGGTCTCGGACCCATGCGCGCGACCATCTCTCCCGTTGCGGCGCCAGCGGCGGATAGCCCGACGAATACGTCGGCCCCCACCAGTGCGTCGCTCAGAGTGCGCGCATCTGTGTGGTTTGCGAATCGCGCCTTGTAAGGGTCCAGCTCTCCGGGTCGGCCGGCGTATATCACGCCTTCGCGATCACACATGAGGATATTTTCGCGCGCGACTCCCAGGCGTACATAATGCTCTGCAGTCGAGATAGCAGCCGCGCCTGCACCAGAAAACACCACCCGCACCGTCGCGATGTCCCTGTCGGATATCTCGAGCGCGTTGAGAAGTGCTGCACCCGAAATGATCGCCGTGCCATGCTGATCATCGTGAAACACCGGAATCTTCATCGTCTTCCGGAGCGTCTCTTCTATGTAGAAGCAGTCTGGAGCGCGAATGTCTTCCAGGTTGATGCCACCGACCGTCGGTTCGAGCAACTGGCAGAACCGGATAACGTCGTCAGGATTTTCGGAGCCAACTTCAAGGTCGAAGACATCAATGTCCGCGAACTGCTTGAAGAGGTTCGCCTTGCCCTCCATCACAGGTTTTCCGGCGAGTCCGCCAATGTTGCCGAGGCCGAGCACTGCGGTACCGTTGGTAACTACGGCGACGAGGTTGCCGCGGGCCGTATATCTCCAGGCATCTTCCGGATTCTTTGCGATCTCCAGACACGGCTCGGCGACACCTGGGGTGTAGGCCAGCGAGAGATCGCGCTGGTTGTTTAGCGGCTTGGTGGGTACGACGGCGATTTTGCCAGGTCGGCCGGAGCTGTGGTAATCGAGGGCGTCTTGTCGTGTCATGTTGCAGTTTCAAAGATCGCACGTCGAGTGCCCGCCGCGCCACCCTGCTGTAATTTTGGCACTTCCAGCCCGGACGGTGCCGGCCCAGCCCGGTTCGCGTTCACAACACGAGTTTGTAGCGTTTTGACGGCCGGTGCGTAATTAAGGGTGCGGTTGTACAATTAGAAGCGGATGCATAGACCTTCCTCACGGATTCGTCCCACCTCCGGGTGGGTATGGCGGCTCGCGGCGACACTTGCAGTGCTCGCTCAATGCTGGATTGCGGTTGCTCCACTATCGGAGAGCCGGGGGTTTGGCCTTTCCGCCCACGTCGAGGCTCTGGGCAACCATCGAGGCCACTACACTCACGACGCGGCGACTTGCCCGGCTTGCACGGTGCTCTCGCTTCATGTCCTGAGCTCGCAACCAGCAGTCGTGCCGGAGGCGCCGGATCATACGGCGTTCAGGATGATCGTCGCGCCAGCGGACTGGGTCCCCACACCCGTCGTTCACACCAGCCAGCCCAGAGCACCTCCAGCGGTCGTGTAGCTCCCGCCGTCGGCCCCCGGGCATTCTGTCCGGACGAGTGCTGCGCGGCGGTATCAACACAAGCACTGAGACCGCATGCCTTTCACTCGCTGGGCTGCCATGCTCGCGCTATGCGCGGGTACGGCCAGCGCTCAACAAAAACCGGATACCCTGGTTCTGACCCGGGCGGACGCCATACGATTGGCGCTTGACCGGAATCCGCAGCTGGACGTCGCTCGCGAGCAGATCGCTCAGTTGCGAGCTGTGAAGGTTCAGGCGGCGGCCATTCCGGACCCTGCTGTAACCGCGTCGCTTGATCAGCAACCGGGGCTATTCCGCTCATCGGCTTCGGGTCAGAAGAACATCGGTGCCACGCTGCAGCTGCCATTTCCGAACAAGATCCGACTGCGCGGCAACGTTGCGGGCGCGGATGTCAAATCTGCGGAGGCCAACTATACGGCGCTTCAACAGCAGATCGCGGCACTTACCTCGGAACAGTACGACTCCTTATTGGTCGCTTTGAAGCACCGAGCGGATCTGACTGAAGCGCAGACGCTCACCAGCGATTTCCTCAAGCGGACTCAAGCCCGATTCGACGCCGGCACCGCACCGCGTCTCGATGTCATCAAGGCGCAAGTTGATGTTGCCGGCGCTACAAACGACCTGATCTCGAATCAGCGTACGATCACGGATGCTCGAGCGGCGCTGAATCGATTCATGGGCCGCCCGCTCGGAGCCCCGATAGTCACCACGGATTCACTGGTAGTGCCACCGGCACTTCCCTCGGTCGAAGTGCTGGAGGCGGCGGCTTTGAATGCGCGGCCGGAGCTGGCTGGTCTCACGGCCGAACGCGCCGGAGCGCACTCGGCAACTACTCTGGCGCGTGAGTTCTGGCTTCCGGACCTCACACTTGGCGTTTCCCGAGACGTGAGCGGCAACAGCGGACCGGGCGTCTTCTCTACTGGGCTCGCGATTCCCTTTCCGCTGCTTTTCTGGCAACATACCAAGGGAGAAGTCAGTCAGTCGGAGCACCGTGAGCGCGAACTGGCCGCAACGTACCGTGACCTTGAAGCTCAGGTTGCCGAAGATGTACGAGACGCGTACTCCGCCGCAAGTACTGCGCTGCGACAGGCGATCTACATACGAGACGAATTATTGCCGTCAGCTCGCGAGGCCTACCGGTCGACTGCGGCGAGTTATGCGATCGGAGGGTCGTCTGCGTTCGAAGTAATCGATGCGCGGCGCACGCTCCTGGACGCAGAGAGTCAATACGCGGACGCACTCGCGTCTGCCAACACATCGAGATCAGATCTGGAGCGCGCGGTAAGTGTTCCACTGTCGACCATCGTTCCAGGGACAAATCCATGAACACCAAACAACTCTGCCTGTTTTTGAGCATTGCACTTATCGCCGGTTGCGGCGGTGCCAACGATGCCGCAGACGCGGCGGCCGCATCGAACAAGCCATCGGACCTGACTCTTACTCCGGCGCAGCAGTCACGCGTTCCGATAGACACGGTTGCGCTCTCGCGTTTTACGCCGAGCGTATCGACGACTGGTACCGTCGCGTTCAATGGTGATCAGTCAACACAGGTTCTTTCGCCGGTGTCGGGACCGGTGATTCGGTTGCTGGTGCAGCCGGGTACGTACGTGTCTCGAGGGACGACGCTTGCAACGGTTTCATCACCGGATTTCGCCGCTGCTTTGGGGGCATATAGAAAGGCCGTTGCAACGGCCACAAATCTCCAGCGGATCGCAACGCAGAATGAGCAACTCTTCAAAACGGATGCGTTATCGCGCCGCGACCTGGAGCAATCACAGACGGACGCCGAGGGTGCAGTCGCAGATCAGGAGTCGGCTTTGGAGCAGATCAAGTCACTTGGTATCGACTCCTCGGCGGCCCTTGCTGGAGGTGCCGGCGCCGCAGCGGCCGTTACCGGCGTTATCCGGGCGCCGATCTCTGGAACTGTTGTCGAACGGCTCATTACTCCCGGCCAGCTGCTCGCTGCAGGGACGACGCCTGCGTTTACAATCGCTGACCTGTCGACGGTCTGGGTGATGGCGAACGTCTTCGAGTCGGATCTTGCTTCCGTGCACAATGGAGAGCGAGTCACAGTCACGGGTGACGTCAGCCCGACACCGTTCGAGGGAACGGTCAATTATATCGGTGCGCTTGTTGACCCCGCGACCAGAGCCACGTCTGTTCGTGTGCTGGTGCGAAACCGGAACGATCTGCTGAAACGGGACATGTACGTGAACGTGTCTATCGCTGGCAATGCGTCGCGCGACGGCATTGTCATACCCGCGGGCGCAGTGCTCCGGGACGACCAAAACCTTCCTTATGTGTATGTTGCCGTCGGGGCTGCGCCAAATACTCACTACGCGCGACGCAGAGTCGTGCTGGGGTCGCAGCTCGGCGAGAGCTACGAAATCAAATCGGGGTTGCAACTGGGTGATCACGTAGTAGCACGCGGCGCCGTATTCCTTCAATTCGCGGAAAGCCTGTGACGCCGTCTGAGCCGGTCGACCCAATTGCCATGCGTCCGCATGGGGAAAGTGAGTCCGAGAAATCTCCGGGACAGTTGATCGCGGAGATGGATCCGCAATCATTCGTGAACCGGATAGTCGCAGCATCGCTCGCCCAACCGATCCTCACTGGCATCCTTGCGATTGTGCTGATCATCGTGGGAGCGTGGTCGTTTTCGCGATTGCCGGTCGACGCATATCCAGACGTCTCGCCACCGATGGTCGAGATCATTTCGCAGTGGCCGGGACACGCGGCCGAAGAAGTTGAACGTCTGATAACAGTTCCGGTGGAAGCCGGGATGAACGGCACGCCGAATCTGAAGGTGATGCGCTCGATCACTTTGTACGGGCTGTCGGATGTGCGGATGACGTTCGACGACGGCACCGATACGTATTTCGCTCGTCAGCAGGTGTTCGAGCGCATTCCCGATCTGTCGCTCCCGGACGGCGTGTCATCATCCGTGGCGCCAATGTCATCGCCGTCGGGGCTTGTTTACAGATATGTAGTCCAGAGTCCGGATCGCTCGGCGATGGAACTGAAGATTATTCAGGACTGGATACTTCAGAAACAGTACAAGTCGGTGCCTGGCGTTGCGGACATGTCGTCCCTCGGCGGTGAGACCATGCAGTACCAGGTTCTGGTCGATCCAACCAAACTTGCTGGTGCGGGACTTACTGTTGGCACGCTGGCTGCGGCACTCAATGCCAACAACGGAAATGCAGGCGGTGGTTTTTACTCCGAGGGCGGGCAGTTCTACTACGTTCGTGGCCTTGGACGGCTCAACACACTCGAAGACATTGGAAATACCGTCGTCGCAGTGCAGAACGGAACGCCCATCCTGGTCAAGGACATTGGCTCCGTTGTAATCGGAAATGCACCGCGCCTCGGGCAGTTCGGATTCAACAACCAGAACGACGCGGTTGAGGGTGTGATCCTCATGCGGACCGGCGAACAGGCACAAACTGTTCTCAAGCGCGTGGAGCAGAAGACAGCAGAGCTGAACAGCACTGTGCTGCCGAAAGACGTGAAGGTGGTCCCCTTCTACGACCGCAGCGATCTGATTGCGCTTACGACCAAGACGGTGGAGGACAATCTCCTTCGCGGTATAGTACTCGTGATCGTGGTTTTGATCTTCTTCCTGTATGACATTCGATCCGGGTTGATCGTAGCAGTTTCCATCCCGCTTGCGCTGATGTTTGCGTTCATTTGTCTGGACATAAGACACATTCCAGCCAACCTGCTGTCGATAGGAGCGATCGACTTCGGCATACTTGTGGACGGTGCCGTCGTGATGGTGGAGAACATTCACCGTCAACTTGGTAAGCGTTACGGCACGACCTACGATCTCAAGGCAGTAATAGTCCAGGCAGCAGCGGAGGTTGATCGTCCGATCGTGTATGCGATCGCGGTGATTATTGCTGGCTTTTCTCCCATCTACGTCTTGTCCGGTCCGTCAGGACGGCTCTTCAAGCCGATGGCAGACACGACTATCTTCGCCCTCATCGGATCCCTCCTTGTTACGATCACACTGCTGCCGGTGGTGTGTCGCGTTGTATTGCGTGGCGGCGTTAAGGAACGTCGCAATGCGACGTTCGAGTGGGTGCTGAATCGCTATCGGAGTGGGCTCGAATGGAGCCTTGGTCACGCCAAGACAGTAGTGTGGGCTTCGATAGCGATCGGCGCTGCGTGTCTGCTGATCGTCTCGCAGATCGGCGGTGAATTCATGCCAAAGCTGGACGAGGGCGCGTTGTGGGTCCGCGCAACAATGCCGTACACAATCTCGTTCGAGGAGTCCTCCAAGATAGTACCGCAAATCAGAACCATTCTTAGATCGTTCCCGGAGGTTACGGTTGTTGGGTCCGAGCACGGACGGCCGGATGACGGAACTGATCCGACGGGGTTCTTCAACGCTGAGTTCTACGTTGGACTGAAACCCTATGGCGACTGGAATGGAAAGTACAAGACGAAACCCGAATTGATCGCGGCAATCGACAAGAAGTTGCGCGTCTTTCCTGGAATAACTTTCAATTATACACAGCCCGCAGAAGACGCAGTAGACGAAGCCGAGACGGGGCTGAAGAGTTCGCTCGACGCTAAACTGTTCGGCCCGGATCTGAACGTGCTGGAGGTGCGAGGCTCCCAGGTAAAGCGCGTGCTCGATGGGATACGCGGGGTACGAGAGGTGACTCTCGTTCAGGAACTGGGTCAGCCATCACTTACAGTCACTGCCGATCGCGTGAAGATGGCGCGATACGGACTGAATGTCGCCGACGTCAACGGATTGATAGAAGCCGCAGTTGGAGGAGTCGCAGCGACGCAGGTTGTGCAGGGCGAGCAGCTCTTTGACCTGGTTGTGCGCCTGCAGCCGCAGTTTCGTGAGACGGCCGATCAGATAGGCAACATTCTGATCGCAACACCGGGCGGTGCGCAGATACCGCTTAAAGAGGTCACGACGCTCAAGATTGAGAATGGGGCCTCGTTCATCTATCGGCAGGACAATTCGCGCTACATCGGGATCCAGTATTCCGTAGTGGGTCGCGACCTGGCTGGCGCGGTGGATGACGCTCGTGCGCAGGTGGCCAGGAAAGTGAAACTGCCACCCGGCTACTCGATCGTTTGGGGCGGCGAATTCCAGGAATACACGGCCTCGCGGCGCCAGCTCCAGATCGTATTGCCACTGACGCTCGCAGTGATCTTCGTTCTGTTGTTCGCACTGTACCGTAACTTCAAATTCCCATTTATTACCGTGGTTGGCGTGCTGTTATCAGCACCGCTCGGAGGATTGGTGGCGTTGTGGGTATCTGGAACGCCGTTTTCGGTGTCTTCGGGCATCGGATTTCTTGCACTGTTTGGAGTGTCCGTGCAAACCGCAGTCGTGTATATCTCTTATGCAAACGAATTGCGTCTGGACGGCCTCGCGATATCTGCGGCCACGCTAGACGCGGCGCTGCTTCGATTACGCCCGATCATGATGACTGCACTGGTGGCCGCACTCGGACTGCTGCCTGCGGCGTTTTCCACGGGAGTTGGCTCCGATTCGCAGCGACCGTTTGCGATGGTGATAGTTGGCGGGCTATTCTCCCGCCTGCTGCTGAGCGTGTTCCTGATGCCGGTGCTCTATCAGATAGTGTCGCGAGAAAGCGACGAGTTGCACGTCTGATGGGGTTACGCACCGGGTGATCAACGGGATTGGAGCGCGCGGCCGGGCGCGAGGGCTGCGAATTTTCGCCCTCGCGTTCGCCATCCTGCAACTCGGCCTCCAGGGTGCCTTTGCGGTCAGCGACGGAATTGAGGAGCAGGCGAGCTCTCATACTATTCCCGTCCATGCGGAGGTTCCTGGAAACACGCACCATCGGCTACACAGCGATGACTGCGCCATATGTCACGTGCTTGCCAGTGCTGCTGACGTTCCGGCGCGGGCGACTGCATCGTGGCATGTCAATTTCAGACTTCCGGCAGTCCCAACAGCCGCGGCCGCCGTACGGGCCCTCGCAATCAATGATGGGGTCCGGCTCCCCCGCGCACCCCCGTTGACAGTGTGATCACGGGCGGAGGCACTGCCTCCGTCATCACAACTACGACGCTCAACCCGAGCGTCGTGATCACACCATTGCATCGATAACTCATGTCAAAATTACGCGTTCCAACGCGCGCCATCGCGTGCGCGCTTGTGTTGCTTGCTATTCCATGTGTGGCTCCGGCTGCACACGCTGCGGCGGCCAGAGTCGCCTCTGGAACTTCCGCAGGCGTCGCGCGCGGAGATCTTACTGGTACAGTTACTGATAGTGCGTCGCATCAACCGCTGGCGAGTGCAGAAGTAAGCGTGATGCAGGGCGATCGCATCGTCCTCAACACAATCACCGATGCGTTCGGACGATACGTCGCGCACGAACTTCCGGCGGGAACATATTCTGTGAGCGCGCGACTGCTCGGCTTTCGGGCGAAGTCGCGTGAGGTTATTGTTGGCGGGAGTACGGGCGACATTCGAACGGATTTCCAGCTGACGGCCGTCGCACTCAACCTTTCAGCCCTCTCGGTTACTGCAGCGATTCCGCTCGCCGTGGACACGCGTTCTGGCGATCAGCGATTCAAGCAGGATTCGTATCACGGAGCCCCAACAAACACCACGTCGCAGATCATTCAGCAGTCGATCGCAGGTGCAGCGCGCGCACCTACCGGCGAGGTCCACATCCGCGGGCAGCACGCAGAGTACACATACTACGTCGACGGCGTCCCGGTTCCAGCTGGCATCTCAGGTAGTCTCAATGAGCTGTTCGACCCTGCCGTCATCAACCAGATCCAGTTCACCACCGGAGGTTGGGACGCGGAGTACGGTAACAAGAATGCGGCTGTTGTTGATGTTCAGACACGAGTCCCGCTCGGCGGGTTTCACAGCTCGGTGTCGGGTTACGCCGGCTCTTTCAACACAAACGGTCAGGGAGTAACGCTGAGCTCCAATCGCGGTCCATGGGGATTCTTCGTCTCCGGCAATCGCCAGTCGACCGACATGCGTCGCGAGCCTGTCATGTTCGATACAGCCAGCAAAGCACCTATCAATTTCCACAATCACGGCGAAGACTATTCGGGATTCGCCAAGGTACAGTTCACTCCGAATGCCTCTAACATATTCGACCTCGACGCAAGCGTGTCGACCACGCAGTTCCAGGTGCCGTACGATTCTTCTGGTGGAACAGTTCTGAACGATCGCCAACAGGATCGCAACGCGTTTCTGAATCTCGGATATCGGCACATTTTCGGTGCCGATACGACCGCCGGTGTAGAAGGCGGCGCCACAACGCAGCCGCGGGCGCCAGAACTATTCGTTGGTGCGTTTCTCAGAACTGGAGGCTTACGATACACCCCCGGAGCGGGTGACTCGGCGCAATTCGTCTTCTTTCCAGACACGTTAAACGCGTATAATCTTCAGGAAAATCGCAACTTCACCACTTCCGGGTTGAAGTTGGACTATACGGTTCATCCCGCACGTGAACTCGAGTTCAAAATCGGAACATTGAGTCAGTACACGACCGGCCATGAGGATTTTGTCACCGCGACGACTTCGGGTGTGCCGGGCCCCGCGTCCCGGTCAAATCTTCAGGGGTACGACATCGGGGTGTATGCGCAGACAGCATACTCTCCGGTTGAGCAGTTCGAGATCAGAACAGGAGTCCGGTACGACGCACACAACGCGCCGTTCGCCGGAACACGCACGCAATTAAGTCCACGCATCAGGCTCAATTTCTTTCCGGATCCCGGCAACACGTTCTATCTCTACTACGGTCGACTCTTCGTCCCGACCAACGTCGAAGATCTAAGAGCGATCACGAGCGTCGCTCAGCAAGGAGTTGTGGCCGAGCCGACACTGCCGGAGCGGGACAACTTCTACGAGGCGGGGTATGTTCACCGCTTCCCGTTCGGGCTGGTATCCAAATTCGCTGCGTACCACAAGCAGAGTGCTCCCGGAATTGATGACAATACGGTTCCTGGGTCTGCGATCGTGACCTCAGTGAACATCGCTGACGTTCGGATCACGGGTTTGGAGACCGTGCAGGACATACGTCCTCCCGGGCCGTTTTCGGCATATGTCAATCTTGCGCTCAACCACGCATACGGCCATGGCCCGATTACCGGAGGTTTTTTCCCGACCGACGCGCCAGAGGGATATTTTGATCTGGATCACGATCAGAGACTCTCCGGTACAGCGAGTATTACGTACGCCCCCGGTCGCTTCTACGCGAGCTACACCGGAACATATGGGTCGGGTTTGACGAACGGAGTGGATCCAGCAGATTGTGGGTGCGACTACGGCACCGGGCTCTTCGCTTTCAATCGCGGTATCAAGGTGAGTCCCAGCTACATATCGAATATCAGCGCTGGGTACTCATTCAGCGTAGATAACTTGCTGGTTCGGCCCGAACTTTACATCGATAATCTCTTCAACAAGAATTACCTCCTGAAGGGCGCATTCTTCAGTGGCGCTTCTGTCGGGCGACCGCGCAGTATTCAACTGCGCGTTAGCATCGGGATGTAGCAACATCCCATCTAACAGGGTGCGCACGCTTCGATGATACGCCATACGCCACGGTTTATGGTGTATCATCGATCGAAGCAGTTGCGTACGCAGTGACTCATGGCGTCAGTGCGGCTGTCGCCAAGGCGTCGAGGACCATCGGATCATCAAACTGATCACCGGGGACCGTTTTTAGNCAACGGTAGCGGGTCTCCGTTCGGAAACACTCGCGTCGGCCTGGACAGATTTCCGGTTCTGCCGACGGCATAANCCCAGACCTCGCGTGGTGTGCTTTCACCGAGCGCCGCGAGGAGGTGCGTGTTCTCGGCACCTGGCAAGATTTGCGTGGACCAGCCATTCGACGTGTGCGCCTGAATCACCCACAACCACGGTGCTTTTTGGCCGGGCGCAGGATCCATGTCGAGCATCATCTCGCCGGATTGCATGTCCAACCGAGCAATTGCCTGTGGCTCACCGGGGGCAGATGCATCAAGCCACGGCGAAGCCGGTGGGAGTGCCGGCGCTGCATAGCTTTCGCGCGCGATCTTCTCAGCAACGCTATCTGGATCCTGCATGAACGTGCTCATGCTGAAGAAAACATCTCCGGCAGCGCCCTCCTGTGCGCGCGTCAACCGGATCTGGTCGGTCAGTTCCGATGCGCCACGCCCCTTTCCCTTAGTGTTATCGGCGAGACTCGCGTTCAAGCCAGCGTAAATGTTGCGCTTGAATTCGTTCTGGGATACCCACCACGCAAGCAGTGAGGAAAAGTCCTGTTGCGGTCGCCCGATCGGCCAGTACAGCTGGGGTACCAGGTAGTCAACCCAGCCATTCCTCAACCATTTGCGTGTATCGGCAAATATCTCCGCGAAAGAGTCCAGTCCTCGTACGGACGCTGGATAACCGGGGCGCCAGATACCGAAGGGACTGATGCCGAAGCGTACCCACGGCTTGACCGCATGGATCTGCTCGCCGATGTGTTCAACGAAAGTGTCGACGTTGTTCCGGCGCCAATCGTCGAGTGATAGAGTGCCTCCGGTGCGTCGATAGAGCGCGTATGTCTTGCTATCAGGAAACTGTATGGTGCGGCCGTGGCGATCTGTTTCGCGGTATGGGTAGAAGTAATCGTCGATATGAACCGCATCGATGTCATATCGTTTCGTTACGTCGAGTATCACTCGGATAGTGCGCGCCACCACAGTTGGATCGCCGGGGTCCATCCAGACCTGAGAACCGTAGCGACGAATCACCTCGGGATCCGTGCGTGTAACGTGTGATGGCGAGACAGGGCCCGGACTCGACGGGTCGAGCGCGCGGTACGGATTGAACCAGGCATGCACCTCCAGTCCGCGTGCATGCGCCTCTCGCACTACAAATGCAAGAGGGTCATAGTAGGGCTCTGGCGCGCGACCCATCCTGCCGGACAGGAATGGCGACCACGGCTCGATGTCGGATTTATACAACGCGCCGGCTTCGGGGCGCACCTGAAATATCACCGCGTTCAGGTGCATGGCCACTGCACGATTCAGCATGGCGAGCATCTCGTGCTGTTGCTCCCAGGTGCTGAGGCCTGGACGCGACGGCCAGTCCATATTCCTTACGGTGGCGATCCAGACACCTCTGAACTCGCGCGCGATCGGCGGCGGGATTGTATCAGTGCTGGAGATTGCTTTCTGTGCAGTGAGCGGTGATACCGCAGCAGTCGACAGCGTGAAAGCCGTCGCAATTGGAAGGAGCCACAAAAAACGCAACTTCATCACATGGCCAGATCGCTCAGGAGTACATCGTGGCCCCACTGCTTGGTGAAACCAGCCGTCCGCAATGTCGTTGCGATCTGTGCCCAGTGGCGAATTGCATGAATAAAGATGTTCGATGCAATCTTGTGCTTCGATGCGGTCAGCGTGCCCGCGGTCATCGTAGCGAAGGTGATGATAGCAGCGGCATCGGTCTCGGTCATGCCGGCAAGGTATTCACGGAGCAACTTTCTCGCGTTGGCCCGGAGATCGAAAATTTCATCGATCGACTGAACGTGAATGTCGTCGTAGGAGGTGACGTCACGACCGCACAAACGTTCGGTGTACCGCAGTTCGACGGCAAAAATATGTACCAGCAGGCCGCGAATCGTAGCCAGCCGGCCCTCGGCGAACGGCACGTCCAGCGCCGCCGGGTTTGCAGCGAACCACTCGTGCCATCGCGCATCTTCCGCATCGGAATATGCGAGCAATTGGTCGAAAGTATATGCACATGTGACGGACACTGGGATTCTCCTTGGTGGTTGCAGCTGGCGCTGAGTAAAGTTGGGGCAGGTGCACGTACAATTGAAGTGTCGGATCTGCGGTGCAGGGGAATTGTCCGCTTGCGACCGGCGCTGCTGGTCGGTTACCGGCTGTCGCCTAGTCGATGTAGCTTCTCAGCCGTTCGAGCATTGATCTGTCGGTCGCCTCTGCATCGTTCCCCTTGGGGGTTTCGATGACCTTTGCGACCTTCGCGAGTCTGGAGTCGTTCATCACATGACGAAAGGGATCCTCGCCTAGCTCGCCCTCAGCGATCAACGCATGGCGGTCCTTGCGCGTGCCGAGTCCGTGTCGGGAGTCATTCAGGTGCATCATTCGCAATCTCGAGAGCCCGAGCGTGTCGTCGAAGTGGCGCATGACTCCGTCGTAATCCTTGACGATGTCGTAACCCGCGGCGTAAACGTGACAGGTGTCCATACAGATGCCGACACGACCGCGCACCTCCGGGGCAATCCGATCGATTATGTCTCGCAGTTCCTCGAACGTCGCGCCCAGTGCGGTCCCGCTACCAGCGGTGGTTTCAAGCAACAGCAGCGTCTGGCCGGGCGCTGCGGCGAGGCCGGCACTTATCGAATCCGCATTGCGCGCAACGCCCGACTCGCGGTCATCCATGTAGTTGCCAGGGTGGGAGACCAGATAGTCAAGCCCCAGCGCGGAGCAGCGACGCAGCTCCGCGGTGAAGGACTGTAGAGATCGTTCCCTCAGATCGTCCTTGGGGGAGGCGAGGTTGATGAGATAGCTGTCGTGCGCGCTGATGGCGCGCACCAAAGTGTCTGCGATGCCGTCCCGGAAGGCTACGCACTCCTCCGGCTCGCATTCCCGCTCCCGCCACTGGTTCGCCATCTTCGTGAATATCTGCATGGCGGTTGCACCAATAGCCTTGGCGCGACCGGGCGCCGCGGGTACGCCACCAGCGGTCGAGATGTGTGCTCCGAGAAGCAGGTCATCAACGGTCACTCTTGCTCCGCTGTCAGGGTCCTGTCAAGCGAACCTAGTGTCCGCGCAGCCACGTAGTTGGATCGACAGCCGGCCCACCGTGCCGGATCTCGAAATGAAGATGAGGTGGGAGATCCGGATCAGATGTGCCAACCTCACCGATGATCTGGCCCTTCGAAATGTGTGCGCCCTTCGCGACGCTTATTTCGCTCAGCGATCCATAAACCGAGTAATCGCCGCCACCGTGTTCCACGATCACCGTCTGTCCATAGGTTCCAAGCTGGCCGGCAAGCACCACATCTCCCGCCGCGACCGCGTGTACCGCTGTCCCCGCCGAAGCCGCAATTCCGATTCCATTCCAGCGCAACGTCGTATTGTCAGGGCGCACCACGCGACCAAAGTTGTACAGGATGTCGCCGTTTACAGGCCAGTCGAGCTTGCCGTAATCCGATGTCTTGATCGAGCTATTCCCACGCGCAACAGCGCTGACCTTGCTGCTCCCGCGACGACGCTCCGCTTCGATATTCGCGATGATGTTGTTAAGCGTCGACTCGCTCTTTTTCACCCGCGCCAGCCGTTCCTGAGTCTTCTTCGAATCCGCCTGCACGCGTACCAGACTCTGTTGCCGTTGCCGTTCCAGCCCCTGGAGGCGAGAGTCCTCCTGAGCCTTTTCGAGTCTGTTCTGCTGTACGTCGCTCTGCAGCGTTACGAGCTGCCTCCGACGGCCACGAATCGTCGCGCGAAGGTCATCCATTCGTTTGACCAGCGCGCGATCGTGCACGGCTATTTCGTGCAGGTATTTGTATCGCGCGATCAACTCGCCGAACGAGTCGGCCGAGAGAAGCGCCTGAAAGTCGAACAGTGGACCGCGCTTGTAGATCTCAATAAGTCTGTGATTCAGAACCGCACGCTTGGTGGCAGCCTCGTCTTCCGCACGGACAAGGCTCGCGCCGGCGGTGGACACCTCGTCAGAAATCAGCCCGAGCTGCTTGTCAAGCGATGAGACAGCGCGCTTGGTAACATCGTGCTGTCGATTGATGTTCTGCAGCTCGTCGCTGATGGAATGCGCGCTGGTCTGCAGCTTGTTCATCGTCTTCTGCAAATCGGCGCGCTCGCGCCTGATCCGCTCAAGTTCCTCGCGGTTTTTCTGTAGCTGTGCTTCGGTGTTCTGCGAGTGTGCGGCGACCGGTATCAGCAGAATCGCGCTCAGCGCGATCAACGCGAATCTCACAACCGGCGCAGTTGCCGCCCCACGGCGAACGTGCTGCCGAAAAGGCCGATGAGAGCGCCTCCGACAACACCGAGGGTCGCGAGCGTCGGGTCGAAGAACGCAGTGCGCATGAACGAATGACTGATTGCTGTGCTGGTCGCCCAGGTCAGCCCGAGTGCCAGCAATCCACCCATCACGCCCTGTATGAAACCCTCCAGCACAAACGGCATCCGGATGAATCCGTTCGTCGCGCCCACGAGACGCATGATCGCGATCTCCTCCGCGCGGGCCATGACCATGATCCTGATCGTAGCGCCAATGATGATTACAGCGACCGCCGCAAACGCGAGTCCGAGGCCGGTGCCGACGAGCGTTGCAATCGTACGAAGCCGATAAAGCTTGGCAACCCAATCCTCACCGTACCTTACATCGTCCACGAAATCGTACGACTTGATGCGGTTGGCTACAGCCATCACGGTCGTCGGATCGCGATAGCCGGGTTTCAACTTCACGTCAAGCGACGCTGGGAGAACGCCGGGCTCGAATACGTCGCTGAATTCGCCGAGTTCCTTGCGCGCGCGGACGAGAGCGTCGTCCTGCGATACATAGGTGACCGACAATACTTCTGGAAACGCGTGGATGTCACCCATTGCGGCGCTTGATGCTTCGACTGGAGTCCCGTCTGCAATGAAGGCTCGTATCTCCACGCGATCTTCGATCGATTGAAGCGCATCGCGGATATTCACGGCTACGAGCCCAAAGAGCCCAAACGCGAAAAGAGAGAACGCAATCGTGATCACCCCGAGCGCGCTTAGCAGGGGCGCGCGCCGGAACGAAGCGAAAGCCTCGCGGAGCGCCATCATATCGGAGTCTCGTCGTGCTGATCAGGCGCGATCGCCTCAATCGGCTTTTCCGCTGGCGGAGTCTCCACGCTGTCGAAGACCACGCGGCCATGATTCAATTCGATCGTACGATATTCGGTGCGTCGAATGAGCTCGAGGTTGTGCGTCGCCATGATCACCGCTGTGCCCGCTGTATTTATGTCGCGCAGCAACTGGAATATCCCGCGCGTCGCGCGTTCATCCAGATTCCCGGTCGGCTCGTCCGCTATGAGCACGTACGGATCGTTGACCAGTGCGCGCGCGATAGCGATGCGTTGCTGCTCACCACCGGATAATTCACGCGGGTATGATGTGCCCTTTGATGCAAGCCCAACCTGCGTCAATACGCGTGCAACCCGCGGGCGAATCATATCGGTGGGTGTTCCCGTGACTTCAAGAGCGAATGCGATGTTCGCCTCTGCGGTGCGATCTTCCAGAAGCCGGAAGTCCTGAAATACAATACCGAGGTGACGTCGAATCATCGATACTTCCTTCTTCGAGGCTTCACGGGTGCTTATGCCGCTCACCCAGACATCACCAGCGGTCGGGCGCTCTTCCATATAGATGAGCTTCAGGATCGTGGACTTGCCTGATCCGCTCGGTCCTGTGAGGTAGGCGAACTCACCTTTGTGCAATTGAAACGAAGCGTGGCTCAGCGCCACACCACCGCGCTGATACTCCTTCGCAACGTTTAGAAACCGGACTAGACTCAACCGTCAGCTACCTCAATGCCTGCTCAAAATCGGCGATCAGATCGCCCACATCTTCGATGCCGACGCTGAAACGCAGGAATCCATCGGGAATGCCCACCTCTGCGCGCGCTTCGGGAGTCATCGATGCATGCGATGTATAGCGAGGCTCGCTTACAAGTGTGTCCACGCCGCCGAGACTCGGCGCGTGCGTGACCATCTCGAGCTGGGCAAGGAATCGCTCGGCGGCTTCTCCGCCACCCGCGACTTCTACCGCCATCATACCGCCGAAGCCGTCCATACACTGTTGTGCGATGTCGTGGTCGGGGTGCGACTTGAGACCGGGGTAGAGCACCCGCGCGAATTCAGGACGAGTCTCGCACCATTCGGCGAGCTTCTGAGCGTTTTCGTTCTGGCGCCGCACGCGGACGTCGAGCGTCTTCATGCCACGTTCGAGTAACCAGACTGCAAATGGATCGGGCGCCTGTCCCCAGACGATCATCTTGCGACGAACTTCCTCGATGTAAGAGGACGTGCCGATCACTGCACCACCAAGGGCGTCGTGATGTCCGTTCAGATACTTGGTGGTCGAATGGATAACAACGTCCGCCCCGTGTTCGAGCGGGCGAAAATTGATGGGGCTGCCAAATGTGGAATCGACTACAAGCGCGACACCTTCGGCTTTCGCGAGATTGGCCAACGAAGCCAGGTCAAGGACGCGGCACGTTGGGTTGACGGGTGATTCGACGAATATTGCGCGCGTTGTCTGGCGAAGCGCCTTGCGCCACATGCGCGGTGCAAGTGGATCGATAAGGGTGACTTCGATCCCAAACCCCCTCAACTCTTCCGCGAAAAGCTTGTATGTACCACCGTAGATCCACGAACTCGAAAGCAGATGATCGCCGGGTCGCAGCAAAGCCAGCATCGCGCAGGCCGTGGCACCCATTCCACTGGAAAGAGCAACCGCAGCCTCGCCGCCGTCCAGAAGCGCCAGCCGGCGCTCGACTAGTTCCACATTCGGCGTGTTGCCGTACCGCGCGTATTTCAAACCATCGGCGGTTCCCAGAGCCTGCACGAAACTCACCGATTGCGTAATCGGCGTGACAACAGGGGCGCCGGCCGACGCATGCGGTGCGCCGCCATGGATCGGAATTGTGGATTTTCTCATGCGTTCGTTCTCTTGGGGGTATCGAGGTCCGGCTTTAGTACACGTACGGCTTCTGCAGCCAGGACGCCCGGAATGTCACGCAAGCCACAGCCGTGCTGCGGAATCGAGTCGTCGATGACTACTTCCGCGAGCTGCTGCCCGCGCTTGCCCCGAACCCAGGCGAGTTCGCCCTCAGACAAAAGGCGAAACCTGGCGTCCTCGGAGCAAAGTCTAACCTGCGGACCGCGCTCCGTGTCACCCTTTCGCGTGGCGATATAGTCGACGACGCGCAGCTCCGGTTGGAACATGCCGTCGGATAATGCGGGCGACGATCCAAAGAACTTCATCAATGAGTAACGGCGATGTATGAGTTGGAGTCCGACTCTTGCGACACGAGCGACATCCCGTGGCGCTCCAATACCACGTCGATCGCCTCTATGTGGGACTCGCTGAGCCCGCTGAATACAAATGACGGATTTCCGTTTTCGTGTTGCATTACGAGTTTGGCAACGATCTCGTCGGCGCATGAAAAGTCCATCATCCCGACGCTGGAAAAGTCGATCACGGTTACGACGCAGTCGCTTGCCGCCTGAATCTGCGCCTCTATATACACGCGAACGGCGACTCCGGTCGGTCGTGTGACGAGATTTGAATAGCTCTCCGATACGGCTCGGCGAAGGACGGTGCTCACGTCGATGTGATTTTTCATCATCGGTCGACGCGCTCCGGAATCGTAATCTGCACCTGTGACCCTGGAAATGCCGGTAGATCCTTCTGCAGAGGGACATCCTCATCCCACGTGGGGACGATGGCGAGTCGGGCAGTGCCACTGCGGACGGAAAATTTCCCGTCCCATTTGCCTATGAACCGGCGGACTCCGGCGAGTCCCTGGCCCCGGCCAGTGTCGCGAAACCGGCTCACACCGCGCATGACGGCCGCTTCAAGCGCCATTCCATCGTCCCATCTATCCGAACGAGGACGACCCGTCGCGGATTCCAGAGACTTTCTGAAACCCACGCCAGCATCGCAGACTGCGATGACGAGGACGCGACGTCCGCCAAGGCGCTTTTGCCAGCGGTAGCTGTTTACGGCCACCCACCCGCCGCTTTCGGCGTGTTCGACAATGTTCTGGCAGGTTTCCGACAGAGCCATCGTGAATCGCATCGTTGCGGTCTTGTCCAGTTTGAGTTCGGTCACCAGTATCTGCTGTGCACGCTGCTGAACCTTGTCCACAACTGTATGGACGTCCTCGCTGGCGTTTACAGGCGTCACTTCGAGCAACACCCCGGGATCATTCTGTCTGCCGCGCGGAACCGTTCCAACGACGTCATAGAGATCAGAAGCGTACTTGAAGAACCCCGCCCGCGCCCAGTAGAGCGCTGTCTCTTCGAGTTCCGGCACAGCAAGACTCGGCCGCTCAAGGCGCGTCTGGGCAAGGGCAAGAAGCGCGGTCAGACCGTAAGGCGAGGCCCATCGCGCGTGACGCGCGTCGATCAATACCTTGTCGTCCGGTTGGAGCCTCGACAATGGCTCCAGTATCTGCTCGAACGTGGCGTCATCCAGTGATGGTGGAACAGTGATGACGTTCGTCACGTTAGCGAGAGTTCTCCTCGGAGGTAGCTTGCGAGGCTGGTTGCCCCACGGTGAGTCAGATTGCGCGTCGCTGCCGACATTGCTGCATCAATCGCGTCGCCTAACTTATCACCTGCGAGCAGGCGCGCGAAATAGGTTGAGCCCCAGACGTCGCCGCAGCCGGTCGGATCGAGCGTTCGACTGGGCTCCGGTGCGACCGCCGGCACCCGCGCAGTGCGGATTGCGCCATCAACCGCCCCGGATACGGGTAACGCCCCTCGCCGGATGTCGGACAAGCGTTCGAATTTCGGCGCTGCGAAGTAGATCACGCCACTTGGGCCCAAGGTCACATTGATAGCAGATACTCCGGCGGCCATCGCCGTCGCCGCGAGCGCCAATGCATCGGGGGCAAGCAACGCAAGCTCNTCTTCGTTCACCTGAAGCACATCGAAACATTGCATCCACGACGGTACGTTCTGAATNGCCTGCGGTACACGATAGCCCTCAGCATCCACCGCCAGNAGCAACGAATGCATGTCGCAATACACNGGGCCGGAGAACTGTTGACGGATGAGCTGCGCCGTTTCGAGACTCAGTTCCCATCCGCTGATCAGGTTGATGTAAAGCGCGTCGATGCCGGCCAGAAGAGGTTTTAGTCCGAGCCACTGCCAGCCGGGAATTCCGCCGGTGAGTTTTTCTGTTCGCCGCTCGCTGCTCTCGTAACGCAGAGTTACGCGGTTGTTCGGATACGGCACTTCGATAATCGCAGCATCCGGCGCCACGTGGTGCAGCGTGGTGAGGTGATCGCGTGCGCGCTGCGCGAGATCGCTGCCCACCTTTATGAGCGGAACGATGTCCCAAGCGTCCGAGAGAGCCGCGTCGAGGCCCGCGAGGGCGTACGTGATCCCGCCCCATTCCTGAATCGGGGCCTGGATCGGGTCACGACCGTGGATCTCGTCCCAGACAAAGGTGCCGATGACGCCGACGCGGCGTCGAGCGCGCATCAAAGTGAACCCAGTACCCGCTCTGNTGAATGTCGCGACGGCGCCTACGACACCTGCGGACATTGGAAGTGAGCCGAGCACGATCCTGCATGCATCAACAGAGACCTTGAATGCGCGCCGCTTTACTTCGGCCTGAAGTGGGATCATGAGCGCCTCGCCCGCCTGAGTCACTCCGCCGGCGAGCACGACCGTGTCCGGATTGAAGATGTTGATCAGATTGGACAGCCCAGTGCCAAGGAATCGTGCCGTATCCCGTACGACCTCGCGCGCAACAACGTCGCCCCGGCGCGCGGCTTCGTACACTACGTGCGCCGTAAGTCGCGACATATCGCCATCAACAAGTGCGTCGATCGTTGGGCTGGAATCACCATCGAGTGCCTCCCGCGCGCGTTCTGCTATCGCAGGGCCGGAGCAGTATGCCTCGAGACAACCGTAGTTGCCGCACTTGCAACGTCGTCCGTTCGTTTCGATCGACGTGTGGCCGATTTCGCCTGCAGCGTCCGAGACGCCGTGATACAGACTTCCGTTGAGAACGAGCCCGCCGCCGATGCCGGTGCCAAGTGTCATGCCGATGACGTTACGACCGCCTCGTGCGGCCCCGCGCCAGAATTCACCGAATGTCGCGCAGTTCGCGTCGTTGTCGAGGGTCGCGCGCATGTTGACACGTTTCGAGATCTCGTCGCGAAGTGGATAGTCGCGCCACCCGAGGTTAGGTGTAAAAATCACCACTCCGCGTTCACGGTCGAGCGGTCCGGGAGAACCGATGCCAACGCCCAGAATATCATCGCGACTCGCGCCGGTCGCCTGATAGATTTCGATCACAACGCTTTCGATCATGGCGGCGATGCGGGCGGATACCGCGTCTGCACCCAGATCGGCGCGCGTCGGAAGCGTACGCAGGCCGATCTCGCGGCTGCCATCAACCGGCATCGCCCCTACGGAGAGGTTGGTGCCGCCCAGATCGACGCCAACTATGTATTGCTCTCTGCTCATCGGTCTGTTTCCTCGCGAATCACGGTTCGGACCATTTCGGCGACCTCTTCAGCGGTAATCTCGCTCATGCAACGCCAGTGCCCCAACGGGCACGCCGCCCGACCGTGGCGATCGCACGGGCGGCAATCCAGCCGGTGATTCCCGACGGTCCGCGAGCCGGCTGCCAGCGGACCAAACCCCAATTCGGGAACGGTCGGACCGAATATCGTTACCGTCGGCGTGCCGACTGCAGAAGCCAGATGCTGCGGCGACGAGTCGTTGGTTGCAACAGCAATGCTGCGCCTGATCAGTTCGGTGGAACCCAACAGAGACAACTTACCAGTCGCATCGACTATTCGCTCCGGATCGACACGCGACGTGATCTTGCTCGCTGCAGCGAGATCGCCGGGGCCGCCAACAACCGCGATGTCGTATTCGTCTGCGAGAATCTCGCCGAGTCTGCCATAACC
>JGI20207J14881_1000051_pt1 | contig 37542 bp, 37 predicted proteins | sample NGESurdeep092012_4_FD_14881 | JGI IMG/M metagenome (IMG submission 14881)
GGTTTCCTCTTCGGCTGTATGGTTTTGAGATAGGCGTCCAGCGCATTCAGTCGCGCGTCCCAGAACTGTTCATACTGGGACAGCCAGTCCGCGACTTGCTCAAGCGGGCCGGCCTCCAGTCTTGCCGGTCTCCATTGCGCGTCACGCCCGCGCGAAATGAGACCGGCTGACTCCAGAACCTTGAGGTGTCGGGAAACCGCGGGCTGGCTGATCGCAAACGGCTGAGCCAATTCCGTCACCGATGCTTCCCCGGTAGAAAGCCGAGCGAGGATGGCGCGCCTGGTAGGATCGGCGAGAGCAGCGAAGGTTGTGTCGAGACTGGTTGAATTCTGAAGCATATAAACGGGATGTTATATAAGGCATCAGTTATATACAGGCCGATTTCAGCCAAGTCAAGCCCGGGATGTGCAAGATTTTGGATTACCGGCGTCTCCACGCAGCAAGAATCCCAATGGAGACCCATCCGATGCGTACCAGACCGTTCTCAGCACACAGATCTGCTCCCGCGCCGCTCATCCGGCAGTCGATCCTCGGCGTTGCGATGCTTCTGCTGGCTTCTGCCCCCGCCTCCAGCCGAGCGCAGGGGATCGTCATTCCGCGCTGTGGCAACGGCGGCGATTGCATTCCGAATGTTTGCGCACCCGACGGGCCATGCGATCGCTTCCGCCAGTGGAATGCGGCGGTCATTCGGAGCGCGTCACGCGTCAATGTCACCCTGAGCGATGGCGTGTTGCACTATGAGGTGGACGAGACATTTGTCAACAACGGCGCTCGCATCGGGGAAGCGGATTACATATTCCCGCTGCCGCGCAACGCTGCGTTCAGCGATCTCAAACTTTCCATCAACGGCGAGCTCGTTGGCGGCGAGACAATGGATGCACAGCATGCCCGCGCAATCTATGAGGAAATCGTGCGCCGTCAGCGCGATCCCGCGCTGGTGGAGTGGATGGGCTACGGAATGCTGCGCACTCGCATATTCCCGATTCTGCCGGGCGAATCGAAGCATGTTGTAGTTCGGTTCGACCAGATCGCCGAACGCGAGGGCGATGCGCTGCGAATCGACTATGCGCGTGGTGTTACATCGCGCCCTCGATCCATCCTGAACTTGCTTCGCGCTAGTGCGAATCCTGGAGCCGACGACGGCGCGACTCCCGCGTTGACCCTGCGCATTGCGGCGCATGGAAAGTACGGCACACCATATTCTCCGACCCACGAGCTGCGTTTCGCGTCGCAGGATGGAACGAGTATCGTCACGGCATTCGGAGATGCGGCAGAAGTAACGCTGCTTGTTCCCATCGCGCGCGGCAACGGAAGCCCGGCCATAAGCGTGCTCACCAATAACAATGGACGCGATGATGGCTTCGCCTTAATAACTCTCGTCCCACCAGTCGTCACGCGCAACGTGACGCCGCGCGATATCACGTTCGTGCTCGACGTGAGTGGTTCGATGTCGGGCGAAAAGATGGAACAGGCGCGGGCAGCAGGTCGACAACTACTGGCGTCTCTCAACTCGCGGGATCGCTTTAGATTGATCGACTTCTCGACAGATGTGCGATCCTTTCGCGATGGTTTTGTGCAGGCGACGTCGGCAAACGTGAGTGCTGCACAGTCGTATCTCGCAGCCTTGAACGCTTCCGGATCGACGAACATTTCCGGCGCGCTGACCGAAGCGTTGCGCGCGCAAAGCGACGGCGAACGCAACAACCGCCTTCAGATCGTACTATTTCTCACCGACGGTCAACCGACTATCGGCGAGACCAACGCCGATGCGATAGCCGCGCAGGCAGAACGGATGCGCGGGAACGCACGAGTATTCACATTCGGGCTGGGCGGCGACGTCAACGTATCATTGCTTGAACAGCTCGCATTGCAGGGCAGGGGAACAGCGCAGTTCGTACGACCGTCAGAGAACGTGGAACGTGCCGTGTCCGTAGTTGCGGCTCGACTCACGAACCCGGTGGCGACTGATGTTCGAGTTTCTGCGGACGGCGTTCGGTTGAACAAGGTGAGTCCGGAGACTCCAATCGACGTCTTCGCGGGGCAGAACCTGGTAATACTCGCGCGGTACTCGGGCTCTGGATCGGCGACAATTCGCTTCGATGGTAATTCGCCCAACGGCCCGGTTCACTGGACCCAGCGTGTTGACTTCCCGCGTGACGAACGCGGCAATTCATTCATTGGGCGCCTCTGGGCGACTCAGCGTATTGGATATCTGAGCGCGGAACGCCGTCGTGTCGGTGGTAACCCGGAGCTGGACGCCGAGATTCGCGCACTTGGCGAAAAGTTCGGTATACCGACCGAGTTCACTTCGTTCCTCGTACAGGAACGCACGCAGACTGTGACGCCGCTGACACTGAGGTCACCATCTGCCGTGAATGGCGGGATCAACAGTGTGACGCTCGGCGCAACAATGGCGTCGGCGCCGGCACAGACGTTTGAAGCGGCGAGGAAAGCGACTGCGCAGCGTGCTGCTGTCTCACTGTCCGCGGCCGATGCTGCAAGTGTGGGGAATTCCGATCCGTCCGGAGAAGGTCCGGTGCGCCACGTCGGAGATCGCGTGTTCGTTCTCTCCAATGGAATCTGGACGGATTCTCGCTCCACGACGGCAGCGACGAACGCCGGTGCGCCGAAGATACGCGTGAAGTCGTTTTCCGCAGCATATTTCAAGGTGCTCGAAATCGCCCCTTCGATCAGTCAGATGCTCGCACTCGGCGATCGCGTGATCGTCTCAGGGCGCGGCGTCATACTCGAGATTGCGCCGGACGGTGCGGACAGTCTAAGCGCGCGCGACGAGTCACTGCTTCGCGCGGGTTGGTGACATGTACGGATATTGCCGCTACCGCCTGGCAAAGCCGCTGCAATCCCGATGACTGACGTCGATCGTCTCTTTCGCGACTACCACGCCACGCTCGTGCGCTATCTCACGCGTCGACTCGGCGATCGGGATTGGGCCGAGGAGGTGGCGCAGGAGACTTTCGTGCGTGCGCTGCGTCAGGATGTGTTCACGAACGAGCGCGCATGGCTCTTCACTGTCGCGAACAATCTCGTGCGTGACGACGCTCGGCGAATTGCGCGGCAGCGGCAACATCTGGTGCTGCTGCGCGATGAGCAGATGGCGGAAGCTGAGCGCGATGCCACGGTCACAGATGTGGATGATGCGCCGTCAGCAATACGGGCTCACGAGACAATGCTGGCGCGAAAAGCCGTGGATGCGCTCGCAGAGCGTGACAGAATGGCGCTCCTGCTGCGTGAGGAAGGCCTGGATTACGGCGAGATAGCCGCGGCGCTCGACCTGTCCGNCGNNTCGGTAGGAACGACGCTGTCACGCGCTCGGCGGCGACTTGTAGAGGGTTACGAACAGATGCAACGTGCAGACGCAGAGAGGCAGAAAAATGGCTGACGACGAACTGACCACCCCGCCGCATGTCGACGAGGGAACGATGCACGCATGGCTCGATGGGGCGCTATCCGCTGATGGAGCCAGGTCTGTCGAGTTGCACGTAGCGAGTTGTGCGCAGTGCAATGCAGCGGCTGCAGAAGCGCGCGGTCTGATCGCAGCGTCGACGCGGATACTTTCTGCGCTCGACGATGTTCCTGCAAATGTTGTCCCAGTTGAAAAGGACTCCAGATTCGCGGCGACACTCCCTCCGCGACGCGGCTGGAGTGCGCGCACCTATGGACCGATTGCTGCCGTTGCGCTGATTGCGGTGGGTGCAATGCTGTTTCTGCGGCGCGCTCCGACGCTGGTGCCTACCTCAGCACCTGAGGGAGTGGTAGCGATGCCGGTTGTGCGGCCAGTCGAAAAGAGCAATCAACCAGTTGCGAGTGCGCCGTCTGTGCCGCCTGCAGCAGTGACAAGCGCGAAGAGTGAAGCGGCCGTGCATACGGCGCCAACTCCGCTCGCTGCCGCCGCAATCAAGGAACGCCGCGCAGCACCAGCGACAACCACAGCTTCGGCTGCGGCGGCAGCTAACCGCAGCGCTGAGTTGCTTCGAATCGACGCCGCCAAGCCTGAGGCAAGGCAGATGACCGTACCGGCGACCATCGCCCCAAGTGCTGTAATAACTGGTGCGACGTCATCGCAGTCAGACGCGTCATCGCCCAATGCAAGTCGCGAATTGGGCAAGGCAGCTGGAGGCGCGACGGCTGCGCCGACGATGGCCGGGGCGCGTGTCGTATCGACCGACGAATTCGATGTCGGTGGTTCGCATGTACGTCGTACTGTATTTGCGCTTGATTCCAGCCGGACCGTCACATTTACCGAACGAAAAACATCGCCGGTGATAGCGGCGCTAGCCGCTGAGAGCGCCGCGACAACAGCTCGTTCGCCGTCGTTGTTGCTAAGGGGTCCGTCGCTTCAGGGCGTGCAGTCAGTGATGTGGACATTGTCGGATGGCACGCTGCTCACGCTATCCGGTCCGCTTTCTGTCAGTGAACTGGAGGCACTCAAACCGCGGATTGTGCCCTGATGCGAGAAAGACGAGTAGCTGTCAAGCCACTCGCCATTCTCGCGCACGCTGCGATCAGGCTTGAACCGAGTTACTCCTCTGCCATGAACTCATAACGGAAGTCATGCGGCGGTGAGAATGTTTCCTTGACCGATCGCGCGGAAACCCAGCGCACGAGGTTGAGCTGCGAACCGGCCTTGTCGTTGGTGCCGGATCCGCGCGCGCCGCCAAACGGTTGCTGGCCAACGACAGCGCCGGTTGGCTTGTCATTGACGTAGAAGTTGCCGGCACTGTCGCGCAGCGCGTTCATCGCAGTGCGTACCGCGGAGCGATCCTGTGAGAATATCGCGCCGGTGAGTGCGTAGGGCGATGTGTGATCGACCGTTTGCAGCATGCTCTCGTACTCACTGTCGCGATATATGTTCGCAGTAACGACAGGCCCGAAGATCTCCTCGCCCAGGAGCTTGAACGACGGGTCGCGCGTTTCAACAAGAGTGGGCTCGATGAAGTAGCCCTGATCACCCTTTGCGACCCCGCCCTGTACGATCGTGGCATTCGTGCGGCCGTGTTCCACGTAATCGCTGATCTTCTTGAACGCGCGATTGTCGATCACCGCGCCCATGAAATTACGGAAGTCGGTTGGGTCGCCCATGCGAAGCTGTTGCATGATGCCGACCACGCGATCCTTCAACTTTGGCCAGATGCTCTCCGGTACGTAAACGCGGCTGGCTGCGGAGCACTTCTGTCCCTGATATTCGAATCCGCCACGCGCGATCGCCACTGCAAGCGCGTCAATGTCTGCGGATGCGTGNGCGACGATGAAATCCTTTCCGCCAGTTTCACCGACGATGCGCGGATACGACCGGAACGACGACATGTTGGCGCCGATCGTCTTCCACATGCTGTTGAAGACCTTGGTGCTGCCGGTGAAATGAACACCAGCAAGGTCGCGGTGCGACAGCAACGCGTCGGAGATCATCACTGGATCGCCCGGAACGAAGTTGATCACTCCCGGTGGCAGTCCGGCCTCTTCGAGCAATTTGAAGATGTACCATGCGCTGAGGATCGCTGACGCGGCTGGCTTCCACACGACCGTGTTGCCCATCATTGCAGGAGCTGTTGGCAGGTTGCCGGCGATCGATGTGAAGTTGAACGGAGTGACCGCGTAGACGAAACCCTCAAGTCCGCGGTAATCCAGCTGGTTCCACATCGTGTGGTCGCTGATCGGTTGCTGATCGTATAGCTGTTCTGCGTAATACGGATTGAAGCGCCAGAAATCGATCAGCTCGCAACCCGAATCGATTTCTGCCTGGAAAGCGGTTTTGGACTGACCAAGCATCGTCGACGCGTTGAGCGTCTGGCGATGGGTTGTGGTGAGCAGCTCGGCGGCCTTCAGGAACACCGCAGCGCGATCTCCCCAGGACCAGCGACTCCATTCCTTGCGCGCTTCGGTGGAGGCTGTGACAGCCTGTTGCACCAGCTCTGGAGTCGCCATGTGCCAGTCGGCGAGGACGTGCGCATGGTCGTGCGGCATCACAGCCTGGGCCGTGTTGCCGCTGCGGAACTCCTTCCCGCCGATGACGATCGGGATCTCGATACGCTCGGCGGCGATTTCTGCCAAGCGTGCCTTCAGTTCGGTGCGCTCCGGATTCCCGGGGGCATAGGATTTCACCGGCTCGTTGGCCGGGATAGGAACTCGTCGGTTACCGTTGAATGCTGACATACTTGTAAATTAGCAAGTCATGCATCACGGCATTGTCAGGTACCGCTGGTTGAAGGTCAACATGCGTTTTTCGCTGCTCGGAAGTCTTGTTTTACCGCTGGCGCTCGTATTGGGCTGCTCACCAGGAGACGTCTCGCTGGGAAGCATGACCTATCCAGCCAACCCCCCTCTCAAGCTCACTGAGCCAGCGGCGACTGTACCGAACGGCGCCTGCCCCGGATCATTGCGCACGGTGAAATCCGGTCCGGATATCTATGGCGCGTGGTGGGAAGTGAGGGATGACAGCAGTGCAATCCTGATGGTTGGGCGTTCAGTCGATCAAGGACGAACGTGGAAGATTGCGCAACCTGCGGATACGCTGGACCGTGGACTGGCTGGCTGTACAAGACCGGCGCCGGCGATCGCCGCTGATAGCAGCACCAATTACGTGGATATCGCGTATTTCCTCGTTTCGCAGGAGGGGCCTGGTGTTTTCTTCACGCACAGCATGGATGCGCGAACGCTCGGAACCGGCGACGGAATATTTCATTCACCTGTTCCCGTCGCGTATGGCGACCATCCGTCACACGTCTCGGTCGCCGGCGTGGGAGACAAACTTGTGGTCGCGTACGAAGACCCGAACGGGGAGCTGAACACAGTCGGGCTCGCGCTTTCGCAGACCATGGGGCACATCTTTGAACAGAGAGTGATCATTTCGCAACCCGCCATGCCCGCCAGAGATCCCATGGTGGCGATGCGGGGAGATTCGGTGACTGTGCAGTGGTGGGAACGACCTGATTCGGTGCTGGTTGGCGGTCGCGTAGCAGTACGTTCGGCAAGCTGGTAGCAANNGCGATGCTGTGCGCGCGTGTCTCGGAAAAGCGCGGTCTCGANTGCTGCCGACGGCGGGTTTAAGCATAAAATCGCGTTGCCCGGGGGNAAAACTGGCATTTTCATGGGAGAAATAACATTTCCCCCATTGCGCGCCGCACTCTACGCTATAGCTTGCTCCCCGTCCGGAATTTCCGCACTCACAGGAGATTGTATGCCAGCGAAGAAGAAGAGCTCGGCCAAGAAGAAGGCCCCAGCGAAGAAGGCGGCGCCAAAGAAGGCAGCCGCCAAGAAGTCAGCCGCCAAGAAGGCACCAGCCAAGAAGAAGGCTCCAGCCAAGAAGGCCGTAGCTCGTAAGCCGAATGCCGCATTCATGAAGGCGATGACGCCTTCGCCCGAACTCGCCGCAGTCGTCGGTAGCAAGCCGATGCCGCGTACCGAGATCACCAAGAAGCTGTGGGTGTATATCAAGAAGAACAATCTGCAGGACCCCAAGGAGCGTCGCATGATCAATGCTGACGACAACCTCAAGGCCGTGTTCAACGGAAAGAAGCAGGTGTCGATGTTCGACATGACGAAGCTCGTCAACAAGCATCTCAAGGATTGATCAGGCGGTAATCAAGTGTCGAAGGAAGTACAGAAGGGGCGCGCCGGAAAAGCGCGCCCCTTTGCGCAACAGTCGCCCGGCAATGTGATCTGGGAGAACGTGAAGGGTTTTGCGATAGTCATCGTAATCTTTCTCGCGTTCCGTGCGTTCGTAGCTGAGGCTTATCGAATCCCATCGGGCAGCATGATTCCTACGCTGCTGGTTGGAGATTGGTTGTTCGTCAACAAGATGGTGTACGGCCCCCATGTCCCGTTTACCGACAGTCGTATACCCGGCTATCGTGACCCGAAGCGGGGGAACGTTGTCGTATTCGTCTCGCCGTACCAGGCCGATGAGGCTCAGCGTGGCAATGACCCGACGCCGACGCTGGTCAAACGGCTGGTGGGAGTGGGCGGTGATACGCTCTACATGCGGCACGCAGTTCTATTCGTGAACGGCGTCGAGTCGGACCGGCCCGCGTCAGCAATCGACCCCAACCGCCAGGTACCGGCGCAACCAGATTTGCCGGACCCGGCATTCGCCTGGCAGAATCGCTTCGCCCTGTCCGCATCGCGATTCGGCGCTGCGCCAGCGGAACCGTCGCACGACAACTGGGGTCCAATAGTGGTTCCAGCCAATCACTTTTTCATGATGGGCGACAACCGGTACGACTCCAAGGACAGCAGGTACTGGGGATTCGTCCCACGAGATAACGTGCGCGGAGAGCCGATGTTCGTGTATTACTCGTACAACGCGGATGATTCGGACCGGCCATTACCGTTCATCACCGACATCCGCTGGTCGCGGATTGGACATTGGATCAAGTAGGGACGGGAACAGAGTATCATCCCGCTCCCCGGAGCGTTTGGCACCGGATCGCCGCTTCAGTGGTCGAGATGGCGATTATCGCTGGAGTGGTGGTGCGAGTACTGCACGTCATCGCCAACGCTCACGGCGAACAGTTGGACTGGCATTCGTTCGTCGGCACGTTCATCGGCATACCGGTAATTCTCCTCGCGCTGGCCACGATCCACCTCGCGACCTACCCGTTGCATCAGTGGATCTGGCGCGCACCCGTATTTGCTCTACTCGAATCGACTGTCGAGTCGCTGATGAGCCTGCTCCTCATCTATGTGGGCAGGGAGCGCTGGGGCACAGGCCGCGCGGTCTTTGGCGACTGGCCTGCGATGGCCGCGACGACGTTCCTGACGCGTTTCGCCATGATCTGCATCTTCGCACTGGTACTTGGCGGAGTCGCGCAATTCGTGCGGCGCCGGGAAATCCATGCTGAGCGAAAGAAAGGGCACCATCCGCCCGCGGGCCCCGGGGGTGTGGAACGGCGTGCAGGTGACTAGCTTATTTTTAGTAATCACCACTGAGGACCAATCATGTACGATGAACGACTAGTCACTCCCATGCGCGCCGAGCTCACGAGGCTTGGTGTTGAAGAGATGCGTACCGCCGCAGAGGTGGACGCGAAGTTGAAGGATTCCAAGGGGACCACACTCGTGGTCGTCAATTCGGTATGCGGCTGTGCGGCGCGTAACGCTCGTCCCGCAGTAGCGAAGGCCATCACCCACGCGAACAAGCCGGACGCGCTCACAACAGTGTTCGCGGGCCAGGATGTCGATGCTGTGCAGCGCGCACGCAGCTACTTCCTCGGCTACCCGCCGTCTTCACCGCAGATCGGACTGCTCAAGGATGGCAAGATCGTTTACATGCTCGAACGCCATCAGATCGAGGGCCGTTCGGCGGACGCTATCGCGACGGATCTGACGCACGCATTCGATCAGTTCTGCGCATAGGTTGTTGCAGGTTTGACCGAGTAATTGGAGGGCCGGCGATGAGCCGGCCCTCTGCTTTTTTGGCATGTGATGAGTTCGTCACGCGCGACAAAATTGCATCCCGTCCCAGTGCGAGCTAGCTTCTTCGCGGGCATCTACTTCCCTCGACATGTGAGCGCTCACCATGCCACTGAAATCCCCGCGTCCGCTCGTTCTTGCCGCAATGGCGCTGCCATTCATGGCTGGAAGTGCAGCGGCACAGACATCGGTCATGATCCCCGGACCCTCGGGGCGCGCACTCGTCAGATTCGAGATTCGGGTGCCTGCGTCGGTGCGTAGCGAACCGCTGACCGGTCGCGTGTATGTAATTATTTCGAGTGATAGCACGCGTGATCCGCGCGCTCAGGTTGCCCGGGTTGGTACCCCGCTCTTCGGTCATGACGTCGAGCGGCTAGCGCCCGGCGCACCAGCGGTCGTGACCGGAACGGACCTGGGCACACCTGTATTTGACATGGCAGACATTCCGCCGGGTGACTACTGGGTCGAACCGTTTGTAAACGTCTACTCCGAATTCAAACGCGCCGATGGGCACGTTCTGTGGATGCACGACGATCAGTGGGAAGGCCAGAACTGGGCACGCTCTCCGGGCAACATCTACGGCACCGCGCAGAAGATTCATCTCGATCCAAAGTCAAGGACCGTCATCAAGCTGGTGGCCGATCACGTAATACCGCCGATCGTCGTGCCTGCAGACAATGAGTATGTCCAGCGGTTCAAGTTCCAGAGCCCGTCACTCACCAGGTTCTGGGGACGTCCCATCTACCTTGGCGCGACGGTGTTGCTGCCGCGCGACTACAAGACGTCAACGATCAGCTACCCCGTCAACTACCTGCAGGGACACTTCAGCCTGAGTGCGCCGTACGGCTTCGAATCCACGCCCCGCGCCGGTGGAGCAACGTCGCCTTCGTTCCACGACGAGTGGCTATCGGACAAGTTCCCGCGAATGCTGGTCGTCACATTCCAGCACCCCACGCCTTACTTCGACGATTCGTACGCCGTGAACAGCGTCAACTCCGGCCCGTACGGCGACGCGGTAATGAATGAGCTGATCCCCGAGATCGAGAAGCGGTATCGCGTTATCAGGCAACCGTGGGCTCGCTGGCTTTCCGGCGGATCCACGGGAGGATGGGAATCGCTCGCGCTCCAGATCTATCACCCTGATTTCTTTGGTGGCACGTGGTCATCCTGCCCCGACCCTGTCACCTTCAGTGACGTCGAAGGTGTGAACATGTACAAGGATGCAAATGCGTTCTACAAGCAGTACAGCGAGTGGCAGCTCACTCCTACGGTCAATTCGCGCGAAGTAAATGGCGCGATCAGACAGACGGCGCAGCAGCGTTACTGGATGGAACTCGTCAACGGTACGCACGGACGCTCCGGCACCGGACAACAGGATGTCTGGCAGTCTACCTGGGGACCCATTGGCGCCGACGGATATTTCAAGCCTGCTGTCGATTCCCGCACCGGGAAGATCGACCACAGTGTAACCGACTCGTGGCGTGACAACTATGACCTGCTGTACTACCTGCAGCGCAACTGGAGCACTGTCGGGCCTGAACTCGTGGACAAGATCCATATTTACGTCGGCAACATGGACAGCTTCTTTCTGGATCGCGCCACCCGTGAGCTACAGGCGTGGATGAAGACGACCCAGAATCCGCATTACGAGGGTGAATTCGTTTACGGCGACCAGAAACCTCACTGCTGGAGCGGACCCGGCACCAGCGCTGATCGGTTGAGGGAGATGGCCGAATACGGACTGCGAAAGATGCCGCAGGGGACAACCACACCCTGGTGGAATTACTGAGGCTGTCGGGGCGACGCTTGTGGGGGCGACGCATGCGTCGCCCCGACCCCGACACTACCGCTGAAACATGACGGCCACATCGTGCAGTGCACCCGGCAGACCGTAGACATCCATGACCGTAATGATGATTGCGGTCGCCCAGCCTGCAGTCAGCAGGAACCATCCGCTCCGCCAGCTCCCCATGAATTTCCTGCGACTGGTGAAGTGAAGTAGCGGGAACATCGCAAATGGGAGCTGCAGCGCGAGAATAACCTGACTGAGCACCAGCAGATCGTTGACGCTGCCGGTGCCACGGACACCGACGACCGCAATTGCTGGCGCGATTGCCAGGCCGCGCGTGATCAAACGTCGAACCCACGGCCTGACGTGCCACTGCGTGAAGCCTTCCATCACAACCTGCCCTGCAATCGTACCCGTGATCGTGCTGCTCTGACCGCTGGCGAGCAGCGCAACCGCGAACAGCGTGCTCGCAGCAACAGTCCCGAGCAGTGGGGTTAATGTCAGAAAGGCAACGCGAATCCAGTCCGTTGCCTCGTTGAACATGTACGTGACTCCGCCGACTGCGACGCTGGTTTTGCCAAAGAATACCGTCGCTGCGAGAACAAGAATCGCGGCATTGATGAAGAACGCGATGCCCAGCGCGAAGACAGAATCGATCGTGTTGAACTTGATTGCCGTTGCAACGGCAGCGCGATTCTTTCGAAGGACGCGCGTCTGAACGAGGGCGGAGTGCAGGTAGAGATTGTGCGGCATCACGGTCGCGCCGATTATACCGATGGCGACGGTTGCCATTCCTGCCTGTGCGAGCGATGGCGTGATTATGGCCCGACCCATCTCCGCAAAATTGGGAATGGTACGCGGGAGCACGAACAGTTCGAGGAAGAAGCAAACCGCGATCGTCGCAACCATCATGAGGATCACAGCCTCGATTGTTCTCAGCCCGAAGCGTTGAAGTACCAGTACCAGCAGAACGTCGAAGCCGGTGATGAGGACAGCCCAGAAGATCGGGATGTGGAAGAGCAGGTTGATGGCGACCGCGCTTCCAAGCACCTCAGCGAGATCACAGGCACCGATCGCTATTTCGGACGATATCCAGTTTGGGTATCGCGTCCATTTGGGATACCAGTCGCGGCATGCCTGTGCCAGATCCTTGCCGGTCACAATTCCGAGCCGAGCGGCCAGAACCTGCATGAAAATCGCCATGACGCTGGCGAGCCCTACGACCCACAGCAGCCCGTACTTGAACTGTGCTCCGCCTTGCAGGTCGGTGCCCCAGTTGCCGGGATCCATGTACCCGACGCTGATCAGGAGGGCAGGCCCGGCGAATGCGCGCCACTGCTTGAAGAACCCGGCGCTGGAGTGCGGTACCTCGATCGAGCTGTGGATGTCATCAAGCGAGAGCTGACTGCTCTGATGAGCCAGCTCAGGCTCTAAGCCATCTTCGGTCGGATCTTCGGGTAGTTCATCCAGCGCGGTTTCTGTCGCGCCTTCGGGTGCCTCGTCGCGCTGAATTTGACTCGGTTGGCTCATCAAGCTTTCAAGAACTTCGGGTATTATCGCTTTGGGGTGCCAAAATGTGTATTTTGACTACCCAAACAACTTATAGTATAGCAGTGTGTGTAGTCAATAGCCTTCTCCATTGGAGCGCCTCGACTTGGCAAGTAGCACCGTAGAGAACTACCTGAGGACGCTGTATGCGATGCACCAGGCTAACGGGGAGATCGGGAACGTGCCGATCGGGCGTCTCGCGGCGGCCATGGGGGTAGTCCCCGGTACAGCTACGGCCATGATGAAGACTCTCGGCGATTCCGGGTTAGTGGAATACGAGTCCCGCGCGGGAGTGCGGCTTTCTGCCAAGGGCGAGCAACTGGCGCTTCACGTGCTCCGGCGCCATCGCCTGGTGGAGCTGCTGCTGGTCGAGGTCCTGGGGGTGGACTGGGCGGTGGTACACGAAGAGGCCGATCTCCTGGAGCACGCCATTTCGGAGCGTGTACTCGAAAAAATCGACCTGTTGCTGGGTCACCCAACCGTCGACCCGCATGGCGATCCGATTCCAAACTCCAAGGGCAAGCTGTTCGAACCTGCTTCGGTCAGTCTCGCGGACTGCGTGATCGGCGCGCGCCAGCGTGTAACGCGGGTTCTGAATCAGAATATCGAGTTCCTGCAGTTCGTCGAGCAGCACGGACTGCGTCCAGGCGCCACTGTCGTTGTCGAGCAGCGGGACGCAGCGGCCGATACGTCAACGATCCAAGTCACGGGACGCGAGCCCAAGTCGCTGAGCCTCGCGGTCGCGGCGCAGATCCTCGTTGCCGCAGGAGATGCGCCGTCCGACCACGCGTGATGCTGTCAGATTCGCGTCGTTTCTACGACGCGAAGATCCATCTCCGCAGCTCTGCAAGGCTTGGTCGCTTGCCGTACATGAGCAATCCGACGCGATAAATCCGTCCCGCCAACCAGACGGCGCCAAGACAGCTTGCCGCCAGAATCACGAGACTGCCCACAACCTGAATTATCGGAACATCGCTCAACGCCATTCGTATCGGCATGATGATTGGCGATGAGAACGGTAAAAGTGATGTAACGAGCGCAAGTTGGCTGTTCGGATTGGAAACGGTCGGGGAGATGAGTAGCGCAGTCAACACTATCAGCATTATGACAGGAGTCGCTGCCTGACGAGCATCCTGTTCGCTTCCCACAGTTGCTCCGACCGCGGCGTAGAGAGAACCGTAGAACAGAATGCCGAGCAACAGAAACAGAAGCACTGCAATGACCCAACTCCACGGCGTGGCGACCACGGCTGCGAGCATGTCTGCGGATCCGAATCCGCCGCCGGCACCTGCTGCTGCGCCAGCTGCCTGCGCTTTTGCCACGGCAGGTGCGCCGAACAACATCGCNCGCGCCGATATGAGCGCGATCGTNCCGCCGATCCAGACAATCTGTTGCGTGAGNCCCACNGCGGTTACCCCAACGATCTTGCCTGCAAGCAGCGTTTCCGGCTTGACGCTCGAAATTACGATCTCTGAAACGCGCGACATCTTCTCNTCGATAACGCCGCTGAGCATGCTCTGCCCATACAGCAGAATCGTCATGTAGAGGAAGAAGGCAACAAACGTTGCGACGATGGCCTTCGCAGGCGTCGAGGTGTCGCGTCCCGCGTCGTTGATCGCTTCAGTGTGCAGTGCCGGCAGCGGTGCGGATATGACGCTATCAACCGACGCATTCGAAACGCCATTCGATTTCAAGTGCAGGGCAGCCAGCCCCGCTCGGACAGCAGAGGCCAGCGCTACGCGGTCACTGCGTGAATCAGCCTTGCGCCCCGCGTACTGTACCGTGTCACCGCGCAGTGTCGTGGAGTCGAGTACTATGAATCCGGAGGCGAGTCGACGCGCGACTTCGCTCGTCGCAGAATCGCGCGATGCCGCGATCGCATCGGGCTGGATGACACGTACGTCAGCGGTCGACGCTTCTTCCTGGGTGCCCTGCATCGCAGCCATTGACCGCGCCACGAGCGCGCCGAGGCCCTGCTGGGTTGCATCAAGGATCAGTACACGCGGCGTCACCGACTTGGCATCGCGAGTCATCAGAAGCAGAGGCAGGAAGACGAAACCTGCGAATATCAGCGGCGCAAACAACGTTGAAAAGATGAACCACCTGGTGCGCACTCGCTCGACGTACTCGCGTCGAATGATGGCCCATAACTTCGAGCCGGTATCAGCCATGTCCACGGATTCCCGGCTCGACGCCTGTTGCACCAACGCGTTCAAGGAAAATGTCGTACAGCGATGGTTGCACCATCACTGTCTTCTCCACCGGCGGCCCGCCGTACTGATTCTTGACTTCCGCGAGCGTGCCGTCGAGAACCTTTTCTCCGTGCGCGATGATGCATACGGCATCGCACATCGCTTCTGCGTTCTCGATGATATGGGTGCTGAAGATCACTGTCTTCTTGTTACGCTTGAGATCCATCACGGCATCCTTGAGTGCCTGCGCATTCACGGGATCGAGTCCACTGAACGGCTCGTCGAGAATGACGAGNTCGGGATCGTGCACCAGNGCGCCGATGAACTGNGCNTTCTGCTGCATGCCTCTGGACAATTCCTCGACCTTGGCATTGCCCCAGTCTCGCTCGTCGGTTCGCAACGANAGCCGGTCCAGCCACCNGTCGATCCGCTGATTTGCGTCGCGGGCTGATACTCCCTTCAACGCGGCAAGAAATCTGATTACATCCCGAACCTTCATCTTGCGGTACAGGCCGCGCTCTTCNGGGAGGTANCCAATGTGGTCGCTCAGCCCGCGCGCGGTTGCGGGGCGGCCGAGTACGTTTATCGTTCCAGTGTCCGGCTCGATTATGTTGAGGACCATCCGGACGGTGGTCGTCTTGCCGGCCCCGTTGGGGCCGAGCAGGGCATAGACAGAGCCGGACGGCACGGCCAGCGATAGATCGCGTACCGCGACGTGCCCAGCGTACTGTTTGCTTACATGCTGAACTTCAATGGCGTTTTGGGTCATCAGCCGCTCAATATACGGCCTTCGACCGGCGACGCGTTAGACCAAATACTCTGTCCAACGGACTACATAGAATGACCTGGCCGACGCTTCACGCTTTCATCAATCACTTTCCGATAGTCCTGGTCATCATTGGCGCAATCGCCGTCCTGCTCTCGGCGATGATCCAGCGAAGGACCATCTGGATGTACGCACTCTCCACTCTCACTCTCGCCGGCGTGTTCGTCTATCCAGCGGTGTGGAGTGGGCATCACGCGGCTGGCGTAGTCAGGAAGGCGTGGTACATAGCGCCCGGCGCTATCCGCAGCCATTCGCAGTCCGCCGATATCACCTTGTGGGTAGTCGGTATAACTGGCGTGCTTGCGCTGATAGCGCTCATCACGTTTGTCCGGGTGCCCGCGGCGCCTGCGCCAGCCAGGGGTTTCAGAATTCTGGTTGGACTTGGTGCGCTCGCCTCCATCTGTGCAGTCACTTACACGGGCTACCTGGGCGGCGAGATTGTGGTCGATTCTCCAATCCTCGCCAACCCGGTGCCACCCGTGATCTCGATTACGCCTCAGGTTCCGGACTCCGGAACTCACGTGACATTGCCTTCGGTTCCGGGAACCAACCCGCCGGCGACTTTGCCCGCCCAGCCTGTGACACCGCCGCAAACGCTACAACAGGCTCAGCCGCATACTGTGCCGCCAACGGGCTCGAAGCCGCAGGCACTGTAGCTCGCGAGCTCGCGACAGGTGCGCGCCGCGGGTCATCGCTCGACTGTTGCGCATGCGATTGCGTGGCTACTCGGCGCGCTACTACTCCTGTTCCTTGCTGTTCCGATAATTCTGCTGGTAGCGTTCGGCGCGGCGGGCGTGGGCGACGCTATCCATGATCCGGACACGATCGCTGCGCTGGAAACGACGTTCTTTACAGCGACCAGTGCGACACTCATCGCAGCACTATGCGGGACTCCAATCGCGTACGCTCTTTCGCGAGTTTCGTTTCGCGGCCGGTCGGTTATCGCGGCAATAGTAGATCTCCCGCTGCTCATACCGCACCCTGTTGCGGGGATCGCGATTCTGTTGCTCGTGAGCCGCGATACGGCGTTCGGCAGCGCGCTGCTCGACATGGGATTGAGAGTGGTCGGCACTCCGGCAGGAATTGTCGCAGCGATGCTGTTCGTATCGGCGCCTCTCTACATAAGCGCGGCGCGCGAAGCATTTGCACGCGTGGATAAACAGTTCGAGTTTGTCGCGCGAACGCTTGGTGACACACCCTGGACTGCGTTTCGCAGAGTGACGTTGCCACTTGCCAGACGCGGGCTCGCGTCAGCGGCAATTGTTACGTGGGCGCGCGCTGTGAGCGAGTTCGGAGCAGTCGTCGTTCTCGCGTACAACCCGAAGGTCGTGAGCGTACTCAGCTACGACAGGTTCACGACGGGCGGATTGGCTCAGGCGCTTCCAATCGCGGCGACTCTGGTTCTCGTTTCCATCGTCCCGCTGATCGCACTGCGCGCGCTCAGGTACGATCGAAGCAACGAGGCCGTATCGTGATCGAGTGTCGCGACGTCAGCGCGCACGTGGGTAACTTCGCGATTCGCGAAGTCTCGTTTGTCGTGCCGCAGGGGGTTCATGCTGCGCTTACGGGGCCGACTGCATCAGGAAAGACCACGCTGCTCGAGCTGATCGCGGGAGCGATCATTCCTGCGAGCGGAAGTGTACACGTCGGTGGGATGGAGGTAACCGCCAGTCCCCCCGAGACGCGCGGCATCGGCTTCGTGCCACAGCATGGCTATCTTTTTCCGCATCTGAGCACAAGCGACAACGTGCAGTATGGTGCGCATGACGTGGGCATGGTCGCGAGCCTCACGCGGCGATTCGGCATCGAGCATCTGATGGAGCGCTCGGTGACGAAGCTCAGCGGTGGCGAACGTCAGGTAGTCGCGCTGTGCCGTGCGCTTGCGCCGCGCCCGCGTGTAGTGTTGCTCGACGAGCCGTTCTCTGCGCTTGATGCGCACCGCCGATCAACTGTACTCGATGAGTTTTCTGCGTTGCAGGCAGAGTGGGGATTTACCGTGCTGCATGTGACTCACGATCAGACGGACGCGCGGGCAGCGACACTTCGTCTGGAGATGGCTGACGGCGCAATAGCGCGACCTCGTTAGAAGCAGTAATCCCGCCAATATGTCATCCCGCCAGTACGTCATCCCGCCCGTATGTCATCCGCCCGTATGTCATCCCGCCAGTGTGTCATCCCGCCGAAGGTCGGGATCCATGGACGAGGCTGCGACGGCGGTACGCATCTGGGTGACGTGCGTTACGATGGATGGACCCCGACCTTCGGCGGGGTGACATACTGGGCCCCGACCTTCGGCGGGGTGACATACTGGGCCCCGACCTTCGGCGGGGTGACATCCTGGGCCCCGACCTTCGGCGGGGTGACATACTGGACCCCGACCTTCGGCGGGGTGACATACTGGACCCCGACCTTCGGCGGGGTGACATACTGCGCCCCGACCTTCGGCCGGGTGACATACTGGACCCCGACCTTCGGCGGGGTGACATCCTGGACCCCGACCTTCGGCGGGGTGACATCCTGGACCCCGACCTTCGGCGGGGTGACATCCTGGGCCCCGACCTTCGGCGGGGTGACATTACTCGAACGCTACAGTTGGTCGAGTTTTTCCTTGCCGGTCGAAGCTGCCCATGGAAGAATCTCGTACTGCGCCATGCCGCTTTTCACATACGGATCGTTGTCGCGCACCGCGTCCAGCGACTCCTGTACCGAAGAATCGGGAACGCGAAGCAGCAATGCACCGCCGCTTCTGGGGTCGAGCGGGCCTGAAGCGAGCACGATCCCCTTTTCGAACAGCGATTGCAGATACGCGCGATGCTTATCCGTAACGGTCACGACTTCCGCGAGTGGTCGTCGATATCGAATGATGGCAATCGCGTACATCAGGTCTCCGTGTCGCGCGTTTCCGCGGTGTTCTGTTCAGCTGATTGCGCCAATCCGCGCTCGAGCGCGTTCCATGCAAGTAATGCGCACTTGACCCGCGCCGGAAACCGCGCAACGCCTGCGAGAGCGCGCGCCTTGCCGAGTGCGTCGTCGGTCGCAGCATCTGCATCGCCCATGATCATGGCACGGAAGCGCTCGCCAATGTGTCCGATCTCAGACACACGCTTGCCCTTCACCATTTCGGTCATCATGCTGGTGGAGGCTTGGGATATGGAGCAACCTCGGCCGGTGAACCGCACATCGGATATCTGGTCGCCGTTCATCTCCAATTCCAGCGTTATCTCGTCGCCGCAGAAGGGGTTCCGCATGGGCACTGATATAGTCGCGTGTTCCAGCGTGCCCTTGTTCCGTGGGCGCCGGTAATGATCCAGGATGATGTCCTGATAGAGCGCCGTCAGTGATGCGTCTGCCATTGCATGTGAAATATAGGCTGATTCGCGATCTGACCTCTCCGCGGGGGAATGTGGCACGCGAAACCAGTCAAGCGGATTTCCAGAATTGGTGTATCTTCTCTCCGGCACGACGCTGCTGGCGTCGGCCGCTCAACGTCCATGTCACCACATCGGATGCCGAAGCCATGCGGCAAGCTCAATTGAACGGTTACCCCACGTTGCAGGAGGGGTGTTGACAAAGCTCGCACTTTGGCTGCCGCTGGCGCTCGCCGCGCTTGGTTCGCCTTTGTCGAACATTGCTGCGCAGGGTGTGCTGCCTCCGCCGGCTGATACGACTGCGGCCGTCCGCGTTACCGGCACCGTTTATGACAGCGTGACGCAGCAGCCGCTTGCGGGCGCTCAGGTCCAGTTCGTGAGTGGAGCGGATTACACGAAAGCGTACACTGTCCGCGCCGATTCTCTTGGACGATTCCAAATCGACTCGGTTCGTGCGGGTCAGTACATCGCTGGTTTCTTTCACTCAGCCGTCGATGCGCTCGGCATCGAACCACCGCTTCGCGCAGTCACCGTCACCGCTGGATCGCCGAATGTTGTCGATCTGGCGATCCCGGGGCCGGCGCGAATCCTGGCTGCACTCTGCGGACCCGTTGCGCCGCGTGACTCGATCGGAGCGATGGTCGGAGTCGTGCGCGACGCCGAGTCCGGGCTTCCAATCGCCGACGCAAAGGTGGTTGTCTCGTGGCTCGAAATTGTCATTGATAAACGCGGCCTTGGATCGGAGACTCGTCGCGTCCCAGTGCAGTCGAGAGCGGATGGCGGATATTTCGCATGCGGCCTGCCCGGCGCCGACACGGTGCTCGCAAGCGCCGAGTTGAATGGCAGACATTCCGGCCTCGTGAATGCAGCGATTCCGGTCGATGGCATCGTGCGTCGTGATTTCTCACTCGGCGACTCCGCGACGGCGATTGCCTTCACGCCTGCTTCGGCAATCAGCGTCGAGGCGCGCAAGAAGACCACTGTTCTTCGCGGGTCTGCCACACTCAGGGGCACTGTTCACGGACCCGATGGAAAACCGATGTCCGGTGCGAGGGTGCTAGTCTGGGGCACCGGTCTCGAGACTACAACGAATAGCAGCGGTCGTTTTACCCTGGACAGCCTCCCGGCGGGAACTTTCAGCGTCGAAGCGCGATCGCTCGGATTCGAGCCACGATTGGAAACCGTAGATCTTTCAGCTCGCCAGCCGGCATCCGTTGACATCCGGCTAAAGGAACGCGTCCAGGAATTATCACGCGTCGTGGTCATGGGCAAGGCGTCACGTGTCGCGCCAGACATTGCGGATTTCCTCCGCCGTGCGCAGAGCGGCGCGGGTCATTACATAACCGCGAACGACAACGTGCTCAAGAACGCATTCGCGCTCACCGATGCACTCCGCTTGACACCTGGGGTTCAGGTTGTGCCTAGTGGCAGTTTCGGCCACGTAATTCTTCTCCGCGGTCGATGTGTCCCAGAAGTGTACCTCGACGGTATGCGAATGAGTGATGGATACGAGAGCGTGGACGACATTCCTCCGGGGCAGGTCGCGGGAATCGAAGTTTACGCAGGGGTGAGCGAGGCGCCCGTTCAATATCAGGCGAATGGGTGCGGGGTGGTGCTCGTCTGGACTAAACGCTAGGGAAAGAGGGCTTCGATGGGCGGAACACTGTGCCAAAAGACGACCCGGGCGGTCTTGGCCGTTCTGGCCACAATGGCGCTGTCAGCGAGCGCGAGCGCGCAGTTCGCTGTGCGCAGCACGCCGCGCATGGAAGCGGGTGGTGGCTTTGATTTCGCAGCGCCCGTTGGTGATTTTCGGCAGAACGTGCGGCAGGGATTCGGCGGCGCTGGCCATTTCCTCATCGGGATCGATCCCGATGCCGTGATCAGCGTTCGAGTCGATGCCGGCTTCATCAACTATGGCAACGACACCAACTATATCCCGTTCAGCGCGAGCGCACGTCGCATCATCGTACAGGAGAAGACCAGCAACAATATTTTCGTCGCGAGCATTGGCCCGCAGATGACCTTCCCGATTGGCCAGGTACGGCCGTACGTCAATGCCGGAGTCGGCCTCGCGTATTTCTATACGCAGACCGCTCTCAACACCGACGACGAGTCATATCAGATCGCGCAGACTACCAATTACAGCGATAACTCCCTCCTCTATACAGGAGGAGCCGGATTCAACATTCCGCTGAGCTTTGCCGGCGACTACGTGAGCATGGACGTCGGTGCGCGCTACAACTCGGTCAACAGCGCAAGGTATCTGACGAAGGGGGACATCATGGATGACCCGAATTCGCAGTATGGGATAATCATCACTCCGCGCCAGTCAGCCGCCAACTTCATTGCCTATCACCTGGGCGTGTCGTTCCGATTCTGAGCCCTTGCGCTCATGTCGCGCTCCAGGATTTAATGACCCCCGCCGCACACTACCGACGATTCCACGGCTCAATTTCCTGCAATAGTTCCGGCAAATAACGTTGAGGCTTGTTTTACTCCGGCGACCAGTGCATCAACGTCGCTCTCGTCGTTGTAGATGTAGAACGAGGCGCGAGCGGTGGCGGGCACACCAAGCCGCCGCATGAGCGGTTGGGCGCAGTGGTGTCCCGACCTGATACAGACGCCTGTACTGTCGAGGATCGTGGCAAGGTCATGGGCGTGTACGTCGTCCACATTGAACGACAGCACGCCGCTTCTCTCTGCGGCGGGTGGACCGTATGTGGTTACACCGTCCAGTGCTTCGAGTCTGGATTGGGCAAGAGCGACGAGAGCCTTTTCGTGCGCCTGGACGCGCTCCATGCCGATCCCGTCCAGATAATCCACTGCGGCGGCCAGCCCCACTGCGCCAGCCGCGTTTGGAGTGCCGGCCTCGAACTTGTGCGGTAACGGTGCCCAGGTGCTCGACTGATCCTCCACAAATTCGATCATGTCGCCGCCAAACTGATATGGCGGAATCCGCTCGAGCAGTTTTCTACGAGCGACGAGGCCACCCAGCCCCATTGGACCTCCCATCTTGTGACCGCTGAAGGCGTAGGCATCCACACCCAGTTTGTCGAAGTCCACCCGTATATGCGGCGCTCCCTGCGCACCGTCGCATATAATCGTCGCGTCGCTCCGTTCACGGACCAGCCGCACGATCTCGGAAACGGGATTCACGGTGCCGAGCGCGTTTGATACGTGACCGAAAGCTACGACCCGGGTTCGCGTGTTGAGCATCCCTTCAAGCATGTCCATATCGACGCGCCCATCCGACGTCATCTCACAGATCCTGAACCGAGCCCCGGTTGCGAGAGCGGCCTGCTGCCAGGTCACGAAATTCGAGTGGTGCTCCAGGGCCGTAACGACGATCTCATCGCCCGAACGAATGTTCGAGACGGATAGGGCAGTCGCCAGGAGGTTGAGAGCCTCTGTCGTTCCTCGGGTGAAGATAAGTGCCTCGAAATCTACGGCACCGAGGAATTCTGCTATCCGTTGGCGGGCGGAATGATACCGTGCCGTAGCTAAACTGGAAAGTGAGTAGGCGCCACGATGCGGGTTGGCATAGCTGGTTTCGTAGAAATCGCGGATTGCGTCGAGCACCACCTTCGGCTTTTGCGCGGAGGCAGCGGAATCGAGGTAGTGCAGCGCCGGGTTGGCGACCAGCAGAGGGAAATCTGAGCGGTATGGCATGGGGTTATCTACAAAAAGCCGACAAAATCACTTACCTTTACGTCAATCTACGCGAAAGTGTAGTAACGCCAAGGAGTTAGACGTATTAATGAGCACCACAATCGAGTCCCTCGTCAACCGTGAGTACCAGTACGGTTTTGTAAGTGACATCGAGTCCGACACCGTCGCGGCTGGTCTGAGCGAGGAAGTCGTCCGGATCATATCGGCCAAGAAGCACGAGCCGGAGTGGCTGCTCGACTGGCGCCTCAAGGCATATCGTCGCTGGCTGACGATGAAGGAGCCGCACTGGCCCAACGTCACGTATCCTCCGATCGACTATCAAGCTGCGCGCTACTGGTCGGCCCCAACGAGCGTGAAGCCTCTGCAGTCGATCGACGATGTCGATCCCGAGCTGGTGCGCACGTACGAGAAACTCGGAATTTCGCTCAACGAGCAGAAATTTCTCTCGGGCGTCGCCGTGGACGCGATCTTCGACTCGGTTTCTGTGGGGACGACGATGAAGGAAGAGCTCGCGAGCCACGGCGTGATCTTCTGTTCATTCGGTGATGCGGTGAAGGAGCATCCCGAGCTCGTCCGCAAGTATCTGGGATCGGTGGTGCCGTACAGCGACAATTTCTTCGCCGCGCTGAATAGTGCGGTATTCAGCGATGGCTCCTTCTGCTACGTGCCCAAGGGCGTGAAGTGTCCGATGGAGCTGTCCACCTATTTCCGCATCAATGCGGCAGACACGGGCCAGTTCGAGCGCACGCTCATCATTGCCGACGAGGGCGCTTCGGTGAGCTATCTCGAGGGATGTACCGCTCCCAAGCGGTCGACGAATCAGCTGCACGCTGCAGTCGTCGAGNTGGTGGCGCTGGACAATGCCTCGGTCAAATACAGCACTGTGCAGAACTGGTACGCGGGCGACGAGGAAGGCAAGGGCGGGATCTACAACTTCGTCACCAAGCGTGGCAAGGCGGCTGGCGTAAACTCCAAAATCTCATGGACCCAGGTTGAAACCGGTTCCGCGATCACTTGGAAGTACCCCGGTGTTCTGCTAGTCGGTGATAATTCGGTGGGCGAATTCTATTCGGTTGCGGTGGTGAACAACTACCAGCAGGCGGATACGGGCACCAAGATGATCCACATCGGCAAGAACACAAAGTCGACGATCGTCTCCAAGGGAATCTCCGCAGGCCACGGCAACAACAGCTATCGCGGCCGAGTGAAGGTGATGCCGCGTGCTGAAAACGCGCGAAATTACACCCAGTGCGATTCAATGCTCATCGGCAATCGCTGCGGTGCGCACACATTTCCGTATATCGAAGTAGAAAATCGTACCGCGACTGTCGAACACGAGGCGAGCACGTCCAAGATCGGCGAGGATCAGATCTTCTACTGCAAGCAGCGAGGGATAAGCGCGGAACAGGCAGTATCCATGATCGTCAGCGGATTCTGTCGCGAAGTCTTCCAGGAACTTCCCATGGAGTTCGCGCTCGAAGCGCAGCAACTGCTGGGTATCACACTGGAAGGAAGCGTAGGTTGAGTACCGCGCGCGGCCATTCTCGTGAAAGCGGGAATCCAATGCAGTCCGTCATTCCCGCGGAAGCGGGACTCCATTTTCCGTCCAAGTAATCCAATGCTCGATATAACTGCTCTCCGTGCTGGAATTGCTGAGCGCGAGATCCTCAAGGGAATCGATCTCAACATCAAGGCCGGCGAGGTACACGCCGTAATGGGGCCGAATGGCTCAGGTAAATCCACACTCGCGCAGGTGCTCGCGGGCAATCCGGCTTACGAGGTACTTGGCGGATCCGCCACCTTCCTCGGCGAGGAACTGCTCGAGCTCGAACCTGAAATACGCGCTCAAAAGGGCGTGTTTCTCGCGTTCCAGTATCCGGTCGAAATTCCGGGTGTCACAAACGCGTACTTCCTCCGCTCGGCGTACAACGAGATCCGCAAGGCGCGTGGCGAGGAAGAAGTTGACCCACTCGACTTCCTCGACATCATCGAAGATCGCATGAAGCTGGTCGAGATGGATTCCTCAATGCTCAACAGATCTGTAAACGCAGGATTTTCGGGTGGCGAGAAAAAGCGCAACGAGATTCTGCAGATGGCGGTGTTGCAGCCCAAGCTCGCGATTCTCGACGAAACGGATTCCGGTCTCGACATCGATGCACTCCGCATCGTGGCTGGTGGCGTGAACGCACTGCGTCGCCCGGACAATGCGACAATCGTCGTCACGCACTATCAACGGCTCCTCAATTACATCGTTCCCGACTTCGTGCACGTTCTCGCAAACGGCAGGATAGTTCGATCCGGTGGCAAGGAACTCGCCCTCGAACTTGAAGAGCGCGGCTACGACTGGCTGCTCGACGCAGCATGACTGACGCCGTCCTGACACACGCATCGGATGTTGCAACGGCGGAAGACGCTCAGTTGACTGCTCCGCACGCGACACGCGAAGACCGTGTCGACGAGTACGTATCTTCATTCGAAGATCTGGATCGTGGTGACGAACCGCTCTGGATCGGAGCGCAACGCCGCGGTGCAATTGACTCGTTCGCGCAACTTGGGTTTCCCACAAGCAAGAACGAAGACTGGCACTTTACGAGCGTCTCGCCGCTCCTCGAGCGTGCGTATGCGCCAGCGGATCCTGACTCGGCCGCACTCACTGCGGATGACATCGCGCCGTTCATATTTGAAGATGGATGGCAGACGCTCGTGTTTCTGAATGGACACTACGTACCGCGGCTATCACAGCCGGCGTCGGGTGAATCCGTCTTCGTTGGACCGGTATCCATTGCGCTCGAGTCTGACGATACCGCGCGCCTTCTGGAGCGTCACGTTGGCGGGCTCGCTGAAAGTCACACGCACGCGTTCACCGCGCTCAATGCGGCGTTCGCCGGTGACGGCGCGCTCGTGCATGTACCGCCGAATACCACGACGCCGCAGCATATCCATCTGCTGTTCGTCTCCGACGACGCCGCGGAAGGTGCGCTTGTTTCTCCGCGCAATCTGATCGTGCTCGGCCATCACGCCGAGGCGACGGTGATGGAGAGCTACGTATCGATCGGCAACGCGAATTACTTCACGAATGCGGTGACCGAAGTCTATGTCGCAGATTGTGCGCGACTGAGACATTACAAGATTCAGCGTGAGAGCACACAAGCATTTCACGTCGGATCCTGGTACGTCACACAGGGCCGCACGTGTGCCTACGAGGCATTCTCATTCGCCATCGGCGCAGAACTTTCGCGAACCAACATCGCGACGCTGCTGGATGGTGAGGGGTCACACGTGTCGCTGGATGGCTTGTACCTGGTGAATGGCGACCAGACTGTAGATCATCAGACGAGCGTGATCCACGCGAAGGAGAGCTGCACCAGTCACGAGCTCTACAAGGGCGTGATGGATGGGGAGTCGCATGCCGTGTTCAACGGCAAGGTTTACGTACGTCCGGAAGCGCAGAAGACGGACGGAAAGCAGAGCAACGCGAACCTTCTGCTTTCGGATCGCGCGCGGGTCGATACAAAACCGCAGCTTGAGATCTACGCGGACGACGTCAAGTGCACTCACGGGGCCACGGTCGGTCCGGTGGATTCGACTGCGCTCTTTTATCTCAAGAGCCGGGGCATCGGGACCGAAATAGCTCTGCGGTTGCTCACGTATGCATTCGCCGCAGACGTTCTTGAGGAGCTCACGATCCCAGCGGTCCGCGACAAACTCGAACGTTTGGCGTTTGAGCGTTTCGCTGTGGGTGCGTAACCCGGCGGCTGTGTCACGTCGCCGGGGAATCACGGCCTCGGCGGGACCCGCGGGACTGAGGGACGACCTGGACTTGCTTACCATCAAGCCGCGCAACTGCCTATTGTGCGCCGGTAGCAAGACCTGCACTTTAGAGTGAAGAGATCCCTGTCAACCACCATCACCCACGCCCGCATGCGCCATAATCCATGGCTTACACGGGGCTGGCTCGCGTTGTCACTGTGTGTCGCGCTTCCCGCGAGCCGCGCTACAGCGCAGAGCCAGTTCACAATCCCCAAGCTGCCCGTCGAGCGATACGTCATGCCGAACGGACTCACCGTCATTCTATCGCCAGATCACTCTGCGCATGTCGTAGCGGTGGACATCTGGTATCACGTCGGTTCCAAGAACGAGCTACCCGGAAGAACTGGCTTCGCCCACCTGTTCGAGCATGTCATGTTCCAGGGCTCGCAACACATTCCTTACGGTGTGCACTTCAAGACTGTCGAGAACGCCGGCGGGAACCTGAACGGTTCGACATGGAACGACAGAACCAATTACTTCGAGACACTGCCGAGCAATGAGCTGGCGACAGCGCTCTGGCTAGAGTCCGATCGAATGGGCTATCTGTTGCCCGCGCTCGATCAGGCGAAGCTGGATGCACAGCGCGAGGTCGTGAAGAACGAGCGACGTCAACGGGTTGACAACGTTCCATTCGGATCCGAAGACGAGGTGATCGGCCATGCGATGTACCCCGCATCCAATCCATACTCATGGCCGGTCATCGGTTCGATGACTGATCTGTCCGCGGCTTCGCTGGATGATGTGAAGGACTTCTTCAAGCGGTATTACGCGCCGACCAACGCCACGCTCGTAGTGACGGGCGATATCGACCCGGCCGCCACGAAGAAATTGATCGAAGAGTACTTCGGGCCTGTTCCGAGAGGACCGGAGATCACGCGACCAGTCGTGGCCAAGGTAACGCTGCCGGCCGAAAAGCGGCTTGTCCTGGAAGACCCGCGCGCCAAGCTGCCGCAACTGACAATTTCGTGGCCGACAGTTGGCGACGTTGATGCGGATAACGCACCGCTGACCGCAGTTGCGCGGATACTCACGCAGGATCGCACGAGCAGGTTGACCAAGTTGCTTGTTTATGATCGGCAGCTTGCAACGCGCGTGTCCGCGGCGCAGAACGATGAAGATTCAGAAAATGCCGGCAGATTTACAATAAGTGTCACNCCGCGCCCCGGAACCTCGCTCACAGATATCGAGAACGTNATAGACAGCACGCTCGCCTCGCTCGCGTCATCGCCTCCGGATACCAAGGAGGTCGATCGGTTCAAGAATTTCGAGAGAGTGTCAGCGGTGATTGGAATCCAGAGCGCACTCGGCAAGGCCGAGGTTCTTGCGGAGGGACAGACATTTTTCAATAATCCATTGCATTACGTAACGGAGATTGAGGAAGCGCTCGCTGTGACGCCAAATGATGTTGCACGCGTCGTCAGGGAGTATCTCACACCCGGCCGGATAGTGCTCAGCATGGTTCCCACGGGCAAGCTCGATGAGATTTCGAAACCTTCCTTGCCATACACAAACGTTACGCCCGCAGCTGAAGCGGCGCCTGCCAAGGGAGGCAACTAACATGCGTCCACGCTTACTCGTAGCCGCTCTCGCGTTGCTGTCGCTCGGAGCGTTCGAGCCGACCGGACTGAATGCGCAATCGACGCTCGACCGCACCAAGCCGCCAGCCGTGCCAGCCGCGCAGCCTCTCACATTCCCCAAGGCTCAATCGCGCACACTGCCAAACGGCGTTCCAGTTGTCGTACTGGAGAATCACACGTCACCGGTAGTGAGCGTCGTAGCGATCGTATACGTTCCAACGCGGCTTGAACCGGCGGGCAAGACCGGAATCTCTGCTGTGCTCACGTCGATGTTGAGCGAAGGCACTACGTCCATGACGGCCGACCAGCTTGCAAACGCATTCGCCGATCTTGGCAACAAAGTCAGCCCCACGGGCTTCTACACTATTACTGCAAACTTCGATCGATCGCTCGCGTTGATGGCGGACCAGCTCATGCACCCGGCATTCCCTGACGGCGCCCTGGCTCGAGTGAAGGCGAATCAGGTCGCGGCGCTCACACGTGCGAAAGAAAGTCCTTACTACCTCGCGAGTCGTGCATTTGCCAATGTCGTGTACGGTCAGGGGAGTGTGTACGCGCGCGCCGCTACCGAGCCCGAGGTCAAGTCGATCACACGCGCGGATCTCGCTTCGTACTACGAGAAGTACTATCGCCCACCGAATGTGACGTTTGTAGTTGGTGGCGACATAACCGCTGACGAAGCGGTCTCCAAACTCTCGAAAGCCTTCGGATCGTGGACGGCCGGAACGAAAGCAATGATGGCCATCGCACCGCCAAAGGGTGTATCGAAGGAGACGGTCTATATTGTTGACCGTCCTGACTCACCGCAGAGCGTGTTTTATGTCGGAACGCTCGGGCCGCCACGCAATGCGCCGGATTATTTCGCTACAGATCTTGCGAATGTCACTTTTGGTGGTGCATTCACGAGCCGCATCAATCTGAATCTGCGGGAGGCCAGGCATTACACCTACGGCGCTAATTCATTCTTTCTATATCGGCGCGTACCGGAACCCAGCACGTTCATTGTAGCGACGGCAGTGTCAACACCGACAACCGACAGCTCGCTTGTTCAAATAGCGAAGGAATTCAGCGACGTTCGCGGAGATCGCCCCATTACCCCAGCCGAACTGGCTTTTGCGAAGGGAACCGCGACCAAGGGACTCCCGCTGCAATTTGAAACGATGTCATCCCAAGCGAGCGCTATTGGCGACCTTATCACGCAAGGCCTTCCGCTGGATTACTACAACACCATTGTGCAGCACTATCGCGCGGTTACACTACCCGAGGTTCAGAAAGCCGCGGATGAGCACATGGATCCATCGAAGATGGCGATAGTTATCGTCGGCGATCGCAAGGTAATCGAACCGGGTATCAAGGCCGCGAACGTAGCGCCTGTGGTGGTGATCGACGATCAGGGCAACCCGGTCCCGTAACTCCACATCGCGACGGGCAGCGTTGCTGAAGGTGAAAAAAGTGGCCGCACCCATTCGGATGCGGCCACTTTTTTCATCGCAGGCTGTAGGCCCAGTAGGCCGCGCTGCCGATGACGGCAGCGATTACGATCGCTATGATCGGAATCATCCTCGCCAGCTCACCGGGCGGTTGCTGGATCTCGGGCGCATTCGGCTGGCCCGGAAAAGTCAGCGTCGGTCGGCGATCATCCACGCTGGACGGGCGCGAAGTCGCAGTCGCAATCTTCATCGCGACCGGAAGCCGCTCCTTCGTGAAGATGAACTTCATGCTCCCAACCATGAACATCGATTGCTCATGGAGGGGTTGGGGCGCAATAACGGGGAGGCCATTCATGACGGTGGTCGTCGACCCAACCGGATAAAGCACGAAGTCATCTCCTTCCTGCCGTACCTCGGCATGGTGCCGAGAGACTGCGACCTCATTCACGATCACGTCGCAGGTCGTTTCCCGTCCGATGCAAAGCGGCCTTTCCACTGGAAAGCCGTACGCCTTGTGCTCAAAGGCGTGAATCAGATAGGGGGTACCCGGAGTTTTCGTGTCCGTCATTGTCAAGTCTGACGACTTTCATGCCGCAAAGGGCACACCGGCCGAGCCGCAAGCAGCCGATCAGGCGCCCGCGCGCCCGATCCGACGGTCGATCGAACCACCGATCGAACCACCGATCGAACCACCGATCAGGATGCGAACGGGTCGTCCGAGAGATGCTCGTCGATGACGTACCAGTGTCCGTTTTCCAGTCGGAAGACAGCTGTCCACGCCCCGCCGATCACGTGCGGCAGGCCGCTGGGTTGTTTGTGGGGGATCCGGTAGGTCGCCGTCATGACGGCCACTGTGGGGGCCAGAACCTGGATATGCATGGCGGTCCACTCGACATGGGCATCGCGCATGTTGACTCCCACATTGGACCAGAATGCCTCGATCCCCGCCCGGAGCGAATCTCTCGAAGTCGTGATCCGGCCGCCGCTCGCAGAAATGACGGGCCCGGTGGGGGCGTAAAGCGCCATCAGGTTGCCCGGGACGTCGGGCCGGCTGAAGTCGTATGCCGCCACAACCTCCGACCGGATCGCTCGTTCGGCTGTCAGTCGCTGCAGCGGGCTGACCTCTCGACTGGCTCCGGTGCAGGCACACGCCAGGACGGCTACGATTGACGCGATGGATCGGGTCATGGTCATGGAACCTTGGTAAATACCCGGGGTTGGCTACAAGGGTCAAAATATCGTCGACGCGTGTCCGAGGGGGGCATATGCGCTACAGATCGCTGATTGGTGCGGCCGCGGTACTACTTGGCATCGCCGCTTGCAAGGGAAGCAACAACCAAATAAATGCCGATCTCGCCAAGGACCTTGATGCCGCCAGGACGCCTGACGCGCTCGCTCTCGCGCCACATTCTGGAGTTCAGACTGTCGTCTCGACCGTAGAGTTGTCGCCAGAAGCACGAACGCGAGTGCAGTCGTCTGATCGGTCGTCTCGCACCGTAGCGCATCGCACTCCTCACAAGGAAAGGATTACACCCGCGGTGTCAGAGGCATCCGCGGAGACTCCAGCGCCGGCTCCAGTTGAGGTCGCTGCATCGACTGCTCCCGCCCCGAGTGTAACGCCTTCCGATCCTTCGGCGACATCTTCACCACCTGTGCCACTTCCGCAACCAGTCGACGTTCCGGCCCCGGGTAGCAGCACCGGTTCCGAGCGTGGCGGGCGGAGCGGCGGCGGCGGCGGCGGTCCGAGCATTGGTAGCATTCTCGGTGCGATTGGCGGTGCAATTCTCCGTGGTGGCGTTGTTGATGGAGACCATTGCGATCCGCGGGGACACGGCGGCGGCGGTATCTTGATCAACCGGCGCGGACCGATATTCCGTGGTAACTATTAGTCAACACTAAAAGCACACATGCGATCATTCCGCCCAACGGCGATCTATACAGCTGCAGCAATCACACTTCTCGCTGTCGCCGCATGCAACAAACCGGACGCGGGCCAGGACGCTCTCGCCCAGGATACGTCGCTCACGCGCGATCTACAGCTCGCGAACGCCGACACGGCCGCTCAACCGCAGCTCAAGGACGTTCCGACAACGCCGCCACCCGCACCACCCAAGGCGGCTGTCGTCGAGCAGCGTCGCGTAGCGTCGGCACCGCCGCCGCGCCGCCGTACTCCTACTCCTGCTCCGCGGCAGCCGGAGCCGGTAGCACGGACTCCGCAACCGGTGACGACAACGCCGTCCGGCAACACTGTTGTAATTGCCCCTTCGACGGGAGTGAGCAGTGAAGGCGCAGTCGGGGTAGTGGCGGCCGGGACGAACATCTCGATGAGTTCGGGTCAGCGCGTGTGTACTAACACGAACAGCGTGGGAGACCGCATTACCGCCACACTCGCAGAAGCTGTTACGGCCTCAAATGGTGTGATGATTCCCGCCGGCGCTACCGCCGTGCTCGAAGTAACATCGCTGGGCCGCAGCAATCAGGCCGGCGAAAACATGAGCATCGGGTTCGTCGTGCGCTCCATCAGCTACGGTGGCAAGACGTATCCGGTAAATGGCGAAATTGTCAGCGCTGGGGTCGAGCAGGTGAAGGCCGCCGACAACAACGACGCAACCAAGGTGGCTGGGGGTGCTGTCATTGGAGCTATACTCGGCAGGATCCTGGGCGGCAACAGATCCAAGACGAAAGGGACGATCATCGGTGCAGCCGGTGGCGCGGCGGCTGGTGCGGTGCTCGCTCACCAGACAGAGAAGTATGATGCATGTCTTCCCAGTGGCGGCAGAGTCGTCGTACGACTCGATTCTCCGATGTCAGTTCAGGCTGGCACGGCATCGAACGGCGTCATCTGACGCGTGACATTCAATAGCGGCCCTGACGACAACATGTTCGTCAGGGCCGTTTTCGTATCTTAGATTTGACAGACGAGATCGGTCGTACGTTTTCCGAATCGATGCAACTACGAGACTGCAATGGCATGTGCGCCAGTAACAACTTCCATGCGCGGCAAGACATGCGTCATCACGGGGGCCAATACCGGAATAGGTAAGGCGGCCGCAACGGCGCTAGCTGCACTCGGCGCGCACGTTGTAATGGTCTGTCGCAATCGAGAGCGCGGCGAAACCGCGCGGGCGGAGGTCGAACGCGCGGCCCAGACAGGCGGCGCTGGGGGCGGAACCGAACTTCGCATTGCAGATCTTTCCGTTCAGGCAGAAATTCGAGCCGTGGCGCAGGCAATTATCGACGCACATCCGCGCGTGGATGTGCTGATCAACAACGCAGGTGTCGCGCTCAAGCAGCGCGAAGTTACCATCGATGGTATCGAGCGTACGTTTGCTGTGAACTATCTCGCATACTTCATGTTGTCCAATCTGCTGCTTCCATCTCTCCTTGCAGCATCGCCGTCGCGCATAATCAACGTCGCATCGGGTGCTCACGAAGGTGGGCGACTGGATTTCGGGAATCTGCAGGGAGAACGCTCGTACAGGAACGTCCCGATGTACGCCGCGAGCAAGCTTGAGGACGTGATGTTCACCTATGCACTTGCCCGGCGCCTGGATGGGAAGGGAATAACCGTCAATTCGCTCCATCCCGGTGTCGTTGCGACCGAGATCTGGCGCCAGGTTCCGATTCTGGCGATGCTGAGTCGCTGGTTCATGCTGTCGCCAGAAAAGGGCGCGCGCACTACCGTGTACCTCGCCGCATCGGCGGAAGTGGCTGGCGTCACGGGAAAGTATTTCGTCAAGTGCGAGCCTGCTAAAACCACGCCACTGAGTCGCGACGAACCGCTCCAGGAAAAACTCTGGAACGTGAGCGTCGAACTCACGAAAGTGGGGACAGAGATCTGAATGTGAGTGATATGCTGGTTCGGCCTGCATCAAGGGGCATGTTCGTTATTGCGGTAGTGTTATCTACTGCGTGCTCGGCCAGCATCCGACCGCTACCGCCGATTTCAGCGTCGATTCCAAGATCAACACCAGAAGAGAATCCCGGTGGAACATCGGCCGTGCCGATGGATGCGACGGACATCGAATATTTCGACACCAATCCGCTGATGGTGCCTGTTGAAGGCGTCGCACCGCGCGGTGTGTCGGACAGTTTCAACGAACCAAGGTCAGGTGGCCGAACGCATCGTGCCAATGACATTCTCGCGCCGATGGGCACGCGCGTGGTCGCGGCCGAGGCCGGGACGATTATGCGGTTGAGTCAGAACGCGCTTGGCGGTACCACGATCTATATGACCGACGACACGGGTCGCTTCGTTTTCTACTACGCGCACCTCGAGAAGTACGCGAGCGGGCTGGTTGCGAAGGAGCATGTCATGCAGGGAGACCTTCTCGGTTATGTTGGTATGACCGGGAATGCGCCCGTGCCGCATCTTCACTTTCAGGCGATGCGGCGCGATCCCGGCCGGCACGACTACTGGAACAGTCCGGCTATCGATGTACGGAACTACTTCACACTTACGGGACGGGTGCGCGATGGCGATGAGCGGTAAGGAACGAGCAAAGCTGCGCACCGAAGCGCAAAAGCTGACCGCGCTGGTACACGTCGGTCAGGCCGGCGTCACCGAAGCCATCGTGAAGACAATGGACGAGGTCCTGAGCACGCACGAGCTGGTTAAAGTGGACATCACCCGCAATCTGACTGCTCCGATCAAGGACCTCGCGACCGCTCTCGCTGACGCAACCGGCGCTGAAGTCGTTCAGGTGATCGGCCGCAAGGCGACCCTCTTTCGCGACAACCCCGACCTGGAGTGGAAAGGCAACACCCCGCCGTGGCGGTGAAGGCAGTCGTCATCCCGCCAAAGGTCGGGATCCATGGTCGTCATCCCGCCGAAGGTCGGGATCCGTCATACCCGCTCTCCCGCAGAAATTCATCAAAGTCATGGATCGAAAGAATTTCCCGGACCGCCGCCTTCTTGTCAGCCGCCCCGTCGTAATACGCCTTTGTAATTCGATACCCGACGTAGTACGCGAGATCCGTCGGTCGATCTCCAAGCGCCTTTTTATTCCATCCGTTGTAAATCCACTGACTGTAATCCTTGCCATGCATGTCGCGCTCGAAGTCGTGCCAGATCTGCTGTTCGTGCGCGTCTCCGTATGCATCGCGGCTCACTGCGGCTACCTGACCCGTCGCGAGTTCTGCTAGAAAGTCGGCGGATCCTTCCTTTATCGTTTGCGCCAGCAGCGTCCCGTGAAGGAACGTTGGACCGGCCCCGAAGATCTTGAGGAGCGGATAGTGTTGCTGCGTGTGAACGAATTCGTGCACCGTTAACACTGGAAGTCCGTTCAGCGAGCCGAGAAGTTCAGCGCCAACCAGAACGATGGGATTGCTGCCACCGGTCGTCGTTCCTCCGGACATCTCGTCCCCGACCACGAAATAAACGGCGGGCAACTTCGCGCCCGGCGACAACGCCGCGAACTTTGCAAATGCGGCCCTGATATCACGTTGCGCCGAGTCGATTCCCGCGATCTTCGAGCGAAGCGCTGAATACCGAGTCGGATCGTGGCGAATCGCGGAGCAGAGCTCCTTCCGGCCCATCCCCATCTTGTCGCTATAGGCCTTGAGGCCCAGGCTGCCCGCCCGCAAATACGCGTCGAATGCAAGGCATGCAGTATCGGCCGGAGCCCACGTATCCAGCGCCGCGAGGAAATTGTGTACATCCGTAGTAACCACCGCGCCAGGAGGATCGTGGCGTCCGCCATCCTTTCCGCCGCCCGAACAGCCGAACGCGCCCAAGGCCAGGAGCACCCCAAGCCGGATACCTGCCAAACTGGACATGTTGAAATCTGACCTCCCGGGTCTATCTTTCGTAAGAGTGCCAGCGACTGGCCGAACCAAACCAGAGAAATGCCCTACGTAATTACTGAAGCCTGTATCGGTGTGAAGGACCGTGCCTGCGTGGATGTCTGTCCAGTTGACTGCATCTACGAGGGTCCGGATCAGCTATTTATCCACCCCGATGAGTGCATAGATTGTGGCGCCTGCGAGCCGGAATGCCCGGTTACAGCCATCTTCCCGGAAGAGGACGTACCACAGAACCTGCGGAGCTACATCGCGCTCAACGCCGATGTCTTCAAGGGGCCAAACCCCCCCGGCAGACCTCAGCGCTAACCCGACACAAACTCGGTTGTCACAACATACAGCACGAGAATCCAGATAACAGCGAAGGCGCCCGGCAAGGCGCCTTCGCTGTTCCGAATTCCTGCGTTCCAGGTTTTCTTGACTCGTCCTTCGCCAATCGACAAATGAAAAGAGCTCGTCACTCCCTGTTCGCCACGACGCTTGGCTTCCTGGCAATCATTGCCTCCGGATGTGCGACATCGCCAGTTCGGATCGGGACTGGCGTACCCGAAGCAAGCTCCGCCGCAGGCTCTGCGCCCAGCACGACTCCCCAGGTCCTGCTCATTTCGCTGGACGGATTCAGACGCAGCTATCTGGACACTGACTCGGTGCCCACGCTCCACGCGCTCGCGCGCGGGGGTGTCACAGCCGCCGCGATGATTCCGTCCTTTCCGACGCTGACATTCCCGAACCATTACACGATCGTCACTGGGCTCTATCCCGAAGATCACGGCATCGTCGGTAACACGATTTACGATCCGGAATTCAAGCAACTCTTCACGATGAGCAACGCGGCGTCCAGGGAAAGTCGCTGGTGGTGGGGGCAGCCCATCTGGGTTACAGCTGAGAAACAGGACAAACGCGCAGCCACCTTCTTCTGGCCTGGTTCCGAAGTCGAGATCGACAGCACGCGGCCCACCAGATGGAAGCCATACGACGGCAAGGTCACCTTCGATGCACGCGTTGACACCGTTCTGTCATGGCTCGCACTCAAGGGGCCGCAGCGCATTTCAATTGTCACTCTCTATTTTGATGAGCCCGACCACTCCGGGCACGAGTACGGGCCCGATTCACCAAAAACCGCTGCCGCAGCGGCCCGCGCAGACAGTGCAGTCGGACGGTTGATGCAGGGCCTTCGCGATCGCGGCATGTATGACAGCGTGAATGTCATCGTCGTGTCGGATCACGGCATGTCTGCACTGTCTCCTGATCGTGTTGTTTACCTCGACGATGTCGTCGACACCGCAGCTGTACGCATCACGTCACTGTCACCCGATCTTGCGATCACTCCAAAGGATGGCGATGCTGCTGCGCTGCTCGCAAAGATCAGAAAACTGCCACATGTGCAGTCGTGGTTGAAAGCTGATGTTCCCGCGCGCCTGCATTACAACGAAGGTCGTCGCATCACCCCTGTAGTTGCCGTCGCCGACGATGGGTGGACAATTGCAATTCACGGAGAGCGGCGCGGCCCGTCCGGGGGTGCACATGGTTACGACAACGCGAATGCATCCATGCACGCACTCTTCATCGCGCATGGACCCGCGTTCAAGCAGGGTGTGACCATGCCTGAATTCCCGAATGTAGATGTGTACGATCTGCTGGCGAAGCTGCTAAAGATCAAACCGGCACCGAATGACGGTTCGCTGGCACCGTTCTCAGATGTGCTTCGCTGAGGGAGCGTCAGCAGCCGATCAGGGGAGCGGCCTGCCGCCGATTCCGTAACGGCTCTTGATCGCGAATGCGACGATCAGCACCGCGTACTGCAGGAACGTGCTGATCTCGCTGCGCCATGCCTGCGGCCAGTCCATCTCACCGGGCTCACGCACCGAAGGCGGCCGCAGCAACCAGCGTGGGGTGCGAGACTTGTACTCCAGATACTCTCCGTTGAACGTGCTTTCGAGGACGCCCTCTTCGAATCGTACGATCAAGGAGTATTCGATGCCGAAGAGAATAATCGCGATCGGAAGGAACCAGAGGACGCCGGAGATAACGGCGAATCCCATCCAGATCAGGAAGTTGCCGTTGTAGAGCGGATTCCGGCTCCACGCAAATGGACCGTATGT
>JGI20207J14881_1000052_pt1 | contig 37119 bp, 35 predicted proteins | sample NGESurdeep092012_4_FD_14881 | JGI IMG/M metagenome (IMG submission 14881)
TGAGAATACACCACGAAGCCCGTCGCGCTTCAGCACGGCTGCACGAGCGGGGAGGTTGTTCGCACTCCACCATTTATGCCTGCCGAGTGTTGTGCGGCCAGATAACAGATCGTACGCAGTCAGGCCCACGGCGAGCGTGAGATGTCCGTGCGATGCGTGGCTGTACAGCGGCAAAAACAGCTCGACTCGGCGCGTGAGCGTCGGCGCGTGCTGCATCCACCAGCGTCGCTCGTGCAATCCCTCATATACCTGTCGTATGTCGCCCTGCTCGAGATATCGCAGGCCGCCATGCAGGAGCTTGGTGGACGCGCTACTCGTTGCGCCCATCAACGCGCCACGCTCGAATAGCGTGACCTCGTGGCCGCGCGCTCGGAGTGCCCATGCGCTCATCACTCCGTTGATCCCGCCGCCGATGACTGCGACTTTCATGGTGTCAACCAACGCTACGCAAACAACGCAGCGTTCTCCTCGACGTGCTTCTCATCTCGCATTCCTACGACCACGCTGGCCAGGGTCGGTAGCATCCGGACGAACGACAGCGCGGCTGCGGCGTCCGTATTCGCTTCCGGAAATGTTTCACGCACCGCTGGTGGTAGATCATGCGCCAGTCGTCCCTGCATCAGTGGTGCAACCGCTATCATCGCGAGGCCAAGTTCAGCGGCTGCTTCGAGCGACGTTCGTTCGTGTCCGTCTACTATCTGAGTCGGCGCGCGCACGCCTTCCATCATTCCGAGATTGACTGGCATCTGTACCGCAACCAGGCGATTCGCGCCGCCCGCGACGTCGCGGGCGGCATTTACCAGATACTCGATCGATAGATGGTTCGGCGCTTCAATTGGAACGCGCAAGCCATTCCACGTTGCACAGCCATACGATCTGATGAGCCCGTCACGTACGCACTCCTCGAGCGTTGCAAATGCAGCGTGCATGCGGATGTCGAATTCATCACGCGAGACTGCTTCGAGTTGCTGTTCGGGATTGTGTATGTAATAGATGTCGATCGACCTGACGCCGAGGTTGGCGATGCTGCGTTCGATCTGATTGCGCAGGAAGGTTGGAGAGATACAGTGGCCACCTGCCACGAGATCTGTCGAGTCGATGATGCCCGTGTCGAGGTATTCTCGCTTGACATAATCGCGGTACTCGTCCTTGCTGGCTGGCGGCGGTGCCCCGAGAGGCAGGTAACCGCCCTTGGTAGTAACGAAGACCGTGTCTCTCTCTGGTGCGACCTCGCGGAGGGTACGCCCGATCACACGTTCGGAGAGCTGGCACCGGTAGTTGATCGCCGTATCGATGTGGTTGATNCCGAGCTGAAGCGCTCGCTTGAGCGCACGTTCGTATGCGGAGTCCTCCTCGTCGGTNGGGGCTCCGAGTGCCGATCCTATCCCGAGAGCCGAGAGAGCGGGCGGCTGAGACCGCGTTTCTGCGTCTGGTGCTGGCTGCATCCGGCGGGATGATGCCGGACGTACAGCCACATTGCAAGTAGCTCCATGGGTAAACGAGCGTTTAGTCGGATTTCCCCTGTAGTATGACCGCGCGATGTTTATAGATTACAAGGCTGATCCCGATTGACGGAGATACGTACCAAATGCCCCATTTTGCAGCTCTCGCCACCGCCTGGTGGAAGCCAATTCTGTTCATCATCATCGCTGGTCATGTGACCAACGTGTGCGTTACGATATTCCTGCACCGTGCCCAGACCCATCGTGGCGTCAAGCTGAACTACTTCGCTGCGCTTCCAATGCGCATCTGGCTGTGGCTTTCGACGGCGATTGTCACCAAGGAGTGGGTCGCGTGCCATCGCAAGCACCATGCGTTTGCGGACCGCGAGGGTGATCCACATTCGCCACTTATGGAAGGGCTTCGCAACATCGTTCTCAAGGGCGCCTTCTACTATCGGAAGGCCGTCAGGCAGCCCGGTATGCTGGAGAAGTATGGCAAGGGAACCCCGACCGACTGGCTCGAGCGGCATGTCTTCTCGAAGCTCAACTGGGTTGGCATTCTCCTGATGCTCGGTATCGATATCTGGTTGTTCGGCTTCTTCATCGGACCGCTCGTCTGGGGCATTCAGATGATCTGGATTCCGTTCTGGGCAGCTGGCATCATAAACGGGGTCGGTCATGCCATCGGCTACCGGAACTTCGATGTGAAGGATGAGAGCCGCAACATCTCACCAATCGGTATCTGGCTGGGCGGCGAAGAGCTTCACAACAACCACCACGCAGATCCTCACAGCGCGGTCTTCTCGGCCCGCTGGTTCGAATTCGATATCGGGGCTCTGTACCTTCGCATCCTGGCAATCTTCCATCTCGCGGAAATCAAGTACGCGCGTGGAATGCGGCAGACTCCTGAGGAGATGCGCGACGCCGCCTGAGGCGTCGCGTATTCGACCAACAAGATGCCAGCTATTGTAGTCTGCACGCGTTGCGGTCAGACGCGCGAGGGATTTGAGCGCGCTCCATTCCCGGGCGCGATCGGCGCCCGCGCGGTTCAGGAGATCTGTCAGCACTGCTGGGGCGATTGGCTCAAGCAGCAGACCATGCTCATCAACCACTACGGGCTCAACGTCATGGACCCGCAGGCTCGCCAGTTCATCACGCGCAATATGGAAGCGTTCCTGTTCAAGCACGGCGAGTCCAGTGAGATCGACACCAGCAAACAGGGTACGATAAGCCACTCGTAGCAGGCATTCTCTGGCGTTAGCAGCCGCTGTAGCAACCAAATAGCAATCAACTAGCAACCCTTTGTCGCTGTCAGCGGAGTGCCGGATCCGGCACCTCGACCGCAGTCCCGAACGGATGGAGATCGCCGTACAATGCTGAAAACTTCCACAGGCGGTCGCGCGAACGTGGCGCTGGCCGTTGCCGGAATCCTTATCGTACTTGCCTGTTCTCCGAGCAAGACGGATACGCCACCAACGAGCCAACTGGCGTCGACACAGGGTCTGGCCGCGCATGCTTCGGCGACTCTGGCTCCGGGAACGCCTGGGACTCCGGTTCGTGTTTACAAGGATGCTGATTGCGGCTGCTGCAAGGCCTGGGTTCAGCACATGAAGGACAACGGATTCCAGGTGACAGCGATCGATGAGCCAGCAAGAGTCCTCGACTCGATCAAAACGGCCCATGGCATTACGCAGGCGACTGCCTCGTGTCACACAGCGGAAGTGGGTAAGTACGTGATCGAAGGTCATGTGCCTGCAGATCTGGTCGAGAAACTCCTGCAGGAACATCCCGCCGATGTTGTTGGACTCACGGTACCGGGTATGGTTACAGGCTCTCCCGGTATGGAGGGTGGGACTCCCGAGCACTACACAGTGCTTGCCATGATGCGCGACGGGACCACTCGGCCGTACGCCGAGCGGTAGCGCCACCCTCGGTCATCCCGCCGAAGGTCGGGATCCAGTCGCACCGGCAGATGGGGGAACATGGGATTCCCGCTTTCGCGGGAATGACGACGAAGCGCGGGGATGACAGAGTTGGGCGAATCTGCGTATATATGGTCGATACGACATTGTCAGATACGTCCCGTTCAGGAGCTTGTTGGATGACTGTTCGATCTTTCGCCGCATACGCGCTGCTTGCGAGTGCTGCCGCGGCCTCGCCCATGCTAGCGCAGGAGCTCACGACGGTACCACTCGGCACTCCGTCGAACGCACCACGGGCGGTGCGGCGCGACATACCACTCACCAACATGATCCGCCGAGCGTGGGCCGCGGGCACACGCGATTCGACAGGAAGTCCAGGCCACAATTACTGGCAGCTGTGGAACGACTACACCATCAACGCGCGCTTCGATGCGCCGACGGCGACGGTGTCCGGTAGTGAGCGAATCGTCGTTCACAACAACAGCGACTCAGCGATGCACACCATCGTACTGCGTCTGGATCAGAATATCTATCGCGCCAACGTGCCGCGTGCTGAAACCGTGCCGGAAATTACAGATGGAATGGTTGTAACGAAACTCAGTGTGGATGGAGCGAACGTCGATCTCAGCGATCGCAGCAACTCAGCCGGCCGTTCTCCGCGTGGTCAGCCGCGTCCGCCGCTGACGCAGCCGGAAGCGTCCGGGATGACGCAGACAGTTGCGACGATCCGGCTTCCATCGCCAATTCCAGCGAAAGGGACAACGACGATCGAAGCCGAATGGCACTTTCGCGTTCCACAGTCGTTAGGCGTCCGCGGCCTGCGCATGGGAGCGTGGGGCGATTCGTTGTATCAGGTTGGTCAGTGGTATCCACGCGTTGCCGTGTACGACGATCTGCGCGGCTGGGACACCGACCCGTATCTCGGTCCGTCCGAGTTCTACAACAACTACGGCCACTTCGACGTGAAGCTCGACTTGCCGGCTGGTTGGCTTGTTGGATCGACAGGTGTGCTGCAAAATCCGGAGCAGGTGCTGACTGCAAGTGCGCGCGAGAAGTTAAGTCACGCTCTAGATTCAGACTCCACCATCAACATTGTCAGCGCAGACGAACGCGGCCCGGGTAAGTCAACGGCTACAGGCGATCGGCTGGTATGGCACTTTGTTGCGGACTCTGTTGGCGACGTCGCCTGGGCGACTTCTGATAGGTTCGTGTGGGATGCAACGCGTGCGACAATCCCCGGAAAGGGTGTTATTCCGATCAATATCTTCTACGAACCGGGCAACACGAAGAAGTACGAGACGGCCGGTCCAACAGTGCGGCACGCACTCGAGTTCTATTCCCAGCTGTGGATGCCCTACACCTATCCGCTGCTCAGCATGGTGGATGGACCGGAAGGTGGAATGGAATATCCGATGTTCATCATGTCGAGCGCTGGCGCATCCGACCACGAAACGGGTCACCAGTGGTGGCCGATGATGGTTGGTACAAACGAGACCTGGTACGGTTTCATGGACGAGGGTTTCAATCAGTACATGAATCGTCTCTCGCGTTTCGACCGGCTTGGACAGACTCCGGATCTTGACAGCCTGGGCCAGTCATACGGACGCACGAGCGGCGACGAGCGCGAAGCGCCGCTTATGTGGGATGCCAACTATGGTGGTCCCAACTATTCGTTCCAGGCTTACGGCAAGGCGCCGCTGATGCTTTCAATGCTCGGCGGTATCGTTGGCGACAGCGCAGTGTGGCATGCGATGAGTGGCTACGCGAAGGCGTGGCGCTTCAAGCATCCTTCGCCGTGGGACTACGCATTGTACATGGACAACGCGCTGCATCAGGATTTGAGCTGGTTCTGGTACTACTGGTTGTTTACAACGGAGTCGGTCGATGGATCGATCGCGAGCATGACTACGAGTGGAAATCGCACGACAGTGTCCGTGCACGAGGCCGGCGGCATGCCGTCGCCAGTCATCCTGCAAGTCAAGTTTGCAGCAACCGGGCCCGCGATCCATCCGATGAAGAATGCAAAGATGGTCGATGCGAATACCGCGATTGTTACGTGGCCGGTGGATGTCTGGCTCAACGGAAGCAGAACATTCAACGCGGTGCTGGACTTCGGTGGCCGCAAGATCGAATCCGTAACGTTCGATCCGGGCGCACGATTCCCCGACAGCAATCCAGGTGATAACTCATGGCCGCGTGTTCCGTACACGCCGCCGGTGCAACGCACTCGGTAGCGCAATCGGAACCTGCGTTAGAACCATGTAGATGGATTCCCGCTTTCGCGGGAATGACGGACGGAAACAAAGCGAGGCAGGCATGCAATCATGCCTGCCTCGCTTGGCTATTTCAACTCACGGATTGCTGAGTCGATACAGCAACACTGCAACACGTTTCGTTACGACGGGCAGCATGCGAAGATCTGCTGTCTCATTCACCGTATGATCATCGTGTCCAGAGAGTCCGAGTCCGTCGATTGCCATCGGGACGAGTTTCGCTACGAACGACACGTCGGCCGCGCCCGCGCGCGCCGGATCAACTGCGGTAACGGGACCGAAGCCGAGGTCGCGGCTCACCTTATCGTAGATGGACAGCAACTTTCGATTCCCCGCTGTTGGCGCCATCGGTGGGTATCCGTCCTTGAATGTGATGTCGGCGGTGGTGTGCGGCAGGTGGTTTGCAACTATCTCGCGCATCGTCTTGCGAGAACTTGCGAGTTGTTCTGGTGAGAGAGTGCGAAGATCGCCACTCACAAACATTTCCCTTGCGACGACGTTTGTCTTGCCGGCCGCGCTTCCCTCGGTTCCGGTCGTGTCTGGTTTGACATCAGTGCCGCCGAGTGCCAGCCCTGGGTTGAACGTCAGATACTGCTCGCCAGAGAGTTTCTGATAGAACTGGTTGAGGATGCGCGCAGCCTCGTACACGGCACCGGCTCCGACATCGGGTGTGAAAATCTGCGACGAGTGCGCGGGAATACCTGTTGTACGGAGCGTCCAGCCGTCATCGCCGCGACGCGAGACCACGGCGGTTCGCGGATCACCAGCGGCATCTTCGAAACCGAGCGCGGCTGTCGCGCCATTGGCAGCATCAATGAGAGTTTTGCGCGCAAGACTGAGTGGCGTACCAGGTTCTTCTTCATCGCCGTGGTACACGACGGTCACGTTCATTCTATCGAGGAGACCGGCCTGCTTGAGTGCACGGAGAGCGTAGAGCGCTATGACGTCGCCGCCCTTCATGTCGATGACACCGGGGCCGGTTGCTGTCGAGTCGTTCAGCATTCTGAATTGCTGAAACGGGCTGCCCGGCTCAAAAACTGTATCAAGGTGGCCGATCAACAGCAGCTTTGGCCCGGGGCCCGGGTGCTCTGCAACCAGATGACCGGCTCTTTGGAACCCGCTTCCGTCGACCCAGCGTGTCGTGAATCCGAGGGAGTCGTACTGGGCGCGGAAGATATTTCCAACCTGACGGACTCCTTCCAGGTTGAGAGTTCCGCTGTTTATGTTGACGACCTGAATGAGCAACGTAAGAGCCGCAGCGTTGTGAGTGTCAACGGCCCGGACAAGTGCCTTTTCGTGAGCGTTTAGTGAGGTCACTGGAGCCGTCTGAGCTGCAACCGCAATTGGGCCGAGAGCAAGTGCGCCAAGCAAGGGGAGCACCGCAAGACCACGTCGATAGTGGAAAGTACGCATTCGTCTAATGTACCCCCAGACGCCGCTCGCGCGACTGGCGCCCATCACTACATTTCGCGCATCATGCTCCTTGCACTCTTTGGTGCGTTTCAGGTTCTCGCCGCCCAGCCCGGCCCGGTTTACAACGGCCGAGCTGGCGAGATCTCGGCGCACGCTCCACGAATAGATACAACCGTGGTCATCGATGGGAATCTTGACGAGCCCGTATGGCGCCGCGCCGCGGTTCTGACGGGCTTTTCCGAGTACGCTCCTGCCGATAACCGTCCGTCGCCCGACTCTACCGAGGTGTTGGTCTGGTACTCGGCCAATTCGATCTATTTTGGGATACGCGCGTTCGAGCCTCACGGGCCGGTACGCGCAACTCTCGCTGATCGCGATAACATAAGCTCCGACGATAATACCGAGATCCACCTCGATACCTACAATGAGCGCAACAAGACTCTGGTTTTTGCCGTAAATCCGCTCGGCGTACAGGCAGACGGCACCAGGAATGAGACTGGAGGCTTCATACCCGGCGCCAACGTCTCACCCGGCCAGATCGACCTGAGCGCTGACTTTCTGTGGGAGTCGAAAGGCCACGTGACTCCTTGGGGTTACGAGGTGGAGATCCGCATTCCATTCAGCAGCCTGCGCTATCCCAGTGCGTCGATTCAGAACTGGGGAATCCAGATACAGCGCAACGTGCAGCACAGCGGCTATAAGGAAACGTGGACAGCGGCGCGGAGTGGTGCGGCGAGTTTCATTAATCAGGAAGGGATGTTGCTCGGCATGCACGACATTCATCACGGTCAGGTGGTGAGCATCAATCCGGAGCTTACGAACACGGTAGTGGGAAATCCGTGCTGCGATTCCACGCTTACAGGGTGGAAGTACAAGTCCAAGCCGCAACTTGGTGGCAATGTCCGCTGGGCGCTGGGCAGCAACTTCGTTCTGAACGGTACGATCAAGCCCGATTTCTCACAGGTGGAAGCAGACGCAACACAGATCGCCGCAGATCAGCGGTTCGCGCTTTTCTATGCGGAAAAACGCCCGTTCTTTGTCGAAGGAAGCGATCAGTTCAATGTTCCCAACACGCTCGTGTACACTCGCACCATCGTACAACCAACGGCAGCTGTAAAGCTTACTGGGCAGCTCGGGCGAACCAATATCGCCGCGCTTTCCGCGCTGGACGCATCAACGACAACAACCAATGGTGATCACCCGCTTGTCGACATACTGCGCCTGAGCAGCGGATTTGGTGCACAGAGTGTCGCTGGTTTCCTGTACAGCGACCGTGTTGGAGGAGGGCGATCGAATCGTGTTGTGGATGGTGACATCCACTACGTGTTCGGCAAGCTGTACTACGCGCAGTTCCAGAGCGCGTTCAGTAACACCAGCCAGAACGGAGTTTCAAACACCGCGCCGATGTGGGAAGCGGTCGTGGATCGCACGGGGCGTGCCTACGGTTTCCATTACAACGTCCTCGGTGTCAGCCAGAATTTCGCCGCGGATAATGGCTTTGTCCAGCGCACCAACATCGTGCAGCCGAGCATATCGAACAGATTCAGCCTGTACGGCGCACCGGGCGCCTTGCTGGAAAAGTTCAATGTGTTCATTACCAATAGCGGTGTGTGGAACTACGACGACTTTTTCGCGCACAAGAGTCTGCTTGAGGACAAGGCCTCGGCAAATGCATCGTTTACATTCCGCGGCGGCTGGTCGCTCGGTATTTCGCCGGCGTTGGGTAGCGACGCATTCAATTCATCGGCATACACCGGGTACTTTGTGTCGTCGGCTGGCGGGACTCCAACACCGTTCGTACCGTCGCCGCGAATCACTACTTTCGTCACGGGGTTGAGCGCTTCGACGCCGCGCTTTGCGAAGTATGACGCGTCAGTCGGTCTGACAACGGGACACGACGTGGATTTCGCTGAAACGTCGCGAGTGCGACGGCTGGACTATAATGCAAGCCTCAATCTGCGTCCTACGCAGCAACTGCGCATCGGCGCAACGTACGCGAGCAGTTCATTCACGCGACGCAGTGACGGAGTACGGTCCACGTCCACGCGGATTCCGCGCGTGAAAGTCGAGTATCAGGTAATGCGTTCAGTATTTGTTCGAATCGTGACACAGTACACTGCGACGGATCGGTCAACGCTGCTGGACCCGCGCACCGGTCTGCCATTGCTTGTGCAGGGCGATACGGCGTACGATCCGACGAGTGAGATAATCGCGAACGGATTGCGAACGGATTGGTTGTTCTCGTACAGGCCGTCACCCGGAACCGTATTCTTCGCGGGCTACGGGAACTCAATGACAGAGCCGGATGCATTGGCGTTTCGAGGATTGCGGCGCACCAACGACGGCTTCTTCGTCAAGGTGAGCTACCTCTTCCGGGCGCTGGGCGGAAGTTGACCCGACGGCCGCCTACGTCCGGCTGGCACCGAGACCCCGGAGTCGTTCCCGGCAATGATAGTGGGCGCCTCGAACATACCGCAGCGGTTTGACGTATTTTCTTTTGGACCCCCTAGCTCAATCTGGAGAAGTCAGTGCCGAAAGAACGCGATAAATCCGAGCCTCTGAATTCCGATCTTCCCAGCGACGGCGCAGCCTCGTCGGAACATTCACATGCACTTTCGCGACGAGGCTTTTTCGTTCGAGCCACGCAGGTCGGCGCGGCACTCTCCGTGGCCTCACCCGGCATCGGACGATTTCTACAGACCGCTGGCGCACAGGGTTCGCTACCGCACGGTCCGAAGGAACTTGGCCACTCCACTGTCGACAATCCGCAGAGCTATGCCGATCTGTTTTCCGGACTTCAATGGCGCATGCTCGGGCCGTTCCGCGGAGGACGCACCGATGCAGTGAGTGGCGTGCCAGGTCGACCGAACGAGTTCTACTTCGGATCGGTGAACGGCGGCGTCTGGAAATCCATCGACGCAGGTCGAGTCTGGTTGCCTGTGTTCGATTCCCAGCCAGTCGCATCGATCGGTGCGCTTGCTGTTGCGCCCTCGGCGCCCGACGTCGTGTATGTCGGTAGCGGCGAGTCCACACTGCGCGATTCGACTGGCTACGGCAATGGCATGTACAAGTCCATCGACGCCGGCAAGACGTGGACGCACATCGGCCTCGACAACACTCAGCACATCGGCAAGATCGCCGTACATCCGCACAATCCGGACATTGTGTACGTCGCAGCGATCGGGCACTTCTACGCCGGCAACCCCGATCGCGGAATCTTCCGGTCCAGGGATGGCGGCAAGAGCTGGGACAAGGTGCTCTACAAGAACGAGGACGTCGGTGCGATCGAGGTTGTCATCGATCCGACAAATCCCGAGGTAGTTTACGCCGGATTGTGGAACACCCGGCGCCCACCGTGGTTCGTGTATGCGCCGAGTAACGGGCCCGGCGGTGGCATGTTCAAGTCCACAGACGGTGGAAATAGCTGGAAGCAGATGACCGCCGGCCTGCCGAACGAAGGAATGGGCAGATCGGGAATTGGTGTGTGTGCGTCCAACCCGAGGCGCCTCTACGCTGTAATCGACAACCTGACACCGGATCCGTCCGCACCAAAACCGACTGGTCCGGTCAGTCCGTTCGCATCGCCAGCTGGACTGGGCGGCTTCTTCCGATCCGATGATGCTGGTGAATCATGGACGCGACTGTCGTCCGATCAGGCATTGTGGGGGCGCGGTTGGTACTTCGAACATATTGTCGTCGATCCGAAGGACGCTGACATTGTGTATGTCTCGAATGTGTCCGTGTCACGATCGATGGACGGAGGGAAAAGCTGGCTCGCGTTGCGTGGATCGCCGGGCGGTGATGACTACCATCAGCCGTGGGTGTCACCCGACGACACGAATACGATGATCGTTGCGAGCGATCAGGGCACTGTCATTACGCGTAACGCGAAGGCTGCGGATCCGCGCGATGTTACGTGGAGCTCGTGGTACAACCAGCCCATCGCGCAGATATATCATGTGTCCGTCGATTTCCGGTTCCCATACTGGGCGACTGGTGCGCAGCAGGACAGCGGTGCCGTCGCGGTGTGCTCACGAGGTAAGTTCGCGGAGATTTCGAATCGCGATTGGGAACCAGTCGCCGCTGGTGGAGAGAGTGGTTACACGGCGGGCGATGTGCTTCATCCTGGCATCATCTTCGGCGGTACCGGCGAGCGATTCAACATGGAAGAGAATCGGACCATCGCAGGTACAACGACTCCGAAACCACCCGAGGCCGGCCGCAAGGACTGGACTCAGCCGCTGGTATTTTCGCGCGCCGATCCGCGTGCGCTGTATTACGGAAATCAGTATCTCTTCAAGACCACCGATAGCGCTGTGACGTGGACGCAGATCAGTCCCGATCTCACGCGCAAGGATCCTGGTGTTCCGCGCACACTCGATGCTGCAGCGGCTGCTGACGTTGGGAATGACAAGCGCGGTGTCGTCTACACGATCGCGCCATCGCCGTTGCTGCTACCGATGCTCTGGGTCGGGACGGATGATGGTCTGATTCAGCTCACGACGAACGACGGCAAGACGTGGACTGACGTGACACCGAAGGAGATGACATCGTGGAGCAAGGTCACCATGATGGAGGCGTCGCACTTCGATTTCAACACAGCTTACGCAAGCGTCGATCGGCATCAGCTTCAGGATTTTGCTCCGTACATCTATCGCACGCGCGATGCTGGCAAGACGTGGCAGAAGATTACTGTCGGGCTGCCGGCGGAGGGTTATGTTCACACCATCAAGGAAGATCCAAAGCGGCGCGGCCTGCTGTTCGCCGGCACCGAGCGCGCTGTGCATATATCATTTGATGATGGTGAGCACTGGCAGCCGTTCCAGCTCAACCTGCCTGTCACGTCGATGCGCGACTTCGAAGTGTACGAGAACGATTTGATACTCGCCACGCACGGTCGCGGATTCTGGGTGATCGACGACATCAGTACACTGCGTCAGATCAACGATACCATCACGAATGCAGATGCGTACCTGTTCAAGCCGGGTGACTCGATCAACATCATCGAGGACGGCGACAACGGCACTCCGTTGCAGAAGGACGAGCCGCAGACACCGAATTCACCGAATGGTCCTGCGATCGACTATTACCTCAAGTCTGCAGCGACGGGCCCTGTGACGATCGATATCATCGATTCTACCGGTGCAGTGCTACACACATTCAGCAGCGAGCCACAACGTGCGGCGGCCGGCGCAGGCCGACGCGGCAATGCTGCTGGTGGAATTCCGAACACTTCAGCGTTGTGGCGCGAGCCGCCAGCGCCGTTCGCCACGGAAGCAGGCATGCATCGCGTTTACTGGGATCCAATAAAGGNGGAGGCGGCGGGTGCTGGCGGCGGAGGGTTCCGGCGACGCGGCTCACCGGTTTCCGGGAATTTTACGGCGAAACTCACCGTGAANGGGAAGAGCTACACCCAGAACTTCCTGGTCAAGCCCGATCCGCGAAGCCCGATTGCTCCGACTCAGCCATACTACGAGGGGTAGCTCATCGTAGCATTACAAGCTTGCATCGCGACAACACCAGCACAGGAACGCCTTCATGAATAAGACCCGCATGGAGGCGTTCAGCGATGGTGTTGTCGCGATTCTTATAACCATCATGATCCTGGAGCTGCACCCGCCCGCAGGTTCTGATTGGGCAGCATTGCAACCCATCATACCCTCAGCGCTCGCCTCGGTGCCTACCGCACTCTACGGTTGCGTTCTTATCATGTGCGCGATCGCGTATACCATCCTGCAGAACCGAATTATCAAGGAAGAGGGGCCTGACTCGCGGCTCGCTGACTTGCTGTACGCAACCGTCGCTGTGCTCTGGTTCGTTCCCGATAGCAGGATCGAGAACCGGTTGCGCGACTAGCTGGTTTCTAGCGCTTCTTCCTGCGTCTGCGGACCGACACGCCGGCAAGCGCTAACAGACCCGTTCCCAGCATCACGAGCGTTCCCGGTTCTGGCACCGTTGTCGGTGGAATAATCGGTGGGAGCGGTATCGTATCCACTGGCGGTTTCACGGGAACCGTATCAACAGGAGGCTTGGTCGGTACCGTATCTGGTGGCGTTGTCGTGTCCACTGGCGGCTTGTTACCGTGGTGCGTGCTGCCACTGTGAATGAATGGAAGGAACACCGCTGGCACTAGCGCGAACGGCAGCCATGACCGGCCGCCCCCTGCTGTCATCACTGGCATTCCAGGCGCAGTGGAAACGAACAGCGGTGGTCCTGCTTCTGGTGGGAGAGCTACAACAGTTGGTGCTGCTTTCGGAGCTAGTTGCGGCACCGGAACGATTGACTGCTCGGTCGGTGTGCCCTGGGCTAGAGGCGCGAGCGGGCGAACCGGACGACACATTACAACCGTCGTAGTGTGTGCGGCAACCTTTGCGGCTGGCTTTCGGGCTACGCGACGTGCGCTTCGCACAATCGGCCGCGGCGTTCCGGTCGCCACTTTTTTCGATTTGGGTTTCGCAACTACCGCCTTGCGCGGTGCCGTAGTCTTGCGTCGAACTGGAGCCGGCGCCTTTTTAGCCGGAGCAACTACAGGCGTGCACTCAATGAGCGAATCGACTGACGTTTTGCGAACTACCTTCTGGGTAGTCCGCGGCGTAGTGTCGCGGCGTACTACCTGCTGCCCGTTCGCCGAACTGGCGGACAGCGTAACGACGAGCAATGTCGAGAGTGTAGCGGCGATGAAAAGGCGCGGCGGCATTGTACCAAGGTTTGTCGTGCAAGGAGCGCCGCGTCAGTAAACTGCAAAACAGATGTAGCATCAAAGATAACGGAGGGGCCGGATGCGAACTGTCAGGATTTTACGTTCTGGGTCGGAATATGCGATGTTGCTCCCCCCGCCCCGATCACGGCCGATACCCATTTGTTTAGCGGCGGGCGGCGGCCCTGTCCACCGGTTCGATCCCCGGCAACGGGCGAAATCGCCCAAGTGGCCCGCCATCCATCCCGCCCGTTAGCTTTGAGCACCATGGTGCTCAAACGCCCTCGCTTTCGCGGCATTAGTTCCTTCTCGGTCGCCTTCGCCGCACTGGTCGGCATCGCAAGCCTGAGCGGCGTATCACCAGCAATGCTCGGCGCGCAGACTGTGTCAGTCTCCTCTGAGCAGCCCGACGCCATCCATTGGGCCGACTCGGTTCTCGCTACGATGACCCTCCGGGACCGCGCCGCCCAGATGGTCTGGCCCAACATCTACGCCGATTACGTCCCAGCGGACGCCGCGTCCTGGCGGCGCATCACGTCATACGTCAGAGACCAGAAGGTCGGCGGCATACTCATGTCCATCGGGTCGCCCATCGAAATGGCGGTGAAGCTCAATGCGCTCCAGCGCCTGAGCTATCTCCCACTCATCGTCGGCGCCGATCTCGAGACAGGCGCCGGTATGCGCGCCCGCGGCGGCTACTTCGTCCCAAATGCCATCGACCTGGGCGGTGCCACAGTGTTCCCGTCCGAAATGGCCTACGGCGCGGCAAACGATACGGCTCTGACTTACACCGAAGGTCGCGTCACGGCTGTCGAAGGACGAGCGCTCGGCATCCACATCGATTTCTCCCCGGTGATGGATGTCAACAATAATCCCGAAAATCCGGTCATCAACACCCGCTCCTACGGGGAAGATCCGCACGCTGTCGCCAAACTCGGAGCGGCCTTCATCCACGGACTGCAGAATAACGGCATGATCGCGACAGCAAAGCATTTCCCGGGTCACGGCGACACCGAAACCAACTCCCATCTCGCTCTCCCTGTCATCAACGTCAGCCGAGCTCGGCTCGATTCAGTAGAACTGGTTCCGTTCCGCGCTGCGATAAGAGCCGGTGTCGGTGCGGTCATGACTTTCCATGGCTCCATGCCGGCGCTCGATAGCAGCGGTGCACCAGGCACTCTCTCAACCAACGTTGTCACAAAACTGCTCCGCGACGAGCTCGGCTTCCACGGACTCGTCATCTCCGACGCGATGGACATGAAGGGGGTGACCGACAAGTACGGTGTCACCGAGTCGATCAAGCGCGCCGTGGCAGCTGGAGTGGACGTCCTGATCCAACCAGTCGATGTGCCAACCGCAATCGACGCGGTCGTGGACGGTGTTAAGGAGGGTCGCTATAGCGAGACCCGTGTTTCCGAATCGGCTCGGCGCATCCTCGCTACCAAGCGAGAGCTGGGGCTCGATCGCAATCGCCTGGTAGATCTCGATTCCCTCCGTGCGGTCGTCGGTGATAGTGCGCACGTCGCACTGGCGCAGGCTGCTGCTGATCGATCCATAACGGTCGTTCGCGATTCACTGCACATGTTGCCGCTCAAGCTCGTACCCGGCCGGAAGGTCCTGTCGATCACAATTGCACGACGCTCCGATCTGGGTGCAAGCACTGCATTCAACTCGACGCTCAGCAAATCGCTTCCCGAACTGAGGCAGGAGTTCGTTAATTCCGACGATCCCGCAGTCAACTATCCGCGGCTTATGTCCATGGCCGACTCGGCGGATGTGACGATCGTATCGTCATATGTCGGCCAGAGTTGGAACGTCACGAGCGTAGATGCTCCACAGGCATTCGCCGACTGGATCACAAGTATGGTACGCAACGGCCGGAAGGTAATTGTCGTCGCGTTCGGCAATCCGTATCTGTTGTCGCAGATTCCGTCGGCGCCGGAGTATGTTGTTGCATGGGACGGCGCACCCGTGAGCCAACAATCGGCCGCGCGCGTCATTCTTGGACTGACGCCGGCATTGGGCCATTTGCCGATCACGATACCGCCAGTTGCACGACGTGGGGACGGCTTGACCTTGACGCCGTGAAGTCGTATATCAACAACACGGCGCTCGCAATTTTTCTCTGCTGAATCGTCCTTGACATTAGTCGCATTATGTGACTAATATGCTACGTGAGCAGAGAGCCCCGTGCGAGACGACAGCCATACAGCGTTGACGTTGTCGCACTTACCCCGAGAGACGACGAGCTGGCCGTTCTGCTTGAACGGCGCGGCGATGGTGCAGGGCGTGACAAGTCCGTTCGGTGGGTGATTCCGTGGACTGTGTCGAAAAGCGGCGAAGGGCTCACCGAGCTTTCGCAACGCGCGCTCAGGAACAGCACTGGAGCTGCGACGACATGGACCACGCAAGTCGGTGCATTCAGCGACGGACCGCATCCGGGCGGATCTGAACTCTCCATTCTATATGTAGCGCTGGTGCCGATGGGTCAGGCTACAGTGTCGAGCGAAAACTTTGAGTGGTTTCGCTTGAGCGACTTGCCGGCACTTACTGAGCGACAGAGTCAGATGCTGCAGGTATCGGTTGCCGCAGTCCGTGACAGACTCGACCTATATCCGGTCGCGTTCAAGTTGTTACCAGCGACGTTCACGCTGAGTGAACTGCAGCACATTTACGAACTGTTGCTAGGCCGCCGTCTGCACAAGGCGAGCTTTCGTCGCGCGCTGGCGGCGGCAGCGCTCGTCGAGCCAACCGACGAGTGGCGCAGTGAAGGGCGCGGACGGCCGGCACAGCTGTACAGCCTTGGTACCCGCAAACGCCGCCGCGGTAAGCGCGGCGTAAGGTTCGATCTACTGGGATGAGCGCAATCGCCGAGTGGAAGGAGTTTGATTCCAATCAGCGCGGCGCGCTGATAGCGAGCTTCCTCGGCTGGACTCTCGACGCGTTCGATTTTTTCCTGATGGTGTTCATGCTCGGCGCCATCGCAAAGGAATTTGGTTCTGATATCAAGGTGGTTGCGTTCGCGCTCACGTTGACGCTCGCCGCCCGGCCACTCGGCGCGCTCGTGTTTGGAATGCTGGCCGATCGATTCGGCCGCAGACCGGTGTTGATGATCGACATCCTGCTTTTTTCGATCCTCGAGTTTGCGTCGGCGTTCGCACCGACGCTGGTGGCATTGCTGGTGTTGCGCACTGCATTCGGATTCGCGATGGGTGGAGAATGGGGGCTTGGCGCCTCGCTCACGATGGAAACCATTCCGGTCAAGTCGCGTGGAATTGCGTCAGGTTTGTTGCAGACAGGATATCCTTTCGGCTATCTGCTTGCGTCAGTCGTGTACGGATTGCTGTTCGACACAATCGGGTGGCGCGGGATGTTCATGGTTGGCGTGTTGCCTGCGCTGCTGGTGTTGTTCATCCGTCGAAACGTGAAGGAATCGCCTGCGTGGGACAGCATGCGGAAGCGACCGAAGCAGAGCCTGGCGAGCGTGTTGAAGAAGCGTTGGCCGCTGTTCATTTATGTCGTTGTNTTGATGACCGCNTTCAACCTGTTCAGCCACGGTACGCAGGATCTGTATCCCACATTCCTGCAGGTTCAGCACAAGCTTGCAACGCACACGGTGAGCCTCATTGCTATCATCGGAAACGTTGGCGCGATAACGGGCGGCTTGTTGTTCGGTACGTTGTCGCAGCGTGTTGGACGCCGAAAGGCTATCGTGTTTGGCGCGCTGATCGCACTACCGATAATTCCGCTCTGGGCATTCAGTGCAACGCCGGTGCTGCTTGGCGTGGGTGCATTTCTGATGCAGATCGCGGTGCAGGGTGCATGGGGCGTTGTGCCGGTGCATCTGAACGAACTGTCGCCCGACGAAGTGCGCGGAACGTTCCCGGGGTTTGCGTATCAGCTGGGAAATCTGCTCGCGTCAGGCAATGCGACGATTCAGGCGGGCTTCGCTGCGGACCACGGCGGCAACTACGCACTTGCGCTGGCGGTAGTCGCGGCGATTGCCGCGGTGGTGATTGCGGTACTGACGTACTTCGGGCCGGAGCGACACGGCGTGAAGTTTGGCAGCGCGAATATTTGACTAGTCTGGTCAGACCATGTAGTTTGCAGGCATGCGCGATACTTATTCACTCTACGACGCGAAGGCCCAACTTTCGGCCATCGTGCGCCAGGTGAGGGAAGGGCATCCGGTCATCGTCACGGTTCACGGCGAACCGGCTGTAGAGATCCGGGCGCTACCGAGTGTCAAGACAGGAATCGACGCCAAGCTCGCGCAGATGGCGGAGCGCGGCGTATTGGTTCGTCCGAAGAACCCGGCTGTTCAGTTTCGCGCGATTGCGCGGCGTCCTGGCGCACTTGACCGGTTTCTGACAGAGCGTGGCGAGTAAACGCCAGGCTACTTCCCGGATTGCCTATGTCGATACGTCATGCGTAGTATCGATTCTATTCGGTGAGCGCGGAGGAGCAGCTATCGGGCGGCAGCTGCGGGGCTTCGATGAGATCATCAGTTCGAATCTCCTGGAAGCCGAATTGCGGGCCGCGCTAGTGCGGGAAGACGTGGATTCCGACGCTGAACTACCTGAGGCCATTTCGTGGGTAATCCCGGCCCGGCCGCTGCGCATGGAGATCGCGCGGGTGCTGCAAGCCGGTTATCTGCGCGGCGCGGACTGCTGGCACGTCGCCACCGCGTTGTATGTTGCCGACGATCCGGCCGACCTCACCTTCCTGACGCTCGATTTGAAGCAGCGCGACATTGCGAGGCGATTGGGCTTCCTCGTATAGTCGAAGCCGTCCAGGTGACCGCGACTACTACCCCGCTTTTCGAACTCCGAATCGGATTTCCATCTGCTGTCTGGGCTCGGCGTGTTCGGGTTCGCCGAGCTCGGCGGACTCGTCGACCAGGTGGCTCAGTTTGTAGAACAGGTGGAGCGCCTGAATCGGGGCGATGTGGCTGGTCGGTCCAGCCTTGGCGATGACAGTTGCCTCCTCGCGGACATTCCGCGGAAGCTGCCGCGCCTGGGGAAGAGCCAACAGGCGGTAGATCTCAATCGAGTGCCGCGCGAGCAAAGCGGCGCAAAGGGCGTCCAGGAAGGCTAGCAAAGGTCCTCCGTTCTGATCGGTTCTATATGTACATATTGCAACTATTATCGGCAGAATGGAAGGGCTAATTAATCACAAAGTGTTAACAATTCGAGCCGGATTCGGTTTCTTCATGGCCGCGGCCCAGAGGTCGCCGGCCTTCTTCAATCGCGCTGGCAGTGTTCGCACTGTGAAATCTCGAGGGTCGAGGCCGGGCTTGAGTTCGGTCCATTTGAGCGGCGTCGAGACCGACGCCTCAGGTCGGGCGCGGACGCTGTAGGCCGAGGCGACGGTTTTGCCACGGGAATTCTGCCCGAAGTCCACATAGATCTTTGATGTGCCGCGTTCCTTGAGTGGACGAACTGTAGTCGCCGAGCGCGGATGCGCGCCTACTACCGCCTCCGCAATGAGTTTGGGAACGCGCTCAGCGGCGTCCCTGGATGTCCTGGGTGGAAGCGGTATGACGATGTGCAGACCTGTCGCGCCGGAAGTCTTGACCCCTGCGTGGAGTCCGACGTGATCGAGAGCTTCCTTTACCCAGAGCGCCACCTCGACCACTCGCGTGAACGGAGACTTTTCTCCTGGATCCAGGTCGATGACGGTGAAATCAGGATTGTTGAGCGACTTGACCCGGACGTTCCATGGATTGCACTCGAAGGCGCCGATCTGGGTGCAGTAGAGTGTGGTGCCGAGTGTTCCGCCGACGATACGCTGCTGAGAGTCGCCGCTGGCGAGAGGGATTGTTTCGACCCGCACGACATCTGGCGGATTTGGCGGCGCCTTTTGCTGGAAGAAGAATTCGCCGGCAACGCCATCGGGAAACCGCTTGAGGGACAGCGGTCTATCGGCAAGAACTGGTTGCAGATAAGGCCACACGCTCGCGTAGTAGCGCATGACATCTCCCTTGGTGATTTTCGGTTTCGGGAAGAGGATTTTGGCGAGGCTCGAGACATCGAGGGAGCTGTTGCGGGACAGTTTAACGACACCGTCGCCCGAGTCGGCTTCGATCGACTCGAGTTGCGCGATGATTTTGCTGATTGCAGCGGCGGTAGGTTTGGTTGTCGTCATGCCAGGTATGTCATTCCCCGAAGGTCGGGATCCACGGGCGAGTGCGGACGTAGTCATCCCGCCGAAGGTCGGGATCCACGGGCGAGTGCGAGCGTAGTCATCCCGCCGAAGGTCGGGATCCATTGACGACGCCACGATGGTGTTATCCAAATCCACTGGAATCCACATCCCGAATGTGCGTGCATTGATTGCCTGCGAATGGTTACGAAAAGAGTGACAGTGCGCGATACCACGCTAAAAGCATTCGATAGCGCAAAAGGCCGAGGTAAGGATCGTGATTGAGTTGGTACTCTCACGTGCCCTCGTCGATGGATCCCGACCTTCGGCGGGATGACAACTGGCTCCAGACTTTTGAACTTTTCGATATCTGATCCATAGTTCGTGCAGTTGTCACCGACTTCATGTACTTCCCGGTGAGTGTTGATTCGTCTTCCGAACGGGCAAGTTTGTCGCGGTGTTTGATGAGCAGCCACGACGGTTTGGATGGGCTGCTGCCGAATCCTTTTGTGCGGACGAGCGCGTAGGAGCCTTTGATGCGTTTGCCGTGGAAGAGGATTTTCATCTCACCGCGTTTGTGCTCTTCTGCAGCTGCGGAGTTCGGGTCGTCATCGGGGGCGTCCTCTATCTCGTAGGTACCGTGGTCCCAGAGCATGACCGTGCCACCACCGTACTCACCGGCGGGGATGGTGCCTTCGAATGTGTTGTAATCCATGGGGTGATCCTCGACCTGCATCGCGAGACGTTTAACGCTTGGATCGGCAGACGGGCCCTTTGGTACAGCCCAGCTCTTCATCACACCATTTATTTCCAGGCGCAGGTCAAAGTGCAGGTGGCTCGCGTCGTGTTTCTGAATCACGAAGTGAAGTTGATCGGAAGCCGGGGCGGATGTCTTTGACTTGGCGGCTTTCCCGGATGGTTCAGAGGTTTTCTTGAAGTCTCGTTTGCGCTGATACTCCTTCAGTTGCGCGGCAGCGCTGGGTTTCTTGCGCGCGACTGCCTTCTTCGCAGTTGTCTTCTTGCGAATTGCCATCATCAGATGGGTAGCGGGTTTGAGTGTGGGCGGCAAAAAAGGTCGGACGATGCGAATCGCATCATCCGACCTTTACGACGTTTGCAGCTTGAGGCCCTTTCTGGCCCTCGACTATCTCGAACTCGACCTTGTCACCCTCTTTGAGCGACTTGAAACCGTCGGAGTTGACTGCACTGTAGTGAACGAACACGTCCGGACCGCCTTCGCGGGAAATAAATCCAAAGCCTTTAGCGTCGTTGAACCACTTAACAGTTCCGTTGATTCTTTCCATGCCCGGGTTCTCCTCCTGGGAGTGTTCCGGGGCAAGTTTTGTGCACCGTTATGCGGCGCCGGCTATGTAGCGAGCGATGCGTCCGCACTTGACGCATCGAAGCGTCACATGCGACCGCGCAGGTGGTGGCGTGATATCCGGCTCACGCTCGATATTAGCGGCTCCGCACGCGGGGCAGCTCAGAGGGTCGCCCGTACGATCTCGGCTGACCAGCGCGAGAACCTGTGCGGGGTTGTAAGTGTTTGGTCGTGGTTTGCGCATACCGTCCTACGATATGTCGAACGACTGTTCGACCTGGTTGGCTGTAATGCTGGAGGCGTGCGACTGACACGCCGGCGTACCACCAGCTCAGAAAAAGTGCACCGTCAGTGCCTGAGTAATAGTAGTCTCTCAGGCCAGGGATAGTCTTCCGCTCGTGTTATACCGGGGATGGAACTAAAGGTTCCGCGGGGTTGAGAGGGCCGAGCGTCATCCCGACCTTCGGCGGGATGACAACTGGATCCCGACCTTCGGCGGGATGACAACTGGATCCCGACCTTCGGCGGGATGACAACCTTCAGTCCCAGTTATGTCCGCGGCGATATACATGGCGTCTCACGCGCCATGGCTTCCCGTCGCTGGTGTCGCGGCCGGAGAGGAAATTGGTTGCGTCCTCTATCGAATCGCTCATGTCGGATGCCTTGGCCGAAGCCTCATCGGACCAGTGAACAATCTCCGCTTCGACCGTCATCGGTTGCACGGGGCTGCCGAATTCCAGGCTGCCGTGGTGTGACAGGATCATGTGTTGCAGCTCAAGGATCTGTCCGTCGCTGCAGATCGGCGCGTCGAGTTTCGCCAGTGCGCGCTCAAGCATGAGCGCGCCGAGTACTACGTGACCGAGCAGGAGACCGGATGTTGTGATGGAAAAACCGGTGGCAGAGACTTCGTAGGCTTCGACCTTTCCGATATCGTGCAGCAGAGCGCCTGCAAGAACGAGATCCTGGTTTGCGCGGGTCGTGCGCGCAGTCGCACGTGCGATTGACGCGACTTCGAAAGTGTGCAGCAGCAGCCCGCCCACTTTCGCGTGATGGCTCGATGGTGATCCCGGCGTTCTCTCGAAGCGCACACGGAACTGATCGTCAGCGAAGAAGAGATCGACGACGCTCTTGAGGGTCCGCGACTGCATTGCGTCGCGTTGCTTGTCCATCCAGTCCCACAACTGCGTGCAATCGCCGACGGATTCGAGAAAGGACTGCACGTCGACCAGGTTGTCGGGGATAACGCGAAGTGGCGCGCTGAGCGCGAGCTGGCGCTTTGCGGATCCATTGCGACCGTACATCGCGATGTCGCCGATGGCCTGAACCACCTTGCCGCGCATCGCGCCATCCGCCCACGCGAGTTTGTCGGACCAGATCGGGGAGGTGTCGATCCGGCCAGACGAGTTGCCGAGCGTGAGGATGGCGAAGGGATCGCCATTCGCGGTTTTTTTGTCAGCGCGCTCGAGAACGAGAAAATCGCTCTGTACTCGCTCGTGTTCCTGTAGAGCCGGAATGTTGACTGGTGGCATCGCACTCAAGGTGAGCACTGACAGCGGTTCCGGCAATAGTGCGCGAGCATGTTACACTCAGGATCGCGATTCATGGATCGTTGATTTCGGGTTTTCAACGGTACGGCCTCAATTCCGGGACACCGGGCGGGGGGGGGCGCCATCGTATCTGGTATATTGAAAAATCCTCTGTTTGACTGGCAACACCGGTCGCCGGCGAACAGTTCTGTGCGTTTCCTGACACAATGGCGCCTTGCGTGTTGCGCTGGCCGGTAAGTAGCTGGTTGCGTTCCGATTGTCGGATCAGGTGTGAGATGAGCTGACCGCATCAATGAGGAGAGGATGGGTCGTCACGGGTCTGAAATATTGTCGCACGGATTCGAACACATATCGTTCGCCGTCGGGTCATCCAGCTCATGAAACGGTGGGTTGGCGCGGTTGCCGCAGTGATCATCATCTCGGCTGGCGGAGCAGCCTACTGGTGGCATACGAGTCGTCGCCCGCCACGCGTGAGTCAGCCGGCGAGTGTCATGCAGATGTTGGGCGGGACGCGGCTGGACGTTCGGTATAACCGGCCATCCGCTCGTGGTCGCAAACTGTTCGGCGGAATCGTCCCTTATGGTCAGGTGTGGGACCCCGGTGCTGACGAAGCGACGACGTTCAAGGACTAGCCGACCGATCCTGTTCGCCGGTCAGCCACTCGCATCAGGGACGTACAGTGTGTGGGCGATCCCGGACTCGACTGAATGGACTGTGATCCTGAGCAACGCGGCCAACGTGTACCATATTCCCTACCCCAGTGGTAAGGACGCTTTACGCATTCGCGTGCGTCCGACGGCGGGTCCGTACGTGGAGACACTCGCCTTTGATTTCCCTGACGCCAATGCGACGCACGCTTCTCTGGTACTCCGTTGGGGAACGACTCGGATATTGATACCGATCGCCACGCGCTGAATTGGCGAGACTGCAGAAGTGATCAACGCTCGAACGACGGGCGTCCGATCTCGTCGCGCGCTTCGAGACGTGCAAGCAACAGATAGAAATACAGCATTCCCCGCTGGTCGCCGAGCAAATGGAGGACGGACTTCGCATCAATCGGAGCGGAGCCGGCGACGAGTGCAAGGTTGCTGGCGATGCTTGTGTCGTTGGCCGGGAACACGTCCAGCCGCCCCAATCCGCGCAACAGAATAACAGCCGCCGTCCATGGGCCGATACCCTTGATACTGCGCAGTGTCATTGCAGCGTCCGGACTGGGGGATTGCTTCAACGTTGCTGCATCGAGCGCACCTGACAAGATGGCATCCGCAACACCACGGAGAGCCGCAGCCTTGTTGCCGCTCAGGCCTGCTGTCCGAAGCAGCGCATCATCAGCATCTCGAAAACTTTCCATCGTCGGGAACGCGTATAAATGTGCGCCATCACATTCAACCGCTTTTCCAAACATCACGATGAGCCTGTGCATGATCGAACTAGCCGCGCGAAGGCTCACTTGTTGAAAAACTATCGCATTGGCGCACGCCTCCCAGAGAGAGGGGTACCGTGGTGGTTTCACGCCACGCATGCGCTTGACCAGCGGCGCGAGCCACGGTATCTGGCTTGCCGCCGCGTAAAACTCAGTGAGGTCGACGTTGCATCCGAGCATTTCACACACGATGTTGCGAGTGGCGATACTCTTATCCGCCGTCGTTTCGACTGTGATCGAAAGCGATGCTTCGTGTCGGATCTGCGTTGCGCGTACGATGACGGGTCCCGGAGACGCCGAGAGCGCGCGCATGTACTGTCCTTCGGGCGTCAGGACATCAATAACGTTTGTGGACAGTCGACGGAGCACGCTAACCGTGAGGTCGAGCCGATAGGGCATGACAACGGGTACATCGTACACGTGCCTCACAACCGAATCCACTGGTAGATCGGATTCGCGAATTCCGTGCAGTTCACCACGCGATCGATCAAGATGCTATCGCATTGATGAGTTCTGCGAGGGTCGCTACGTAACCGGGGCCCCTCAGCCATCACGCGAGAGCCGTCCGCAGACGCGGACGGCTCATAAACTTGCTTCGTAACTCACACCTGGTTCTCACCGTATAACGGCGATCATGCGTCCAATCGTGATTTGGTTCACGACTTGGAGCCGGTCATCTACTTTTTTTGCAGCTTGAGTGCAAGGTCCAGATGCTTCTGAAGCACGGGGAGGCCCGTCTTCAGATAATTCTGATAGGCAACGTTCTGAGGTGTGTTCTGGCCCAGCCAGCCTATGACTGCCTGATGAATTCCGACTTCGTGCGAAATGTAGGTTGAATCGTAGGCCGATCCTTTGGACATGGACGCGAGCGCGGTCTGCTCGGCGTCGACTGCTGGCTTGAACGGGTCGACGGCTGGTAACTCCGGTGTGATTTTCTGATCCTTCTCAACCTTCAGTCCAGCTACATGATACGCGTGGTGTTCGCCCATCATCAACTTGGCGAAGTTCCTGGCACCGGTGCTGGTAAGATTGGGAAGCGCGGCCGCAGCAAGAGCACTGTCTCCCATGTTGGCTTCGTCAACCAGTGCAGCGATGTTAGCATCCGTCATCACGGCCGGAGCTGCAGCCGTAGCAGCGCCCGCGGCGGAAGTGTCGCTCATCGTTGAAGTCGGGCTGACTGCCGCCGCTGTGTCTGTGGCGGATTGATCCTTTGACTTGCATCCGCCCAACACCACGCAAGTGGCCAGTGTCGCAAGCCCTGTATACCGCGCTATCGCAACGTACATGTTTCCTCCGTAGATGGTCCGAACTCGAAATAGCCGCATGTGTATCCTTCGCGGCGAAGAGACAAACCCGCGAACGAGGGTAGTCGCTTTGCGCAAAACCGGCCGCGAGAACCCCTGCGCGATTCGATAATTCTGCGTGGCCAATTCCCGCGCTATCATGATTGTCAGCAAGCTCTGAAACGCATTTATCGCGCCTGTCGCGGATGTGATGCCCAATTGGTTGGGGTGCCTGGTTGGCGACGCTACGACGACTGCCGGTGTCTGTTCGGTCGCGCGGCGGAGTCGCCGCAACGGGATTAACCGGGCATGATCACAGCGAGCTTGCGGATGCTCCAGATCCCGAACATCGGCCCCAACGCGAGTATCGCAAATGCCCAGCGCCACGAGATCAATTGTGAGAGTTGCGGTACGGTCTGAATCGTCACCATTGTCAGCAAAAAACCGAGCGATGTCTGCACGGTTAGCGCAGTGCCTACAGCATGCGGTGGGACGCTCTCCGTAACGAGGACCGAGAATTGTGCGCTGTCGGCGATGACGAAGAAGCCCCATATAAGCGCGATCGGGACAACGACCCAAAGTGTCATGCCGAATGTGAGTCCGATCAGCAATGCGCACGCACCACTCACCGTCATCGCGACGTTGACGAGCCATTCGCGGCCGCGTCGGTCGGCCAGCAGTCCGCCCCAGATGCAACCAGCTCCGCCAATAGCGAGTGCAGCAAATGCGACGATTGACGCGATCGAAGTCGCTGCGGAAGATTGGCCGCGCTGCGCAGTGATGCTCGCCGAGATGAATACTGGCAACCACGTCCACGCCGCGTACAGCTCCCACATGTGACCCAGATACCCACCAGTTGCGAGGCGGAATCTGCGCTCACTGGCGATGCTTGCAACGAGGCCCCACGAGAAAGGGCGCGGTGGAAATGGGTACGGCCCGTCCCGATAACCAACGAGGATGAGGATTGCCGCCGTCAATGCCGCTGCCGATGCGGTCAGAACAACGGGGCGAATGCCAGCACCGGGAATTGCGTGCACCAGGTAGGGAGTTGCCTTGCCTACAGTGAGCGCCCCGACAATTCCACCAACCGCGAGTCCGCGTCGCGCACGAAACCAGGTGGATATCATCTTCATCGCTGGTGGATAGACAGCCGCCAACGCCACGCCGGTGATCATTCTGCAGAGGAGCGCGGTGCGAAAGCCAGGCGCAATTACAAGCGCAGCATTCGCGATCGCACCAGTTACGGCTCCGGTCGCAAACAAGCGCCCGGATGGGACAATATCAACAGCGTTCAACGTTGCGAGTACTGCAGTTCCAACTACGAACCCAAGCTGCACAACGGTCGTAAGCCATCCGACCTGCGACGCGCTCAGTCCCCACAGTATTCGGTACTGCGCCGATACAGCGCTGGCGGCGAACCAGAGCGACATGCCGAGGAGCTCGGCGCACGCCACCAATGCGAGCATGCGCCAGCGCGATGGGTGCGTATCGGCGCCCCGTGCAGCCGATCCTGCCGATGCTTCGTCTACCAAATTGAATCCATGGTGCATGAAACTGGCAGACTGATATCCGCGACGCAATGCGGAGCGATCAACGCGACACGCAAACCGCACACATCCGTCGGGCGCGCATCCTCAGTAGTGAAACGTGTCACCGAAATCGGGTGACGAGTGTCAGCTTCGAGGCGTAATTTCTGACACATATGACGACACCAACGATTACTCCCGAGGAGTTTTTCGCCGCCGACCTGCGGGTAGGGCGCGTGCTGAGTGCGGAGCCATTTCCGGAGGCTCGGAAGCCCGCGATCAAGTTGACGATCGATTTTGGGGAGTTGGGCACTCGTCGATCGAGTGCGCAGCTGACGCTGCACTACGAGCCAGCGGACCTTGTGGGCCGACTGGTGATTGCGGTGGTAAACTTCCCACCCCGCCAGATCGGGCCGTTCATGTCAGAGGTTCTGGTACTTGGGGCGTGCCAGACGCCGAGCGACGTGGTTCTGCTGAGACCGGATGCGGAAGTGCCGCTGGGGACGCGGATATCGTGAAGGAGAGGATGACGGGAGAATGCCCGGGGATCCAGGCGGTGTTATTACACCAATTTCCCGTGGGGAAGTATGAACCCGGCGGATAATGCTGCTGCCCTCTCGTCCAATTCTTCGGACTCATCGCCTGAATAGACTGGGCCGGACCAATGCTCCAGATACGCCTTGAGAAGATCGGACGTCTGTTCGACTGCCGTCTGTCGCCGAACCTTCGATACTTGCGGGTGGAGTTTCAGATCCATCGCCGATCTCCGTCATAGCTGGGGTTGGGCGTAGTCCGAGCGCACAATTCGCACCAGAGATTCCGGAATCAGGCGATCAGCGTGCTGGAGCGCGCCCTCGGTCGGGTGTGTGCACGTAAACGGCCGTCGGAGGTCCGTCCACTTTCATCTGACGCAACTCCGAAAACTCGAATCCAAGCTTCTCCAGTAGTGAAATCGACGGGGTATTGTCGGGCGATACCAGGCCGAGTGTGCGGGGGAGCTTCAGAGAGTCATATGCGTAGTCGAGGACCGCGCTCGCTGCCTCCAATGCGTAGCCCTGACGCCAGTATTCGGGGAGCAGAGCATAGCCAAGATCGGCGTCGTCGAACTTCACCCGCTTGAGAAGGCCGCAAAGCCCGATTGGCGCCTGCACGGACTTGAGGACTACCATATAAGGCCCGTGCCCGTGGTGCCGGTAGCTGCTGATCGGTCCGTCCAGCAGGTAATTGGTGGCCTGTTCCAGTGATCTTATCCCACGATCCCCGATATTCTCGATGAACGACGGGTCGTTGACGAGCCGTAGCACGAACTCGGCATCATCAGTGGTAAGAAAGCGCAGGATCAGACGATCGGTTTCGAGGACAATCATCAGTTGTTGCCGCAGCTAACTGTAGCGGAAGGAGGGCATCGCGTCGCGTGGTTGTGAGGATGACTGGCAGACTACATTTGGAGAAAGCGCACCCGCAGCTTGAAGCAGGCTTCAGCAGCTTCAAGTCTGACGGGTGAAACCGGGTTCTGGTCAAGTATCACCGTCTTTTAGAGGCTATCAGTGGCTCCTCAGTTCATCTATGTAATGAAGGACCTGCGCAAGGTCGTTCCACCTTCGCGCGAAATCCTCAAGGGAATCTGGCTTTCCTTCTACCCCGGCGCAAAAATCGGGGTACTCGGCGCGAACGGAGCGGGCAAATCATCCCTGCTTCGGATCATGGCCGGTGTGGACCAGGATTTCCAGGGAGAGGCGTGGGCTCACCCTGGCACCCGGATCGGCTACCTGCCGCAGGAGCCGCAGCTCGATCCTACCAGGACGGTGCGTGAGAACGTCGAGGAAGGGGTGAAGGCGACGCGCGATCTTCTCAGGAAGTTCGAGGAGATCTCGATGAAGTTCGCAGAGCCGATGAGCGACGACGAGATGAACAAACTGCTGGAACAGCAGGGGCGCGTGCAGGAGCAGATCGATGCGGCCAACGCGTGGGAGCTGGACCGCACGATCGAGATCGCGATGGACGCGCTGCGGTTGCCGCCAGGTGATGCGACCGTGACGACACTCTCGGGCGGTGAGAAGCGTCGCGTTGCATTGTGTCGCGTGTTGCTCGAGCAGCCGGACATGTTGCTGTTGGACGAACCGACCAATCACCTCGACGCGGAATCCGTCGCATGGCTGGAGCGGCATCTCGCGGAGTTCAAGGGGACGGTTGTTGCAATCACGCACGATCGATATTTCCTCGACAACGTCGCGCAGTGGATTCTGGAACTCGATCGCGGTGCAGGAATTCCGTACGAGGGGAATTACACCTCGTGGCTGGAGCAGAAGCGCGCGCGTCTGCAACTCGAGGAGAAGAGCGAGTCGGCGCGTCAACGAACTCTTGAGCGCGAGCTCGAATGGGTGCGCATGGCGCCGCGCGCAAGACAGGCAAAGAACCAGGCTCGTGTCAAGCGTTATGAAGAACTGGCGGAAGCAGACACGGCAGAGAAAACCATGTCGCACGAGATTGTCATTCCGCCACCGCCAAGACTCGGCAACGATGTCGTGATTTCGAAGGGACTGAAGAAAGCGTACGGCGACAAGTTGTTGTACGACGATCTGACATTCTCGCTGCCACGTGGCGGAATTGTCGGCGTCATCGGCCCGAACGGCGCAGGAAAGACGACGCTATTCCGGATGATCGATGGAACGGAAAAGCCGGATGCCGGTTCGTTGACGATCGGTGATACTGTTGTGCTCGCGTATGCAGATCAGGAGCGGCAACTGAATTCGAGCATCTCAGTGTACGACGAAGTGAGTCAGGGACACGACCTGATTCAGGTCGGAAAGCGCGAGATGAATGCGCGCGCATATCTGAGTTCGTTCAACTTCAAGGGGACGGATCAGCAGAAGAAGGTTGGTGATCTGTCAGGTGGAGAGCGGAATCGACTGCAGCTCGCGAAGGTGTTGAAGGCAGGTGGAAATCTGTTGTTGCTGGATGAGCCGACAAACGATCTCGATGTGGATACGCTGCGCGCGCTGGAAGATGCGTTGATTGACTTCGCGGGATGCGCGGTGGTGATAAGTCACGATCGGTGGTTTCTGGATCGTATCGCGACTCATATGCTTGCGTTTGAAGGGGATAGTGAGGTTGTGTGGTTTGAGGGGAATTACAAGGAGTATGAAGAGGACTTCAAACGAAGGAACCCGCAGCTCGCCGAGAACCCCCATAGAATCAAATACAAAGCGTTGGTGCGTCAGTAGTTACGACTTGGATAATGCCGCCAGCATTTGCTCAAATGCTGGCGGCATTTCTTGTCCCGACGGTTCAGGAATTGCCGTGGCGACAGCATAGTTTGTCACGGGTTTTGTCACGGATGTGGGTGCTCGCACCGTCTTTTGTCGATGCGTTGACTTCGAAGGGATCCCTGTCCGTGGTCGCACAATTCTTGGCCCGGGTAAGTTGGTAGCGCTCCGCATTTACGCACTCCGCGTCAGTTGCGTAAGATTGGCAACGTTGCTGGACGTAGATCTATGTCGGTTAGTAGAGGACTCCGGGCTACTCAGTGAACTGCTCGCACATGTGGAGGTAGGGTGACCAAGAAGACGGCATTAGAATCGGCAAAACTCAATCCTCATGCTGATCTCCCACCTGTTAGCATTTCCAGGATACCGGATGAAATGCGGACACCGTTCGATGGGACTATGATCGTACCAGCGGCACGCGTCCGAGCCAACAGAAAGAAAGCGACTGACTCGGGCGTTGCGGCGGGGGCATTTGAGAGGGGCTCCGCGGGTTCCGGCTACACGCCGCGCAGTAGAATTGATCTCAGTGCCATAACGCACGTGACGCAGGCCGGCGAAGAGTGGGAGGAAGCTGAAGCTGCAAAACGAGCCCTGCGGCAGGCTTCGATGACCCGCTCACCTGTCTACTTTGAGATTGCCGATCTCGAGCCGGTGCTCAGGTATAAGCTACGCGAACAACGCGTGCGAACGGAGCATCTGCGCGCTATCTGGACTGATGAAATGGTGCGCACGATAACCCGTGCCGCCTTTGCTATTGTCTGTAACGACAAAGATCTTGAACTGCGCATGCGCACTGCAGTGCTTACCACGCTGCCGGGCGTAGCGGTACCAGTTGCATCGGCGATCCTTGCAATCGCTGACCCGGACCACTACGGCATCATTGATTTTCGCAACTGGCGGCAACTGTTTCGAGGGAAGCGTTCGGCGTTATCCATCAGCGATTACAGTCGATACATGTCCGAGGTGCGGAAGTTCGCGACGGAATTGGGCTGGTCGGCTCAACGTGTCGACTGGTGTATCTGGCAGCATGATCGCCTTACGCCGCACTCCCAACAGTAATGTTCGCCAGGCGATCATCTTACCGCTTTCCCGCTACGGCTGACTACGGTCGACTAGGGCGACGAAGAGGAGATTTGCAGTCTCATCTCGGACCGGCGCACGGCGGATGACGACGGCTCTTTCATGGGGAGACTGATCCGGTGACCGGCCCATCGCGGCCTCCCTTAGGCCGGTGTTAGGACGACATCAATCGAAACCCTAGAACGAGCCATCCGCGCACGCTGCTTGAGCACATTCTAACTGACTGGAGCGCCCGTCGGTTTCGCTCCGCAGCCTCCGGAATCAAGCCGCCGGCGAATCTCGGCAGCGCGCTACTAGTCGGTCGCATCCTTGTATCCGGCAGAGTGGCCAATCTCAAACTGACCCCGCATGATGTCGGCGAAGAGTGCGATCTGCTTAGACGTGCATTGGCTGATGAGCCGTGGCGGCATGGCGCCGACGATGGCGTGCCAGGTACGCGGATATCGGCCGATAGCGGCGACTTCACGCGCACGGGCAAGCTTGATTCGGTGATTTGGCTGTTGCATGGGAGGGTCTCGGACGGAAAGGTTGGTGGGCAGATCTGCCCGTCCCTGATGAGAATACGGCGACCGTCAGAATCCGCCGCTGGCAGTCTCAGCTCAATGTCGCCGTGGCGCCTATCCGAAGAACAGGTTCCTGCGTGTACTCCGTCGCAAATCTCCGTCTCGTACGCATCCCGAGCTCCGATACCTCTCAGTCCACCTAAATATGGTGTGCTTGAAACCGGCAGCAGCCCACACCCTTTGGATGGCAACTGGCGAATGCTCTCCCTCGAGTCACGCGTGACTGGCGGAGGCGGGATGTTGGGCGAATCACATTCTGGTACGCTCCGGGTCAGAAGGAATCCCCCAGCAAGACGACAGAGACTGCTCAGTTCGTCGATTCGGTCGCGAAGCTGTTCGGCGTGACGCCGCCAGCGCATATCGACGCCTATGTCACGGCGTCGACCGATGAGGCATGGCGCGCCGTTGGCCTCGACTTCTTCCCTGACGGCTCCGGCCCAGATACAGGATTTGGCGGGCGTTCAATCCCTGCCGCCGGGATCGTCCTGATTGGAGATCCAAGAGTAGGCGAAGACTATCTGCACGAATTCGTGCATGTGGTGCTCTCGCCAACTTTACACCCCGGGAATGCCGTATTCAACGAAGGGGTAGCAGTATGGCTCGGTGGTCACGATGGCCACCCAGCATTACAGATGTATCCGTTGTTGCGGAAGTACCAATCGGACCACCCGACTGTCACGATAGCTCAGCTACTGCACGGCGGTGCTCCTGGCGGATCTGCGGCAAGCGATGCCATGTACACGACTGATGCGTTGATCGTGCAAGCAATCTTCCACCGTTCCGGGATACCCGGATTACTTAGATTCGCAAAGGTAGTCGGCTCGAGCGACTCGGTGCTTGCGCGCTTACCGGAGTTCGTAGGGCTCACGGCAAAGGAAAGCATCGACGGATGGTGGCGCGCCGAGACTGAAAGAGTGGCGAGCAAGGGCCAGAGTGTGGTGCCGCCGGTGCGTCGGTAGCACGCAGTATTTTCTGCTTCTCCGGAATTTGCTCTAGCTGAGAGAATTGGGAGGTAGCACTCGTTCGCATTTTCTTCCAAGTGCCAGCGCTCACCGGCTCTAGGAACTCGCCGTTGGCAGCAAGAGCAACGACGCCGAAGCGTGCATCACATGACAATTAAGCAATGCCGACGTCTCATCCTCGTCCGAGGTCTCTCACAATGCCCGTAAGCCACTCACGCATCGCTTCACGGTGACTTTCGGGCGCGCGTTCATTGTCTGTCAACTGGTCGATTCGCAGCAACACCTTTCTCGCCGACACCAGATTCTCTGCCAACAAGACGCGCACAAAATCCAGGTCTTTTGGCCTGAATGCCACTAGCTTGCTCACGGCCAGATCGTGAGCCTCGATGCAAAGGCCGGTTTTCCCGCGAGTGTTGGAATTGGATACCTTCTTCGCCCGCCGTTCCCAGCCTCTGGGCAAGACCGCAGCCTCAATGGAAACGCCATGTACGTAGAAACCGTACGCTTGGTGAAACGTTGACAACTCGCCAAGGTTAGCGTCGATATTGATTGTCTTGGCTACTTCGTTAACGGGTGCGATATCGACCTCCGCCGACATGCGCAGCTCCTCTGGCGCATTCTCGTACTGACCGAGAATTGCCTGCGAGCCGAAGACCCAGACCTCATCGTCATCGGCGACGTCGCATGCTGCCCGGATTGCATGCTCAAGCTCGTCGCGCGTCATCTTTTCTCCGTTTTGTACCTTGCGCGACAATTCCCTTGACCTCCTCCTCGGTCCGCGCGTGCAGAACTGCCTCCCTTTCGCGCGGCGTTAGGAGGCCTAGCGCCGGTAGCGATTGACGCAATCGCGTCGCCCGCGGGCTAGGATCCACAAGAAATCGCTGCAACATTGCAGGCGGCAGGGACAGCAATCTGAGCCACTCTTTCAACTCGAGTTGCTCTTGCTTGGACGCTACCCGCATCCGCTTCTGTACGTGCGCGCGCGCGACACGTCCGCGAGACGGGTCCTGTTGTAGTCTAAGGGCAATTGCGTGCGCCAAACGGCGAGCCGAATCATCGTGATAGTCGTGAACGATTCGATTCCGCAGTTCGCGCGCACTCTTAATTTCGGCGTCATCAAGCAGCGCCAAGGGGGGAACCCCCGCCAGCAGAACTGGGTCTCGAAATGCTTCGGGAGTTAGCCGGAATCCAATCTCACTGCGAGTCATCCCAACCGTGTCGATGTTGACCTCAAAGCGCTGCTCGACTTTTGGTAAACGAGCTCGTACTTCCTCCAGGACACCAGGCAGTGTCTTCGCCTCGGCCACGACGTAGCATGTCAGGAAGTCCGCATTACCCTGCACTTCTTGCGTGACTCGGTCCGTCAATGCTGTTCCGTCGAGCCAGGCAGCCAAGACGTGTCGCGACGACGGCGAGTCAAATACCGAACGTAGTTGATCGACCAGAGTGTCCAAGCGGCTTGCTTCCGAACGAAAGAGGCTGTCGATTGCTCTACCCAGCGGGTGGTCGTGGCGAAATCGAACCTGACGTTGAGTCCCTACCCCCAGATACTCAATGATTCCCGTGGTCTCCAGCGCAGACAGCGCAGGGTATACGCCTGTGCGTCCCAGCCCCGCTCGGTGTGCGAGTTCGCCCGCCGAAAGCGACGTTCCCGCGAGGGATAGAACCCGCAGCAGGCGCACATTCGCCCCAGTACCAAGAATTTCGTTGAGGGGCGCTCGTAGACGACTTTGAGAGTAGGGCCGTGGCATTGTCAGTCAATTCGGATGTGTATGATTAATCATACATGCGTCTTAACAATAAGACAAGTGTCCTGTTTGTGAGACAGGCAGCTCCAGCCTACTTAGTTTAGGAAGCAGCGTGGAGGCTCCTGCGGAGGCACGCCTGCCCGCGCAACACCTCGACACATCCCCGCGTTGAGCTTTACTGCAGCCTGCCTGACGGACGGTGCCACCCGGTTCATCGAACCGGCGACACGGTGAAGCTGACAAACGCGCACCGGTCCAACCGCAGACACAGCTGCAACGCCGCGCGTCCGTAGCCGAAAAAAGGACATTGACGGGTTGAACGCTTCAGCCAAGATGATCTCGTCATCTGTGTCGGCATGTGTCCAAAGCTGCCTCACGACCGCCCAGCAACAGAATCCGTGACAACGCGCGTTGTCACGAACAAGCGCGTGACAAGAACGAACTACCCGCGGTAAGACGCTAAGTGTAAGCGGCGCAATGCCGTTTTCGGCGCCGCTGCGTGAACTACACGCGCCATCGTGTATGCTGTGTGGAACAACACTTTGTTGGACGCAGATGTTTCCGTCTGCGACTGATGCGAGTACAGCGACGCGGCACGGTAGTACGAACAACCGCCGCTGACGAGATCGAGATGATCGAGTACCCGCGCTTCACACGTGAGTACGACCTGGATGAGGTGCGCTAATAGACGGCGCGATGATGGACGAGCCCGAGTTCTATGACGACCCGCTCGACGAGCTGGCGGACGACGACGACTTGGTCGACGGTCTCTGGGATGAGGAATCCTCCGACGATGAGGATGACTGACCTCACCCATACCGACAATGTCACCCGAACGACGCTTCTGCCCTAACCGGCAGGGGCGTTCGCGTAGATTGCGATTCCCTGACGTTCCTGTACATTCGTTTTTGTTGTTATCGGTGCGTTACTACGTGATCCACCTTCCTAATCTCCGAGGACGCAGCGATGGTTGGTGAAGCGGTTGATGTCAACGTAGACGTCAGACACACGGGGGCGCTGCTCAAGGCGGGGGCGCTCCAGAGCGCGATCTTCAACAGCGCCAATTTCTCGACTATCGCCACGGACGCGAACGGCGTCATTCAGATCTTCAACATCGGCGCCGAGCGGATGCTGGGCTACACGGCCGCCGAAGTGATGAACAAGATCACACCGGCCGACATCTCCGATCCGCAGGAAGTGATCGCGCGCGCCGAAGTGCTCAGCGTCGAGCTCGGCACGCCGATCACGCCAGGCTTTGAGGCCTTGGTGTTCAAGGCCTCGCGCGGGATCGAGGACATCTACGAGCTGACCTACATCCGGAAGGATGGGAGCCGGTTCCCGGCAGTGGTCTCAGTCACTGCGCTGCGCGACGCTCAGAACGCAATCATCGGCTATCTGCTGATCGGCACCGACAACACCGCGCGCAAGCAGGCGGAAGACGCGCAAACCGAGGCGCTGCGCGCGAGCCAGGCGCAGCTGCAGCTCATCTCCGACAACATGCTGGATCTCGTCGCGCAGATACGCCTGGATGGTACCTATGTCTACGTCAGTCCCAGCTACGAGACCCTTCTGGGCTACCCGCCGCAGCGGCTGATTGGAACGTCAGCCTTTGCGTTTGTGCATGAAGAGGATCTGGAGCGCGTGCAGGCCGCCTTGGCCGAAGCGATGCGGCAGGGCGCGAGCCGCGTCGCATTTCGGTATCGCCACGCAGATGGCCGCTACGTGTGGGTGGACACGCTGGGCAAAGTCTTCATCGACGAGGCGGGCGCGCCGGGCGGAGCCGTTCTGAGCGCGCGCGACATCACGCTGCAGAAGGAGCACGAAAAATACATCACGCGCCTGAACCGCGTGTACGCCGTTCTGAGCGGCATCAACACGACCATCGTTCGCACCCGGGATCTGCAGGCGCTGTTCGATGAGGTGTGCCGAATCGCGGTCGAGCTGGGCAAGTTCAGACTGGCATGGATCGGCCTGGTCGACGCCAATGGCCTGGACGTGACGCCCGTGGCCAGGGCGGGCGTCGACGAAGGCTACATCGACAATGTCCAGCTGACGGCCAGGGATGACGCGCCCGACCGCTGCGAGATGGTAGCGCGGGCGTTGCGCGAAAAGACGGCCGTGGTCTGCAACGATATCGACACCGATCCGCAGATGGCGCGCTGGCGCGAGGAGGCGCTGCGGCGCGGTTACCGGTCGGTGGTCGTGTTGCCTCTGCAATTCGACGATAAGGTGTTGGGCGTCCTCTTGTTCTACGCATCGGAGAAGGAGTTCTTCGACACGGAGGAGATAAAGTCGCTCACCGAGCTCGCCGGTGACGTCTCGTTTGCGCTTGAACACATCGAGGCGGACGAATCCCGGCACGTACAAAGCGCCGCCCTGAGCGCCGCCGGTGATGCCATTGTCATCACCGACCGCGCAGGCATCATGGAGTGGGTCAATCCGGCGTTCACCCAGCTCACCGGGTACACCGCCGAAGAAGCTTTTGGCAAGAAAATCGGGAGCCTCAGCA
>JGI20207J14881_1000054_pt1 | contig 36995 bp, 29 predicted proteins | sample NGESurdeep092012_4_FD_14881 | JGI IMG/M metagenome (IMG submission 14881)
CGACTGCGCTTCGACGTGAAAACCCTTGCAAAAAGTTCGTAAACCTGGCTACAGTGAGTTGTACGGGCATCGGACGGTTCGGTACGGGTAAAAGTGCTGATCGGGTCCCTCTCACGCCAATGGCAAAAATCGGCCCAGAAGGTTTCTCCCGCTTGAAGCGGTCAAAAAAACTCGTTCTACCGAGTCTACTGGTTCCCAGGTACCAGAAGAATCGCCGGCGAAAGGTGTCTGACCCCCTCGGCGGCGACTCGGCTCTCGCTCCGCGCCGGCAACCGCCTTGAGGCGCCTATTTGTCGTCCAGCCTGCGACCCGCGTTCAGATTATCGAAATTCAGTATCGCGTTGAACACGAGCGGGTATGCTCCCAGCGTCTCGCCGCGATAGATCGGGTTGTTGGCAAACAACACAACGTGACCCTTCTGCACCGGTACATCCACAACAACGGGTTTCTGTGCAACGTCTCCGCCTCCGTCCAGCAATCCCGATACAAGCAGGTGTTGTTGATCAGTAAACCGAAGCGCCACACGCGGCCGTTGATCCGGTGGAATGATTGACAGTGGATTGCGCAATTGCTCATCCGTCACCGGCGTTGCCTGCCAAGGCTCTACAGTTGGTTGCACGGGCGCCATGTTCCGCTCCGCGAGCTTCGGCCGCCCCTGAACGACATCCGGGTCGTCCACAGATCCACGACCCGTCGCGCGTGTCGCTTCACCGCCGCCAAACCGGCCGCCGCCTCGGCCACCACGAGTGTTGCTGACACTGAAGCTCTCGCCGTCCTCGCTGTACACTGCGAGACTGTCGGAGACGCCATAGACAAGCGGGCTCGCGTCATCAACGATACGCGTTCGGAGGAGACTTCCGACAATCTTTCCTCTCCCTGTGCTGTTCTTCGACACGCCGTCCGCAAGTCCATACGAAATGGCGAAGTCGGCCGTGCTCGAAACACCGACGAGCACTCCGCCTTTCGAAACAAAATTCTGGAGGTTCTGCACGCCATCAAGTCCGAGCCCCGGACGTATGTCGTCAGTCTGACCCCACACGCCGAGGTTTGGGGTAAGTGCGGTCTTCTTCCACGGCATCGGATTGCGCCACATCGGCATCCCCTGAACGATGGATTGCGTGTTACCTGAGGGTGGGAAAAGTATCACGTCGTACTTGGCGTTCAGGTTTGGATCCTTGGCGACATCCTGAACGCTGATATAACTGTACGGGATATGTGCAACATCAAACGCCTGGCGCCACCAACCCTCAGTCTGCGTACTCGTCCATGTGTGCAGGATAGCCACCCGAGCCGCGCGAGCTGGATGCATTTTGACGGACGGCGCGGACGCTACAGCGTAAGCCGTGACGCCCAATTCCTTCGTAGCGCTGTTCAGATCTCCCTGGCTCACGTTCCGAATAACGTATGACCCGCGCGCGAATGACTTGCCTGCCGCCTCGAATGGATCTTCGGCCGCCTGGAAGTCCGCCGCCTTGAGTCGATACCGCAGCGTCGTCAATGCGTTGTCGCCATTGTTGTTGATCACGAATACGGTTCCCGAACCGGTGACGCCGCCGGGCGCTTTGATCTCGCCGGTCACGGGCTCCATCGGAACACTTAATACCGCTGGATCGACTACACGCACCGACTGCACGTCAAAGTTTTCCGGAAACGTCCATCCAGTGTCGTCGTACGGTGTCTTCTGCGGGTCGTTTGGACTCCAGTATTGGTAGTCCAGCAAGGCGTCGGCGATTCGTGAGTACGGCTGATCCATGCGCACGATGTAGCTGCCAGCCGGGAAGCTCCGTGTTTCCGACTTTGCCGGGGCGCTTCCCGTGTCAGCCGCAGCGCCACGCTTCGGCCTGCTCTTGCGCGAGGGGATCGTTACGCTGAACGGAGCTGTCGCGCGTGAAATCTCGACGTGCTGTAACTGCAATACGTGCAGCAGAGTCGCCTGAGTGCCAACTCGCGGATCAGCAGCGGAAAAGACATACGCCGCCGGCCCTTCGGTGTGCGCCTTGAGAATCGATCGCTTGCTCTTCTGATAGAAGTTCTCGAGGAACTGGTGCCGATTATTCGCGAAGTAGCTCAGCGATACCAGCAATCCCGTCTCTTCGTAGTTATTGTTGTCGCGCAGCGACCACATTACACGCGGCAGCGGGGGATTCTGCTTGTACCATGTGCGCGCCGTCTCACCTGGAGGTAGTGTCCGCTCCATCGTCTCGGCAGTACCGCCGTTCCCGAACGTTTCGTAAAGCCGGCTGATTCCATTATGCGTCGCAGCCATGAACATCAGATAACCAGGCGACCACGTATCGAACTCACCGTGTGCAAACACACCCGGCATTCCCATGCGTGTCATTTCCTGAACGTTGTTCCAGCCGAACATCTGCCACTCGTTCGTAAGCAGCGGATCCAGCCATGCATTGTAAGGGCCGTCACCAATGGTGTTGTCATACAGGTACGCGACCGACTCATGCAGATCGTGAAGTACCATGGCGCGCCAGCCGATATACGTGTCCAGCACGTTGCGCGAGAGATCAAGCGTCAGTGCCATCGCATCACGATTGTTGTCGTGCGCGACGTAGTGGCCCCAGTAGAGTACGTTCGGAGCTGTCTCATTGGGATGCGCCATGTGCCAGTTGTACACATCCACCATCCGGTCACGCCCGTCCACCTCGACGATGGGCGTGATGAGGGTTATCACGTTGTTCCTGATGTTCTGGATATACGGGCTCTCATCGACGGCCAAGCGATATGCCATCTCCATAAGCGCCGTAGGCGCACCTGCCTCGGTAGAGTGAATCGTGCCGGTGATGTAGTAAACCGGCGCAACATTGTCGATTATCTTCGCGGCCTCGGCATCGTCCATGTTGATGGTACGCGGGTCGGCCAGTTTGCTCAGCTTCGCGTTGTTCTCGTCCAGCTTGGACAGCAGTGCTTCCGAAGCAACCGCAACGGCGATCATCTCGCGCCCTTCTTCAGTCTTGCCGATGCTGTACACCCTCACGCGAGGACTCGCTTTGGCGAGCATGCGCATGTACGCGTACACTTCCTTGGAGTATGGAAGATTGTTGCGTGCTCCAGCTATGTCACCGAGGACCGCCTTTGGTGTCGGAACAGTCTTTGATGCAGGTAGATAGTCCACGAGCGGCGAGAGAAAGAACGACTCCGTCGTATACTCGTGAATCTTCTTGGTGTACTCCACATCGATCGGCTGATCAGGATCGCGCCCCGGTGGAGCTGTTGATATTGTGGAGGTCTCCATGCTGCTCCGTGCGGTCCCGGACTGCGCACTGGCTGCGACCGGAGCCACAGCCAGGGGAAGGAGCAACAAAAAAACGAGCGACCGACTAACCATGGCGTACCTCATAGATGTATAGCGTGACCACCGGCGACTGCCGCCTAATTTGCCTCTAATCGAGCGGAACGGGTAGGCGCTGCGTAAATGAAGCAGCCTGCAACTCCGTAGGGGCTGTTGTCCCCAACAATCTGAAGACTCGCCGAATGTCCAAATCCACCAATTTTCACCGCTTTTCCATTCTCGGTTTGTTCGCCGCCGCCGCTGCCATCACGGCGACCCCTTCGGCCGCTAGAAGCCAGGATCAGCTTAAGGAGATGCCGGAGTATGCGCGATACCGCCAGTTGGCCAGCGAGATATCCGGATCGGTTACGAGCGCGGCTATCGATCCGGTATGGGTGGATGGAGGCGCGGCCTTCAACTACGAGTTCGCCGGCAAGCACTACCATTACGACGTAGCGCATCAAACGAGTACGGTAACCGGCAACGTGGACGAGCAGGCTGAAATGGCCGCGCGCCGAGCCCGGTTCGCCGGCGGACCGGGGCGAGGTCGTCAGTTTGAGACCGCGGTCTCTCCGGACGGTAAGCTCAAGGCTACCTACCGCGATCGGAACGTGTGGCTGAGCGACGCCAACGGCGGTAACGAGGTTCAGCTCACAACCGACGGCAGCGTTACCGATCGCATCAAGAACGGAACAGCGAGCTGGGTTTATGGCGAGGAGCTCGAGCAACGCACGGCAATGTGGTGGTCACCAGACGGATCCAGGCTCGCGTATTATCGATTCGACGAAAGCAAGGTCCCCGACTATTACATAGCTCTCAACCAGACAAAGCTGCATACGACACTCGATGTCGAGGCCTTCCCGCAGCCAGGCGTTCCGAATCCTGTCGTTGACATCTTCGTATACGACGTCGCGAAAAAAACAACGACGCGTATCGACGTCCGCGATGGCAAACCATTCGACAATACGGTAGTGGGACAGTACGTGTACCACGTCAGTTGGAGTCCGGATGGTCGAGAGCTCACCTTCAATCGCACAAATCGGAAGCAGAATATTCTGGAGTTCACCGCGTGCGATCCATCCAGTGGCAAGTGCAGGGTCGTAGTACGCGACGAATGGCCCGCGAGTTGGGTTGCCAACATTCCCGAGATGCGCTATCTCGCCGACGGAAAGCGTTTCATCTGGGAATCCGAGCGTAATGGATTCAGGAATTACTATCTGTACGACATGAGCGGGAAGCTTCTCGCGACACTCACGGCAAACCGGTTCGACGCTCAGGAAATCGATCATGTGGACGAGAAGGGCGGTGCCATCTATTACATGGCACACGACGGCGACAACCCGATGAAGCTGCAACTGCATCGCGTGAGCCTCGCCGGTCGCAACGACCGTCGGCTTACCGATCCCGGCTTCAGCCACACCGTGAGTTTTGCCCCCGACGGTAAACACTTCGTCGATATCGCCCAGACGCATGATAAGGCACCCACCGCATCACTGATGACGGCAGACGGGAAGCTGGTGGCGAATATTGCGACCAGCAACTTGACGAAATTCGATCAGTTGGGTCTCAAACGTGTGGAACTGTTCAGTTACAAGGCCGCTGACGACACGACGGTTCTGTACGGCATGCTGAATTTCCCGTCCAACTTCGATCCACACAAACGCTACCCGCTCCTTGTGAGCGTGTACGGTGGCCCGAACACGAATGGTGCGCGCGAGACATTCTCGCTCCCAAGCCGATTGACGGAACTCGGTTTCCTCGTCGCGACCCTGGACTCGCGAAGCGCCGATGGTCGTGGCAAGCGCTTCCTCGATGCGATCTACGAAAAACTCGGCATCACTGAAATCGACGATCAGGCAGCTGGTGTGCGCGCTCTCGACTCGCGCCCGTACGTCGATAGCACTCGCGTCGGCATCTTCGGAACCTCGTACGGTGGCTACGCGTCACTGATGTCACTCCTCCGTTATCCAAAACTCTTCGCCGCAGCATCCAGTATGTCGCCGCCGACAGACTGGCGGAACTACGACACGATCTACACCGAGCGATACATGTGGATTCCGAAGGAAAACGAAGCTGGATACGACGCTGGCAGTGCCATGACATACGCAGGCGACCTCAAGGGCCGGCTGATGATCTACTACGGAACGGCCGATAACAACGTCCACAATTCCAACGCAATGCAGATGATCCAGGCGCTCCAGAAGGCCGGAAAGAACTTCGAGGTCCAGGTGGGCCCGGATCAGGGTCACTCGGCGCTCAATACTGACCGGATGATGGAGTTCTTTATCCAGAATCTGCCGGCTCAATCGGAAGGATCTGGCGCCGCCCACTAGACCAAATAGCGGTCGCCGTTTTTCTTCATTGGATCAATGGCGACCGCAATAGATACACCCTCGGACACTCCCGAGTCAGAAGCTCTAAATCCGTACCGCTGGATAATCCTGTTTGGCCTCATTACGGCCGCGGTAATGGAAGTCCTGGACACGACGATCGTAAACGTCGCGCTCCCGCAAATGGCCGGAAACCTGGGAGCCACGCTCCAGGAAATCGGCTGGGTCCTCACGGGCTACATCCTCTCGAACGTCGTCGTATTGCCACTGACGGCGTTTCTGACCGAGACCTTCGGGCGACGCAATTATCTGACGGCCTCGATCATCATCTTTGTCGTCGCCTCGTTCCTGTGCGGGACATCGACGAGCCTCTCGGAGATCGTCTTCTGGCGAATTGTTCAGGGCGCAGGCGGTGCTGCGCTCCTGTCCACCGCGCAGGCTACTATCCGCCAGATCTTCCCGCGCGATCAACAGGGACTGGTTCAGGCGATCTTTATTCTCGGAATTATTGTCGCGCCGACCTTGGGCCCGACACTCGGCGGATGGATCACCGATAACTACAGCTGGAATTGGTGCTTTTTCATCAATATCCCGATCGGAATCACCTCCGCCTTCCTTATAACGACATTTCTGCATGACCCGCCGGGCTCGAAGGGCAGGGAGGGCGGAATCGATTTCTTCGGGATCATCCTGCTCATGGTCGGCGTGGGATCGCTGCAGTACGTGCTCGAGGAAGGGAATCGGAACGATTGGTTTGACGATAATCTCATTCTGCGGCTTTCCATTCTGTCCGGCGTGTGCATCGTGACCATGCTCTGGTGGGAGCTATCGTCACGCAACAAGCATCCAGTCGTTGATTTTCGCGTCCTCAAGAACAAACAGCTTTCAGCGTCGATCTTCCTGTTCATCGCGCTGGGCTTCGGCCTGTACGGCGGGACGTTCATCTTTCCGTTGTTCACGCAGACCATACTCGGGCTGACGCCACTCGATACCGGTCTCGCACTACTTCCCGGTGGTATTGCGACTGCCATCGCCGCGATCGTGTGCGGCAAGCTGTTGAATGGCGCCAAGCCGATGGTGGATGGCAGGATACTGATCGTGATCGGCATCGCGATCTTCACGATCAGCATGTGGAAGCTGGGTCATCTGACTCCACAAGCCGGTGAGGCGGATGTGAGATACGCGCTCATCTACCGCGGTCTCGCACTCGGATTCCTGTTCACGCCGATCAACAACGTCGCGTACGGAGTGCTGGAGCCGAGCGAAGCGCAGCAGGCCTCGGGGCTGATCAACCTGTCGCGCCAGCTGGGCGGGTCCTTTGGAATCGCGATTTTGAGTACATACGTGACCACCCACACCGCGCTTCACCGCGCGGACCTTGTGTCGAATCTGTACTCCACAAACCCCTTGCTGATCGCCCGGCAACATGGCGTAATCAGCGGGTTGATCGGCCAGGGTATGCCGGCGGTCACTGCCGTGCAGACCTGGTACGCGATGCTCGATGGTGAAGTCACGCGCCAGGCCGCGATGTTGAGCTACAACGATGCGTGGATCATGATCATGCTGACATTTGTAGTGGTCTCACCCGCAATTCTGTTGCTCCGCGCGCCGGGGATTAGAAAGGGGCCCGCGCCGGAAATGCACTAAGCGGCGGCCATTGACTGGCCGTTAGTACGCCGAAAGGCATTGGCCCCTTGGGAGTCGAACGCGCGTTCGAAGTCAATAAGCGTACTCGCGTGCATTCGATCACGATTCCCGATTCCTCGCTAAGACTGCTCGCCTTGGTCCATTCGCGACAAGTGCATCACAATGCGGAGGCGGCACTCGATTCGAGTTGCCGCCTCTCGCACCTGCCTACTCCGTCGGCTCACACAACCTCTGACCCACTTCCGCCGTCCAAGAAAAGACCATGACGGCACCCGTAACTGACATCACCTCCGCGAGATCAGAGCGAGATCTCATTTCCCGCGCAGCGGCGAGAGACTCTTCAGCTCAACGAGATCTCTACGACAAGCACGTTGATGCCATTTATCGGATCGCGTTTCGGTTTGCTGGCGACGAGGATACAGCCCGCGATATAACGCAGGAAACTTTTATTCGCGCCTTCGACAGGCTTGGAGAGTTTCGACATGAATCATCGTTGGGCACCTGGCTGCACAGCATCGCCGTTTCAATGGCGCTCGGGGCTCTTCGCAAGCAGGCCAAATCCGATAAGCGCCACGTACCACTCGAATCAGCCGCGAATCTCGGCCGAGTTGATAACAATGCGGATGTGGATCTTCGCGAAAGACTTCACGCCGCAATTGATGCACTTCCGCACGGCTATCGAACGGTGTTCGTGATGTACGAGATCGAGGGTTATTCGCATCAGGAAATAGCTCGAACACTTGGCGTCGCCGAGACGACATCGAAAGGGCAATTGTTTCGCGCTCGTGCAAAGCTGCGCGAATCGCTCAAGCACTTCAGGAGGGTTGAACAGTGAATGACGACATCAGGCATGAGGAGAACAACTCTCCGGAGCCAGTCACGGGCTCGTTGAGCGAGACGGAACTCGACATGTTGATCAATCGCTTTGGCGGCGATTATAACCGTGCGACTGGTTTCGTTCCTCGTGAAGAGATGTGGCACGAAATTCAGCGGCACGGTTCCCGGAAGCCAGTCAGAGCGTGGCCATCTATTTCGCTGATCGCTGCGGCAGTGGTCCTGCTCGCGGCGGGTATTGGAATCGGTTTCGAACTGCATTCGCGCGGTATTGCACGATCGACCAACGCCACCCTGGCGACTGGCGCGAGTCACACATCGATTCCACGTGTCGCGTCCACAACGTCTTCCGGCAACATCGTGGGCGATCGCGAGGGTGCGTCACCCATTACGCACGCTCCGGTCGAACCAGTAACACCCGTGTTACGTCCACCGGCTAGCGGCGCCTTCGCGAGCAGCAACGTTGGTGCCCCGCCGAGCGCCGCCGCGCGCTCGACCGCTTACTCGCTCGCAACGGTTCGTCACTTCACCGCCGTTGAAGCACTTCTGACCTCGTACCAATCCGCCCAGCACGACGCGGCCAACGATGCCCAGCTGGCAGCCTGGGCTCGGTCGCTTCTGTCGCAGACCAGACTGCTGCTCGACTCTCCCGCTGCGACAGATCCCATGCGTAACAAGCTGCTTCAGGATCTGGAATTGATCCTCGTGCAGATGACTCAATTATCTCCCGCAAACACTTCGATCGATCGAGAAAGTCTCGATGGATCAATGAATCATAGCGCTGTGATTACCCGACTCCGGACCGCTGTGCCGGCCGGCGCTTCTACGACACTCTAACCGGACTGATCGATATGAAATTCCAACTTTCCAGCGTTGCCATCGCATCTGCGATAATGGTCACGATTCCATTCCCCAAGGCTCACGCATCGCCCGAACCAGTACTGTCGATGATTTCGTCGACGGTCATTCCCGCGGAAGCGGGAAGACTTTCTGTTCAGCGGCCAGTTGTTGCGGATCCCGCGGACTCGCTCTATCGCGCCGGACGTCAAGCGCTGACGAACGGTGACTATGAGAACGCGGCTCGATTATTTCACGACGTCGGCGTCCGCTATCCCAAATCGGCGCTCATTCCAGATGCGATGTACTACGAGGCCTTCGCCCAGTATCGCTCCGGAAATTCCGAATCAATGCGCTCGGCGCACGCCACGCTCGCATCGCTGCAGAAGCGATTTCCCAACTTCGGCAATCGCAGCGACGCCGCAACTCTGTCTACGCGCATCTGCGGCGAGCTCGCGAAGCAGGGCGACGCGTCGTGCGCCGCGACCATCGCCGCACAGGCATCCAGTACTGCGGTCAGTACCAGGAATGAGCGCTCAGCCTCGGGCGCGTGTCCGACCGATGACAATGATGAACGCGTGGCCGCGCTGAACGCGCTCCTTCAGATGGATGGTGATCGTGCGGAACCTATTCTCGAGAAGGTGCTCGCACGCCGAGACGAGTGCTCCGCATCGCTGCGTCGCAAGGCCGTCTTTCTGGTCGCGCAGAAACAGTCACCCCAAGCCGCCGATGTGCTCCTCAATGTGGCTCAGAGCGACCCAGACGCCGAAGTGCGATCGCAGGCGGTGTTCTGGCTGTCCCAGGTGCCCGGCAATCGCGCAGAGACTGTCCTGTCGCAAATCCTTGAAAAATCAACCGATACGGAGTTGCGCAAGAAGGCGCTCTTCGCGCTCTCGCAGTCCAACAGTGCTCAGGGGTCCGCCCTTCTACACACTTTTGCAGCCGATGCGTCGCAGCCTGCAGCATTGCGCGAGACCGCAATATTCTGGCTTGGTCAGCAGAAGGACGGATTGCAGAACGCGACTTTCCTTCGTGAACTCTACGCCAAGCTCAATAACGATGCGCTCAAGGACAAGATTCTCTTCAGTGTGTCGCAGAGCAAGCAGTCCGATCGCGCAGCGTGGCTGTTGCAGATAGCCCAGCGCTCCGGCGAAAGCATGAACCTGCGTAAGAAGGCGCTCTTCTACGCGGGTCAGGCAGGAGCATCCATGAGCGAACTCTCGAAGATGTACGATCAATTGCCTTCGGGTGAACTGAGAGAACAGATGATCTTCGTCTTCTCCCAGAGCAGCGACCCCGTCGCGCTCGACAAATTGATCTCCATTGCGAAAACCGACAAGGATGCTGCTAGCCGCAAGAAGGCTCTATTCTGGCTCGGACAGTCGCACGACCCCCGTGCGATGAAGGCTCTCACTGAGGTAATCGACAGGTGACCAACGCACAGCTTCGCTTCAATCTTCGCGGTATCGCTGCCGCGGTAGTCCTGGTGCTCGCGCCATTTGCTGTCAGTGGACAGAGTGCGCAGTCGATCGCCGATCGCGTTCATTCTGCTCCAGATGGCACGGTTCGCTTCAGCTTCACCGCACGACCGGACGTCTGCGGCTCCGGGAATTCAGTCTACGTCGGCAACGGTTCCTCAAATCGCAATGCCGGCAGCAACGCCGATGTGGAATGGGATGCTGACTGTGGCCATGGCCCGGTCCGAGTCGTGATTGATGTACGTAATCACACAGAGACCGGTCTGCGATCCTACGTCGGCGGTCGCTGGCGACCCGCGAATGCAGTTACCGATCTCGGAACCATCTCATCGCAGTCTGCGGCGACATATCTGGTGTCACTCGCCAAGCGGGCACCGGCCTCAATTGGCCACAAAGCGATATTCCCGGCCACCCTGGGCGACAGCGTCACCATCTGGCCTTCGCTCATGCAGATTGCTCGCGATGCCGCAGTGCCGAGTGAAACTCGTCGCGACGCAGTATTCTGGCTCGGCCAGATGGCCGGCGATGCCGTGACGGCAAACCTCGCGAATCTCGTCGCGGAGGACACAGTGGACCGCGCTATTCGCGAGAGCGCGGTCTTTGCCCTCTCCCAGCGTCCCAAGGACGAAGGAGTTCCTGCACTCATCCACGTCGCCCAGACCAACCGGGACCCGTCTGTACGAAAGAAGGCACTCTTCTGGCTCGGTCAGTCCAACGATCCCAGAGCTCTAAGCTTGTTCGAATCCATCATGGCCGGCCCCGCAAAGTCGTAGCAAAAGAGAACCGTTTCGCGCGTCCTGGCGTACAACTTGTAGAACCCAAGTGCGGAGCTGATAGCGCCGCCCAACCATGCTACAGGACACACCTAATGTTCAAACTCAATCGCTACGCGCTCGGCGTCACTTTCGGTCTTGTTGCTACGGTACTTGGCGTACCGGCCGCCTATGCGCAGAGATACTCGAGTGCAACAATGGCTAACTACACCAAACCTTCCGACGCGCAGCTGAAGTCCCGACTGACGCCGGAACAGTTCGAAGTCACGCAGAAGGCCGCTACTGAAACCCCGTTTCATAACCAATACTGGGACAACCACGAGGCCGGCATTTATGTCGATGTCGTCTCTGGCGAGCCGCTTTTCAGTTCGGCTGACAAGTTCAACTCCGGTACCGGCTGGCCGAGCTTCACCAAGCCGCTCGTTCCGGCAAACATCAAGACGGACACCGATCATCTACTTGGCTACGCACGAACCGAAGTCCGATCGGCCCACGCCAACTCGCATCTGGGTCATCTCTTCGACGATGGACCAAAGCCCACCGGCAACCGCTACTGCATGAACTCGGCGTCGCTGCGTTTTGTGCCGGCGGATAGTCTGCAGGCTGACGGCTATGGCGAATACGTTAAGCTCTTCAAGAAGTGACTGCGGGCGAAACTGATTGCGATATCAGTACAACGCGCCCCGATCGCCATGTTTCGCGATCGGGGCGCGTTGCGTTTGGTACCTTCTGTAATACCGGCTGGCGACGCTAAGCGGACGTTGTGAACACTACGGTCTGTCGCTGGCCGCGCCGGATCGGATCTCAACTGTCGTCTCGAGTTCGTCCAGGTCCTGCAGGATCTTTTCCTTGAGATCCTGCCCCAACCGCGGATTGGACGCAAGGAACGCACGCACCGTCGCAACGGCCGCCGGCGTCGACTGTCCTCCCATGAACCCGCCCAGCCACGAGCCGATGAAGAAGATGCGACGATTCTTCTGCAACCACGGAAGCGTGTCGAGCGCCGGCTTGAGATATTTGAGCGTGAGTGCCTGTTGACCGGATTCGTTGAATGCGCCGAGGCTTGATGTCGCCCATTCCTCGTTCAGGCCAGGATCGCTTAGATAGCGATTGAAATACTTCCGCTTCACGTTGGAGTCCGGCGCTGCAGCACCTGCGATGAATGCGTACCGTTTACCCTCACTCGTGGAATCGGACTTCGTTTCCTGCGCGAGTCGGGCGCTCGCAGTCGGATAGCCGGTCGCGACAAGTCGTGTAACGATTGCCCATCGCGTCGGGGCGCGGAGCGGTGAGCCGGCCGCCATTGCACTGTCGAGTAGGCCGTCCAGATATCGAAGTCCATCGGGCGTCTGCGTGACACGGATCAGCGCGTCCAGATTGGGTTTGCGAATTTCGTATGGACGATTCGAATCGTTCGCCACTTCGCGCAGCGATGTCTCCAGCCCAGGAAGTATGCCGGCCTTCTCTGACGGGGAGAGATACGCATCCGCCGCGCGCGATACGTGGCGCAGTTGCGCGCCAACTATCTCCTCGTCGCGCTCTCGCGGCAATGCCGATTCAGTGATGGCGATGAATCGCGCTGGCTGTATTCGCCGACGGCGCACCAGTTCCCACAATGCATCCCAGCCCATTGCACGCGTGAGCGGGTCAGTCAGTGATTCCACACTGTCAGCCAGCCAGCGCGCACTTGCTGAATCGGGGATCACAAGTGCGTATGCGTTATCACCCGCGTTAGCATAGACAAAACTCGGTGCTGGCATTCGGGTCGCAAACTTCGCCACCGTACTATCGCTCGTCAGATTCACGAGCATGTGGTCGGCCCGCCCATCTGGATACCGCACAAGTACCTGTGTTCTGATGGGCCATGGCCCCGGACCCGAAAGCTTCTGCGCAGGATGCTGCGCCAGCGAAATGCTCGCGAGCGAATCGTTGACGAGCGTGACGTGCTGGTCGATTACGGGCATCCCGGGACGCAGGATATACGCTTCTCCCCACTTCGTGAGTGGCTGCTTCGCGGCATTGCCAACAGATGTCAGCAGGTCCTGCCATGTCGCATTGCCGTAGGCATGTCGCACCAGATAATCGTGCAGGCCATTTCGAAACGCTGTGTCGCCGACCAGATAGTTCAACTGCTTGATGACGCCGGGAGCCTTGTTGTAAACGATCGCGCCATAGTTGCTCTTCGCCTGATCCAGATTCGAAAGTGTCTGCCAGATCGGTGTAGTCCCTTCGGTCCTGTCAACGCCGTAGGCACTGGGCTTGTTTCCAAGGTAGAACGTCTCCCAGGCATTGGAGGTGGGTTCCAGCGAAGCGCGCATCTTCGCAGCCATGTATGTAGCGAAGCCCTCCTTTAGCCACAGATCGTCGAACCATTTCATCGTCACTAGATCACCAAACCACTGGTGCGCAACTTCGTGGTAGATCGTTGCGTCACGGGAGATCCGCTGCGGTCGCGTCGCCCGCTCACGAAAGATGAAACTGCTTTCGTTGTAGAAAATCGCTCCTGGGTGTTCCATGCCGCCGAACGGGAATGCTGGCGCCAGCACGAAATCGAGCTTTGGCCATGGGAACGCAAAATTGAAGTACTGGGAGTACCATTTGACTGCGCGACCATTCGCGGCAATCAACGAATCCGCTTCGGCTTCCTTTGCTCGTGAAGCGCGTACGTACATCGTTATCGGTCGCCCGTCGATTGTCCGCGTCACTCGCGCCCACGGTCCGGCCGCGAACGCGATTAGATATGTGCTCATCGGCTTGGTCTGCGCAAAGTGCAAGACTTTATTGGCGCCCGATTTCTGCTCGGTAACTATTGTGCCATTCGCAACAGCGTTCCACGCCGCTGGGATTGTCAGTGTGAGCGTTGTGCGTGCCTTGATGTCCGGCTGATCGAAGCATGGGAATAGTTGATTCGCGTCCGCCGGTACGAGCAGAGTGTACAGGTAATCCGCACCATCCGTTGCATCGTGATACCGGATCACGCTCGCGCCCGCCGGCGCAATGAGCGCGGCGAACTTGATCGCAAGATGATTCACTCCGCGGTTGAGCAATGTCCCGGGAAGCCGTATGTGCATCCCGTTGCTCGCGCCTTGCGGCAGAGCGTGTCCATTCAACAGCATCGTGCCGAGCTCAGGGCCGCGAAAATCAACGATGCCGTCGCCGGTGCCCGAGCGCGTGAAAGTGATCATTACAGCGCCGTGCGCGGTGTTCTTGGCTGTTACGTCGAGCGACAGATCATAACGTACGTCGCTTATCCGCGTCGCGCGATATTCAGCCAGTTCTAGTGAGATACCTGCGCGCATGAGCGCGCTGATTTGCGCGGAAGCTGGAAGGATCCTTTCAGGCGAGCTCGTTTGCTGCGCTGAAAGTGAAGCGGTAATGAGGACCGCGGAAACACCCGCCACTGCCGAAATCGAAGTCAATCGCATGCCAGACGATCGCGCACCCATCCCGCTTTGGCAAGCTGTCGGACGATCGTTCATATACAACTCATTGTCGAATCGACGTGCTGTATCGCCCGGATTGGCAAGCGATTCGCCTTTCAGGGAGGTGACGGGCTACCTAACGGCCCGCATAATGTCAACCCAGTCCGAGAGAGCATCCATGTTTCGTTCCACCACTTTGATCGCAGTCGCCACCTTGGCCGGCGCGCTTGTCGCTACCCCATTACTGGCGCAGCACGACACTGTTCATCACGGCGGAGTTAACGGGGCTGCGCGCGCTGTCAGCGGCACGCTCAAGACTGTCGGTCGTGATGCTAAGGCAGGCACAAAGGCCGTCGCGAGCAAGACACACCACGTGCTCAAAAAAGCCGGCCGAGGAGCAAAGTCCACCCTCGCGCACGCGACCGGCGACACGATTCACGACCCGAACCACAAACCAGGCGGCCTGAACAAGGTCGCGCGTGACGTGAGCGGCTCGATCAAGCACGTCGGGCGCGCCGCCAAGGCGGACGTCCACTCGACGGCTAACGATGCGCACAAATCCCTCCAAAAGACCGGCAATAACGTCAAGAAGTCCATGAAGGACACCACCGGCCACTCGTAGAACCAGTCATCCTGCGGCGGGTCGTCACCCCGAGAGGGGTGTCTTCCCGCCGCAGGTCGGGATCCATTCAATAGAATAGACGAAACCGCGCCCATGGCGTATCTTCGGTCCAAACTCTTCACGGGAGACCGACAAGAACTGCCATGCCGATGCGATTCGTACTCACATTCACGCCGTTTGGACGCCCGGGCTATCGCGTGGGTGAGTTTCCGACCGAAGATCACGCCATCGCCGCCGCCGAACGCCATGGCGCTCCACCGCGCGGCGCCACACCGCGACCGCCGCTGGAGTGGAAACCGGCCCCGCAATTCGGCGCAATCACTGCCCTGACCGCCAATGGGGCATTCGTGATCGCACCAGCTTAAGCACAAAGCTCGCTACACCGCGCTTGCGGTCAACAGCCGCGCGCACCAACTCGTATGTTTCGTACGCAGCTGTACACTGCTTCCCCTCTCTCCAGCTCAATGACGAATTCCCGCCGCGACTTCATCAAGACGGTCTCCGTTGTCGCAGCCACAGGTGCCATCGGTACCCGTGGACTCGGTTCGGTCGATCGACTCTTCGCCGCCGCCCAACCGTCGGTGGGCGACCCCACCTATCGTGAGCTGACTCAGGTCGCTCTCGATGCAGCACGCGCCGCCGGTGCCAGCTACTCCGACATTCGGATCTCCGCGCGCCGATCTCAGGGCGTGAGAACTCGTGAAAATCAACTGCAAGGCATAAACGACAGCGACACTCTCGGCTTTGGCATTCGCGCGCTGGCAAACGGAGCCTGGGGCTTCGCGGCAAGCAACATCCTTACAAAGGACGTGGTCGCACAGGTCGCACGCGACGCGGTGGCAATCGCCAAGGCCAACAGCACGGTCCAGCTCAAACCGATCATCCTTGCGCCGACTTCGGTTGCGACCGGCGAATGGAAGAGCCCGATCAAGATCGACCCGTTCGACGTCCCGATCGGCGAGAAGGTCGACCTTCTCCTCGCTGCCAACGCAGCCGCAATGAAGGTTAATGGCGCGCGCTTCGTCACATCGAACATGTTCTTCCTGCGCGAGGAAAAGACTCTCGCGACCAGCGATGGTACCTTCGTTGTCCAGACGATCTACCGCGCGCAACCGTCAATGAACGTCACCGCGGCAGCCAAGGGCGACTTCCAGTCCCGTCAGTCTAACGACGTTGCGCCAATGGGCCTGGGTTACGAGTACATAACCGATGTGAATTTCGTTGGCCGTGCGCCGCAGTGGGCCAACGAGGCCGTTGAGAAACTATCCGCGAAATCAGTGGATGTCGGTCGCTATGATCTCGTGCTGCATCCGACGCACCTCTGGCTCACGATCCACGAGTCAGTCGCGCACCCAACCGAGCTCGATCGCGCAGAAGGATTCGAGGCGAACTACGCCGGAACCAGTTTCGTTGCTCCGCCCGAGAAGATGCTCGGCAAGCTGAAGTTCGGTTCGAAGCTGATGAACATCCGCGGCGATCGCACTCAGCACGGTTCGCTCTCTGCAATTGGATGGGACGACGAAGGCGTGAAACCCGATGAGTTCATGATCATCAAGGAAGGAGTTCTCCAGGATTACCAGACGACACGAGAGCAGGCGATGCAGCTCGACTGGTGGTACAAGAGCCAGGGCAGGCCGACTCGCTCGCACGGTTGCTCCTATGCACAGTCGTGGCAGGATGTGCAGTTCCAGCGCATGCCCAATGTCTCGCTTCTGCCGGGTGACAAGGACATCAGCTACGAGGATATCATCGCAGCAACGGATCGCGGTATCGCCATCATCGGCGACGGTTCGTTTTCCATCGATCAGCAGCGCTACAACGCACAGTTCGGCGGCCAGGTCTTTTACGAGATCAAGGGTGGCAAAATCGTCGGCATGTTGAAGGACGTTGCGTACCAGATGCGCACGCCTGACTTCTGGGGCAGCCTCGACATGATCGGCGGCGCGAAGTCATACTTCCTTGGCGGTGCCTTCAGCGACGGCAAGGGTCAGCCAAGTCAGGCAAATGCTATCAGTCACGGTTGCGTGCCAAGCCGCTTCCGCAACATCAACGTCATCAACACCGGGAGAAAGGCATGAGCCAGCCGAAGTCGCTATTTGGTGGCAACCCCGCCGGCATCCTGACACGCTCCGAGGCAGAATCTCTTGCCAAGCGCGCACTGTCGTTCGCCAAGGCCGATGAAACAGCCATCAACATAGGAAGCAATGCTCGCGCTAACACGCGCTTCGCAGTGAACCAGGTGTCAACCGCAGGCAACGACACCGATACGACCATCACCGTCCGAAGCACGTTCGGCAAGCGCTCCGCGAGTGTAACGACGAACAAGTCTGACGATGCTTCACTCGCCGCCGCCGTGAACGAGGCCGAAGAACTCGCAAGACTCAGCGAAGAGAACCCGGAATACATGTCGGACCTCGGTCCGCAAACGTATCCGCCTGTAACGCCACAGACAATTTCGTTCCCCACGGCAGAAGATCGTGCACATGCTGTGAAGGCCGTTACTGATCGCGCGCGCGCCGCCGGCTTTATTGCAACGGGTTACATCGAATCCCGCGTCGGGACGCGCGCCCTCGCCAACTCCCACGGCCTGTTCGCGTTCGAGCAGACCGGCGGAACCAGCATGACCGCGACCGTGCGCACGCCCGACGGAACAGGTTCCGGGCTGGGGCGGAGCAAACGCAAATGACTGGTCAGGCATCGATGCCGACGCCGTCGGCGCAACTGCTACCGAAAAGGCAGGCAAGTCGCGCAATCCGGTTGCCGTCGAGCCAGGCAGGTACACTGTAGTTCTCGAACCAACAGCCGTTGGAAATCTCATTCCGATCATCGCCTTCTCGGCCCAGGCACGAGCCGCCGACGAAGGACGCTCGTTCTTCTCAAAGGAGGGCGGTGGCAACAAGATCGGAATGAAGGTCGCCGATGAACGCGTTACTCTCGTTTCAGATCCGGCTGATAACATTGGTAGCAGCATCACCGGCGACGGCCGCCCTGCAGAGAAGATTGTCTTTATTGAGAATGGCGTCCTCAAGAATCTCAACTACGATCGCTATTGGGCACAGAAGCAGGGCAAGCAGCCGACCGCTGCAGCATTCGGCTCGATGCGCTTGATGGGCGGTGATTCATCCCTGGCAAAGATGATCGCCAGTACTGAACGCGGCATCCTCGTAACCCGCTTCTGGTACATTCGCCCAGTTGACCAGCGTACGATTCTCTTCACTGGCCTCACGCGTGATGGGACGTTCCTCATCGAGAACGGAAAGGTTACCCACGCGATTAAGAATTTCCGCTACAACGAATCGCCGATCTTCATGCTGAACAACGTCGAAGCATTCGGTACGCCGGTTCGCGTAAGCGCAAGCGAAGACAGCAGCCCCGGTGGTGCTATCATCATGCCGCCACTCAAGATTCACGACTTCAACTTTACCAGCCTGAGCGACGCTGTGTAATTGAGCCGTCATCCCACCGAAGGTCGGGATCCATGTAGGGCGCGGATTCATCCGCGCCAGCCGTCATCCCACCGAAGGTCGGGATCCGGTTGCACCACCACCTGTGCGGGAGATTTCTGCAATCGCGGAAGTCCCCCGCAGTTTTTTGCGATACCCGGTCGGGCGCCGCCCCGTCGGAATCCGGCCGTATGGCGAAGATTAGCACCCTACTCGCATCGGTCCCCACCGTCAGGACGTGCTCTCACTCGCCTTGCTTGCAGCACTCATTAATCCCGGTCGACCCAGTTTTCCGATTGCTCGGCGCGACTCGCTACACGCGGAGCCGGTTATTCTGGAAGTCGTAGTCGGAACCACGGCATCGGCCACCATGTACGCGCTCCGATCTGGCGATGCTGCACTGCTGCCGCTTGAGCAGGTGCTCGCCCTCGTCGGGCTACCGCCAGCGGGCGACACTGATCGGTTTGAGCCCACCGACTCTCTTGCAGCGCGGCTAGGTGTGTCGATCAACGTTGACTGGGATGAACTTACCGTGACGATCAGCGATGACGGTATGCTGCCCGTCTCGCAACGCGCTGCCCGCGAACAGCGGCGCGCACAGTTTGAGAGATCTCGATTCCCCCGTGCCATACCTGCCGATGTCGCCACGCTGAGGCGTCACGTCCTACCGCACACCGTGACGATCGATTACGACGTCGATCTTGCATCCGATCGAAACCAACTGCAACCCGTGTTGCGATTTGGCTTGGGTGCCACTCTTCTTGGCGGCGGGCTCGATATTGATCTTGCGCGAGCAGCAACGTTCAGACAGGCCGCGGTTACCTGGTGGCGGAGCTGGCCAACTTACTCTGCGTTGCGCGAGCTGCGTGCAGGTGCGCTGAATATCGAGAACGTCGGCGCCGGGATTGGCTTCTCGGTGTCAAGCGAATCGCCGAATCACCGGGCGGCCGTCGANTCGATAGTCCTTTCCGGGCGCGCTCCCTCGGGATCGCAGATCGAAGTTTACCGCGACGACGTCTTCATCTACGCTAATATCGTCGATTCCTCGGCCGAATACAGAATTCGGATCCCAGCGTTTACTGGTATCAACAATCTCAAAGTGGTGACCTTTGGACCACGTGGCGAAGAGAGTTCCGCGTCGCGACACATCAGTATCGACGAATCAATGATCCGTCGCGGAACCGGCACATACAATCTGTCAGCCGCGCGTTGCGCGAACGGGAACTGTGAGTACGCCGCGCAACTCAACATGCGGTACGCACCATTCGATCGCGTCACCTTCGGCGGAGGAGCAACGGCGCTTCGAGTGGCAGGAAAGCGAGTGGTCGACATTACGTCTGTGCTCGCGATTCAGCTGCGCGATGACTTGAACGGCGTCATTCAATCGGGTAGCCGCGGCCTCCACGCAAAAATGCAGTACGGGCCCGACTCCAGCCTCCAACTGTCTGCGTCCTATCGGTCGATCGCGGCGAGGCCGGCGCTCGATCATCAGGTTCCAGCCACAGCCACGACTAGTCTCGCCGTTGTTTGGAGGCCATCCGGACTTGGTCCCCTCACCGGCAACATCGATGATGCCGCCACGGTTGGCCGGCGGAGAACCCGCTTCAGAATCGGTTCGTTCCTGTCCGTGGGAAGCACGTACATCCAGCCTTTCCTGACATTCACGCCGGGTAGTCGAGAAGGAGTGCCGCGCCGCACGTTCGGCGGGTATGCAGATGTCGCGATCCCGGTCCCGGTATCCGGCAGCCGTTTGCACCTCGCGTCTAACGATCAGTTTTCGGGAGAGTCATCGTTGGAGATTGCGTTTCCCATTGCTCGCATGACGCGCATCGTCGCTGGCGCTACTTTTGTTCCCGGAACTCGTGCGCCGAGAATGACTGTCGCGATGCAGATGCTGAATTCGGCGCTGCGGTACGACGCGCGAACGACCGTCGCCGGAGCGGGCCGTGTTACGACTCACAGGATCAGTGGGTCCGCCACGTTGACAGCCGGTTCTGGCAGCGCGGTTCCCAAACTTGCGTTGTCATCGGAGCCATCACGCGGACGTTCGGAAATCATCGGCACGGTGTTCATCGACGACAATTCGAACGGCGTCAAGGACGAAGGCGAACCAGCGTTGCCTGGAGTAGCGGTCGCTGTCGGACCGAGTATTGTAGAGACCGATGCAGCCGGCCAGTATCATGTGTTTGATGTAGTTCCGTTCGTACCAATCGTAATCAATGTCGATGCGCTTACGCTTCCGGATACTGCAGTACATGTGAGAGCCGTTCGAATTACACCGCTGCCGAACGAAGTACTGCGCGTCGAGATTCCAGTTCCCGCCACAGCCTCCCAGTCAACCTCGCGCAGCGTCGCCAACCTTGACCGGATCGCGCAACACGCGGAGAGCGGCGACTCGTCTTCCGTCCATTGCGACTACTTCGAGTCCCGCGCCGCGTATACGAACCCGGTCACCAACCCGTGGCAACCGACCGAGACGCGCGAAGACGTAACCGCCGAGCGTGGACCAGTCGCCTTCCGGGATCTCGAGGTCATACTCCGAGCGCGCATCGATAAGTGATAACTCACCGGCAAGCTCGAGCACACCATTCATCTCGAGTGACGTGCGTGCCGCCATGTCATACTCGTCAGTAATGTCACCCATCACTTCTTCGACCAGGTCTTCGATCGTTATGATGCCAGCCGTGCCGCCATATTCGTCGATCACGACCGCCATGTACGCCCTCGTACGCCGTAGGTCGTCGAGCACTCTCTCTGCAGCTCTGCTGTCCGGCACGTAGAGCGCCTGACGCATCAATTCCGAAAGCACAAATGTCGAGCCAGGCTCGCGCAGCCAGAGATCCTTGGCAAGGAAGACACCGACTATGTCGTCGAGTGTCTCCCGGTAAAGTGGGTAACGAGAATATCTCTCTGTCCGCAGAATCTGAACGACTTCGTCGTGAGTCGAATCAATATCGATCGCCACGACTTCGGTCCTCGGCCGCATCACATCATGCGCGCGTTTCTGCTTGAAGTCGAAAACACCCGCGAGCATTGCCCGCTCGGATTCATCCAGCTCCCCATGCGCGTGTGCGTGCATCACGAGTGTCCGCAATTCACGCGGCGAGTGCGCGGGTACTTCGTCCTCTACGGCAGTGGGCATCCCAACAGCGCGGCCAACGAGGTTTGTGAGGGCGTTTATGACAATCACGAACGGAGTCAGAACACGGGCAAACAGCCGCACGACCGGGACGGCATATTTGCGCGCCAGCTCCGGGTGCTCCCGGGCGACCGCCCTCGGCACAAGTTCGCCCAGTACTATATGAAGGAGCACCGCCAGAGCGAACCAGGCCGCGCCACCCACCACGCCCAAGCCGACAGCGGCAAGTGAACTACCGATTCGCGCGGCCGTCGTTGGAACGGTCCTCCCGTTCTCGCCATCTACCGGCACGTTCAAGGCGGCCTCAGCGGCGGCGAAAATTGCGCTCGCCAACACCAGTGCCACGATCCACGTCAGCCGGCCGGCCAGGACACTGGACCAGCTTTGAATTGCAGAGTCTGTCGGCATTCCCAATCGCAATTTACCGAATGGGATGCCAAGGCTGCGTCGCTAGTTTCGAACGAGCGTCCGGTCGATGACCGATAGAGCTGCTACCGGCCGTAAACAGCGCCGTTCGCACCAGCCCGCGTTCATCCGCGTTGCACTATGGGCAGCAGGGTCGTCAAAGTATTGCAAAATGCAATACCGCACTCCGCAATCCACGCCCGCGTTGGCAGCAGCCCATCTCCATCAGCTTTCGGTTCTCCGGATCCTGTGGTGGGTCTACCTCGCGCGCCTGGCTGCGGCAAGTGCGGTGTTCATTGCCGCCGTTTATTCCTGGCAATACGCTTCGCGCCAGGACACCCTGCTCGCGTCGCTTCTGTTCGCCGCGGCGATGCTGTTCACGGGGCTGTCTGCGATCTATACCCACGTGTATCGGCGATCCATCGCGATACCAGTCCTCTACGCGCAGGTCGTATTCGACGTGGCCTTGGTCACAGCGATGGTGCACTTGACGTGGGAATCCACATCGTCCCAGTTCGCGCCTCTCTACATTCTCGTCATCGCGGTAAGCGCGCTGCTTCTCCCTGCGCGCGGCGTCACGCTGATATCCGCACTCGCCATCCTGCTCTACGCCGGTGAGATCGTCGTCGTCCGCGGTGCCGCGGTCGGCGTCGGCATCTTTATTCAGTTGGCAATTTTCGGCATCGTCGCGCTTGGTAGCGGTTACATAGCGTCCCGGCTACGCGCGCAGAGCGTAGGAACAGAGGCGATGGCAGAGGAACTTGCGCGCTTCCGATTGAATCAGGGCGAAGTCGAACGGCTCCATCTGCGCGCGGAACGCCTGGAAGCGGTCGCCGAGCTCGGCGCTTCGATGGCTCATGAAATAAAGAATCCACTGGCGTCCATCCGCAGTGCGGTGGAACAGCTGTCGCTCTCCGCCAAAGCGTCCGACGATGACCGAGTGCTCAGTTCACTCGTTGTTCGAGAATCGGATCGACTGGCCCGTCTGCTCACTGGCTTCCTCGACTTCGCGCGAGTCGATATACCGTTCACGCGCAAACTCGATCTGCTCGGCGTTGTTCGGAATGCTGCCGATCTGGCGTCATCGCACCCATCCCGTCCGGCCGGCTCGCACGTCGAGTGCGATTTCCCACGCGGTACGATCGACATTGTTGGCGACGAGGACATGCTGCATCGGGCATTCTTCAATCTCGTGCTTAATGGATTGCAGGCCTCTCCTCCAGACGGCGTTGTTCGGCTTGAAGCAGCGACCCTTCTGCCGCAACAACTCGATTGGCGTGCTGCGGCATTTGAAAGTGGAGCGATTGCAGTGCGTGTCATCGATTCGGGACCTGGTATCGCCGAATCGGTCAAGTCAAAGCTGTTTCATCCATTCTTCACCACCAAGCCGGGCGGCAGTGGGCTTGGATTGGCGATAGCACATCGGGCAATTGAAGCTCACCACGGTGTCGTCGTTGTTGACGGTGACAGTCGTGGCGCAAGATTCACCGTCCTCTTTCCTCGCTCATGACCGCAAACGCCGCAGGTCCGAGTGTCCTGATCATCGACGATGAGCAGGGCATACTCGAAGTCATCCGCATGCTGCTCACGAACAATGGCTTCACTGCGCACATCGCGCGCGGCGGTCGCGTCGGCATCGAGCAGATCGAGGCTATCGGGCCGGATATCATCATAAGCGACATCCGCATGCCCGACGTGAGTGGCGCTGAAGTACTCTCCGCAGCACGCGCGGCAAACCCTGAGACTCCTGTCATACTCATGACTGCGCAGGCGACGCTCCAATCTGCAATGCATGCGGTGAACGAAGGAGCGTTCTACTACATCCAGAAACCATTCCGGAACGACGAGTTGCTCGCTATAGTCCATCGCGCAGCGGAACATCGTGCGCTGCGAGTGGAGAATCGCACGCTGAGGCAGGAAATCCGTAAACGCGATAGGGAGAACCTTCCGATCGGTCAGAGCGCAAACTGGTTGGCAGTTCTGCAACTTGCAGCGACCGTCGCGCCGACGGACTCCACAGTGCTCCTTCAAGGGGAGTCCGGCACAGGTAAGGAAGTCGTAGCGCGATACATCCATGAAATGTCGGGCAGAACTGCCAAGCCATTTCTATCCGTCAACTGCGGTGCCCTTCCAGAAAGCCTGCTCGAAAGCGAACTGTTCGGGCACGTAAAGGGCTCGTTCACCGGGGCCGTGCGCGACAAGACCGGATTGATCGCCGCTGCAATGGGTGGCACGTTCTTTCTGGATGAAGTTGGCGAAATGACGCCGGCAACGCAGGTCAAGCTGCTACGCACACTGCAACAGCGCGAAGTGCTGCCGGTCGGGGCGACGGAACCCGTACCCGTGGACGCGCGGATCATTGCGGCGACCAACCGCGATCTCGAACGCGATGTAAAAACGGGCCAGTTCAGGAGCGACCTGTACTATCGGTTGAACGTGATAGCGATCCATCTCCCGCCGTTGAGACAGAGGAGGGAGGACATTCCGCTCCTGGTTGATGCCTTTCTTGCGCGCGGAAAGGATCCAAGCAAGACCGTGAGCGCCGACGCGATGAGCGCTATGTGCGAATACGACTGGCCCGGCAACGTACGTGAGCTCGAAAACGCACTTGAGCGCGCTACCATTGTTACAAATGGCGCTGTGATCTCTCCTGACGCGCTCCCGGAGCGCGTGACCAGCCGGTCGGGCGAGCATCTTGTTCGCGACGTGGAACGCCTGGATCCTACACTGGACATGATCGAGCGGGCCTACATAAAATGGGTTTTGGAGTCGAATAGCGGCAACAAAACTCGGGCTGCCGAGGTATTGGGTATCGATCCCTCGACGCTTCATCGGAAACTCCAGAAAATGGAGGGATCTGCATGATACTGTACCGAGCAAATTCCTTGCGATTCGCCACGGACGTTGCAGAATGCGGGTCGTTCTGACCCACCCAGACGTTTATTCAAGTTTGCAAATCGTTTGACGATAATGAGTTACGACACCGTCAGAGTTTGGCGCGACCGTTGCCAATACGGTGTCCGAGCACTACACCAGCGGCATCCCACGACCCCCCTTAGGAGAAGACACTCATGAAGCGCAGCATGAAAGGATTTACCCTGATCGAGCTCTTGATAGTCGTCGTGATCATCGGCATCTTGGCCGCGATCGCGATCCCGAAGTTCGCAGCAACGAAGCAGCGTGCATATGTCGCCGCGGTCAAGACTGACCTCAAGAACCTGGCGACTGCCGAGGAAGGGTATGCTTCGGCGAATAACGGCAACTACTTCGTCTCCACCGGCACCATTGGGCCGACAGCAGCGGATACGCTTGCTGGCTTTGCGTTTGCTGCCTCGCAGGGTGTCAAGATCACCCTTGCAAGCGCGGCGGCAGGCTGGAGCGCAACAGCACTGCACACATCTGTGCCGAGCATGACGACCCCATGCGCGATTTTCTACAACACGGCGCCTGTATCACCTGCTGTGTCAGAAGGCGTTCCCGCGTGCGCACCTGGCTTCTAATAGCCTAAACCTTGGCCGGATTTGACCCGGCTGTGTGTTGGAAAAATAGTAACGGCGACCAACCGGTCGCCGTTACTATTTCTGGAAGCGTGTATCCGTTACGCTCGAAGCGGAAGTACGCCTAAGTATTGTCCCGATTCGCGTGCGTGAATAGGTGGCACCTCCAACAGCATCCATCCGTCACATGTCAATAACCCGCGAACAGCTTTCCCCTCGCACCGTCCGCGTACTGGACGCGAGCCGTGCGCTCGCGGCGCTCGCTGTCGTTCTTCAGCATGCCCGCCTTTCACTACTCGTTGATCCGGAGTCGGTAACCAGCCGCAACCTTCCGACTCGGTTCATCTATTGGGTGTGTGGTTTTGGCCACGAGGCAGTCATCGTCTTCTTCGTGTTGAGCGGCGTGCTCGTCGGGGGTAGCGTCGTGAGGTCGGTGACGGCCGAGAGGTGGACCTGGAGCGAGTACATGCTCCGGCGACTGTCCCGGTTGTACATCGTGCTCATCCCGGCGCTCCTGCTCATAGTGCTGTGGGATGGCCTCGGTGCCCGTTTGTTCCCGCATACGGCGATTTATCCCGACTTCATGTCATCGATCACGGTTGGCGGCCGCACGTTGATCGTCCACAACCGTAGCGTATTCGCGTATCTAGGGAATGCTGCCTTCCTCATGACGATATCCGTCAAGGTATTTGGGTCGGGCGGAGCACTATGGAGCTTGAGCAATGAGTTCTGGTACTATGTTCTGTTCCCGTGCATGGCGCTCGCGGTTGCGCTACGCCATCAATCGGGGCGTTCGCTCTGGTATGTTGTGCTGTTGTTCGGAATCGCTATCTTCGTGGGCGGTAGTATCGTCGAGTGGATGAGCGTATGGCTTCTGGGTGTCGCCGTGGTTTATTTACCGCGTCCGTCCCTTTCACCGAGCAATGCCGTGCGACTGCAGGTCAGCGCGCTCATCATTTTTATGGCGACTACCGCGCTCGTTCGTACACTTCTGAATAGGATCGTGCTTCGCGCCGATATTGCCGTTGGTATCAGCTTCGCGCTGTTGCTTTATTTCTTGTTCTGTGCGGAATCGTCCGGGCAAGTGGCGAGTTGCAGTAAGCGTTCATCGCGAACGTGGAAGTCACTTGCCGGATTCTCGTACTCTCTCTATCTGTTCCACCAGCCACCGCTGACGTTCGCCAGCGCGTGGCTCCAGTCCGAGCACCACTCTCGGTTCCAGCCAACGGCGACGCATGTCGGAATCATGATTTGCGGGGTAGTGCTGGCCGTCATCTATTCCTATGCTTTATCGCTCGTCACTGAGGCGCGGACAGACGCGCTTCGCCATATGTTGAAACGAGCGTATCACAGCCGCTGGAAATTCCTGCCCGGAACGCTGGCTGTGAATTGAGCCAACCGCCGAAGCAGAAGACGAGGAACTCCACCCTTCGCTGGACAGATCACAGCACTTGGCGATCGCAGCGCCGAACATGTCTGGCGACCCAATGCGACGCCGTAGCTCATCGACCCACTTGAGTTTGAGGAGCCAATTTGACACCTCAAATTCACTCGGATTCGTCGCGGTGAAAACCAATCCACTTTCTGGGTTCTTCGGCAGACGCGATGTCGTCATCAGCTCCTTGATTGCCTGAAAACACGATTTGGAACTGTCATCGCCTTTCAGCTCGAGTTCCTCCAGCTTCCGCGTAAGCTCGACATGGGTCGATACCAACTCGGGCAATTGGACGAACGCTCGCACGTCGCAGTGTGCGAAGGTTTGATCTAGTGATAGCAATTCTGCCCCGACTGCCTTCCGGCGTTGGTGGCATCGTGTCGACCTGCGAGCGAACTCTCCTTTCAGGGTTAACCGGTGCGTTGCCTCCCGATGCGCGAATTGTACGAACCACCGCGGATTCGCTTGTCGCATGCGAGCGTTGCAGCTATAACGTGACCTCATGCCGAACGCTCGCACCAACCGCCGTCAGGGTTTCATCCTCGCCGAGACCCTCGTTGCGCTTCTCATCCTGGGCGTTGTGTTTGTCGCTCTCGAAGGCTCGTTGACGATAGTCGTACGCTCGCTCGCCGATTCAGAACAAGAATCGATTGCGGCCAGACTCGCCGAGACACAGCGCGAGAATGTATTTGCGGCGGCATGCGCCGCTGCCTCTGGCGCCGATTCGCTGAATGCCGTCGTGGTCAGTTGGGTCGCCTCAACCGACGGCCAACTCGCTCGCGTCGAGCAGACCAGCCGCTATCCGCGCCGCGGCGGCGAACGTACCGAGGAGTACGACGCCGTGGGCGATTGCCGATGATGCATACTGGTTTGAGAATTCGCGCCTTGCGAGTAAGGCGGGTAAGGTATAACTTACCTGCCTTACCTGAGGGGGAGCATATGCTAGCCACCACGAAGATCACCAGCAAGGGACAGATTTCAGTACCCAAAGCAGTGCGGGAGAGACTTGGCGTACAGGCTGGCGATACCCTCATATATGAGGTGTCGGACGACGCGGTGACGCTGAAGAAGCTCGAACCCTTTGACGCCGCTCTTCATTCCGCGCTCGCAGCGACGCTGGATGAGTGGAACTCGCCAGAAGACGACGCCGCGTTTTCTCATCTCTGATGCGCATCTCTGATGCGCATCTCTGACTGAAGTGGCAAACACTGCATCTCAACCACTGACGTGAAATGACTGCGAATCACTCAACACCAACGCAGTTCGAGCGATGGGACGTAGTGGTTGTTCCATTTCCGTTCACCGATCGCGCGTCAGCGAAACGACGGCCGGCTCTCGTTCTGAGCGATGCCCCCTTCAATTCATCAGGTCACAGCATCCTCGCGATGATTACAACCGCCGCACGGACATCGTGGACCAGCGATACCAGAATCAAAGACTTGAACGTCGCCGGTCTGCAGGCGCCAAGCGTTGTCCGCTGCAATCTGTTCACGCTCGATAACAGACTGTTGCAATGTACAGCCGGACGACTGACGGAACGAGATATCGCAGCAGTCAAAAAACGCCTCCGTCATATCCTGCCGTGACACGGTAATACTGGACCGACGCCAGCAGAATCGATGCGCCATTAGGTAGAACAACGCGGAGAAGTGGCTACGCCGGCGAAGCTACGCTCAACCCGCGCGGCGGTAAGGCTTGTACCGTGACAACATGTCACGATACAACCGGACCGCGCCGCTTCCGGACGCTAGCGCACATGGTCGCACCACACTCGGCGGGGGCAAGTGACTGCCTGCTCCCGTCGCGCTGCGACGCTGGTCGAGCTGATCATGGGTCTCGCTGTGATGATGCTCGTCACGACGCTCGCAGTGTCCCATATCGTCCGCCACCTCCGCGCCGTCAATGCCATCTCGGCCGCTCGCGATCTTGACGGGCGACTTCGCGACGGAGCTGACATCCTCGCCGCCGATCTGAGGGGAATCTCGCCTCGCGGCGACAGTCTCTCCGTGGAATCGGATACCGCTGTCGAGTTCTACTCCGCTATCGGAACCTCCACGCTCTGCGCGGCGCCGAATCCAAATACGCTCATTCTTCCGCCAGACTCCCTCGCGAGCGGCCGCGTGCTCTCGTCTTGGGTAGCAGAGCCAGAACCGGGCGATGACGTACTCGTGTTCGAGGACACCACGGCTTCTGGAATATCAGGATGGCAGCGCGCTTCTGTGCAGGCTGTGGCGCGAGTTGCAACTTCCAGCGCGTGTCCGCTATCCGCAGGGCTGCTGCAACTTGGCGATGTCCTGAGCGCAGCGCGCTCGCTCCAGCTGCTCGTCGCGCCGAGCCTGACTTTGCGTTCACCTCGTGGCGCGCCGGTTCGGTTTGTCCGTCGCGTGAGGTACAGCGTGTATCGTGGCGGAGATAGAAAATGGTACCTCGGGTACCGCCGCTGTCCGGGCGCGTGCACCGCGATCCAGCCATTGAGCGGGCCATACGAAAGTGTGTCTGGCTCGCCTATTTCTTTTCGCTACTTCAGCAGCGCTGGCGCTCCTGTTTCAGCTTCGGGCAGCCTCACTGACGTTGCGCGTGTTGAGGTTGTTCCCCGTGCAGCGTACGCAACGCCATTTCAATTGCCAGGGATGGCAACTGCAATGCTGAATGATTCACTGAAGCGGACTGTCGCGCTCCGGAACCGTTGGTGAAGGCCGTCAATGGGCGACGAGGCGGCTTCGCGCTCGTAATCGTAGTCTTGCTGATGGCGATTGGAAGCGCCCTGATGATCGTGGCTCTGAACGGGTCGCTGGCGAATGCAGCTTCGGCGGAAGGTGAAACGCTGCAGCGACGCGCCCTCGTGGCGGCCGAAACCGAGGCCTGGACAACGTTGAATGCACTCCGTTCTCCGGTGCTACGCAGCGCCCCCGTAGGCCGGCTGAGCGAGACAAACCGGACAATTGGAGATCTGACCCTAATCGCAACCGTGGATAAGGTCGATAATTCAAATGTATGGATAGTCGCCACAGCGACGATCCGTTGGTCTGCGGCTGTCGCCCGTCATCGGGTTGGGTTGAGTGCGTTCATCCCGGGTGACTCCGCCGACCTGTTGCTTCGCCTGGTGCCAGAACGTGGCTGGGCGGAACTGTTCTGAAACGTGACCTTTTGGGGCAACCAGTCGTATTGACCTCGATAAGAGTTGCGTAACGGACTTACCGTCCGAACTCAAGATGGAGTCGCATGTCCTTTTTCGGCCGCAACAAGACTACAGTTGGACTCGACATTGGCTCTGGGCTGATCAAGGTCGTGGTCATGGACCACGCCCGCGGTGTGCCAGAGCTGGTGAAGGTTGCTGTCTCGCCACTTCTTCCCGACGCAATCGTTGAGGGAGAGGTGATGGACCCGCGGCTCGTTTCGGATGCGATCCAGGAGACAATGGAACGTGCCGGCGCCAAGGGGACCGACGTCGTGACCGCCGTTGGCGGGCGCGATGTGATAATCAAGCGCATCCAGACGGAGCGCGTGAAGGAGCAGCAGGCCCGAGAGCTCATGCGATGGGAAGCCGAGCAGCACGTGCCCGACGTTGAATCGGTGGAGCTCGACTTTCAGGTCCTCGAAGACACTGACGAATCGACGCCGGAAGAGATGAGCGTTCTCCTTGTGGCTGCCAAGCGCGAGTTGGTCGATGCAAAGCTCAGGATACTGAGCGAAGCTGGTTTGCATCCGCGCCTGGTTGACGTCGATGCATTTGCTCTGCACAACGCATTCGAGCTGAATCATCCAGAGGCGATGCGCGGTGCGGTAGCCCTCATAAATATTGGAAACGAAATTACGAACGTGAACGTTCTGGATAACGGCGTTCCGATTCTCACGCGCGATCTGGCCGTCGGCACACGCCGCTTCCAAGAAGACCTGCAGCGCCACCACGGACTGAGTGCTGACGATGCGGAGCGCATGGTACGTGGCTACGATCGCAAACCGCAGCTCACTGCGGTGCTCGAAGCCCGCGGAGAAGAGATGGCAGTCGGCGTCGAGCGCGCCGCAGCCTTTCTTGCTGCTTCTGCGCGAGGGGCCCCGCAGGTCAGAGCGATCTACCTCTGTGGCGGTGGTTCTCGTGTCCCGGGGCTCGCAGACATACTCGGCCAGCGCCTTCGTCTCAAGGTAGAATACGCCAATCCGCTTGCGAATCTTCATGTACGTGATGGCGCACTCTCGGAATTTACAGTCGACGAAATAGCGCCGCTCCTCATGCTCCCTGTTGGGCTCGGCCTTCGGAAGGCGTCATGATAGAAATCAACCTGCTCCCAGGCGCGAAGCGTACAACCAGCCGCGCAATCAAATTCGCACCAGGTGCCGCGCTGGCGAACATCGGAGCGAATTTCAAGGACAAGAGCCTTATCTATGCAGCGCTCGCAACGATCATCGGGCTCGGCTCGATCGCGGGCATGTACGCCTTTCAAGCGAGGCAGGAATCAGCAGCTATTTCCCGCGAGTCGGCGGCAGCGTCGGATTCGGCGCGTTTTGCGGCGGTGCTTACGGCGCGCAACCGAGCTGAAAGCGCACGTGATTCCGTATATCAGCAAGTCGCCATCATCAAGTCGATTGATGATACGAGATATACCTGGCCGCACCTGCTTGAAGCGATCAACCTCGCCGTGCCTCAATACACATGGCTCACCTCGGTTAGTCAGACCAGTCCTATCGCTTCGACCGCAGCACTACATCAGGATTCAGCTACCGCGGGATCGAAGCCGGCGGCTGCAAAAACTTCAGGCAAAATGACGTCGGCACAGCGGAAGGCACATGCTGACTCGCTGTTCAACGGCGTTGCGACTACGACGAATTTCCGAATAATCGGTCAGACCGTAGACGTGCAGGCACTCACGCAATTCATGAAGGCACTCGAAGCGTCGCCGTTTATCAAGAACGTTCAACTTACCCGGTCGGACCTGGTCGTCGCCGAAGGCAAGGAAGTGACTGAATTTCAGCTTGAGGCGCAGTCCGAAGTTGTCCCGGCACGCCAGCTACAGACTGTTCCACTTTCAATAGCGGTGCACTAGCATGGCCATCGGTGCAAACTTGACGCAGCGCGAGAAGACTCTCATTCTCATCGGGACAGTCGCGCTCCTGCTTGCTGGTGCGTTCTGGTATCTGCGCTTCACGCCGCAACAGGTGACAATTGGGGCAATGAATGCCCACACGGACACCGTTGAGACTAACAACCGGTTGGCGCGCGTTGCTATAGCCCGCGGAACCGTTCAGCAGCTGCAGAACGAAGCCGCACAGTTCCAGAAGAATCTCGACATGATGCGTGAGCTTGTGCCAACTTCCAACGAAGTCCCCTCCTTGCTCGAGAACGTATCTACCGCCGCCCGCCGCGTTGGACTGGACTTGGCGTCGGTGGAGCCGGTGCCCGTGATTCAGGGTGAGCAGTTCGACACCTACCGATACAAGGTGTCCGTTATCGGTGGTTATCACGAACTCGCCGAGTTCCTGACAAACGTTGGATCCCTTGAACGAATAATGGCCCCGGTTGGCCTCGATCTCAAGCTTCACACTGGGACGAAGACCCAAACGAACCAAAAACCGGGCGAGTCGTTGCTCGACGCGAGCTTCCAGCTCCAGACTTACGTAGCGCGGACGGCGCCATTCACATTGGGACCGGAGACCAAATGACAACCGGAAAACGCGCTCGCGCGTTCAATCACCCGCTGGCTATCGCAGCAATGATGCTGACTGCGATAGCGCTGTTGCTGCTCATGGACGGTAAGGCGGATGCGCAATCTTCCCGCAATGCTGCTGCAAGCCAGCCAACTGATTCGGCCAACACGGTCACGTTCACCCGGGAAGTATTCCGGTATGATGCCGCTGGCCGCCGGGATCCTTTTGTCTCGCTGGTCAAGAGTAGCGAGATCCGCCCGACCATTTCGGATCTACGTCTGACGACGATTGCATACGATCCGCAGGGGCGCAACTCAGTTGCAGTGCTTCGGGATCTTGGAACGAAGGAGCAGTACCGGGTGAAAGTCGGCACGCCGCTTGGCAGGATGCGAGTTGTCCGGATAGATCCCAAGGTCGTGACGTTCGCGCTCGAGGAATTCGGCTTTAGCCGCCAGGAATCGCTTGCGATCGGTGATACCACAATAAAGAGGAACCCATGAAGTTGCCCCTAATCACCCTCGCCGCGTTCGCAATCGCGCCGGGTCATTCGCTCACTCCAGTATGGCCGCAACCGCTGGTTGCGTGCTCCGCAGGCTGCGCGCCAATAACGGCGACGCCAACGGTGACTGGCGTGAGCGTTGTTCCGACCTCCGGGCATGCCGATGTCGTGATAGGGGTTGAGTCTCCAGTCACGCTTCAGGACTTCACTCTCGACGCGCCATATCGTGTCGTTGTCGATATCAAGGGCGCTTCGCTTGCCGGTACGCCGTCAGCATATGACCGCGTCGCCCGCGGCGGCATTACCGATGTACAAGTATCGCAATTCTCCTCGAACGTTGTGCGTGTTGTATTGCAACTCGATCGGGAGCATCCATACATAGTCAGGCACGATTCGAACGAAGTCAGGATCGCTGTCGGCGGAGACGCGGGTAACTTCGCGTCGTGGACCGGATTGACAGGTCGCGACGTAAGTGACGCGAGCGTTCAGGCCGCTCCGGCCGCGAGCGCGTCCACGGCACCGTCCCGCCCGAGCATGACGCTTGTGAGCCAACCGTCGTATCTCCAGGCAGAGCAGCCGTCCACGCAGCCACGCATCACGGTTACCTACCAGGATGCGGATATCCGCGACGTGATCGCGGCCTTCGCAACGTTCGCGGGTCGTACAATCGTAACCGGGCGCGACGTTACAGGTACTGTAACCGCTGAGATCAGGAATCAGCCGTGGGATGTTGCACTTCGGGCCATCCTGCAAGGGCAGGGATTGGCGGCCACGGAAGATCCGGTATCAGGAATCATCACAGTAGACAGCTACGCCAACGTGCAATCGCGGCAGGCGTTCGAACCGCTGGTAACTCAGTTGATTCCGATCAACTACGCCAAGGCGGACTCGCTCGTCCCGGTTGTAACGAAACTCCTGGCAAAGGACTGTGTTACCGGCGGACCTGCCAGCGCGGCGGGTGCGTCCGGTAGTGGCGCGGCGACCAGTTTCGGCAATCAGACTTGCATAACGCGCGGTGCTGTTGCGTCTAACCCCGGAACGAACACGCTCATTGTGACAGAAACGCCGTCACGCATGGCGGGTATCGTCAATTATGTTCGCGATCTCGATGTGCGCACGCCGCAGGTGTCGATCAAGGCGAAGATCGTATTCGTCGATCGTACCAACATCGAAGATCTCGGCCTTTCGTATGACCTTGGAACGCAGAATCAGTTCTTCAGTACACTTGCCCAACGCATCGACCCCACGACCCTCGTGCCGATCACGAATGCGTCCGGTGTACCAATCGGGCTTGGCGGAGGAACCCCAGTTACCGGGAATCGTATTTCGCTCGGCGGCAACACGCTTTCCGGAATCGCGAACGCCAACAACCGCATAGCATCGCCTGCGCTGCAGTTGGTTTATTCTGCGGCTGTAGGACATTTCTCACTCACGAGCTTCCTGGATGCTCTCCAGGAGATCCGGCTCGCGGACTTGCAGGCAGAACCGAGCATTGTAACGGTGGACAACCGCGAGGCTAGCATCCAGGTCGGGCAGGACATACCTGTTCGCGTGCTCGATGTGAGCAGCCAATCGTCTGGCGTTGCCGGCGCCACGCAGCCCAAGGCCACGGTGAGCTTCCACTCGGTAGGTATCATCCTGCGAGTTACTCCGCACATCACCAACAATCACCAGGTCCTGCTCGATGTGCACGCGGAGAACTCCGATGCACAACTGGCCGGATCGGACATCGGTTATGTGTTCAACAAGCAGAGCGCCGACAACCGTCTCCTTGTAAATGACGGCGAGACAGCAGTAATTGGTGGACTGACCGTAACGCAGGTGACGCAAAGCAAGAGCGGAATCCCGGTCCTCGTGGACCTGCCGTTCGTCGGGAAGCTGTTCGGCGTCACGCAGAAGTCCGAAGAGAAGCGCGACCTACTAATCCTCATCACCCCTCATGTACTCGATGACGGCGGAGATGCGGGATCGCCACGAGGCCGGTAAGATGACAAAGCATTTGAGGCTTTCCGCTGTTGCTGTCACCGCAGCGCTCGCCATAGGCGCGCTCGCGTGCAGCGATGGCTCCATGAGCGGGCTGGCGGATACGATTCCCCCGACGATCCTGCTTCAGAAGGGAACGAGCACGGTCGACTCCGTACTGTCCTTTTCTGCGAAGGTGACTGACAACCTTGGAATTCAGCGGGTCCATGTCGTCGCAACAGGCGGCATAACGGCCACGTTTGACACGCTCTTTACCGGGGCAGTTACGAGTAGCAACCTGACTTTCTCACTGTCCGTTCCGCGTAGTGTACCTGCGGGTACTCCCGTTACGCTAGTCGGGGTCGCCTACGACGGTGCTGGTAACGGATCCGCGCCGGATACCCTCTTGCTCGGTACCGGAAATCTTGCTCCTGCGAGTGTTGTGATTACGGCACCGGTGACCGGATCATCAGTTGTAATTGGTAAATCCACAGTCGTTGGTGTTTCGGGCGTCAGCAAGGTCAAGGTGCAGTGGTTGGGCTACCAGACGTCTGGCGCGTTCACTGCCTCTGACTCTGTCGCGTTCTCCAGCCCGCTGTCGGATTCCACAGGTACGCAGCTCACCATGTTGGTTCCGGCGGCTACGGCGACCGGTAGCGTGACAATCACTCCATTTATACGCGACTCTCTTGGTAATCGCGGTCTCGGCTCCCCGATAACGCTCAAGGTGCAGGCGGCTACGGGTGTCAAGGCTCCGCCGATAGTGAATTTTGGTTCCGACAAGCGCGTTGAAGTCAACGACACGCTATCGGTTACGGCTATCGATACAACCGGCTCTGGCATTACCGACATCGGCTACGAAATCACCAGTGTGATCGGCGGCCCTATCGTCGTGCAGGGCGACTCCACCTCGGACGGATCGGCTACTTCGCTTCCACGACGATTCAATCTGAAGATCCCGAACACACTTGTGCCCCCGTTCCCAGCGACGGTGTACATAAAGGCGTTCGCAGTGACCAAGAATGGTTCGAAAGGTTACGCCAAGCTATCGAGTGGCATCGACAGAGTTGACACACTCACTATAGTCGCTGGCGTCACTCGTCAGGTTCCGAATGGTGGTACGATCGCTGATGCCATCTACCATCCGCGCTACGATCGCTTGTATCTCACCAACATCGATCGCAACGAACTCGAAGTATTCAGCCTCGGTGACTCGAGCTTCCATGCTCCGATTGCGGTTGGCTCGCGTCCATGGGGTATTGCTGCCTGGCCGAGGAACCCTTCGACCGGCGAGTACGGCGACACACTTCTCGTTGCCAACTCCGGCGGAACTTCGATTGGATATGTCAATCTGCTTGATCGGAGCATTCCGTTTTCGTCAGAAGGCCGCGAAGTGTATCGGTACCCGCTGCCGCACATCCGTGCATACACTGTAAGGACCGTATCGGACCCCAGTACAAATCCACCAGTCAACATTCAGCAGCGGACGCCGTACGACTTCAGCGACCGGCCTCAGTACCTGGCGCCCACCTGCCGTGCAGCGTCAGCATTCCCATCGCCGACGTCGTGCGATCAGGTAGTGCTGGTTTATTCGACGACGCCGACACCTGGCCAGACCGCACCGTTCCCGAATCAGGGGACCGTTCGGTATGAGAACCTGACGACGAAGAGTTCGCACTTCTTCTTCGAGCAGGCAATGGGTCAGACGGCAGGAACGTCGGATTCACTTGAAATCGATCGGTTTGG